>ERZ1090869.1027-NODE-1028-length-13509-cov-14.659952_pt1 | contig 13509 bp, 13 predicted proteins | sample MGYA00478474_ERZ1090869 | MGnify/ENA primary metagenome ERZ1090869 (study PRJEB33644, sample SAMEA5815748) | chicken gut metagenome | biome: Chicken; feature: Gastrointestinal Tract; material: Caecum | place: Ireland | collected 2019-01-01 | study: A study of... | reverse complement strand
GTCAGAGTTAAAAAACTTACTTTATCTCTCTTATCCAGCCTTCGGGCGCCTCTATCCTGCCCATCTGTATGCCGGTGAGCGTGTCGTAAAGCTTCTGCGTAACGGGGCCCATCTTCCCCATGCCGGAGGGCAGTTTTATCTCTTTGCCGTGGTCGTTTATTATGCCCACGGGCGAAATAACGGCCGCCGTGCCGCACAGTCCGCACTCGGCAAAGTCCTTCACTTCGTCAAGGCGCACCTTTCTGTGCTCAACTTTAAGCCCCAGGTAGTGCTCTGCCACATAGCACAGCGAACGCCTGGTTATGGAGGGGAGTATGGAGTCCGAAAGGGGAGTTACCACCTTGCCGTCCTTTGTTATGAAAATAAAGTTTGCGCCGCCCGTCTCTTCAACGAACGTGCGCGTGGCGGGGTCAAGGTACATGTTCTCCTCAAAGCCCTTGTTGTGCGCGTCCACGATCGCGTGCAGGCTCATTGCGTAGTTCAGTCCCGCCTTAATGTGCCCCGTGCCGCGCGGTGCGGCGCGGTCGAAGTCTGAAACGCGTATAACAATGGGCTTTACGCCCTCTTTAAAGTAGGGGCCTACGGGCGTGCAGAACATTCTGAACTGATAGTCCCTTGCGGGCTTTACGCCTATCACCTCTGAAGAGCCGAACATAAACGGCCTTATGTACAGCGTAGCCCCGCTGCCGTATGGCGGAACATAGTCGCGGTTGGCGGCAACCACCTTGTCAACGGCCTCCAAAAAGCGCTCCTTGGGGAATACGGGCATCTCCAGCCGCCTTGCCGAATCTTCCATTCTCTCGGCGTTCAGGTCGGGGCGGAACGTAACTATTTTGCCGTCGGCGGTGGTGTACGCCTTCAGCCCCTCAAAGCATGTCTGCGCATACTGCAGCACGCCGGCACACTCGGAAAGCACTATTTTATCGTCCTCGGTCAGCACGCCTTCGTCCCATTTTCCGTTTTCAAACTTGCTTACATAGCGGTAGGGGGTCTTAACATAGCCGAATCCAAGGCTGCCCCAGTCAAGATCAGCGCTCATATTCTGTTACCTCTCTTTTTATGTAAATGGCGGCGCGGTGTGGTAAAACGCCGCGCCGCCTTAAATTTTTATATGCTATAATTATACAACCGCCGCGCCGCGTTGTCAATTGCCGATTGACAATAAATTATATTGCGTGTTAAAATATACCATATAACCACAGCTTATCGGTTACAATTCTGCTGTAAACGGCGGGCGTACGGCCGTCCCATAGGAGGAAACTTGTGGCGGAAATAACTTCCATAGAACCGCAAAAAAAAGATAAAAACAGGTGCAGCATATTCATAGACGGCAGGTTTTACTGCGGGCTTACCCTTCAGGCGGCCGTAAAATACCGCTTAAAGGCAGGCATGCATGTCGAAAAGCCCTTTCTGGACGAGATCCAGCTCGAAACGGATAAAAATACCGCCCTCGATAAGGCGCTAACGCATATATCCGCCTCTATGAAGACGGAAAAGCAGATACGCGACTTTTTAAATAAAAAGGGCTATACGCAGCCCGTCTGCGACTATGTGCTCGAGCGCATGGCATATTACGGCTTTATAGACGACTACGCCTACTGCAAGGCGTATATCTCGGGCTGCAGCGGCCGCGGCAAGCGCCTTTTAGAGGCCGACCTGATAAAGCGCGGGGCTTCGCGCAGCGCCATAGACAGGGCGCTTGAAGAGGTGGAAGAGGATGGCGAAGGCGCGCGCGCCGTAGCCGAAAAATATCTGCGCGGCAAGGAGCGTACCCGCGAAAATCTGTATAAGGCGGTAAAATACCTCGTTTCGCGCGGCTACAGCTACGATACGGCAAAACGGGCCGTGGGCGCCGAAGACGATGACTGATCATTTTATTGTAAAGGGGGCATGGTATGCGCATTTTGCTTACGGCCGCGCAGATGCGCGCGGCAGACAGTTACACTATAGACGCGCTTGGCATATCTTCCGAAGAGCTCATGCGCCGCGCGGGCAAGGCGATAGCCGATGAAGTCGCACGGGAGGCAAAACCGGGCGCTGCCATTCTTGTGGTGTGCGGCACGGGCAACAACGGCGGCGACGGGTATGTCTGCGCGCGCGAACTGCTCTCCCGCGGCCTCAACGTCGCGGTATATGCCATAGAAGGCAGGCTCTCGGCCGATTGCCAGCGCGAAAAAGGGCGCTACGGCGGCCCGTATGCTTTGGAGATCGCAGGCGATATCATCGTCGACTGCATCTTCGGCACGGGGCTTGCACGCGAGGTCACGGGCAATTTCGCCGATATGATAGATAAAATAAATGCAAGCGGGGCATACGTCGTCTCCGCCGATATTCCAAGCGGGCTGTCGTCTGACAGCGGGCTTGCGCACGGCACGGCCGTCAGGGCCGACCTCACCGTGTGTATAGCACAGCTCAAACAGGGGTTTATGCTGTCGGACGGGCTCGACTGCTGCGGCCGCATAGTTTTAAAAGATATTGGCATATCCCCCGCCGGAGGCGGTTTTGCCACCGTGTATGACGATGAGGACATAGCCGCCCTCTTCCCCGCGCGCCCGCGCAATTCGCACAAGGGCACATTCGGCACGGCAACGCTCGTGTGCGGCAGCCCGCAGTATGTAGGCGCGGCCGTTATGGCAGTATCTTCCGCGCTCAAAAGCGGGTGTGGCTATGTAAAGGCGGTATGCCCGCAGGGTGCAAAGGCGGCAATAGTGCAAAATTGTCCGCAAGCCATCTTTTGCGAACGGTGCGACCTGTCTTCGCAGGCTATCGCCATAGGAATGGGGTGCGGCATATCGCGCGCACTCTATGAAGAGATAGGCGGCTTGCTCAAAAATTATGCAGGCACGCTGATAGTAGACGCGGACGGGCTCAACAGCCTTGCTGAGTTCGGCGTTAGCCTTTTAAAAGAAAAAAAGTGCAGCGTGGTGATAACGCCGCACGTCAAAGAATTTTCCCGCCTTACAGGCAAAACGGTTGCAGATATACTCGCCGACCCCGTGGGCGCTGCGCAGGAGTTTGCGCGCGAATACGGCGTAACGGTGCTTTTAAAGGGTGCGGGTTCGGTAATAGCCGACGGCGTCAGCACGGTCATAAATGTGCGTGGCAGCTCGGCGCAGGCAAAGGCGGGCAGCGGCGACATGCTTGCGGGGTTCATGTGCGGCAGCATAGCGCGCGGCCTTACTCCTTTCAGCGGAGCGGCATGCGCGGCATATATCATGGGCGCGGCCGCCGAACTTGCCGCCGCAGAGCTCACCGAATACTGCGTTACGGCAAAGGATGTGCTTGACAAGATACCCGCTGCCGTAAAAAATGTTATCAAAGCGCGCGGCTGAAGGTATAATTTCCGCCTTTGTGTCAACAATATAATCAGGCGGTTACATATAATATAGTATAGGGCATACGATCCAACGTTCCCGCATACGGACTGCCGGAAAGAGGTTGTTATGAACGTCAAGCGCGGAGAACTTTACTATGCTGACCTGTCGCCCGTTGTCGGCAGCGAACAGGGCGGGGTGCGCCCCGTACTCATTGTGCAAAACGACGTGGGCAACAAGTATTCGCCCACAATAATCGCGGCGGCGGTCACAAGCAAAATAAACAAGGCTAAACTGCCCACGCATATAGAATTGCCAAAAAGCGCCTACGGCCTTGTAAAAGATTCTGTTATACTGCTTGAACAGATCCGCACGCTTGACAAGCGCCGTTTAAAGGAGCGCATAGGCGAGTTGAGCGAGGGCACCATGCACCGGGTAGACAGGGCAATACTCATAAGCCTCGGCTTCGATCCCAACTGAAGGCGGGCAGAATATGTGTTTAAAAAAGAAAGGGCCGCGGGCATTATAATTGCCCGCGGCCTTAAAATTTGTTTCCGCTATCAGAACGCGCCCTTTTTAAGTTCGGCTATCGCATTCTTCAAAAAGTGTTCGGCGGTGCTGTCCTTGCGTATGGCCTGCAGCGCCTCGTCAAACGTAAACCACTTTATTTCGTCTATCTCCTCGGCGTCTATCTCCGGCTCGCCGTTTTCCGCCATGGAGAGGAAGTTCAGCATCAGCACGTTCCTCGGCTCGTGGTAGCGCGAGCTCATGAACTTATATTTTACCGTGTTCAGCTTTGTCTCTTCCTTAAATTCACGCGTTACGGCCTTTTCTGCCGTTTCGCCCTTTTTAATGTAGCCCGCAAATAAAATAAAGTCGCTCTGGTCTTTGTGCCTTGCCAAAAGTATCTTTTCTTTATTTCTGTCTGTCACCACCATGCTTACGGCAGTTGCAAACTGCGGAAAGCGGTATTCGTTGCATTTTTTGCAAAATGGCACAAGTCCTTCCCTGTGGTTGAATACAAGCGAAAGTTTTTCGCCACATTCTACGCAATACATGTTTTACCTCCTTATTCTGCCGCTCCTTCGGCGTAAGCCCCCGTCTGTGCCCGCGGCATAAATTTTTCTTTTTATTTTATTCAATACAATTATTATAAAACTAAATTTCTAAATTTTCAACATATTGACGGGTAAATTTTTACAGGCTTGACATATTTTTGGCTATAATATATAATAAATGTAGCCAAAAACAATATAAGCGGGGTATTTTTGTATGAACCTTGATGAAGCTCGCGCAGTTCTGCGCGAACACGGACAGGAACATCTTTTAAAGTATTACGACCAGCTCTCTCCGCAGGAGCGCGAAGTATTGCTTAATCAGATAGCAGGCATCAATTTTTCTGTATTTCATGCGCTTGACGCGGGCGGAGAGCGCAAGATAGGCAAGCTTTCGCCCGTGCCCGCGGTCACCGTGCACGATGTAGAGCTTCGCCGCGCTGAGTTTGAAGATATCGGCCTTGCCGCAATAAGGGCGGGCAAGGTGGCGGCGGTGCTGCTTGCGGGCGGCCAGGGCACGCGCCTTGGCAGCGATAACCCCAAGGGCATGTTCAACATAGGCATCACCCGCGAACTTTCAATATTCGAACAGCAGTTTGTAAACATTTCTGAAGTCACGCGCAAGGCGGGCGCCTACTTCCACATCTTTATAATGACAAGCGAAGTCAACAACAGCGCCACCGTGCAGTTCTTCAGACAGAAAAATTTCTTCGGATACCCTTCCGAAAAGGTGCATTTCTTTGTGCAGGATATGGCCGCCACGTGCGATTTGAACGGAAAGATATTCCTTGAAGAAAAGGGCAGGATATCCATGTCGCCCAACGGCAACGGCGGCTGGTATGCCTCGCTCCTCAAAAACGGCGAAGGCGACATTCTCTCGCGCGAGGGCATAGAGTGGCTCAACGTATACAGCGTGGATAACGTTCTTCAGCGCATATGCGACCCCGTATTTGTGGGCGCAACAATAAACGGCGGCGCCGGCTGCGGTGCAAAGGTGGTAAAAAAAGTCGCCCCCGAAGAAAAGGTAGGCGTGCTCTGCATGGAGGACGGCGCCCCCGCAATAGTCGAATATTACGAAATGCCCCCCGAGCTGGCTTCGCTCCGCCGCCCCGACGGCGAGCTGAAGTTCCCGTATGGGGTAATACTCAACTACCTGTTCAGGGTAGATCTTCTCAATAAAACTACGGATAAGCGCCTTCCCGTGCACCTCTCGCTAAAAAAGATACCGCACATAGAGGACGGCGTGCTTGTAAAGCCGGAAGAGCCAAACGGCTATAAGTTTGAATACCTTGTGCTTGACATGATAAAGCTGATGGGCAGCTGCCTTGCGGTGGAGGTGGTGCGCGAAAGGGAGTTTGCCCCCGTAAAGAACAGAACGGGCACAGACAGTGTAGATACCGCCCGCGCCCTGCTTGTTAAAAACGGTGTAAAGCTTTGATTGCCCCGCATATATGCCCAAACCAACGCATATAATACCGTATTAAACTGCGCCGCCTGCGCATGCGCACAGGCGGCGCAAAGGTTTTATATTCCGGGCTTTGTTAATAAACTTATTCAGCTTGTAAATAAATATTACATATCTTTAAGGTAAATGCAATGAAAAAATTTTTAAGGCGCGCCGCCGTAGCCGTGTCGGCCGCAGTTGTATCTGCGGCGTGTATATTTTCAGCTGGCTGTATTCAGCTTGTACCCGGCCCTGCGGGGCCCAAGGGCGACGACCTGGACTTTTACGACCTGTTCGACGCGTTGAACGCCGAGCGCGAGGCCAACGGCGAAGAGCCGCTCACCGTAAGTCAGTTCGTGGAGATGTATATGGATTATATCTCTCCCGACGTTGAACAGACTCTCAGCCGCCAGGCGGCAATAAACCGCTCGCTTTTAAGTTCTGTAGCCATACTTTCGCAGTATTCATCCGGCAGTAAGTACAATGTGTACGCAGGTTCGGGCGTTATAGTGGATATCGACAGAGAGGCAGGCGACGCCTATATCGTCACCAATGCCCACGTTGCCTACGATACCGAAGTCACCATGAGCTACTGCAACCGGTTCTATATCTACTTCTACGGAGCCGATACTGCGGGCGTAGATTATGCCGCTACTACCTCTGGCGAGGTCATAAACTACACGGGCGTGGAGGCGGAAGACATACAGCTTATCGGTATATCTCTCGCGTATGACCTGGCCGTGCTCAGGGTGGACGACAGCGACGCGATCAAAAACAGCCGCGCAGTTGCCGCGCAGTTCGTGCAGGAAGACGTATACAACGTCGGCGAGGAGGTGTACGCCATAGGCAACCCCGACGGCGCAGGCCTTTCGGCAACCACGGGCATAATCAGCCGCGATTCGGAATATATCTCCGTCATGGTAGACGATATCCGCGAATACCGCGTAATGCGCACCGATACGGCCATAAACGGCGGCAACTCAGGCGGCGGCCTGTTCAATTACGACGGACAGATAGTCGGCATAGTCAACTCTAAGGACGAGGAGAAGGGCACCGACAACATCGGCTTTGCGCTTCCCTCTTCCTATGCGCGCAGGGTGGTGCAGTCAATAATAGATAACTACGAAACGTCGGGCGCTTCGCGCAGGGTTTTCAGATATCAGATAGGTATTGATGCCGTCGTGTCGGGTTCGTATGCCTATACAGACGACCGGACGGGCCTTACGGAAATAACCGAGGTGGTCACTGTCGGCAAAGTTTCGGGTGCGGCAAACGGCATTATTCAGACGGGCGACATTATTAAGTCGTTTGCGGTGGGTACTTCAGACCTCGGCAGAAGCGTTCTGTCGTCGCAGGCAGAATCGTCGTTTACTGTGCCAGTACAGTCGTATACCGTTGCGCAGCACTACTTTGAATTCGACGTTACAAGAGAGTATATGATCCGCGATGCAATGTTTTCAGTGCGCTCGGGCGACACCGTGTGCGTTGAAATAGAGCGCGACGGCGCAACATATTACGCATATTTTGTTTTTTCGGGCAATTCAAACAGAATTTCTATAGAATGACTTATCTTTAAGCAATGACCAAAAATTTCATAGGTAAAAGCCGCGTGCGCGCAGAAAAAACTGCGCGCCCGCGGCTTTGTGTATTTTCGCCCCGCCGTGCGGAACACAACTTTACAGTACGTAAGGCGTAACCTGGTATACATAGTAGTTCAGCCAGTTTATATAGAACAGATTGGCGGTAGATGTCCAGTTCATCTTCACTTCGCTGTGGGTGGAGTCGGTAAAGTAGTTTACGGGCACGTCTATGTCAAGTCCCTTGGCAAGGTCGCGCTCGTATTCGTTTTTCAGCGTGTCGCGGTCGTACTCCATGTGCCCCATAACAAACACCTGCCTGTTGTCTTTGCTCTTTATTATCGAAGCCCCCGCGCGCTTTGAGTATGCAAGTATCTCTAAATCGTCTATGTGCTGTATATCCTTTGCGTAAACTACGGTATGGCGGGAGTGGGGCATGTGAAACTCGTCCGATATGCCTCTCATCAGCGGTTCGGGCTTGTCGCCGCGTATGCGGTGGTGGGCAAATATGCCGAAGCACTTCTTTCTCAGCGGGTGCTTCTTTATGCCGTAAAAATAGTGCAGCGCCGCCTGCGCGCCCCAGCATATGAACAGGGTGGAGGTAACGTGGCCGCTTGTCCAGTCGAGTATCTCCTTCAGCTCGTCCCAGTATGCAACCTCTTCAAACTCCATGTTCTCCACGGGCGCTCCCGTAACTATCATGCCGTCGAACCGCTTGCCCTTTATGTCTTCAAAATTCTGGTAAAACCTTTCAAGGTGGGTCGCCTCGGTGTGCGTGCTGCGGTAGGTGGCAGTCTTTATAAGCGTTATGTTCACCTGCAGCGGGCTGTTGGAAAGCAGCCGCATGAACTGCGTTTCGGTCGTCTCCTTTGTGGGCATAAGGTTTAGTATGGCTATCTCTATCGGGCGTATCTCCTGCGAGTGCGCCCTCTGCTTGTCCATTACAAAGCATCTTTCGGCAGTAAGTATGCCGAATGCCGGTATATCTCTGTCAATTACTATGGGCATAATGTATCACCTGTATAAATTGCGCCGCGCGGCCGCTTGCGCCGTGCGGCAGGGTACAAATCTTCGGTTTCAGCTGTAGTTTTTAAGTTCGCGCTCCATTTCGCGCTTTCTGTCTTTTTCGGCTATAGAGCGCTTTTTATCGTAGTTCTGCTTGCCTCGGCAAAGTGCTATCTCCGCCTTCACGAGCCCGTCGGAAAAGTAGAGGGAAAGGGGCACTACCGTCATGCCCTTTGCGTTCACCTTGCCTGCAATGCGGGCAATTTCATATTTATGCAAAAGCAATTTTCTGTCGCGCTTGGAATTTTTGCTGTTGAATGCGCCCGCCTTGTCGTACACGGCTATGTGCATGTTTTTAATGTATATCTCGCCGCCGTGCAAAAAGCAGAAGCTGTCTTTAAGGTTGCAGTTGCCCTGCCTTAAAGATTTTACTTCCGCGCCCTCAAGCACTATTCCCGCTTCAAACTTGTCCTCTATAAAATATTCGTAAGAAGCCTGTCTGTTTACTGTAATGGTCTTTTTCATATTTAACCTATTATACCACAGCCGCCGCCCGTGTAAAACAATTTTTATCGGCTTTTTCTGCGGCTGCCCTTTTTGCGCACAAACTTTGCCGTGGCGGCGCGGCCTGCGCTCTTTTTATGCGTGCCCGTGCGCTTTTTGCTCTGTTTTGCGCGCTCTTTGGGCGTCCTCTGCTTTTTTCTGCCATGTTTTGCGGGCGTATCTTCGGCGTCGGCGGCGCTCTGCCGTTTTTCGCCCTCTTCGTCTGCAAGCGAAAATTCGGGGCGCATGTTGCCCCAGTCGCAGCCATCCACGCGAACGCGTATCCTGTCGCCCAGGCGTAAGGTGCGCTCTCCCAGCAGCGTGAACTTGTCCTCAAGCAATTCGTAGCTGCCGCCGGGCAGCCTTTCAATGCGTATAAGTCCCTCTATGGTGTTGTCAAGTTCGGCAAACACGCCGAATGCCGTCACGCCCGAAACGGTGGCGGGGTATTCCTCGCCGATGTGGTCGCTCATGTAAACTACCTTGTAAAGGCTGTCTACGTCGCGTTCGGCGGCGTCGGCATTGCGCTCGCACTGCGAACAGTGCGCGGCCTCTTCGGCGGCGATCGGCCCGTATATCGCCTTCATGCTGTCGGCATCTCCGTGCAGCACGCCCTTTATTATGCGGTGTATGAACAGGTCGGGGTAGCGGCGGATGGGGGAGGTGAAGTGGCAGTAGCAGCCGCTGGCTATGCCGAAGTGCCCTTTATTGCTCTCGCAGTAGCGCGCCTTCTGCATTGTGCGCAGCATCACCTTGTTCACGGCGTCCTCGCAGGGCTTTCCGCTCACGCTCTTGATTATCGCCTGAAACTGCCGCGGTTGCGGCTCGTCCGCGTCTACCCTGCCGCCTATGCCCATGTCTGATATAAAGTCCATAAAGGCGTTCACCTTTTCGGGCAACGGCTGTTCGTGCACCCTGTACATAAACGGCACGCCCGCCCTTTGCATGCGTTCGGCAACGGCCTCGTTGGCGCATATCATAAACTGCTCTATTATCTTTTCCGCCTCGCCGCGGCAATAGTCGGGTATGACTATGTCACCGCGTTCGTTTACGTATATATGCGCCTCTTTTATGCTCAGGTCAATGTTCCCAAGCCTGTCGCGGCGGCCTTCAAGCGCGGCGCGCAGCGCGCTCATGTCGCGGCACATCTGTTGCAATTTTTCATCGGCGGCCTCTTCGCCGCGCAATATGCCGTTAACATAGGTATACGTAAGCCTGCGGTCGCTGTTTATCACGCTTTCGCATATCTCGCTGTGCAATCTTTCGCCCTCGGGCGAAATTGTCATTATGCAGCTCAAAGCGTACCTGTCCTCGCCCTGATTAAGGCTGCATGCCCCGTTTGAAAGCGAGCGCGGCAGCATGGGCAGCACCCTGTCGGGGAAGTATACGCTCGTGCCGCGGCCGTATGCCTCGCGGTCGGGTTTGCTTTCACGCTTAACGTAGTGGCTTACGTCGGCAATGTGCACGCCCAGCACAAAGTTTTCGCCCTGTCTCTCTATAGATACGGCGTCGTCTATGTCGCGCGTGTCCTCGCCGTCTATGGTAACGGTAAAAAGCCCGCGCAGGTCGCGCCTTCTGCCGACTGCTATAACTTCCTTTGTGGCTTCGGCGGCCTCGCGCTCGACCTCCTTGGGAAACTCCTCGTAAAGTCCGTAGTTGCGTATTACAGAAAGTTCCTCGGCATAAAAATCTCCGCCGCGGCCGAGTATTTCTACCACCTTGCCGTTGGGCGCTTTGCCGTCGGGGTAGGCGGTTATGCGGCAAACCACCTTGTCGCCCGCCTGCGCGTTCATCGAAAGGGCGGCGGGCACAAATATTCTGGGGGCAAATTTTGCCGAATCGGGTATAACGTAGCAGGCGCCGCCCATCCTTTCAAACGTGCCCGCAACCTGCGTGCGCCCGCGCGAAAGTATCTTTACAACGCTCGCTTCATCCTCGGTGCCCCTTACCTTTAAGGCAAGCACCCTGTCGCCGTCAAGCGCCCCGTGCAGCGAACTTCTGGAAATAAAGTAATCTCCGTCGTGTTCCTCTTTATCTTCGGGTATCAGAAAGGCAAACCCGCGGGCGTTGGCGGCTATCGTTCCCGTTATCACGCCTGCCTGGGCGGGGGTGGAGTAGCGCCCGTGCCCGTCGGCGAATATCACGCCGTCGTTTTCAAGCACGTCCAGCACTTTTTTTGCCGCCTTTCTTTCGGCGGGAGAAATGTGCATGGCTGCAAATATCTGTTTTTCTGTTTTAAATGCCAGCTTTCCGTCTTCAAAAAGCTGTATTATCTGTTCGCGTAAATTCATATGCAGTTAAAAATTTGTTGTGTATGCGTTAAGTTTTTCATTGTTTATTTTGCGGAAATGTCGGGTAAAATAAAAGCGGCTTAAAAAAAGCCGCCTTAAATCAAGTTCAGTTTTTGCCGTCAGGGAGCAATTATCTGCACAATGTAAACTACTATGGAGAGTATGCCCAGCACTATAAGCGATATCCAGGCCCATTTTTTAAGCTTGCTCTCTATGCTGCGGCCCTTGTTCTTGCCGAAAAAGGTCTCGCTGGTGGCGGTAATGCCCTGAATGCCGTCTGAATTGCTCTTCTGGAAAAGCACCACAAGAATGGCGATTATTGCGGCAATAAACAAAAGTGCCACAAATATAAGTGTAAATGTTATATAGAGTGTATATTGGGGATTATTCATAGTATAATTTCCCTCGCCTGATTTATTACGCGAATAGAATTATAACACAAAGCGCGCGTTTACACAAACAAAAAAAGGCATGCTTTTAAAAATTTCTGCCACATTTTTGCCGTTTTAGTTTTTTGCACCGCGCAATTGCGGTATGGCCGCCTGTCTGTGTGCCGTATTCGTCATTCGTGGCGGCGCTCATGCGGCAGTCTTGTGCGGAATTTTAGAACTTCCCTGCGCAGACGGTCGCTTTCGCTCACAGGCACAAGCCTGCGTTCGCCAAGCAGGTTTATCACAAGTATGCCCCCGCACACCAGCGCCAGCGCTATAAGCGTGTTGTAGTGCAAAAGTTGGTCGGTCTCGCCGAGTATCATGGCGGAAAACATTGCGCCGAAAAGGGGGTTGGTGCTCTTGAATACCGCCACCTTGGAAACGGGGTTGTACTTTAAAAGGTAGCCCTGTAGCGTGAACGCGCACGCCGAAAGAAAGGCAAGGTAAAACAGCATGGCAAAGCTTGCGCCCGACTGCGGCCGTATGCTTCCGCCTGCCGCCGCGCCTATAACGGTAAGCGCCAGCCCGCCGCAAAAAAACTGCCAGCCGCACAGCGTGGTGGTATTCTCTTTGCGCGAAAATATCTTTACGAATCCCGCCGCCATCGCCGCAGACAGGCCGCTTAAAATTATAAGCCCCTCGCCCGTGAACGTAAATTCAAAATCCAGCCCGTCAAGGTTCATTATAAGCACGCCGCCGAATCCCAGCACGCACCCCAAAAGTTTTACAAGCGAAAATCTTTCGGTGCGGAATATAAAGCAGGCGGCTATTATAGTAAAAAATACCCCCAGCCCGTTGAGTACCGAACTCTTCACGCCCGAAAGGTGTGCAAGTCCAATGTAAAAGCATGTGTATTGCAGCGCCGTCTGAAATATCGCCACAACCGCCACGCGCCATATGTTCTCGCGCCTGGGCAACAGCAGTTCTTTCTGGGCAATGCTGCCAAAGGCGAGCACCAGCACGCCCGCAAGGCTGAACCGCACGCCGGCAAAAAGTATCAGCGAGGGGTAGGAGGCGGAGTCCACTTTCCACAGCGTATAGCCTAGCTTTACGCAGGGGAAGGCGCTGCCCCACAGCATGCAGCATATCAGTGCGCCGAAAACCACTACTATGTTTTTTGAAAAAAATTTATCTGCTTTAAACTTTATCATGCAAAACAAAACGGCCGCCTGCGCGGCAAACGTAAAATTATGCTATCAATTATATTCATATGCCGCCGTTTTTGCAAATGTATTCGGCGTGTAAATCGCCGGTATCGGCAAATTATTTGACAAATTGCCATAAAATGGCCTATCATATAATAAAGATATTGTGGAGGCAGATCATGTTCAACAACAACGACAAGTTTTTAATGAAGGCAAAAACAGTATTCTTTATACTGTTTATCGTGCTCGCGGTCATCGCCCTTATAACGGTAATAATAACGTTTATAGGCGCGGGTGCAATAAGCGGGCTCATCTCGCTGTTTACCAGCCTTGCGGCGCTTGCGCTGTATGCCTTTATAGTTCCGCTTGTGCTCTCTTACCTGGTGGATGTAAAGCTCATGCGCAATAAAATGTACGGCATAGAAAGCAAGGAGCTCAATGAATACTGGAACGGCTATGCAGGCATATTCCCCATCGGCGGCGCTACCGAGCAAAAGCCTGCAGATATCCCGTCGGCCCCTGCCCGCTCAAAAGAAGAGCCGGCTGAAAAAGAGGAAGAGGATAAGTAATTTTGTATTATCCGGCTTAAATGTTATCATTTTTAAAGAGGCCGCCCCGGCATTTTTGGGCGCGCGGCGGGTTAGTAGGTGTGGTGGTTGACCCGGGGTTTATTGAACGCGGGGGGAGGCTGGGGGGGTTTGGGG
>ERZ1090869.1024-NODE-1025-length-13550-cov-13.648462_pt1 | contig 13550 bp, 27 predicted proteins | sample MGYA00478474_ERZ1090869 | MGnify/ENA primary metagenome ERZ1090869 (study PRJEB33644, sample SAMEA5815748) | chicken gut metagenome | biome: Chicken; feature: Gastrointestinal Tract; material: Caecum | place: Ireland | collected 2019-01-01 | study: A study of... | reverse complement strand
TCGTTGACAATGCTGAATCGGTTACAAAATTACAGGAAATTGACACACAGGTGATCCGCCTTGTCGTGTCGGAAAATGATAAGGAGCTGAGAGTCGTATGAAGTTAAAGGACAAGGTAAAGCCCGCCGTCCCGCCGCTGGAAGCAGGCGTTTACATGGCGGTGTGTGTGGCGGTTGTGGACCTGGGAGACCAGTACAGCGAAAAGTTTAAGAACACCTCTCGCAAGGTCGTGTTCGCCTTTGACATCCCCTCGGAAACTGTCGTGATTGACGGCGAGCAGAAACCCCGCCAGTTGTCCAAGCGCTGCCCGTTTTCTGTGAGCAAGAAGGGCAACTTGAATAAGATGCTGAACGCCTGGATGAATGCCAACATGAGTGAACAGGAGCTCGGAGAACTTGATCTATTCTCCCTGATTGGCCGTGGCTGTCAAATCCGTGTGACGGTCTCCGAGGATGGCGCACACAACAACATTGAGGATGTGATGGCGCTCCCCAAAGGAATGCCTGCGCCGGAATCTGATACCCCGCCGGTCACCTATGATATCGACGAAGACGGTTTTTCAGGCCCTAAATGGGACGCGCTTCCGGCTTGGATGCGTGAGGCGATTGAAAAGAGCGACCAGTACCAGAAAAACCCGCCAGACAAGCCGCTTGACATGCCGGATGAAGGCGGCACACCAGCACAGGAGGCCGGAGAGGAGTGTCCAATTTGACCTTTCGCAGTTTGGCAAGCAGTTCCAAGGGCAATGCCTATCTGGTGAGCGATGGCGAAACCGTTCTGCTTTTGGAGTGTGGACTGCCGTACAAGAAGCTGGCCGAAAAGTCGGGTTTTACCCTCATGGACACCACCGCTTGTTTTGTGACACATGAGCACAAGGACCACAGCAGCGCGGCCGGGCAGCTCATCCGGCACGGCGTTCCGGTGTACATGTCGGAGGGTACGGCGCGGGCGCTGGAACTGTGGGACGCTGAGATCATCGAACCCAATGTGCCGATCATGGTCGGGGCGTTTCGGGTGATGGCCTTCCGCGTGGCGCACGATGCAGCCGATCCGGTCGGCTATCTGATCGACGACACACGCACCGGCGAGCGCCTGCTGTTCGCAGCGGACACCCGCAGCCTGTCGTACATCGTCCCACGCCTGACCTACATAGCCGTCGAATGCAATTACGAGGAGAGCCTGCTGGCCGCGTCCCAGCGTATTCCTGAGAGCCTGAAAAACCGTATCCGGCACAGCCATTTCGAGGTTCGGGACGTGATCCGCTGGCTCAAAAAACAAGACCTGTCCCATGTGATGACCATTTATCTGCTGCACTTGTCGGCTGGGAACAGCCGCGCGGCGGAATGGCAGCAAATGTTTGCCCGAGAATTTCCGGGCATTGAGATTAAAATTTGTGAGGAGTAAACGACCATGAATGAAAAACATTATGACAACCTGTACGAGATGGCACAGAATACCAGCGAGCCAGGCGCACGTCTGTATGCGGAACTCGCTGCCATCCGTTTCACAAACGCCGACAAATACAGTCAGGACAACCGATCAGAGTTCATCCGGAGTATTGCCGTTCTCTACAACATGCTGGACATACTCTGCATTGCCCTCGATTGTGAGGACGAGGTGCAGGATACGGCAGAACAACTGGCGGCCGAAAAGTTTCTCCCTAGAGTGTGACGTGATTGGGGCGGCTTCGGTCGCCCCGGCCTTTTAGGAGGTGAGAATTTGGCCGAACGCAGAATGTTTTCCAAAAAGATCGTGGGCTCTGCCCGCTTCCTCCGACTTCCGGCGACAGCCCGGCTGCTGTACTACGACCTCGGCATGCAGGCAGATGACGACGGGGTGGTCGAGGCGTTCACAGTGCTGCAAATGACGCACGCCGACGAAGCTGACCTTAATGCGCTGTGTGACAAGGGGTTGATTCGGATTCTCAACGATGATCTAGTGTCACTGATTATCGACTGGAAAACCAACAATTTAATCAAAAAAGACCGTTATAGGCCTAGCTTTTATTCTGATTTGCTGTCTGGAACCCAAGTGGAACCCGTTTGGAACCCATCTGGAACCCAAGTGGAACCACAGGATAGGATAGGTAAGTATAGGTTAGATCAGTATAGTATAGGTAAGGCGAGAGGTAAGGAGCCGGAACCATTCGACCCGAACGAATTCGATTCGATCAGAGAAGAATTTATAGAACGATTTGCGAGAGAACCGGATGGGCCCTTTCTGCCAAGCATCAAGGCTCAGATGGTGGCAGGCAAGAGCGAGCGGGCTGTGATAGAGGTCATCCGGCAATCGGCTCAGCGCCATCCACACAACCCGGAAGCCTATATACTGGCCGCGCTCAAACAGTACGAGAGCAAGCCACAAGAGCCGGAGACCCAGCCGGACGACCCTGACCGCCCGTTGGAACAGTGGGAACAGGATTGGCTGGCAGAGGTGCAGCGCCGGAGAGCGCAGAGAGGAGCGGAACAAGATGCTGATTAAACGGAGAGGAAACGCCGTCGCGAGCCTGTGTTGGGACTGCAAAAATGCGGTCCCGCAGGGCGGACACGGGTGCAGCTGGTCGGAACGGTTTAAACCTGTGCCGGGCTGGGATGCTGAGCGCCGGGACATCAGTACAGGGCCGAAAAAAGAGGGCATGACAGAGAGCTATTTTGTGTATCGTTGCCCGGAGTTTGAAAGGGGTGGGGCAGATGACTAGATCCCCTTGTGAGACCTGCGCCGAGCGTGGGACGTGCGAGAAAGGCGGATACCGCTGGCGGGAGTGCGAGCGGTGGCGCGGATGGTTCCGCATGCACTGGCAGGCGGCGCGGAGGCTGTGGAAGACGATATTGGGAGGAAGCAGGAATGATGAATGAGATTGAACGCGCGCTGCTGGGCGACCACGAGGCGGCGAAGCTGACACATCTCTCCCTGTTTTCTGGCATTGGTGGCATCGATCTGGCAGCAGAAATGGCTGGATTTCGGACGGTTGGACAATGCGAGTGGGCGGACTACCCGACAAAGGTTCTGGAAAAGCACTGGCCGGATGTCCCGAGATGGAGAGATATTCGGACACTGACAGGAGAGAGTTTTTATGAAAAGACAGGATTGCGAACAGTTGACGTTATTTCAGGAGGCTTCCCCTGCCAGCCGTTCAGCGTTGCCGGGAAGCGAAGAGGCAAGGAAGATGACCGTTACCTCTGGCCTGAAATGCTTAGAGTTATATCGGAACTCCGGCCCGCTTGGGTCGTTGGTGAGAACGTTGCTGGGATCGTCAATATGGCGCTCGACCAGGTGTACGCTGACCTGGAAAACGAAGGTTACTCCGTCCAGGCGCTTATTATTCCGGCTTGTGCCGTCGATGCCCCGCACCGGCGGGACAGATGCGCGATTATCGGGCGTAGAGCGGTGGAGGCAAAACATAACGGGAGAGGACGGAGAGCCGCGCCTCTGGAAAACTCCAATTGCGTCAGATTCCGCGAACCGGGAGTTTTATCACAACAGCCAGGGCGAACCAAACTTGAGCGGAATGGTGAAGATGTGGCCCACACCGAAAGCATCAGACTACAAAGAGAGTGGTCCGGCGGGGACCAAATCGGCGGAACACGACCTGAAAAAGCACAATCTGAAAGGTGTTGTGATGTTTTATCCAACACCGACAACGGGTGCCGGACTTTGCGGAGGGACGGGGAACTTCCAGCAGTTGAAGAAACTGGAGAAAGCCGGACAGATCACGGAGGAGGAGCGCAGAAATATGTCTCAGGGCAATGGTGGCCAACTGAACCCGACGTGGGTAGAGTGGCTAATGGGGTTCCCTCTCGGGTGGACAGACTTAAATGTCTCGGAAACACCGTAGTTCCACAGCAATTTTATCCGATATTTCAGGCCATAGCGGACATAGAGAGGGGAGTTGTACATGGATGACATCAAATTAGCCATGCTTGGATCGGAAGAGGCGGCGAGGCGGCTGACGGAGGCCGGAGTGCTGCTGCCGTGTCCTATGTGTGGGAAGGTTGGAGTGCTCCATAGCATTGACGGTTGTCAGACGATATATGCGGCATGCCCTTCCTGCGGTCTCATGACAAGAGCGTATAAAGGGCATAAGAAAGCCCGCCTCGCCTGGAACACCCGCGCACCGATTCTGAGCGCGGAGGAGATGGAGATGCTGGAGGGGATGGAATGAAAGACCCTTTAAACCTCTTGCGAGAAGCCTTCGATATTTATGATAGTAAAAAGGCTCCTTGGGAACAAAGCAAAGAATATTTTGAAAAATTGAAAGAGTTTTGTGATTATTCAGAGAAATGGAGAAAAGAACAAGAGAAAACTATTACTAGGCCACATAACAGAGATGCTGGGGAAACCAGGATGGGGACAACTGAATGGGATGTATTTCACGAACTATCAGCGAAACGACTTAAGAAAAACGGAATTCATTTGTGAAAATTATTCCGGGCGGTTCGGTGGAGCGGCGGTTGCCGGATAGATACGGAACAAGGGCCGGCTATTGGAAGAGGCCGAACTAAAATAATGATGCCGCAAAATTAAGTAAGGAGGCCCAGCCATGACGCGGGAAGAAGCGATTTTATTATCAGCATACACAGGATTTTTGCTTGTCCAAGATTTTTCAGATGTCCATAAATTTTGTGAGGATACTTTGGGACGTTCGATTTGGACGCATGAATTTGCAGACGAGGATGTACAAAAAGAAATCCAAGATAAACTGCGCCCCCAAATTATGAAGTTGATTTACAGCACTAACGCCCTCCGCCCCGTCAGCCGGGAGCAGGTGGAGAAGGTGTGGAGTCCGTGCAATTTCTGCGCTGGCGCAAAATACATAACCGGGGGAGTTACAGCGGTCTACCCTTTGAGTGAAACACGCCAGCAGGAAACCCTTGCAGAAGGTGATTTTGACTTTTGTCCGGTATGTGGCCGTCCACTCACGGACGAGGCCGTGGACATTCTGCTCGAGAGATTGGAGGCGCTGCATGAGCATAATGCGTGAAGTTGCAGAATTACAAGAGGCATATCAAAGACTGATTGACGAAAAGCGGCTTACCAAACGGGCTATGTGTGACCTGTGTATCTCATTCCGGAACAAATACGGATTGAAGGACTCGCAGGCACTCAGGATTGCCCGGAAAGAGATGGACTTATCTGAGATGGTGGATTTGTTGGAAGGGAGGCGCTGAAAGATGCAGACTAAAGAAATCTGCGAGGATTGCGGCAAACTGTTTGTGGCTGGGCCGGATGCGTATTTGTGCCCGGAATGCCGGAAAAAGCGGTTGAGCGAGTATGCCAAACGCCGAAAGCTGAACGAATTAGGCGCGGCAGCCAGATGGGGGAAGAAAAAGGAGGCGCTGTATGATTGATTTATACAAAATCCTTCCCGAAGAATGGTTTGAACAAATAGGAGATTTCTCGGATAACGACGAAAAATTTGCACCTATCGACTACGAACCAGTGACGGTTTCATTATATTGCGGCAATTCGTTTTACGGGCCTGAATTTGTTGATTTGCTTGTAGATGATGACTTGCAGATATATTACATCAGGTCAGCAACAAGACAGCCTATCGGGGACTACGGATGGACTACGGTTTGGGCATGGTATAAATCAGATGTGTCCAAATATGAAGAAATAAGACGCATTGTATTGGAGGCGCTGAAAGATGTTTAACACCGACTTTGATTGGCTTGGTGCTTACTCAAAACAGATACACGATGTGTTGACATCGGCTCACAATCATGGATATGCAGAGGGTTTTGACAGAGCCAAACGGGAATACGGCGAAAGCCGAGGCGTTGCGCACTGTCACAGAGCAACGCAAGAGGAAGTTGAAATGCACGGGGTTGAACTGTGGGGATGGTGCGATTGCGGGAAACCTATCGAGGGCCGCTGGGTCGGAATGGCTAATTTCTGCCCGTGGTGTGGAAAAGTGATTGAGTGGGAGGCGGTGAAAGATGCGGGCGATTGATGCGGATAGACTTTTGAAAATGATGTCGCATTGGAAGCCGTATATGGATATGGACAAAGTGAGAAAGGCAGTCCAAAATATGCCCACCCTCACCCCGCCGAACGAACCGTTGACGCTGGAATTTGATGTGGTAGACACAAAAACAGGCCAATACCCGGACTGGGAGCATATTGCCAGGACAGAGGATTGGGCAGACGGGCTTGTCTACTGCGATATAGACGGTATAGCAATTCTGGAGGACGGTTCGCTTATTCTCCTCGACGAATGCGGCAATTGCGTGCCGTGCCCGCGTGATAGATTTGAGATTCGCCGTCCGCTGGAAAGGAAGGACTGATTCCGCATGATCGTCAGAAACCTGATGACAAAAATGGAGGAAAACGAGAATGGCTGAGTATATTGAGAGAGAAACGATGATTCAGGCTATCAGAGAATATAAAGGGTTTTTCCAGGATAGTCCATCGACCAATCACATGATATTAAAAATGGAGGCGGAAGATGTCGCGAGAGATTTAGAAGCCGCCGACGTCGCGCCGGTGGTGCATAGCCGTTGGGAACAGTGCGACTATATCGAGCCTTGCATACATGGATTTGGAACAAATCGAATTAAAAACGCAGGGATGAAGTGCATTAATTGCGTCCATGTATTCAAAAAAGATTTGTTGTGGACAAGCAAATTTTGTCCCAATTGCGGCGCGAAAATGGATTTGGAGGACTGAAAAATGAAGTTGAAAGCAATGTTGTCTCAGCCTATGGCTGGGAAAACCGATGAGGAAATCACAGCAACCCGAGAAAAAGCGATCAAGGCTCTGCGTGATAAGGGGTACGAGGTTGTAAACACTCTTTTTACTGATGAGTGGTACAGTCATGAGAAAATGGAAGAGCGCGGAGTGGTGCAAATACCGCTTTGCTTCCTCGCAAAATCGCTCGAAAATATGAGTCTGTGTCATGCAGCCTATTTTTGCAAAGGATGGGAACACGCCCGTGGATGCAAAATCGAGCATGATGCGGCTGTTGCTTACGGACTGACCATCATCGAGGAGGACTGACCATGAGCTATGATATCTCACTGGTCGATCCGGGCACCCACGAAACGCTGCACGCTGATGCGCCGCACCAAATGTATGGAGGCACCTATGCAGTAGGCGGCACCGATGAGCTGTGCTTAAACATCACATACAATTACAGCCAATGGTATTACAAAGATTATGCGTTCGGTGCCCGCGGGATTCGTGCGATCTATGGGCTGTCTGGTGCTGAGAGCATTCCAGTTCTGAAAAGGGCAATCTGTGGACTAGAATCGTCCTGTGAAGATCTCTCCGAGGAGGACCGGCAGCATTATATCTCATGCGATGTAACAGGATATTGGATGCCAACAAAAACGAATGCGATTCGGCCACTCTATCAGCTATTAGCAATGGCGCAGATGCGGCCAGACGGTATATGGGAGGGAGATTGAGCCATGAAATTTAGAAACCCCGAGAAGGGAGAAATCTATGATTTTGAGGGAAGAGATTGTCTCACAAGCGGATTTTGCGTAGGGATACGTTGCGAAGAATGTCCGATAAGGAATCATCGGAGCGAAGTGTCGTGTAGAGAGTACGTGCTCAATAGCCCAAACACCGCCGCCCGCCTGATGGGCTATGAAGTGATCGAGGGCGACGCCCCTACGCCGGAATGCGATTCGCAGGGCGTGGCGTTTGACCGGGCCGACCAATCTGCCAAAACTGACGCGGGAAAAATCCGTCCCACGCTGGTGCCGCCTGCGCTCATTGAGGCCGTCGCGGCTGTGTGGGAATACGGGTGCAGCAAATACCATGACCCGGACAACTGGAGGCGCGTAGAGCCTCAGAGATACCGGGATGCTGCCTACCGCCACTGGCTGGCCTACCTTAAAAACCCCGAGGCGTGCGACCCGGAGAGCGGATTGCCGCACCTGTGGCACCTGGCATGCAATGCGGCGTTTTTGATTGAGATGGACGGGGAGACTACATGACATACAGCGAGGAAATCAGGCGACACCTAGAATGGAGGTATGGGCAATGTCAATGCCAGGACGACGGGCGTACATGCGGGAAATCCTGAGAGAGTATCCAAGAACCAAAAAGAAGCCCGCCGGAGACCGAACGAGCCGAGAAAACAGACTAGTGGAGATTGTGGACGATACGCTGGCTGAGATCGAGCGTATGCGCGACGGACGGCACAGGGTAGAACTGATACGCCTGACATATTTTGACCGCTCACACACGCTCTACGGGGCCGCAATGACCATCCCGATTAGTGAGCGACAGGCAAAAAGGTGGAATGATGCAGTTATGAGAACAATGGCAGAAAAGATGCAGCTTTTGTAAAGTTGGCACTTTTTATCCACTGAGATTTGCTACACTATACCTAGAGGGCAGGGATACCACCACAAAACACCTCACTTTCCGCCGTCCCTGCTCTCAGAAATCCCCCTATTACCCGCCCTGCTGACGTGGGGCGGGGATATATAGCCCGCAACGGTGCACGAGCCTGCGCGGGCGGTGCAGATGGTTTTCTCTTTTCATACCTCCTCCTTATGTCTATGGGCCGCTCGGCGGCCCGATACGCCCAGAAACCGTGCATGAGCGGGGATGGGCAAAAATCCAATGAGAGCGAAACGCTCCATTTTGATTACTATATTCCTACCTGACAGCCGGGAATAGACCGGCGGCATACCTCTTTTCACATAGCCCCTTCGGGGGCACACGCGGGCGTAGCTCAATAGGTAGAGCGGCAGGCGATGTGTCTGCGTCACATTGGCGATACGTTGGCCGTGGGAAACGGAGCCCAGCCAGCGAAGGGGAAGCGGCCAATGGTGTTGGTTCGAGCCCAGCCGCCCGCGCCGATATGCGGATGTAGTTCAATGGTAGAATGTCAGCCTTCCGAGCCGAACACGTGGGTTCGATTCCCGCTATCCGCTCCAACCCCAGACGGGGCATATCTCCAATTTTATAACGCCGGGGCACCGTCAGACCCCGGCACATGGCAGGATGGTGTAGCGGTAGCACAGCGGCCTCATAAGCCGTATGGCGGCGGTTCAAATCCGTCTCCTGCAACCATTTGGCGGCGAGAAAATCTAACACAGAAGGGAGGGAGGGGATTCCTCCTAGCGTGCCGGATTGGAATGCACTGCCGCCCATGCCGGGGAGACCCGCCCGTATCCAGCCGGGCGTATGCCGGGCGAAAACGGCGCATACCTCGAAAGAGGTATATCGGCCAAAGCCCGCGCGAGGGCGGAGGGCGAAAAAGCCCGGCCATATAGACCGGGCGAGAAATCACTCTTTAGTTTTTGTTTTACGCCAATCAACATATTTGCCGGATTTGATACGACGGTCAATCCAAGGCTCCTCGCTGTCGATGACCCAATTACGGCCGATTTTTTGAGCGGTTTTGAACCCGCCGGTTGCGGCGACCTGGCGTGCGGTCTGCGGCGACCTGCCGTGCTGTTTGGCGTACTCTACGAGAGATATTAGCATTCCGATCGATTCCCCTTACGAATTGTAAACGCCGTATTGCTCAATCTCATCTTGAGATGCAACATGGAACTGATTCATTAGGTCATCTGTAGACATGTCCCACTCAGATGCAAGACGTTCAATTTCAGGCTCATCCACACACACCGGGGATTCGTTGCCATAGATGCGGTCGATGTACTCAGCGTCAGCAAAATAATAGTTTTTCATTTTTGTTAGCTCCTTTCTTTTCTATGGTCTTATTATACAGCGATATAGCAAGAATGTCAAGAGAAAAAGAGAAATTTTTTTAAAAATATTTGAGAGCCGCGACAGGGCCGCGCCGGGTTCGACTCCTGGGGCTTTCGACCACCCGTGCGGGGCACAACCTGCCTGACAGGGACGTCCATTGTCATGCTGATGCACACAGACAACGCCCATGCGGGCGGAACAGATTACATCCCGTTCCAGCACAAGAACACCAGCCGCGTTATCGATGAGAAACTGGGCAAACGTCTGGAGCACCATCTACAGCATTTGACACGATAAGAGGTGAATAAATATGGATAAAAATGAATTTACCACCCGTTTTGGACTGGTAAGAATGGACGAAGTAGACAGTTTATTGTCACCATACGGCAATGAATTCTACACGCTCACCTGCGAGAATTTGAAACACCTTATGAACGGCGGCGTTATCTGCGATATAGACGAATACGGTACATTCATAAGGCTGAACGAGGATGCAGCAGCTATGCTCCGCAATGAGATTGGAGGATGGCATGGGACTGAGTAGAATGTACAGCGGATGCAGAAAGTGTCCGCTCAGGGATACGTGCAAGAATAAACGCATGGAGGGCCTGATGTACTATCAGGAACAGAACATGGCCGCAAGCATATCGTCTCCTATTGTAGCTGATATGATAGAGCCTATGACCGTCAAGCACGACTACCGGGACATCAAGATTGCAGAGGGAATGACTGTCACCATAGACCTTGAGGACGTTAAGAGAAAGCTGGAAGAAGAATTCTATCGCGGCGTTGGTTTGCGTTTTAATTGAGGCGGCATGACAGTTCTCTTTTCCACTGTTCTTTTTTAGATTACCTCAGTCTATCCCAGCGGAAGCCGAGTGCAATAGCCATATAGAAAGGAGGGGACGATCTGTGGCGTCCAGATTGACGGATAAACAGAAAAAGAAAATATTGGCCGATTATCTAGACACGGGGAGCTATAACGCTACCGCAGAGCGAAACGGGGTTTGCGGTCATACTGTTAAGCGGATCGTCGCCGAATGTCCAGAATTTTCGGAGAAACTCGAACAAAAAAAAGCCGAAAATACAGCGGACATCCTCGCATACATGGAGAGCAAACGCAACCGGGTGTGCGACATCCTAGAAACCGGGCTGCGCGTACTGCCGGACAAAATCGAGAACGCGAAAACCGCGTCCGATGTCACAACGGCAATGGGAACGCTGATTGATAAATGGACAGCCATCACAGCCAATGGGCGTGCGACGCAGAGTGCTGAGGATGATCCCATTACAAAATCACTCAAGGAGTATATAGACAATGCTGAGCCGTAAGCAGGAGCAGATTATGCGTTTCCCGTACAGCCGGTATGATGCGCTGATTTGCGACGGGGCTGTGCGCTCTGGCAAAACATCGATCATGTCTCTATCGTTCGTTTTGTGGGCTATGGGAAATTTTGACCAGTGCGCATTTGCGATCTGTGGAAAATCCGTGGGCGCGGTTGAGCGCAACGTTGTGCGCCCGCTGCTCGGCATCCAGTATTTGCGGCGTAATTTCTCCATGCAGTACCGCCGGGGCGAGCACATGATTATCGTCACGCGCGGCAAACGCACCAATTTTATTTATCTGTTCGGCGGTAAAGACGAATCAAGCGCGGCCCTGATCCAGGGCGTGACGCTGGCCGGTGTGCTGCTGGATGAGGTAGCGTTGATGCCTCGCTCATTTGTAGAGCAGGCGCTCGCCCGCTGCTCGGTACGTGGCGCGAAAATGTGGTTTAACTGCAACCCGGAGAATCCGCAACACTGGTTCCGGCAGGAATGGATTTTGCAGCCGGAAAAACACAATGTGTTATATCTGCATTTCCTGATGGACGACAACCCGTCCCTGGATGACGCTACCAAGACGCGGTATAAATCCATGTACGCCGGTTTGTTTTACGAGCGGTACATTATGGGCCGGTGGGTTATGTCCGAGGGCCTGATCTATGACATGTTCGACCCCACAGAAAACACATACCGCGAGGACATTCCCAGCCTACCGTATTCCTGCGAGCGGTATATTGCGTGCGACTACGGCACAACCAACCCCACGGTGTTTTTAGATATCTACGACAACGGCGAGCTCATCCGCATAGATCGGGAATATCGATGGGACAGCCGCAAACAGCGCAAACAGAAAACCGATCAGCAATACGCTGATGATTTTATGGAGTTTATGGGAGATATCCCGGCAACGGTTCTTGTTGATCCGTCCGCCGCGTCATTTATCGTGGCGTTACGTCAGCGTGGCGTATACGTCCAAGAAGCCGACAACGAGGTGCTGGACGGAATCCGCAAGACCGGCGCATTGCTGGCCCGGCGAGAAATCCGTATCCATGAGAGATGCACCGGCCTTATCGACGAGCTGGGAACGTATCTGTGGGATGAGAAAGCCGCCCTGCGAGGTGAGGAACGGCCGGTCAAGCAAAATGATCACTCGGTCGATGCTTTAAGGTACTTCGTCAATTATTTGCCCGATTGGAGATTCGAAAAATATGAATAAACCGCCAAAACAGCAAATATTTAACGGGATAAAATTCACAAGAGATGATAGAACGGGCTATTATCTTTCTACCGTTAGAGTAAAAAATGGAAAGCGCCAACGGATGCACGTCTATGTGTGGGAGTATTATTTTTCGGATGTGCCAAAAGGTTGCCATATTCATCATATAAACGGGGACAGGGCCGACAACAGAATTGAAAATTTGGCAGCAATCCCCGGAGTAGAACATACGACCTATCACGCAAAAAAACACGCAAAAGAAGACCCCCATCAAATCATGGAGTCTCTCGCAAAAGCGAGAGAGGCGGCAAAGATGTGGCATTCATCTGAAGATGGGGAGGTCTGGCACAAGGCCCACTTCCAGCGAATGAAAGAAAAGCTATATCAAAAGCGCCTGTATGTTTGCCAGTGGTGCGGAAAGGTATTTGAGTCCTCAAAGTCTGGAGCAAAATTTTGTTGCAACAAGTGTCGGTCTGCGGCAAGAAGGAACTCCCATGTTGATGACGAAATAAGGTTTTGCTCAAAGTGTGGGGCTGCTTTTTCGATAAATCGATACTACACACAGACAAAGTGCCCGGAATGCAGAGGTAGGTGGAGGTAATGTCCAGACGTAACAAGACCCGCTCGGCGGGAGTGAAACCGAATACTGAGGCGGTCAGCGTACAGGATGCGTTTGCAAACCCGCTATTTCGATTAGGGTGGGGTAGTCAATCCCCGCTAGAGGCAACAGAATACCCGCTGACCCGCATGACGGACAACTATGCCCTGCTCAACAGCCTGTATCGAGATAACTGGGTCGTCCAAAATGTGGTCGGTCTAATGGTAGATGACATGCTGCGCGAGTGGTTCCAGGTCAAAGGTTCCGTGACGCCGGAAATGCAGGATGCTCTGGAACGATTGGAGCGAGACACCCGCCTGCGAGACCGTATTAACGCGGGATTGCGCTGGGGCCGTCTGTACGGCGGCGCGGCGGGGCTCATCATGGTCCGGGGGCAGGACGATCTGGAAGCACCGCTCGACCTGGATATGGTATACCCTGGCAGCTTCCAGGGCCTGTACATCCTGGACCGCTGGATGGGGATTACCACCACAAACGGGCTAGTCATGGAGGCTGGAGAACCGGTACCAGAATACTACTCCATTACCGATGCGCAGGGAAATACAGTGGCGCGTGTGCATCACTCTCATGTAATCCGATTTACCGGGCGCGAATTACCCGAAATCGAACGCATTGCCGAAATGTACTGGGGCGAATCCGAGGTAGAGGCCCTATACAAGGAGGTCGTCGCGCATGACAATGTATCGGCCAATATGGCCGCTCTGACGTTCCAGG
>ERZ1090869.1023-NODE-1024-length-13555-cov-11.827481_pt1 | contig 13555 bp, 15 predicted proteins | sample MGYA00478474_ERZ1090869 | MGnify/ENA primary metagenome ERZ1090869 (study PRJEB33644, sample SAMEA5815748) | chicken gut metagenome | biome: Chicken; feature: Gastrointestinal Tract; material: Caecum | place: Ireland | collected 2019-01-01 | study: A study of... | reverse complement strand
TTCTTCCCAGCCGGTAAATTTATACTAGGGGGAGAGGTGTGGAGAGGGGGAAAAAGCAAAAGTCTGCTCAGTTCCGGTACTATCATAAACCGAGCGCCTAAAAATGGGCGCACTTGTCCCCTATTGTTTTACCTGTTGATATATATGAACAGCACCGAAAGCTGTAAAATCTATCATTGCATCGTCATTGTGGTTTGTACCACATTTTGGTACAAACCTCCAAATACCAACTGCCGTATTTTTCAAACGTAAAGTCATTGAGATATATTATTTTAGATTTTCGAAAGCACTTGCCAGCCAAAATTTGCAATCTTCTATTGACAAGTTACTATATAATGTTGTATCTTTTTGGTGGAGGAAAATGCTATGAGAACATACACGGTAAAGGAGATTGCAGAACTCCTTGGCACAAATCCCGAAACGGTTAGACGCTGGATTCGAGATGGAAAATTGCAAGCGGTAACCAATTCCAAGAAAAAAGGCGAAAACAAGGTAATACTTGAAGGTGCCCTGAACGCTTTTCTAAAAACATCTCCAAAGTATGCAGCCACACTGGCTGCCCCTTTTACACTAGGTGTAGGCGCAACTGCATTAGGCGTGCTGGGCGTGACAAATGCAGCGTTGGCTATATGGAAAGCCAAGGAGCAAGAATTAGAGAAGGCACGTGTTGGAGTTGACTCGGTGTATGCTTTTCTTGCTACCAGAATCAATGAGGAACGTACCAAGTTGGAAACACTGTTAAACGACCGTGCTGAACTAGATAAGAAAATCCAGATTGAGACCGACCTATTAAATCAGCTACTTGATAACCTCAACGAGTTAAATGATGCCACCGTTAACCAACATCAAAAATCTAAGGAGAAATGCACCAATGAGCCATGAAAATGAAATCTTGGATTTGATTAATTCCAGTACGGGTAAAGCCGCGCCTTTTATAACTGAAAAACTCCGGCTAATAGGCGATGGAAAAATGTCCACAGGCGTCACTGCCTTAACCAAGTATGCTGCAAAAAGCGGTATAGAAATAGGCGAAAAAAATGGCCTGAAGAAGGGACTCGGTCTAGGCATACTCGGGACACTCACTGTTGTTGGCGCAATTAAAATAGCCTACGATTTTCACCGTAAGAAAGTAGAACGGATTAGCGAACTGCAACAGGTAGACCAGAAATTGGAGGTGGAGACTACTGAACACGAAGAAACTGAGCAACTAAATCAAAAAGACTCCTATGAAAATCATTTTACAAATTAAGGAGGAATTACCTATGGAAGACTGCATCAATTGTGGAATGTCCCTTAGAGGTGGAGCTCTTACGCTTCCATGGGAGGATGATGACAACCCCAACGCCTACATCATCTGTCCACATTGCGGATGTAAAAACACGGTCTATGGTTACGGAGAGGATGATGATTAACCTTAAATAACTGGATAAACAACCACCCTCTGCTGTCATAGGCTGACACACTGGTGTCGTTGTCGCATCGGATGCTTGGATCAAGGGACATAACAGCGGCTAATACAGGTTCGTTTTGAGTTAGCATCCCTGTAAACCAAACACTTATACAACTAACAAAACAAAAATACCGCAACAAATGTTGCGGTATTTTTTGGTGCAGTTGAGCAATCCAAATCCGAACCTGTTTTCTGATCGGCCAATGCGGTTTTGAGGTCATCAAAAGTGATGGTCGTTGTCCCTTCCTTGTAGTTGAAGGTTATCACCATTTTGTCATCGTACAGGAAAATAGCGTTGATAAAAGTGTCAATCAGCATCTTACGGTGGGACTTTTGCCGTACATCCAGTTTGCGGAAGCGTTGGAGCCAGAAGGTCATAAACTCGGCGCTGACCTTGGGCTTTGCCAGCTTCTCGCAGGCAATCTTGGTTTCCAATTCCTCTTTTGTGGTCTCAAGTTCTTCCAGACGGCTTTTCGTGGACTTGGTTAAGATTCCCTGCTGGATGGCATTCAACAGATTTTGAATGGCCGTGTCCGCCTCCCGCAACTGCTGTTCATAGAGGGGAAGATTGACATTCTCCCTGTCCTGCAAGTCCATCAGCATGGACACAATGGCCTCTATCGCCTCATCGTCCATCACCATTTTCATGGTTTCGCTGACTACCAAATCTTCAATCCATTCTTTGCGGACAGACTTCTTGTGGCACTCGGTGCGCTTCTTCTTGACGGACACGCACTTATAGTAGTGATGGACATTCCCTGTGTGGCTGGTGCCACTCTCGCCACAGAGATAGGCCCCACAGTAGCCGCAGAACAGCTTGGTCGTCAACAGATAATCGTCCTCGGCCTTGTGACGGGCCGGGGCTTTCTTGTTCTTCGCCAGCTTCTCCTGCACCCGGTCAAAGAGGTCTTGGGGGACAATGGCGGGAATACCGTCTGGCACTACAATGTCCCGGTAGGTATATTCTCCGATATAGCGGCGGTTGTTCAAAAGGTGCTGTACGCTGTTGTAGGTCATCTTCTGGCCCCGTGTGTTCTTCACACCCTGCTCGTTGAGCCAGTCGCGGATGGCTGTCATGGTGGCTCCCTCGTCGTAACGCTGGAATGCCTCCCGGACAAAAGGGGCGGTGAGCGGGTCAAGCTGGAAACACTGGTCGCTGTCAATCAGATAGCCGATAGGACGGGTGCCGCCGTCATACTTGGATTTCAGGGCATTCTCCGTCATGCCCCGGACTACCTTTTCGGACAGATCGGCGGAGTAGTATTCAGCATATCCTTCCAAGACGCTTTCCAGAATGATACCCTCGGCCCCGTCGGAAATGACCTCGGTGGCAGACACCACCTTAACTCCGTTCTTTTTCAGAGCGGTTTTGTAGCGGGCGCTGTCGTAGCGATTGCGGGCAAACCTGTCCAGCTTCCAAACGATAATCATATCGAACAGGCGCTTGCCGCTGTCCTTAATCATGTTCTGAAATTCCGGGCGGTTGTCGGTCTTGGCGGAAAAGGCCCGGTCAATGTAGTGGCGCAGGATGGTGATACCGTTCTTCTCGGCAAAGGCGGTACACTCTCTAATCTGGCCCTCAATGCTTTCCTCCCGCTGGTTGTCGGAGGAATAGCGGGCATAGATAACGGCTTTCATATTCTCACCTCGCCGCTTGTTAAAATACCCATCATTTGACTTGCCTGCACGATCCGTTCAAAAGCTTCTCTTTGTGAGCAAGTTAGATTTGCGTGCATAGAGGGGTTCCGGTAAGCCATAAAAGCACCCTCAAAGATAGACTTAACACCTTTACGAAAATTAGCTCCGCTTATTTCTGATGTATCGCAAAACTGATAGAAGCCATTGTCTGAAAGTAATGCACCAATTAAACCCGCTGCATCTTTAGGAATAGGAGAGTTGGGTTTCCCTTCCTTAAACAATTCTCGCATTCGAGTTTCAACTTCTTTAATGGCGGCTTCACAGGCGGCGGCAAAATGACCATCACAAAACAGCCCTTTTGAAACAGCAATGATTCGAGGGTGAATGTCCTGCCAAAACCGAGTATCTATCGGTTCCGAAGAAATGTGTTTGATAATTATGAAAAGCTCTCCAAACGCGGCTGAATTCAACAGCATCATGCCATAAGGAGGCTGGGGAGCAGAAAAAAGTATGTTCTTTATCTCTAATAATTCATGGCCATAAAATGGGTATTCGTACTGAATATTTGTCGAAATCGTCTGCAACTCATTTTGTATTTTCCAACAATCGGTTTGTAGGAACGCTGGTAAGGCTCCTGTTGAAAGTTGGGCGTTGGTACGCTGTAGCCAGTCTTTTATTGCAGAAATTTCTTTTTCATATATAACCTTCATTCTCCATCCTCCATCATGCGGAACAGGGTTTCTTTCAATTTCTCATTCATGGGAGATTGCGGATCAAAACACATCTCAATAAAGCGGCGCATTTCCTCACGCTCTGGAGCGGCTTTGGGCTTAAATGCGTATGTTACCCCTTGAGGCTTGTCCGTTCGGGCAAAGATATAATCCAAAGATACATCAAAGTAATCCGCATAGCGACGGAACAGTTCTACAGGTGGGGTGGACTGGCCATTCTCATAGCGGTTGATACTGGACTGTGTGGAGCCGATGGCCTCAGCCATTTTTACCTGTGAAAGGCCGATACTCTCCCGCAGGGCCTTCAAACGCTTACCCACTTCTTTCATCTTCCAACCTCCTATTCGGGTTAATTTTATTATAACCCGAATTACACAAATTTTCAACCCGGAAATACAATTCTCCATATGCACCTTGTCTCGTTCCGGCCCACAGGCCGAATAAAGAAATGGCGCAGACCAGCCCACCATTCATGGGCTGATCTGCGCCGTTTTTTTGGGTTTTGGATGGGGTGCGGACATAGATGCGGAAATGCAATCTGTGGCCACACACCGACAAAATCGGGGGTTTCCAAAGGGGGCTTATGCTCCCCTTTGGCACACGACCTTGCTTGCAAGGTGTAGTGTGTTATACCTGCTGGCGCGGCTGACAGGGGAAACGGGGGGCGATGCGGTTTGTCCCCAGCTTACACTGGCAGGAAAACGGGCAGGAGTTTTGTGAGCGGACGGGAAAAAATCCTGTTCGTTTTCAGAGAGCGGCGGTAGGTATATGCGTCGTACTTTTGCACAGGGCACAACAGACATGAATTATCGCGGCAGCACTTTTACCAACGTTTCGAGTCGATCTTTATTTTCTTGACGAGTCCTTTTTCTATAACCCAACTTATCGCAGATATACTCGATTTTTTGAGCAAAAATATCCACACTTAATTTGGACATACACAACTCACCTTCTTCATTCCTCGAACTTGTGTGCCACTGTTGCTCATCGTCCAAAGGATGCTCTGGTCGGAAATCATATATGTTAAAAATCTTATGCTCAATTTGGGTTATCCACGCTGCCCCCACCTCAATTAGCGCACCCCATGATTTCTTTGTATTGTTGCTTGTAACAAAAATCACATATATCTTTTGTGTTGAATAACTATCGACGAAGAAGTCACGAAGATAATCATAAATTCCAGATTTTCCAACGTCGCCTTCCGGGATGCGCGACACTTCATCATCGCAGTTTGTATATATAATATCCTCTGGCGGCACATTATTAAATACAAGCATATTATATACAACGTCAGCCAAGTCCTTATCGGGATATGTCTGGCTTATTAAAATTTTCTTCTTCTGAGTGTCAATTATACTCTTGATACCCATATCCGGGCTGTTAGAGTTAATCTCTTCGGAAAGTATTGATTCTACTTCATTTGCCTTGTCAGTAGAAATCCCAAATCGTGTTGATATTTTTTGCGCTGCTTTTTTAGCGGTGTTCTTTCGAAAAGAATCAACGGACCGGCGAAAAGATGCTTCATTCTCTCGTTGCTGTTCTAATTTCTTTTCTTCTTTTTTCTTCTTTCCAAGGTTGACAAAAACATCCCGCTTTTTCAAAACATCTGGAAGTAGCGTGTTTCGAACATAATCCAAAACTGCTTGATACCGTGGGTCGTCAGATTTATACCCTTGTCTATTACTGAGTGCCATATCTGGTAGCTCAGTAAGTTCAAAAATATCTACATGAAGTTGGCCGACCACATATACTTCCGGCAATTTGTTTTGACCGACAACCGGGAGAATATTGAATTCTCCCATTTTCTGATTAGCGTATAATGAAATAAAGTTGTCCGGGAAATCCGTCAACTCCGCTTTTCGTCCGCGCGTTGATGTATATGTACCTATCCAGCCCTTAATTTCCACATTGTAGTCATGTTCGACGTTTTCTTTGTCTTTCATTCTGATAGGGACAGTCGCTAAGGGTCTATTATCTAAAAGGTCTGCAATTCTTCCCGGGAAAGGTGTTTTGAAATAAGCCTCTAAGTGTTTGAACTCATCTCCTAAAGTTATTAACGTAGATAGTTCTGAAATCATTTCCTTATCGAAATCTTCTATAATTACCGTCTCTGTGCCGCGACATAAATGAATTTTGAAGTCTTTATTAACTAACGGGAATATTTTCAGAAGGTTTCTCTTTATGGCCTTTAGGGTGCTATGTAATTTATACTGAGGACTTTGCATCACAATTGAAGTCCCGTTACCAGATATTTTTTCAAAGGTTATTTGTTCATCTGTAAGTGGAATAAGCAAATTATTCTCACCTATATGGCGTGAGAGTATAAAACCAGACTTTTCTCCATCATTTATCGTCTTAACAAGTACATTCTCGGATACGGAAAGTGCCGCCAGCTTGCCAACTCCTTTCCGCCCCATTTTCTTCCTATTAAGCGGCGTATAAGAATCCTCTTTGCTGTTTCGTGATACGGCAGCCACGTTAAGGTATTTCTGAACATCCCCTTTGGCATAAGACATCCCTTTTCCATCATCTTCAACCGTAATATCATCCTTATTAGCGATGATATACACATTATGTGCATCAGCGTCATATGCATTTGCAATCAGTTCGGCCAAAACGTAGTAAATGTTAGTGTACAGACTTGGCCCAAGCAATTCCAGAATACGCGGGTCAATATTGAGTTTATACTCCTTATTCATTTTTATTCACCGCCTTCTTTCTCTTTTTTGGCAGGCTGCTAATTATACTTTGTCCGATGATTTCTCCAAGTCTTGGGGGTACGGCATTGCCTATGTGGCGGGCAATTTTCCTGATTTGAATCGGCTCTTCAGGTGGAACGAACTGATAGTCCGGAGGAAATGACTGCAAGATTGCTCCTTCTCGAAGAGTAAGTGCTCGATCTTGATCAGGGTGTCCAAAACGTCCAGTCCCATATCCAATAAATTGCGTTGTTATCGTTGGGGATAGATCATCCCACCTCATACGACCATATACCGATGCATATGTTTTACCCTTTTCTGATTTGTGGCACTTTAACTTTAATGCATCGGGCCAATCGCGCCAAGTTCCACCTGGACGAGAGTTCCTTATTCGCTGCAAATTGATGCTTGACAATGCCGGCGCGATATGCAGTGCATCATCCTTATCTACTTCTCCTGCTTTAACTTCTGGCAGGTTTCCAATTGCCTCTCTCACTGTTATATATCGCTCATGCGTCGGTGTTGGAATCTTTATTTCTTTTCTCTTTGACGCCAACAAAATCAGACGTTTACGCCGTTGAGGCACACCGTAATCCGCCACATTAACCACATCATAATTGACCACATAGTTCTCCTCTTTGAGAGTGTTAACAAAATCTAAAAACACCTTTTCTTTTTGAAGTTCTGGAACATTTTCCATCGAAACAATATGCGGTTTAACCTCTTTTACCAATCTGGAAAACTGATATAGTAATTTCCAATCTTTATGATTAGAGCGGTGCTTTTTATCCTTTTGATGACTTGAAAAAGGTTGACAGGGGGCGCACCCAACTAACACTTTCACATCTGCCCCACGAAGCAGCGCACGTACTTCTTTTCCAGTAACCTCATCAATGCTCTTTTTTATAAACTGAGAATGGTTGTTGTGTGTATAGGCATATTCGCATGAACCATCAATGTCTATTCCCGCCACGACAGGGATACCTGCTTTCTGCAACCCGCATGTTAGGCCACCCACGCCGCAAAACAAATCAACTGCTTTGATTGTCATCTACGTTTCCCCCAATATCCATCAGAGTTAACGCATTATCTTATCTAATTGCTCGACCAATGCGCTCTCATTTTTCTTCTTCAACTCGCACTCCCAAATCCGCAACACCGTCCAGCCGCGCGCCTCGAACATGGCCGTTACTTCTCTGTCGTGTTCCATGTTCCGTTCGCGCTTCTTCTGCCAGTATTCTTGATGATCGGCAGGGCGAGTGTTTCGGCAGTCGTGTCCATGCCAAAAGCAGCCGTCCACAAACACGGCGATCTTTTTCTTTGGGAATACGAAATCTGGATGCCCTTTTACTGGGTAGTTTCTACGCCAGCCCGTAATTCCGTTCTGTTTGAATATTTCAATTAACCGCAGCTCGGTGGACTTGTTCTTTTTAGACTTGACCTGATGCATAATGTCAGATCGTTTTTCGGCATCAAAAACATCCGCCACGACAAATCACCTGGCTTCAAACTCTATACGGAGGCTAGGATCGGTTTCCGCCTCCAGCACAATTTTGTTGTACCGGGCGATGATACTGGAGAGCGTGGAGTTCCTTTTGGCCTCGTCAAAAAGGCTGTGTTCGTAGACGTTCGCAGACAAGAACTGCTGAATATCCCACACTTCGACGCGTCCGGCCAGTCCGGCATCCTCTGCAAGATTAAGCGCGGTATGTACGCGCTCAAAAATCGTGATAATAACGGGGTGGCAACCAGCGCGGAGATTTGCTTTACATTTTTCAATCAGTAACGCTCCGGGCATAGTCGTACAGTGAATGACTGTATTGCCTATGACAAAATCGCCGTTTCGGTCTGTGGGGCCGTCCGCCACAGAGGCTCCGTGGATTTCAAAAGAATCTTCCGGCAGAATTAAGCAGAGTTTTGCCGCCACAAGATGCTGCAACACCGTGCCAAGATACTGCGTGCCGGGATTCTGCTTTTGACGCTTTTTTGCCTGTTCAAACAGGTCGTCCAGATTTGCGCCGATTGTTTTTGATGTATCTGCGGTCAGAACGAACGGCTGATTTCTAAAGTATTCGCGCACCTGCTCGGCCCAAAAGGCCTCGACTACGGAGAAATCTACCGCTTCCTCTGCGTTCCATGCGTTCAGAAAGTCCACATATTTAATCATCAGGCCCATGCTGCCTCTGCTGGTTCTCCCACCTTCAGAAGACAGTTGCTGGGTGATGCCGTGTTCCTTCAAAATCTTTTTCAAGTTGGCCCCGCCAAGCCCAGCGACCTGCCCTTTGCTACTTGTCTGGAAGTCGTCAGGGTTCAACGGGAAAGCCTTATCTCTCACCATGCGAGTAAACTGCACGACCAAAGAGAGAGGCCCCTTCGTGGTGATATGATTTTCAGATTGAAACGCCTTTAGGCGTTCTTCGGGACTAATCATCGTATACCGCCTCCGCAATTTTGGTTAGGAAACGTTCTCCTATAAACTGCGCGACCGGCGCGGCTACTGCGTCGCCCATCGCTTTATATCCGTCGTTATAGCTTCCGGGAAGTTCAAAATTATCCGGCGCTCCCATAAGTCTGGCCGCTTCGCGTACGGTCAAGAGGCGGGCGTGAACCTGGCCGTCCTTCTTGACAACCAGATACTGTTTGCTGCTCCCGCCTTCCGGCGTCCGTAAGCAACCGGCAATTCCATCAAAGCGCAGCTCCAGCTGCTGCTTTCCGTTTCGCGTCCTGCGATAACCTGTGACGTATGCAGTGTCGTGTGTCCGCAATTTTGCCCAATGCCGTTCGGGAACCAACTTCAAAACGTCATCTTTATCAAAGACTGCGTCATCCTCGACAATATCTTTGAGAGATGTGGTTCGGCGCAAAGGCTTTTCCGTATACCACCAAATCCATTCCGGTAGTTCACGGCCCAACTGCGTTGCAACGTTGTTATGCAGCCAACATGGCCCGTCGCCTATCAATTCCTCCGGGATAGAGCAGTCCTTCTGAACAGCGATAATAAATACTCTTGGCCTGGACTGTGGAACAAAATGGGAAGCATTCAGCAAAACAGCTCCGCAGCGATACCCTCGCTCTACAAGCGCCATATGAAGAACCCGGTAATTATCGCCGCCGTTTGTCGAGAGTAAGCCCGCCACGTTCTCCAACAAGAGAATCTTTGGTTTATCGTCCATCTCGTCCAATACGCGCAGCCATTCCCAAACCAAACCGCTGCGGGACGCATGAATTCCACCGATAGAACCAGCCAGAGATAAATCCTGGCAAGGGAAGCTAGCCCATGAAAGATGCGCGAAAGGCAGATCAGCGCCTTTGACGTTCTTGATGTCGTCCAGAATAAACCGTTCACACCCGAAATTAGCTTCGTAAACAGCCGCTTTCTGCTCACTGATATCGTTTGCCCAAACCGGCGTGAACATTCCTCTTAGTCCATACGCAACGAGACCGCTACCTGCAAAAAATTCATGCATCGTCCAGGGAGCGGAGGATAGGTCAATATTCTGTTTTTGATACATGGTGCTTTGAAGGATCATTTCTTTCCCTACCTTGTCCTCGTTTATCGTTTGTCGGCTTCTCCGCATTTTCCGGGATAATCCAGATACGGCTCATACGCGTCGCGCCTGCGATGCGGTTTTCTTTACATAATATCTGGACTTGCCGCGGGGTTACGCCCCATTTTTCGGCGGCTTCTTGAACCGTTATATATCCATTCACTTGCGACACCTCATAATCACTATGGATGCGTACAACAAACCAAGTATATTATATTCGTTTAAGCGAAATAAGACAAGACTTTTTTAACGCAAGTAGTTCACCTTCTTATAAAACCGACAAAATAATTTTGAAAAGCAGGAACAATAAGTATATACTTATGTCGTAAAATAATAGATGATTAAAATAGGAGGATAAAGTCGGCTCTATGAGTAAACCAAAAGCGCAAACCCAAGTGATTTTTCCGTTTGACAGCAACATCCGCTATCTGCCTCTTGTCTATCTTATCCCGGCAGACCAGATCGTCAGGTATCCTGTGCTGAATATACTGCCACGGTGTCTTTCTGAGATAGCGGCATCCGAACCGATGATGGACTTGCTCGACAGTGACGCTTTCTTGAAGGACATCATGGATGCCACCGCTGCTTTGGCTTTTCCGCACTTTGGCTTTGGCGGGTGGAAAGAACACTACACTGGCTACTGTCCAGTTTGGCGGCTCTCCTATGCGCTACCACTTTGGGCCAGCTTAATAGAGCAGGAATGTGGTTGGGGGTTGCAGCTTTTATTTCGCATGAAGCCTGGAACACAAATTCCGTTCCCAGACGCCGATCAGGTAAGAGAATTATTTGCCCATGTGGTGAAGCGTGCGATTACGGAGCAGGGGTGGCAACCAATTTTGGAGATCGTGCGAGAAATGCCCTGCGATGAAGATTTTGAAAAATGGGATACCAACGCTCGCAAAGACTTCCTCCGTAGGTGGTATCACACCCGCTCCAAGAAGGTACAGACCGTTTCACTGGAAGGAATGCTGGAAAACAGTGATGACGACAGTCCTATTTTCCATATTCCAGATCCAAGCCAAAATGTAGAGGAATATGTGATCGCTAAGGACTTTGTGGAACGGTTTTTAAAGACCTTGCCCCTGAAAGATCGGCAGATTGTTGAACTGAGACAGGATGGATTTACTTACGAGGAAATTGCGGACAAGCTGGGGTATAAAAACCACAGCGGAGTTATCAAACGAGTGGAGGCGGTAAAAAAGAAATTTCAAAAGTACAGATGCAGCGTATGAAAGCCACGCAGACCAGAAGGTTGAGCGTGGCTTTTTTGCGCTCAAGCCGGATGAAAAGAGGTGAAAATTTCCCCGAATTTTTGAAGGATCGCCGTTGAATGAACGATTGACTGTTTTTGTGTCGGTTATTTTCTGGAGAGCGCGCCACCGTGAAGCGAACGGATTTCACGGTTTGGCGGGCTTTTTTTCATTTCCGGCAAATCCCACACAAAACAGCGAAACCGAATATTGCTCTTTGTGGGGCAGACATGGAAAGGAGAGAGAACAATGGGCATTCGAGAAGAAATCAAGTCCTATATCGTCCGTTCTGGCATGACCATGACAGAGGTGGTGGATAGGCTGTACGACGATTACGATTGGAGCCGCAGCGTCCCCAATCTATCCGGCAAATTGCGTCGGGGTTCCCTGCGATACCAAGAAGCCGTGGAGCTTGCGGATGTGCTGGACTATGACATTATCTGGGTCAAGCGTAAGCGGTAAGGAGGTACAATGGCACAAAAAGCACAGCACGCAATTTTACGCTTTGCCAAACACAAGGCGGGGCCGGCAGGGGCATTGGAAGCCCACCACGAGCGCACAAAGGAGAAGTACGCCAGCAATCCCGATATTGACATCAGTAAAAGCAAGGACAATTTTCACATTATTCAGCCTACACAGAAGTACCGAAAGGAAATTGACACTCGCATCAAGGCGGCGGGGTGCCGCACCAGGAAGGACAGCACTATGTTTGTGGACACGCTGATTACTGCCAGCCCGGAGTTCTTCACAGGCCGAAGCAAGAAAGAAGTACAAGCCTACTTCACCGAAGCGGTAGCTTTTATAGAGAAGAAGGTGGGCCGGGGGAACATCTTCTCCGCCGTGGTACACATGGACGAGAAAACGCCCCACCTCCACCTGTGCTTCACCCCCATCACGGTGGACGGGCGGCTGTCCGCCAAGGAGATTTTGGGCAATCGGGCGCAGCTCTCCCAATGGCAGGACGAGTTCCACGCCCACATGAAAAAAGCGTTCCCCGTCCTCAAGCGGGGCGAGAGCGCCCTTGTCACCAAGCGCAAGCACATTCCCACATGGTTGTTCAAGCAGTCCGTAGACCTCACCCGGCAGCAGCAGGCCATAGAAAAGGCGGTGTCGGAAATCGGGGTACTGAACGCCGGGAAAAAACGAGACGAAATTTTGGAAATGGTGGGGCCGTACTTCTCCCGGCTGGAAAAGCATTTGGGACAGATGAAGAAGTACCAAGCCACCATCGACTATCTGACGCAAGAGAACGAGGGCTTGAAGGAAAAGGTCAACAGCGAAAAGAGCATACAGAAGCAGATGGAGGTGTTGACACTGAAAAAGGAAAACGAGCGGCTGCGACGGTTTGTGGACAGTATTCCCCCTGAGGTGCGTCGGATACTCAGAGAGCAGCAGCGCCAGCAGAGACCCAAAGATCACGATCTGTAAACCATCTTTAAGAAACACGGAGGTACATTTGGGTAGAAGAAAAAAGCTGATCAACAACACCGATATTCCTCAGCACCAGATTGAAGCAATCGCCCGCTGCATCCTGCCGGACATTCTGGCCTTCTATGAGAGCGAGGAAGGGCAGCGGGAGTTTTCTGAATGGAAGAAGCAGAGAGAAATGGAGAAGCAAGAGGCAAAACCAGAATAAGGGCATAGAAAAAGCGGGGTGTCATCCGAAAATGGTGGCACCCCGCCTTTTTTGCGTTTATATGGATTTCTTCTTTTTCCGTGGTTCTCTTGGCTTGGAGGTCGGTTTACGCTCCACTCCGTTGCGGAAATAGGTGCTTTCGTAACGGTCAAAGAAAACAAATAATCCGAACCCATCTCCTATCGGAAACAAGTTCGGATTATATTGGTTTGGTGCACCATCGGGGACTCGAACCCAGGACCCACTGATTAAGAGTCAGTTGCTCTACCAACTGAGCTAATGGTGCTTATGAGGATTTTCGGCGATTCAGCGTCAAATCCTGTTTTGAATAGTTCAGCGGCTTTCAGCCTTAGTATTGGCTACTAACGCTACCAACTGAGCTAATGGTGCATATGAGGATTTTCGGCGATTCAGCGTCAAATCCTGTTTTGAATAGTTCAGCGGCTTACAGCCTTAGTATTGGCTACTAACGCTACCAGCTGAGCTAATGGCGCATATACACAACCTCCGGGCCGGGCCTATATCGCTCGGCCCGGAGGCTGCTTTTTGAGAAGCCGGCATCTACCTATTTTCACAGGCCGTCTCCAGCCAACTATCTTCGGC
>ERZ1090869.1022-NODE-1023-length-13557-cov-19.489335_pt1 | contig 13557 bp, 9 predicted proteins | sample MGYA00478474_ERZ1090869 | MGnify/ENA primary metagenome ERZ1090869 (study PRJEB33644, sample SAMEA5815748) | chicken gut metagenome | biome: Chicken; feature: Gastrointestinal Tract; material: Caecum | place: Ireland | collected 2019-01-01 | study: A study of... | reverse complement strand
GAGTCTACTACGTAACATAAACTCCCGGTGTCGTCTTGTTTTTTTTTGCCGGCGGGGGGCCCCCCCCCCCACCCGCCCCCCCCCCCCCCGCCGCCTTTTTTCTTGCCCGCATATTTCACAATATATTTTGCCGCACGGCCTTGCGCCTGCCGCCGCCGTGTGGTAAAATAATATATGATGAAGATAAGATTATTGGTTGCGGCGGCCGTATGTGCCGCCTCTCTCTGCCTGCCGGCGCTTGCCGCCTGCTCGCAGGATACATACATAGAATACACCCTGTATAACTCCGAAGACGAGGCGGTGGAAACTTTACGGGTCGCCCCCGACCCGTATTCGGCCGAAGAGACGGAGCAAGACGTGCAGACCCCCGATATAGGCGAAGGCTCTTATTTTATTGTAACGGGCTTCAGCGGCAAGCCTTCGGACGTGGTCATCCCCGCCGAGCTGTACGGCGCGCCCGTGCGCGGCGTGGCCGAACAGGCCTTCATTCAGTGCAGGTACCTGCAGTCCGTCACCATAGAGGAAGGGGTGGAATACACCGGCGGCGCGGCCTTTGCGTTCTGCCGCGCGCTGGCGCAGGCGTCGCTGCCGTCCACTCTCGATACCGCCTACAGCACGTTCGCCTACTGTACGGCGCTTAAAACGGTGACCATCGCCGAAGGGTTTGCCGCCGTCGGCGACAGGGATTTTTATGCGTGCCCCGCTCTGGAGAGCGTAAACGGCACTGAAGAGTGCGCCATAAATCTTCCCTCCACGCTCACCGCCATAGAGCAGAACGCCTTTTACGGCTGCTCGTCGCTTGCGGGCGGACTTACCGTCCCCGCGGGTGTAACGGAGATAGAGGGCACGGTATTTGCCGCTTGCAGCGGCATAACGTCGGTGCGGCTGCTGGGCGAGGTCACTTCCATAGGCTATGCCTCGTTCTCGGGCTGTTCGGCCATGACGGAAATCACCTTGCCCGACAGCGTCACGTCGGTGGGGGACGGCGCCTTTTCGTACTGCACCTCGCTTGAAAGCATCGCTCTTCCCGCAGGGGTCGGGTTCCTCGGAGCAAGCGCCTTCGAAGGCTCTTCCGTGTCTTCGGTAAGCGTGCCCGCAGGCAAGGGCGCATGGCTGTATACGCAGAAGCTCGCCGAAGACGACCCCGAAACCGGGGAAAACGAGGCCGTGCTCCCCGGCACCGACGGGGCGGAGGAGTGGCTGTTCGACTATTCGTATAACGACGAATATTCCTCCCGCGGCTACCTGCCCTCGGCAGAGCTTGCAGACGGAGCCGGGGCGGCGGAATATTTAAAGGGCGACTGCCTTGCCGCATACTGGTACTTTGTCACCCCGCAGTGACCTTGCGCTTTGAACTCCGCTTTAGCGTGCGCGGCGGGCTTTGCCTTATTGCGGGCGGCAGATAGTACAAAGTTTTATTGTCAAACAGCGGCCGCGCCACATTTTTGTGCAACGCCGCCATGTTTCCTCACGCCCTCAGCCGCATTGCGGCACACCTTGGCAATGTTTTTACGAATCTTGGCGGCATTTTTGCGCAACGCAAAATGGCGGGCGGCATAAACGCCGCCCGCCATACAAGCTGCCTGGTTTCAGATCAAAGGGTTACGCCCTTTCAACGGTCTTCATGCACCTGGTGCACACGTAACCGGTAACAGCCTTGCCGTTCGCGTCGATATAGCTTATTTTCTGCACGTTGGCTTTAAAAGTTCTCCTGGTTCTCCTCTTGGAGTGGCTTACGTTGTTGCCGGACGTCTGTCCCTTACCGCATACGCTGCAAACTCTTGACATAGTATTTAACACCTCCGTGGTGGAATTCTACAAAAAAATGTGTAAATAAAAGCCGCTTTCAAAAACGGCTATATAAATATAGCACCTGTTTTAAAAAAAATCAATCAAAAATGCGCCAAAATGCAATTTTTTTTGCCTCCGTACAAAAATAATGGGGCGGCGGGCGGCAATTTGTGCAACAATTTTTGGGGAAAGGCTTGCAAAACTTAAGCAAATAGTATAAAATAACATAGACAGGAGATATTATGTCAGTCAACACAAGCAACGTTTACGGTAAAATTTCAATATCCGATCAGGTTCTCGCCAAAGTTGCGGCATTCGCCGCGTTGGATTGTTACGGCATCGTTGAACTGGTATCCCGCCGCTTCAAAGATTCCCTCTTCGAACTCTTCATAAAGAAGAGCGCGGGCGGCAAGGGGATAAAAGTCGCAACCAGCGGAGACAGGATCTATATAGACGTTTACGTCATCATAAAGTACGGCGTTTCGATAAACGCCGTCGCTGAAGCGCTCAAAGAGGGTGTAAAGTACAAAGTGGAGCGTTTTTCGGGTATGATAGTGGATACGGTAAACGTTAATATCATAGGGGTCAAGCTCTGACCTCCGTGTTTTTGCGCGCCTTTGCAAGCAGGGGCGCGTTTTGAACTTTGAGGAGTTATATGCAGAAAGTCATCAACAGCACCGACTTCAGAAAGATGGTCACGTCCGGTGCCAGAATGTTAGAGATAAACAGGGCCAAAGTCGACGCCCTGAACGTTTTCCCCGTGCCGGACGGCGACACGGGCACCAATATGTCGCTGACCATGCAGTCGGCGATAAACGAAATGAACGCCTGCTCTTCCAACCGCTTCGAAGAGATTTGCGACGCCGTTTCAAAGGGCGCCCTGCGCGGCGCGCGCGGCAATTCGGGCGTTATAACCAGCCAGATCTTCCGCGGCATCTGCTCGGTGGTAAGGGAGTGCAAGCAGGGCTTTGACACAAAGACCTTTGCCAAGGCACTCGAAGCGGGCACAAAAGTTGCCTATAACGCCGTTTCCAAGCCCAAGGAGGGCACAATTTTAACGGTAGTCAGGCTGATGAGCGAGGCGGCGCCCAAGCTTGCAGGCAAAAACAAGGATTTTGTAGACTTTTTCAACGCGCTGATAGCCGTCGGCGACGAGGCGCTTGCCCAGACGCCCGAACTTTTGCCCGTGCTCAAAAAGGCGGGCGTTGTAGACAGCGGCGGCGTAGGCCTGATGACAATAATGCGCGGCTTCCTTGCCGCGGTCTCGGGCGAGGATATCGGCACGGACGACATCCCCACAGACGCCCAGCAGCCCAAAAAGGAGGCCGACTTCGGCGACAACTCGGATATAATCAACCTCGACCTCGGCGAAATAGAGTTTGCCTATTGCACCGAATATTTTATCATCCACTTAAAGCAGATGACCACCCTTGCCGACATAGACAGGCTTAAGGAAAAGCTGATGCAGATAGGCGACAGCGTTATCTGCATAGGCGACCTGGAGCTGGTAAAGGTGCACGTTCACACCAACACGCCCGGCATAGCGCTTTCGTACGCGCTGGAGCTTGGCGAGCTTGACAGGATAAAGATAGAGAACATGCTGGAGGAAAACCGCCAGCTCAAGGCAAAGTTAGAGGCCGAAAAGAAGGAGATGGGCATGCTTGCCATCTGCTCGGGCGAGGGGCTTGCCGATATATTCAAAGACCTGATGTGCGACCGCGTGATAGAGGGCGGCCAGACCATGAACCCTTCGGCGCAGGACATAGCCGGCGCCGTGCAGAAGATAAACGCCGCAAACGTGTTCGTATTCCCCAACAACTCAAACATAATACTCGCGGCAGAACAGGCCAAAGACCTTGTCACCAACCGCACAATACATGTAATTCCCACCAAAAACGTGCCCCAGGGCTTTGCCGCGGCACTTGCTTTCAACCCCGAAAGTTCTGTTGCCGTAAACAAGACCAACATGACGCACGCCATAGACAACGTTGCCGCGGGCATGGTAACATACGCCGTGCGCAACACCACCATGAACGGCTTCAAGCTCAAGGAAGGCGACATAATCGGCCTTGACAACAAAAAGATACTTGCCAAGGGCAGCGACATAGAGGAGACGACGCTCAAGCTTATAAAGGCGCTCAAGACGGACGACCACGAGATGATCACCCTCTATTACGGCGCAGACGTCACCGAAGAGGACGCCGAGGCGCTCGCCGCAAAGGTTTCGGAGGAGTTCCCCGACTGCGAGGTAGACTTCCACTACGGCGGGCAGCCGGTATATTACTACCTTGTATCGCTGGAGTAAGTGGGTTCACGAAATTTTACGCCTGGCCGAGTCGTAAAATTTCCGTGAGTTTGAGAAACCAAGGTCTCGTGCGGCGTGCGGTAAATTACCGCCGCACTCGGTCACCGCTCGCACTTTGCACTTTGTGCTCGCTCATTTCACAACACGCAAACAGCGCGTATGTGCTGTTTGCAGAAATGTGTTGTTCAACTCTTCGCGTGACCCTTAAGGGCCCACGAATATATAGTCGCGCGAATTCACTTCCGGTGCGCGAGGGCTTTTGCCCGCTGCCCTGCCGAGGGTTCCCTTCGGGAAACGGCAGAACTCGCTTACGCGACAAATTGAGTCGCGCTAACGCAGGGAAACCCTGCTTGCGCACGTTTATTATTTTTAAGTAAGCTCCTTCGCAACATTCCGCACGCTTCGCGTTATGCTCGTTTCTCCAAGGGTTATCTGTACAGGGAATGCTGTGGTATTTCTGCGGCGGGAAACCCGCCTTGCGACATAATTTATTTCAGAAAAATTTTTCCATAATCGTGCCTCCTTTGCCAAAGGGAGGTGATACGCACGAGCGTAGCGAGGGCGTGTCGGTGGGATTTGTAAAAATCTTTCCACATTTGGAGCGCCTTTATCACTTTGCGTAGCAAAGTTATAAGGGAGCTGGCAGGTTAGAGCGTCAGCGACAACCTGCCTGAGGGATTGTCACCACAATACAGGCTCCCTTGTGTAAAGGGAGCTGGGCAAACCGAAGGTTTGCTCTGAGGGATTGTTCCGCATTCGGGGGTGTCCTTAATGCGGCAAAAATATAAATCAATTTGTATAAATTTACTCAGGGGAAAGCGCTGTCTTTCCCCGTTTGTTTATGGGCACGGGCACAGGCGCCGCGCAAGGGCGGCGCACATAGTAAAAACGGGGTCGCACGATGAAACTTACCGAACTCAAGTACATTTCGGAAAAACGTGAAAAAGATTTCAACAGGCTGGGCGTGTTCACGGCCGAAGATCTCGTGCGCCTCTACCCGCGCGACTATGCCGACTTAACGCACGTCACGCTCATCACCGAGGCCGAACACAACGCTCAGGCGCTCATCTCGTGCGAGGTGCTAAATGCCGAATTCAACCGCTTTGCCCGCCGCCCGTACGTAAAGGCACTCTGTCAGCAGCAGGGCTGCATTTTCTCCGCGGTATGGTTCAACCAGCCTTACGTTCTGCAAAAGCTCAAGCCGGGCAACTATCTGTTTTACGGCAGGGTGCAGAACCGCTACGGCATGGGCGCCTCCATGGTAAATCCCTCGTTCGAGCCCGCCTCCGACAACAAAAATTTAAAGGGCATAGTGCCCGTATACCCGCTCGCGGGCGGGCTTACCCAGCGCGTGGTGCGCGACAGCATACGGCAGGCGCTTGCAAAGGTGCCGCCGCACACGCTCATACCCGAACAGCTCTGCCGCAAATACGGGCTTGTCCCCTTGCGCGAAAGTTATTATAAAATACACTCCCCGCAGTCGCAGGAAGATATAAAGGGCGCCTCTTCGCGCATAGCGCTTGAGGAGTATTTTCTGCTCATCTCCGCCTTCCGCGTAATAAAGGGGTATGGCGACAGGGTGCGCCTCAACAACTATTCGGTCACCGAACGCGACGTGGCCGACTTCATGTCCCGCTTTCCCTTTCAGTTTACCGACGGCCAGCGCGCCGCCGTGCGCGAGATATACGACAATCTCCATTCCCCCTCGCAGATGAACAGGCTGCTGCAGGGCGACGTGGGCAGCGGCAAAACGGCAGTGGCGCTCACGGGCATATACATGGCCGTTCGGTCGGGCTATCAGGCGGCCATGCTCGCCCCCACGGAGGTGCTCGCCCGCCAGAGCTACGCGCTCATACAGCGCTATTTCCCCGATTTTGCCTCGGCGCTCCTTGTCGGTTCCACGCCCGCCGCCGAAAAGCGCGCGGTAAAGGCCGCGCTTAAAAAGGGGGAGGTGAGCATAGTGTGCGGCACGCACGCCGTCATACAGAAGGACGTCGCCTTCAAAAACCTCTCGTTCGTGGTGTGCGACGAACAGCAGCGTTTCGGCGTGGCACAGCGCGCCTCGCTTGCAGAAAAAGGGGAGGGGTGCGACGTGCTCATAATGTCCGCAACCCCCATACCGCGCACGCTTTCGCTGATATTCTACGGCGACCTGGATATAACCACCATAAAAGATAAGCCTGCCTCGCGGCAGGAGATAACTACTGCCATAATTTCCCATTCAAAGTATAGCGACATGCTGCGCTATATCGCCGACGAGGCGCACCGCGGCAGGCAGGCATACTTCGTGTGCCCCAAGATAGAGGGCGACGACGAGGGCACCGTGATGTCCGTCACCGAGCTGTACGAAGAGCTGTCGCAGAAGATGCGCGGCGTGCGGCTGGCATTGCTGCACGGCAGAATGAAGGAGGCGGAAAAGAACGCCGTCATGGCCGCCTTCAAGGCGGGGGAATACGACTGCCTGGTCTCCACCACGGTGATAGAGGTGGGGGTGGACGTGCTCAACGCCACCATAATGGTCATTTACAATGCCGAGCGGTTCGGCCTTTCGCAGCTGCACCAGCTGCGCGGGCGCGTGGGCCGCGGTTCGCAGAAGAGCTATTGCTTCCTGCTCATGGGCAGCGATACGCCACAGGCGCGCGAAAGGCTGTCGGTAATAAAGCACAATTCCGACGGCTTCAAAATTGCCGAAGCCGACCTTGAACTGCGCGGAGGCGGCGACTTTATGGGTACCCGCCAGAGCGGCAGGGTACTTTCGGAGATCCGCAACTTAAAGTTCCCCGCAAGCGTGATTTTCACAGCAAAGGCCATATCAGACGAGGCCTTCGGCGGCGGGTTCGAAATTTCCGCCCTGCGCAGCGCGGCGGTGGAAAAGTACAAAAAGCTGGAAAACGTTGTGCTCAACTGAGTACATTTATTGCATATTCGGTATATTCGTCTGCGGCGCGCCTCAACGGCGCGCCGCGCTGACTTTTGGTATTTTTACAAAAAAGGCCTCCCCATGTCGGGGAGGCAAAATTATTGTTGTATCAAAAATATAACGGGTGAGCAAACGCTACCGGTGACGAGCGGGCTTTGCCCTGACGGACAAACGCGATTTTGTCATTAACGCGCGCGGCAGGGCAGCGGGCAAAAGCCCTCGCGCACCGGAAGTGAATTCGCGCGACTATATATTCGTGGGCTCTTAAAAGTCGCGCGAAGAGTTGAACAACACATTTCTGCAAACAGCACATACGCGCTGTTTGCGTGTTGTGAAATGAGCGAGCACAAAGTGCAAAGTGCGAGCGGTGACCGAGTGCGGCGGTAATTTACCGCACGCCGCACGAGACCTTGGTTTCTCAAAATCACGAAATTTTTCGTGCGCGGCCCGCACGAAAAATTTGTGAACTCTTTCTCAGTCCACTCCCATTATCTCCTGAATGAACTGTTCGTAGTCGTCTCTGTCCGCCTTGATAAAGTCTATGGCGGCGTAGGGGTGCACGTTGTAAAGCCCCGTTAAAAGGTATGCCGTGTCGTAGCCCCACCTCACCTCTTTTGCAAGGGGGTTCATGTATTCGCGTATGAACTTTAAAATCGGCTCCATCTTGTACTTGGGGTTCTTCAAAAAGCCCAAAAGCGCCTCGGTAAAGCAGTTGCCCGCGCCGCGGCCCATGCCGCACACCGTTCCGTCGAGGTAGTTCACGCCCTTGGCGCACGCCTCTATGGTGTTGGCAAATGCCAGCTGCTGGTTGTTGTGCGCGTGTATGCCCACCTGCTTGTTATATTTAGCGGCAACTTCAAGGTAGGTGTCGCATATGGGGCGTATCTGCTCGGGGTAGAGCGCGCCGTAGCTGTCCACTATTACCATTATTTCGGCGGGCGACTGGGCTATTATCTCCAGCGCCTGCTTAAGGCTGCTCTCCTGCACCTTTGAAACGGCCATAACGTTGCAGCTGGTGCGGTAACCCATCTTTGCGCAGTATTCCACCATTTCAACGGCGGCGGGCACCTGGTGCACGTAGGTGGCTATGCGGTACATGTCTATCACCGATTCTTTTTTGGGCAGCACTTCCTCTTTAAGGTCTACCCTGCCCACGTCGGACATAACGCTTATAAGCATGTCGCTCTTGTTTTCGCCCACTATGGCGCGTATGTCCTTTTCTTCGCAGAACTTCCACTTGCCGAACTTGGTGGTATCGAACATCTTTTTTGATACCTTGTAGCCGAACTCCATAATGTCTACGCCCGCGGCAATGTTGGCCTTATACAGCGCCTTTACAAAGTCGTCTTTAAAATAAAAGCTGTTCACGATCCCGCCGTCGCGCAGCGTGGCGTCGAGTATCTTTACGCCCTTTCTGTATGATTGAAGGTTGCCTACGTTTTCCATAAAAATCTCCGTGCGCCGCCGTAAAATCTGCAGTCGCTCTCTCCGCGGCGCATAAATCTTAAGTTTATTCACTACAGTTTATCACACCGCTCATAAAATGTCAAATGCCGTTTTCAGGCGCGGCGGCAATAAAGCCGCTTATATATTATATGGTGTAAAACAATTCAGCAGGGTAAAGCAAAATATGGCAAAAGTGTGTTTAAAAGGGGGCAAAGTGGCATAATTAAAATAAAATTTGCGCAATTCGGTTGACAAACGGGGGTTCCTCTGTTAAAATAGCTTTTGCTGTTATAGTCAAATTGGGTCGTTATGCTTATAACGACCTTTAAACAGTGTTTTGCGTAAATTCAGAAGATAGAATTTCGTGAAATTAAATTCGTTTCCTTTTTTACCCGTTTGCGTAAGGGGCGCAAGGGGAAAGAGATATATTCCACAGGCCGCAAGGCCGAGTTCAACAAGGAGGAACTACAATGCCCACCATCAATCAGCTTATCAAGCACGGCAGGGAAAAGCAGGTTTACAAGTCCAAGTCACCCATACTTGACAACTGCCCCCAGAAGCGCGGCGTGTGCCTTTCGGTTACCACCACGACTCCTAAAAAGCCTAACTCCGCTATAAGAAAGATTGCCCGTGTGCGCCTTACCAACAAGCAGGAAGGTACCGTTTACATTCCCGGCGAAGGCCATAACCTTCAGGAACACTCTTCGGTGCTCATCCGCGGCGGCAGGGTTAAGGATCTGCCCGGCGTTCGTTATCACATCATCCGCGGTGCGCTCGATACGGCAGGCGTAGCAAAGCGCAAGCAGGCGCGTTCACGCTACGGCGCTAAAAAGCCCAAGGCTTAATCACACAATAACTTAAATTTACACCCTACTTGTTTCGGAATATATCTTCCCCTTAACCGATAGAGTAGGCAGTATTCGCAAAATGCAAAAAGCATAATTGCGGAGAAGGATCGCTACTGAGTAAAATGTGTTCACGAAAAATCTTTTGCCTTTGGCAAAATCTTTTTCCGTGAGGTAAGCGGTCGTAAAACCGTTTAACGGCGAAAGTAAATTCCGCCTTACGGTTTTTCGGCGTAATTTGCTTTGAATAGCACTGCTTGATTTTTCGTGAAGTATTATTTGCAGCAAGCGACAGCTTATTTAGGGAACCCGTTTGCGGCGTTCCCACCAAGGGACAACCCTTACAAAAAATAATAAAAGGAGAAATGTTATGCCCAGAAGAGGTAACGTTCCCAAGAGGGACGTGCTGCCCGATCCCGTGTATAATTCAAAGGTTGTAACAAAGCTCATCAACCAGATAATGTACGACGGCAACAAGGGTACGGCACAGAATATTGTGTACGATGCGTTCAAGATCATGTCTGAAAAGCTTGGCCAGGACGCAATGGATATATTCAATCAGGCAATGAACAACATCATGCCCGTATTGGAAGTTAAAGCAAGGCGCGTAGGCGGCGCCAACTATCAGGTGCCTATGGAAATAAGGCCCGAAAGAAGGCAGACGCTTGCAATCCGCTGGCTGGTCATCAATACCAGAAAGCGCTCCGAAAGGGGCATGAGCGCAAAGCTCGCCGCTGAACTTATGGACGCTTTCAACAACACCGGCGGTACCGTGAAGAAGAAGGAAGATACGCACAGGATGGCCGAGGCCAACAAGGCGTTCGCTCACTTCAGATTCTGATAAAGTCGGGAGTTATATATGGCAAGAGAATACGATTTACTTCATACCCGCAATATCGGCATAATGGCCCATATAGACGCGGGCAAGACAACCACAACCGAGCGTATACTTTACTACACCGGCATCAATCATAAGATAGGTGAAACGCACGACGGTACTGCCACCATGGACTGGATGGTTCAGGAACAGGAGCGCGGCATAACGATCACATCCGCCGCAACCACCTGCCACTGGATCCGCACCGGCAAGACCAAGGCAGACGAGTGCCGCATAAACATAATAGATACTCCGGGCCACGTTGACTTCACCGTAGAAGTAGAGCGTTCGCTCCGCGTACTCGACGGCGCCATCGCAACCTTTTGCGCAAAGGGCGGCGTTGAACCCCAGTCCGAGACCGTTTGGCGCCAGGCAGATAAGTACAAGGTTCCCCGCATTGCCTACGTCAACAAGATGGACATCAACGGTGCAAATTATGAGCGCGCCGTGAGGATGATGAGGGAGAGGCTGAACGCCAACCCCGTTCCCATCGAACTTCCCATCGGCAAGGAGGCCACCTTCCGCGGAATAGTAGACCTCATCGAAATGAACGCCGAAATCTACGATTCAGACGACGGCAAGCAGTATCATAAGGCTGAAATTCCCGAAGATATGCGCGCCGAAGCCGAAGAGATGCACATGAAGGTCATGGAGGCGGCTGCCGAGGGCGACGACGAGCTCATGGAAAAGTTCCTTGAAACCATGGAACTTACCCCCGACGAGATCCGCAAGGGCCTCCGCGCTGCTACCATATCTATGAAATGCACCCCCGTGCTCTGCGGTTCTTCCTATAAGAACAAGGGCGTTCAGATGCTTTTGGACGCCGTTATAGACTTCCTTCCCTCACCCGTAGACGTTGACCATGTAAAGGGCATCAACCCCAAGACGGAGCAGGAGGAGGAGCGCAAGACTTCGGACGACGAACCCTTCTCAGGCCTTGCGTTCAAAATAGCTACCGACCCCTATGTGGGCAGGCTGGCATACTTCAGGGCTTATTCGGGCGTGCTCGAAAGCGGCTCTTATGTATATAACTCTACCAAGGGCAAGAGGGAGCGCGTTGGCCGTCTCGTTCAGATGCACGCCAACACCCGTACCGAAATACCCAAGGTTTACTCGGGCGATATCTGCGCCATAGTCGGACTCAAGGACACGACTACAGGCGATACCCTCTGCGACGAAAATCATCCCATCGTTCTCGAGCAGATGACTTTCTCCGACCCTGTTATCCAGCTCTCAATAGAGCCCAAGACCAAGGCCGGCCAGGAAAAGATGACCATGGCGCTCATCAAGCTTGCAGAGGAAGACCCCACCTTCAAGACTTATACCGACCAGGAGACCGGCCAGACGATAATCGCAGGCATGGGCGAACTCCACCTTGATATTATAGTAGACCGACTTCTGCGCGAGTTCAAGGTAGAGGCAAACGTGGGCGCTCCCCAGGTTGCCTACCGCGAAACCTTCAAGCAGGCCGTCGATGCCGAAGGCCTTTACAAGAGGCAGTCGGGCGGCAAGGGCCAGTACGGTCACTGCAAGATCCATCTCATCCCCGGCGAACCCGGTTCGGGCTATGTGTTCGAAGACCTCACCGTCGGCGGTTCCATCCCCAAGGAATACATCCCTGCAATCGACAAGGGTATTCAGGGCGCCGCCAAGAACGGCTTCCTTGCCGGCTATGAAGTGGTTGACTTTAAGGTTCAGGTATACGACGGAAGCTACCACGAGGTAGACTCATCCGAAATGGCATTCCAGATCGCCGGCTCCATGGCATTCAAGAACGGCATGGAAAAGGCAAAGGCAGTGCTGCTTGAGCCGATAATGAAGGTGGAAGTTATCACTCCCGACGACTATTTCGGCGATATAATGGGCAACGTAACCGCCCGCCGCGGCACGATAGTTTCTACAGACGACCGCGCAGGCGCAAAGGTTGTAGACGCCGAAGTTCCCCTTTCGGAAATGTTCGGCTATGCCACCGACCTCCGTTCGCGCACCCAGGGCCGCGGCCAGTTCACAATGCAGTTTGATCATTATGCAGAGGTACCCAAGTCCGTTGCCGAGAAGGTAATAGGCGAGCGGGCGAAGCGCAACAAGGACTGAGCCGTAAGGGTCGTTTGCGTAAAAAAGCTTATTTAAAGTACGCCGCCGCAAGCGGCGGCGTACGGCAAAATTTTTTCAAATACAACGCTTATTTGATTGTATTTTTAAAATTTTTAATATATAATGTTAAAGTACCCCAAAGGGTAAAAATGCAGCAAATTGAAATGATAGATAGCTGCGACGCCCTTTATAAAAGGGCAAAAGTTATCGTTTAAATAATATTTAAAGGAGAAAACAAAAATGGCAAAGGCTAAGTACGACAACAGTAAGCCTCACGTTAACATCGGCACAATCGGCCACGTTGACCACGGCAAGACCACTCTGACCGCAGCTATCACTATGGTAATGGCGTGCAAGGGTCAGGCTCAGAAAATGAGATACGACGAAATCGATAAGGCACCCGAAGAAAAGGCTCGTGGTATAACGATCAATACCGCACACGTTGAATATCAGACAGATAAGCGCCACTACGCGCACGTTGACTGCCCGGGACATGCCGACTACGTTAAGAACATGATCACCGGTGCCGCTCAGATGGACGGCGCCATCCTCGTAGTTGCTGCAACCGACGGCCCCATGCCCCAGACCCGCGAGCACATCCTGCTTGCCCGTCAGGTAGGCGTTCCCTACATTGTAGTATTCCTTAACAAGTGCGACCAGATGGACGACCCCGAACTTCTCGAGCTCGTTGAAATGGAGATCAGGGACGTGCTCAATCAGTACGGCTTCCCCGGCGACACCACGCCCATCATCCGCGGTTCCGCACTCAAGGCTCTTGAAAAGGCTACTTCCGGCTGCCCTGATGCAGAAGTTCTTGCTGCTCCCGAATGCAAGTGCATTCTTGAGCTCATGGACACCATCGACGAGTACATTCCTACTCCCCAGCGCGACACCGATAAGCCCTTCCTTCTTCCCGTGGAAGACGTATTCACCATCTCCGGTCGTGGTACCGTTGCTACCGGCCGTGTAGAGCGTGGTGTTGCACACGTTGGCGATCCCGCTGAAATCGTAGGCCTCATCGAAAAGCCCGTCGGCACCGTTATCACCGGCCTTGAAATGTTCCACAAGAGTGTTGACGAAGCTATCGCAGGCTTCAACATCGGCGCACTCCTTCGTGGTATCGACCGCAAGGGCATCGAAAAGGGCCAGGTTCTTGCTAAGCCCGGCACCGTTAAAACTGCTACCAAGTTCGAAGCTCAGGTTTACGTTCTTAAGGCAGAAGAAGGCGGCCGTCACACTCCTTTCTTCAACCACTATCGTCCTCAGTTCTTCATCAGAA
>ERZ1090869.1020-NODE-1021-length-13568-cov-6.056908_pt1 | contig 13568 bp, 26 predicted proteins | sample MGYA00478474_ERZ1090869 | MGnify/ENA primary metagenome ERZ1090869 (study PRJEB33644, sample SAMEA5815748) | chicken gut metagenome | biome: Chicken; feature: Gastrointestinal Tract; material: Caecum | place: Ireland | collected 2019-01-01 | study: A study of... | reverse complement strand
GGCCCCGGCCAGCAGCGCCTGCCCTGCGGGCAGCAGTTGGGGGACGACCCAGCGCACGGGGGGGATGGGGGTGTTCCAGAGGGTCGCGGCGTCTACGATTTTGTTTTGTGCAAGGTCGGTCATGGCAACATTCCTTTCGTATAATGTGGGCAGAACCGCCTGCAAAGCCCCCAAAGCCGCGCACACAGGGCGGCGTTGGCCGGGGCGGGGGCACGGCGCGCACCGGTGCGGCGGCGGGCAAACAGGTGGCTTTCTGCGGGAGGGATTCCAATAGGAATCCTTGCGGGCAAACAGGGCGGTCGGGGTGGATTCCTATAGGAATCCTTGCCGGGGAAAAAGGGTGCTACACGGGGGAGCAACCCTGCACCCCGGCGGCGGTGCGCGGGCGGCGGGCTGCGGTTGTGCAGCGCGGCCGCTCATGAGGCCGCCCCTTCGCTGCGGGCGGGCGGCGTGGCGCAGCTTGCGCGCCCGGCGCTTGCCTCCAGCACATAGCGGATGACGTTGACTTTGGGCACCTTGTAGGCGTTGCCCAGTTTGATACAGCCGATCTCGCCCTCCCCCAGCAGGTCATACGCCGCGTGGCGGCTGATCCCCAGCATGGCTTGCAGCTGGCGGATGTTGACGATGTCGGGGTAGTCGCAGAACATCAGGCTGTAACAGGCGGTCAGTTCCTTTTCAGAAACGGCGCGCCTGGGCAAAGGGCAAAACCTCCACGGGGGCAAAGGGGTGTTCGGGTCGGGTACGCATAGGCAAAACCTCCATTCTGTGATGGGTTGCGGGGCGTCCAACTGGACTTTCGCAAATTTGATAATGAAATTATAGTTCGCAAAAATGCGAATGTCAATAGGTTTCGCAAAAAAGTTAAAATTTTTCTTGCAAGACCCGGCCGGGTACGGTACAATGGGTACAAAAGAAACGCGGGGGCGGCGGGACACCGGGGCGCCGGGGTGGGGGCCCATGGGCTGGGGGGGGCAGCCCATTTGGGCGCCCAAGTGGGCACCTTTTTGGGCAGGGGTGGGCACCCCTGCTTGGACATCCCCTTGGGCGGGCAGCCCACGGTAGGTCTTGAGGTAGCGCTGGACCGAGCTGCGGGGCACGCCCGTCTCCTGTGCGATCTGCACCTGCGAGGCGTCCGGATGGGCGGCGAAGTATTCGTGGACCACCTGCTCCCGGCTTTTCTTCGGCTGGGCGGCTTCCAGCCGCTTGGCCTCCCTGCGGGCCTCAAGCCTGCGCAGACGCTCTTCGTCCACGATCCGATCCCAGTCCGATATGACGTAGACGCCATCCACCGCCTCGATCATGCCGAGCCGTTCGTAGGTGTGCAGGGCGAGGCGCACGGTGGTGAGGGATTCGTTCACGATGCCCGCGATGATCTCCTCGTTCAACGGCATCTCGGACTCCTTGCGTCCCGTGCGCAGCACGAACCTGCCGCCGGTGTTCTGCCCGCCCACAAGGGCGACCAGCTTGAACCAAATGGCGATCATGGTGTTGGACTCCGGCATGGTCTCGATGACCTTCACACGGGGGTCATCGAAGAAATCGAGATGGAATTTCACCCATGTGAGCTTCATCGTGCCGCCCCCTCCGTCTCCGAAGGGACCACGCCGAACCTGTCCAGCACCGACAGTGCGTAATGTGTGGCCTGCGGTGGGTTGTGGGTGATCCGGCACAGCTCCTCCTCGGTGAGCGTCCTGCCGTCCTCGCAGCGGAGGAGGTAGCCCCCATCCGCATCCATGTCCATCGCCCGGACGCGGAGAAAGAGGAAGCGTATCCACAGGCAGATGATCGTGTCACCCGAGGGCATGGCCTCGATGACCTTCACGCGGGCGTCGTCGAAGAAGTCCAACGGGAACCGGACGCAGTACTCCTCGTCCTTCATGTTCCGCTCCTTTCCTGCCATCGCAACAGAATCCTGCATTGCTATTTTGCTATCATACTATATGGGGTGGATGGCAAGGCCCCGGAAACGACACGCCGGATGCCGTGCCTCCTGCCAAAGGCCGGTGAATCACGGGATAAACCGTTGTATGATGGAGGCGTCCTTTCTTTTGGATTGGGTTACCAACTCAAAAAGGATCGAAGCCCACCGATGCCTTCGCGCCGGTGGGCTTCGTCCCCCTCGTATTCAAGCTCAGTTCCACCCCTGCTGGGGCTGCCATGACTCCCCCTGCGGGGACCACGGCGTGTCCTGAGTCTCATTGTCATTGCCGTCAGCCGTCACGGAATCCGTGGTGGGGATGTCCGAACCGCCATCATTCGTGGCGGAAACCTCCGCCTCCGTCGGCCCGGCGGCGGGCGCATCCTCCTGCGGGGCGTCAACCTCCGCCTGCTGCGTCTCCTGCTTCGCCTCCGCGGCCTGTCCGCGACGGAAGGCGATCAGCGCGTCGTGGGCCTCCTCGGGGGTGCGCTCCGGGCCGACGAGCAGGGTCTGCATCTCCCCGGCGTGATCCACCAGCCATTCCCGCAGCGCTTCGGGGTCGAGCCGGGTCCAGTCGCAGCCGGTCACCGTGAGCACGGTTTCGCCCAGCGCATGTGCGAGGTCGGTGCGCCATTCGCGGGCCTGCTTCTGCTCCCGCGCCAAAGCCTCCCTCTTGTCGAGCTTGGCCTGTTTGAGCTGTTCCTTCAGTTCGGCGATGTACTCTTCCAATTCACCGCTGGATTTCATCTTCGTTGGCTTCATGGGCATGTCCTTTCGTGTAACGGTATATCGGTACCCATTTTGTCACAAGCCATGCACAGGCACCGTCAAACAGCGGTGTCCTTTGGATACCGGTGACGGTAAAATGGGGACGGCACATTCTTTGCGATTACGGAAAGGAGCATGGATGACCCCTGCTGAGAACAAGGCCCTGCGGGAGAGCATGGGTCTGACCCTGAAATGGCTGGCAATCCGGTGGGGCGTGACAGTGCAGAGCGTGAAGCGCTGGGAAGGCAGCCGCACCCCGCCACCACAGTTCGCCAAGGACATGCTGGACCTCAAGAGAAAGTTCGACGCCGAGGTGCAGCGCCTCGTGGAGAACGGCGGCGAAGTGGTAGAGGTGCCCCGGCGCGACCGGGATTGCAGCGGCTCCGAACAGTCCGCCGCATGGGCGCGGGCTGTGGCGCAGAGAGCAAGGGAGCAGATGGGCCTTACTATTGTGTTTCGGGACACCGAAAGGCATGGAGAAAAACGGTAATAAAGCAATCTACAAAGAAAGCAAAATGGTTTAATAGTATCGACCGGAACAACCGGTTTACGTCGTGGCCGGGGCGCGGATCAAACCCGACGGGAAAGCCCTCCGCGCTTCGCGCTCCGGTCTGCTTTCCCTCGGGCCTAAACCGGGGCCGATCTTCCCGTGGTGTGAACGGCAGGGGTGGTCGGGCAGGCGGACATAATACAGGAGGACAAACCCAACTATCTACCCACATTCTTATTCTTCTATTATGATAGAATGATAGTAAATGGGAAAGGGGCGTGCATGGTGGTTTGGCTGCGGAAACTCAAATGCAGGATCAGGGATGCGCTTCAATCTCTCCGGGGGCGGATAGACCGGAGCCTGTTCGATGCCGCGCGGGGAATCTTCGCCAGCCAATACAGGATTCTGACCATGATCTCCTCGATACCGCCGGTGTCGATGTATCTGGCCCTCGGCGTATCCCTCGTGGCGTATCTGATTCTGGGATACGAATGAAGCAAGAGGCCAGCTATGGTATCATGGAATTGCAGTGCTCCTGCATGTGATCGATGTGATGAAGGCCCCCGGACGAACCGGGGGCCTTTTCTCATGTGCAAAACGCCACCACCAGTCAGGCTACTATGCTACAATGATAGCTACCTACAAAGAAAGGATCGGAACCATGCGTAGATTCATCACCGTCTTGGGACTTGTGCTCGCCTGCATCGATCTCGTGCTGGCCGTCAGTGATCTGATGCGGGCAGGCCGGGAGGAACGAGCATGAGACTGGAGTGACGGCGGACGGCACTCCGCCGCTGATGGACTGACATGTCCCAGCCCCGGTATGACGCCGGGGCCTCTTCGTATGCGCGGCACACCGCCTTTCCCGTCTTACTATCATGCTACAATGATAGTATCCAACAAGGAAAGGACGTGGCAATGGAAACCCTCTACTTCGACGGCAAGCCGGTCAGCATCACCCTCACCGGCCTTGAGAAAAAGCTGGCACGGACCATCCTCGATCTCTCGGCGGGCGAGGACGGCTTCGAGCTGTACAACAACGATGTGGCATTGTTCGAGCAGGACCCCGGTGAGCCGGTCTTCGGCTGCAACTTCGAGCGCGTCGAACACATCGAGTGGAAGGATCGCAGGCAGCTCGGCGCTCTGCTCACCTCCCTCGAAAAAAAGCACGTCCTCTACGTGGAGGAGGACCCCCACGACGGCAATGGCATCTGGTACTGCCACAAGGTCCTGAAGGCGCTGGCAGCCTGAATCATCAACCGCCCGGCCCGCAGGGCCGGGCCTCCGAACAGCGAAGGAGAACGGCAATGTCGGATTATCTGGTCAGGGTGGCGATCACCGGGATCGTGGAGCACATCGCCCCCGGCTGCTGGGCCACGTCCATCACCTTCACCAAGAGCGTCATCGTGGAGCAGGAGCAGAGAAAAGCCATCATTAGCCTGTGCGATATGCTCCGGCACATGAAGGAGAGCGCGGATCACACCGCAGTCGCCACCCTCACCAACGCGAACGGCTTTCTGTTCGAGTTCGCCTGCGCCGATCCCGCCGTCATCACCGATTGGTTCCGTCAGGCCGGGATCGACTGGCCCGGCGGTGAGTTTCCCTGCATCGCCGGTGACTCCGCCGTGCAGATCAGCGTCGGACGATACGGACGCTGCTGAAAAGTTCTTTCTATCCGCCTAAATATCGAACGGAGTATATCGCCCGATTTGTGTTGACAATTTCGTTCGATTTGTGTATAATGAAGATAATAAAGAACATACTGTACATCATGAAGGAGGCGCATATTGTGATCGTAACCGCAACCGAGTTCAAGACCAACCTCGGCAAATATCTGGAAATGGCTATGAAGCAGGATATATTCATTACCAAGAATGGCAAGAACATTGCCCGGCTCACCAGCCCTACCGTCAATAAGCTGGCGGTTCTGGACAGCCTCGTGGGGATTGTCCCTGCGGACTCCGCCATGGATGAGAAAACCATACGAGAGGAGCGGCTTGCCAGACAATGAGAATCCTGATCGACACAAACGTAATCTTGGACATCCTGCAAAAGCGGGAGCCATTCTTCGCAGATTCCTACCGGGCGCTGCGAAAGGCCATTGAAGGCGATGCCGAGTGCCTGATCTCCGCATCCGCCGCCACCGACATTTTCTATATGCTGCGCAAGGCTCTCGGCTCTGCACAGCAGGCTAAGGAGCAGATCGAACAGCTCGCCCAGCTTGTGAGTTTCGCCGATGCGCAGGGTATGGACATACACACGGCCCTCATGCGGGCCATGCCGGATTTTGAAGATGCGGTGGTGGATGCTGTGGCCGAGCGGAACGGGGCCAGCTACATCCTTACCCGCAACATCAAGGACTTTGCCGGTTCGGTGGTGCCAGCCATCCTTCCCGCCGATTTCCTGAACAAGTAAACGTACCGCCACTCAGAACGGGTGGCGGTATTTTTTCGCAACAGTAATCTGCTTTCTGTGATGAAGGCCCTCGGCGTTCGCCGGGGGCCTTTCCGTATCCGCGACACGCCACCACATCTGTCTTACTATCATGCTACAATGATAGTATTCAACAAAGATAGGGCAACGCCCACCGACACCTCAGCAAGGAGCAGGAATGATTAAGGAACAGGCCACCGATACCCTCACCCTCGGTAACGTCAGCGTCACCGAGACCGATTACTGCGGCGGCAAGGTCGCGGTCATGGCTTCGGACGGCATCTATCATTGGTGCGATCTGTGCGGAAAGGCCGAAGTCGCCTGCACGCATGACCACCGGTACGCCTACGACACGGATGCACGGCTCTACGGCACCGACGCCGAGACCGGGAAACGCCGCCAGCTTACCCCGGAGGAAGCCTACTGGTACATCTACGACGGCCAGTCCGATGAGTTCGGGAATGTAGGCGAGAACGCCAGGACGCCGGAGGTGCGAATTGAGGGTGTAGTCCGAGGCACCCATAGAGGAAAGGAATTAAATATGAAATTGCCGAAGAGCATGAGCAAATACGCCGACCGCATCGAGCAGATTTGGTCGGAAGGAGAGGACGGGTATTGGGTGGACTACAAGCCCGGTTGGTGCAGCGGAGCGCTTGGCACGCCCGACCTAGGTCACAGTCCGGCTCAGTGCGTCCACACGGAGCATGAGTGGTCGAAACGGGAACTGTGGGAGGCGGTCAGCGCGTCCGAACCGTGTGATTGTGAGGAATGCAAGAACAGGAAACGTGAGGAGAAGCGCTAAGTGCCGACCGCCCGGCCCTGCGGGGTCGGGCACCCATTGAGGAAGGAGCAAAAATGAGTGGAATAGGAGCCATGGTGGTCTCGGCGTTGGTGGAAAGCGCCGTTGCCGTCTCGCCCTTCGTCATCGGAGGGATGGTGGTGGTGGCCGCTGAGGCCGTCCGGCAAGCCCGCAGGTTCGGGACCCACGGCGCTTTGCACAGAGCGCTTTATGCCGTGTCGGACCCGGCGCAGGACCCACAATGGTGAGAATCAGCAACCGAACGGCCCCGGCCCGACGTTGGGGCCGTCCCTACGGAAGGAGGACGTGATGGCAGTGACGGATGGCGAGGGCAGCGTGACGTGGATCACCGTGGAATACGATGTGGGGAACCGTGAGTGGGAGGCCCGGTGTGAGGGCCGGGCGTTCCGGTATCCGCTGGACCGCTGCGCGTCGGAGTCCACGGCGGCGCGGAAGGCGCTGCGTGAAAGGTACCATTCCGAAGGGCTGCGTGTGAAGGTGGACCGGTTGGAATCCCATAAGCATCACGGAATGGACCTGTGGGACTTCAAGGCACGGTTCCATGTGCGCTGACCCCCACTGAAATTAATTTTTCTTGGCCCCGGCACCCAGCGCCGGGGCCTTTTCATGTTCGGCAGTAATATTCTCAACCTTGGCAGGAGCGACACACGGAAGCGTGCTGAGATTAAGGCACACATTCCTGTGTTGCTGCCTTGATAGCAAGATGTGAATGTGGTGTGCAGAACATGAAGAAGCCACTATTCTATCAAAATAGCTTGCTACACTGGTGGGTGTACGGCAAGGCGAAAGGAGTGCCCGATGGATGTCGGTCATGGTGAATGCGGCCTGTTCGATGCCTTCGGCATCTACGATAGGGCGCGCCCCTTCTTCCGGGGGCGGGACGCCTACTCGTATGCGTCCGGTTTCGCAGCCGCCATGGAGGGTATGGGGTATCGGATCGAATGGTGCCATGAGGAAGGCACGACCCCGTGGATCGATGCCGTCACCCGCGAGGAGCGGGATGCGGACGGGAACCTGCGCACCGTCGGCATGACGAAGGAGGGCAATCTGCTGCTCGACGCGCTCCGTGTGCGCCTCGTGCACATGGGAGACCGGTTCGGTGACGGCCTCTCCTATATATACAGTCTCGAAGACTGCCGGATTCACGGCGGGTTCCTTCCCATGGTGGAGTTCCGCGACATGGATGCAGCGGTTTTCCGCCAGCCTCCCGCCCCCGAAGGCCGGTTCCTCGCCTGCTACTATGCGGACACCCTGCTCAACCGCAGCGCCTCCTGCTGGGACACTCCGTTGGAGACCGCCGTGACGCCTTGGCAATTGGATGCGTGGCAGCGCAGGCATGTGTATGACTGGTTGGAACAGAGTCTGGACGCGCAGGGTTACGACTGGCGTTCGCACCCCATGGACGGGGACAGGGATTTTCGGGAGCCGGAAGACCGGTGACCATATATATAAGGAACAGGAGCAGATCATGAGCATCAACAGGGTGAGCATCGCCGGATATTTGACGCGGGATGCGGAGCTGCGCACCGTGAACGGGAACCTTGCCGTCCTCGGTTTCACGGTGGCGATCAACGAGAAGCGCAAGGATCGGGGGAGCGGACAGTATGTGGACGCGCCCGTGTTCGTTCGCTGTGCAGTGTTCGGACAGCGGGCCGAGCATCTTGCCCGGTACATGACCAAGGGCACGAAGGTGATGATCGACGGCAGGCTGCACTACTCCTCCTACATGAAGGACGATGAGCAGCGTTCCTCCTTGAGCGTCGTCGTGGATCAGTTGGAGTTCGGGAACGTGAAGCCACGGGAGGAGAATGCCATGCAGCAGGAGCGGGCGGCGGCACCGGCCTCCCCCGGTACCACCGATTCGGATTTCTATGATGAGGACGTGTGGGAGCAGACCGGATTATGCTGAGCTTCATCCTTCTCATCGCGTTCGTAGTCGTCTGGTATGCGCTGCTGGTCTTCATCGCTTGGGCGGCGGGCGGTATCGTGGCCGCGATCATCGTGGCGCTGCTCATCCCCATTGTCCTGATCTTCTGTGTGGCGATGGGCAGGGCCGCCGAACTGGGCGATCGTCTTCAAATGAAATTCAAGAAAGGACACTGATTATTATGTATACGATTCTGTTGCTGAATCAGAAGGGCGGGGTCGGCAAGACGACCATCGCCGACGAGCTGGCGTTCGCGTTCGAGCGGCGCGGCATGACCGTGGCGTTCGTGTCCACGGACCCGCAGGGCGGCAACGTGCATGAGGTGTGCGACGACCCGGACTATGCGGAGTCCTGCGATTTCCAGATCGTGGACACGGCGGGCGTGCTGAAGAACGGCATGGATGACTGGTGCCGTGCGGCGGACATGATCCTTGTGCCCATGCTGCCCAGCACCCGTGATGTGGAGCCGACCATGCGCACGTTGGAGATCGCCGCCGCGTCGAAGACGCAGGCGAAGACCTTCATCATCCTGAACTGCTTCTATGCGTTTGGCCGTTTGGATCGTGACCTTGTGGAGTATCTTGGCGGCGAGGACATTCCGGTGATGGCGAAGATTCCCCGCGCGGTCGCGTTGGCGCAGGCCGCTGCGGAGGGCAAGTCGGTGGCGGAGTACGCGCCGCGCAGTCACGCGGTCCCCGCGTTTGAATTGTTGGCAGATGACATTCTGGCTGAAAAGGAGAAGCACAATGACTAACGCATTCATGGCGTCCGCGAACAAGGCGAAGCAGGAACAGCGCAACATCCAGACGCCGCACACGGACAGCGATAATCTGAAGGTCATCAACATCCGCATCCCGGCGGACCTGCACTACAAGGCCACCATGCACAGGGTGCAGACCGGCGAGAACGTCACCCAGCTCGTCCAGCGCCTCCTGCGTGAGGAACTGGGATGATGGACGCCGGGTTCTGGCTCGGCGTCGCCACACCGTTCGCCGTGCTGATCCTGTTCGGCATCACCCGTCTGCTGCTCCGGGCGATGTCGGCGCTGATGCGCCTGCTGAACCGGAAGGTCCACGACCGGTTCATGCACAGGTACGTGTTCTATGACGAGATCGGCGCGAACAGGAACGTGAACCACGAGCGGAACGCCCGCGAGCTGGCGGAGGTGTTCGCCGCCGCTCCGGGTTTCCGCAAGTTCGTGATCGGCCCATGGCAGATCGCTGTCTGCCGCGACTACCGGAGCGACAGGAAAAGGAGAACGCAATGAGCGTGAACGCTTACCAGCCGGTGCTGGACCCGGCGTCATCCGGGCGCATGTTCTGGTTCGACAAGCATGATACGCGCGTCCTGTTCGGGGACATCCGCGACGAGAGCTGGGAACTGTGCGACGGACGCCGGTTCGATGTGAAACCGGACATGGAGATGGACTACCGAGACCTTCCGTTCCCCGATGGCACATTCCGCATGGTCGTCCTCGATCCTCCCCATCTGCGCCACGTCGGGGAGAACGCCTACATGGCGAAGAAGTACGGGGCGCTGGACCCCGAGACATGGCAGACAGATTTGCGCCTCATGTTCCGTGAATGCTTCCGCGTGCTGAAACCATACGGGGTGCTGATCTTCAAATGGAACGAGGTGCAGATTCCGCTGTCCAAGATTCTGAAACTGTGCGATGAGAAACCGCTGTTTGGGAACAAGCAACCCAAGCAGACCGGCACGCACTGGATCGTGTTCATGAAAGCAGGAACGGAGGAGCAATGAGCATCAGCAAACAGGAAGCCGAACGCTACTACCCCACCCAATACTGGAACAGGAAAAACTGGCCGCTGAAACTCTTGCCCCTCACCACGGACGATCTGCAACTGGCATACCAGTCCGGACGCGAGGCTGAACCTTGCAAGGAGCAGATCGAGTCCGTGGCTAAAACACTCGCAGTGGTGTCCGCCTATACCACCGAAGATGGCTACTGCTATCTGAGCAGAATTGACAAGGCTTTGAAAGAAGACGAGGATCATTGGTCGTACATATCCGGTAACCGGCGCGACGACCTGATGGCGATTGCGAAGAGACTTCTGGACGCTGCGCGGAAGGCGGTGATGTGATGAGCGTCGCATTGGATGAAGCATTCCGGATTTTCGGAGATGAGGCGCGACCTGATCCACTCACCGAAAGATTTCGTAGGACGTATGTGCGCGGTCGCACGGCAAAGCCATGTGACGAGCAGATCGATGCCGTTGCGGATGCGTTGTCCGACCTGTTCGGTGGTGATGACACAGGATTCCATCGCAATGAAGGCGACTGGAAACGGACTGCTAAATACCTGCTGAACATTGCAAGGATTGAGGTGATGTGACATGCCGAACGATTACGAGGTCAACGTCATCCTCACGGAACATCCCACGCACTGGGCGTGGAAAGTCAAATGCCTCGGGCAGTTCGTCGCATCCGGCTCCGCCGTTAGCCTCGAACGTGCATTGCGAATCGCACGGCAGTACAGCAAAGAGGACGGCTATGAGTTCGGACGGCTGAAGCTCATCGGCAAATCTGCTCGATCTGAAGGCGGTGACGGAGGGCGAACGCTCCCGTTACGATCAGGCCGTCGAACGGATGCTGGCGCAGCATCCCGAACTGACGCCCACCACCGGCGAGGTGTGGGATCAGATCGACCCGACCACCGCCGGTATCTGGGACTGCTGCGATGCGCTCACCTATGAAGGCTCCCGCGAATGTGAATGCTGCGGGCACCGGAGCATCCGCACCTCCTCCCTTGAGGACGTGGCGGGAATCATGGAAGAACTTATCCACCTTCTGGAATCGGAGGAGTGACGGATATGGACTGGGTTCTCCCCATCACCGGCATCATCGCCATGCTGTTTCTCATCGCCTCCATGTTCATGGACGACCATCATGACTTCATCCCTCTACTCATCACGGCTGTGATTCTGATTCCATGCGGCATCCTCACTGTGGGTTGACGCCGGAATCGGAGGCCGGATGCCGAAGCATCCGGCCCCATCGTTTTCACATTCTGCTCTGCACGATGATGTGCGGTGCCGTTATGAAAATCTGACCTATGTGGTCTTTGTTCAATGACTTTATTATGGCTCTGTGAAATGAGTCTGTCCGGGGCGGCGGCACCCCGGACAGACGGCCTCCCTGCGCTGACGCTCCGGGAGGCCCCGCGCCGAAGGCACGAATGGAGGGTGGCGGCACCCTCAATTCGCACCTCCGGCGCTCTCGCAAAACCTACAGCTTTGCTCACTTGCAAGATGTGGGAAGCGTCCGTACAATTGCGGTATGACCGCAATTGATACTTCGCTTCCATCTTGCTTCCGTTCGGCCTTAGTGGCCTGCCGGAAGGGTTCGGAACCCACATTGGGATTCCTCATTTTGGAAAAGCGGCGGCGCTTTTCCGGGTGGTTCGACGGTGGCGGCACCGTCATGCTCCCTTTTGGCTTTTGCCCATCGGAAAGGAGGGCGTGACAGAAAATGGACAGCAGAACCAAGCGTTTCGAGCTACGTCTGAACGCGCATGAGAAGGAAGTGCTCAAAGAGAGGGCCGCGAAGGCTGGGGTTTCCGTTTCTGATCTGGTGCGGCTGGCCCTCGTCTATTCGGACCGCCTGATGGTGCGCACCATCGACATCTCCCCGCTGCGCAAACTCTATTTCGAGCTGACCAAGCAGGGCACGAACCTCAACCAGTTCATGAAATTCCTGAACACCTACGGCGGGGATGCGTACAACAAGTCCGCCGCGAAACAGCTCATCGAGAGGAACGGTGATCTGCTCTTCCGAATCGGGGACGCCATGACCGCATTCGAGCATGAGGCGGAACGCAGCGGCATCCTCATCATCCACCCGGAAGAAGATGAAGATGATCTCTGATTTGGAAAGGGGATGCAACGGAATGACGGTTATAAAACAGCAGAGCGTGACGGAGAGCGGCCACCAGAAGCATCTGCGCGACTACATCAACAATGACAGGAAGGTTCTCCTCCGTGATGAGCAGAACATGTCTGCGTGCCATGATCTGAAACAGTGGGCGTCGTATATGTCGCGCACCCGCGAACATTATGGACATAACAAGTCCGCACGGAAGATACGGGACAAGGAGACCGGTGAACTGGTGGATGCAAAAAACACGATCCTCTACCATCAGGTGTTGGCTTTCCTTCCCGACGAGTGCGATGTGAACGGCGGCAAACTCAAACCCGAGGACTGCATGAGGTTCGCCAAGGAATACGCCAGCCGGTATTACCCGAACCAGCAGATCGTGTTCGCCCTGCACAAGGAGCACTGCAAGGAGGATCACACCTATCGGTACGCGATCCACATGGTCATCAACCGCACAAACCTCGCAACCGGAACCCGCATTGATGAGGGAGCCAGTGCGAATGCCAAAAAGAAACGCGCCGCCCGCGTGCGCACCATGGACAAGGAGTGGGGATTGCAGCAAGTGAAGGAAGGCGTGCAGAACTCCAAGGTCCATGCGAAGCAACCGTCGAAGATTGAGAAGGAGATCGAGTCGCGCGGCGTCCGTTCGTACAAGACGAACCTGCGGGAGCTGTGCCGGATTGCGGCGCAGCGTGCAGCGAATCTTGTTGAGTATCGGGAATTGTTGGAGGGCTGGGGTGTGGACACCCAGTTCCGCAGGGGACGGATGTATGTCACCGATACGGACAACGCCCGTTACTCGTTCTCGGTGACGAAGCTGGACGCCTCACTGAACCCGGAGGGATTGGAGTGTGCGTTCCGGAACAATGCTGCGGGCAGCAGCGCGAATGGGACGGATCGTGTTGAAACACTCCGCGCCGAATATCTGTCCGGCATCCGAGCCGCCTATCTGGCGTACCGCCGTCAGGCGCAGGCCATGGAGGGCACCACGCTCTCGAAGTTCCCGAAGCTCAAACTGCACCGTCCGCCCGAGACAATTGCTGGGGACCCGGAGGTGCGGCGCACCATCCTCGCCTACTGGCGCGGCGCGGACGAACTGCGCGTAAAGCTGGCCTCCGATGTGCCCTATGCCCGCAGGCAGGAGAAGCATGGTGAAACAGCGACGGGTGCAACAAGTGCAGGGCGTTCCGTCCAGCACGAGGCGCGTGACAGGAAGAAGGAACGGTGACACGCCCAACCGCGGATAGTTAGATAGCATGATATAATGATAGTGTACGCGGAGAAAGGAGAATGCCGCGATGGCGAAGGATTTTGAGCA
>ERZ1090869.1014-NODE-1015-length-13613-cov-3.936053_pt1 | contig 13613 bp, 7 predicted proteins | sample MGYA00478474_ERZ1090869 | MGnify/ENA primary metagenome ERZ1090869 (study PRJEB33644, sample SAMEA5815748) | chicken gut metagenome | biome: Chicken; feature: Gastrointestinal Tract; material: Caecum | place: Ireland | collected 2019-01-01 | study: A study of the... | reverse complement strand
GAAGAGTGGTATAACGACAACGTCGTTTATCCCTTCGGTCACGGTCTGTCCTACACCGACTTCACATGGACGGCGGACTTCGGCTCGCTCGGCGGAACGACGATAGACGGCAAGACCAAGTACACCGTAACGGTCACCGTACATAACGACGGCGACGTGGCGGGCAAGGACGTCGTTCAGCTCTACGGTCACGCGCCGTACACGGCGGGCGGCGTGGAGAAGTCCGAAGTGGTGCTCCTCGACTTCGCCAAGACGGAGCTCATCGAGCCTGGCGAAGACGCGGAAGTGACACTGACGTTCGACCCGTACCTGCTTGCGTCCTACGACTATTCGGGAGCGAACGACATCGAAGGAACGGGTTATGAGCTTGACGGCGGAGACGGTTACGCGCTGTATGTGGCCGAAAACGCGCACGACCGCAGCCGCTCTGTATCGTTCTCCGTGCCTTCTTCCGGTATAAAGTACGATAAGGACCCCGTTACGGGCAATCCCGTAGTCAATCGTTATACGGCTCAGGAAGACGAGGCGTTCGACTCCGATTGGTCGCCCACGTTCGATAAACTGCTCTCCCGCAGCGATTGGGAAGGCACATGGCCCACCACGCCCACGGCGGAACAGAAGATCGTGGGCTACGATATGCTGGACGCGCTTACCGATCTTTCGCACAACAACCCCACCGACTTCAGCCAATATTCTTACCCCGACTATGAAGTGGACAACGGCATGACGCTGCGCGACATGCTGTACGATCCCGACGGCGAGAAGGACGGCGACGGAAAACCCACCGAGTACATCAATCCGGACGAAAAGGGCAGACCGTATGTGTCTTTGGACGACGAGAGATGGAAAGCGCTCCTCGACCAGTGCGCGATATCCGAACTCACGCACCTTACTTACAACGGCGCGTACAAGGTGGAGCCCATCGATTCCATAAGCGCCCCCCGCGTCAACTGCTCGGACGGTCCCGTGGGCTGGGCATGCTTCATGGATAAGACGAGGTTCTACGAGACCTGCTCTTACTGCTGCCAGACTATCGTGGCGACGAGCTGGAGCAAGGATATCGCTTACAAGTTCGGTCAGATGGTAGGCGACGAGGGTATCATAGGCGCCGCAGCCGTTGACGGCTCTCCTTACTCCGGTTGGTATGCTCCGGGCGCGAACATCCACCGTAGCCCCTTCGGCGGCCGTAACTTCGAGTATTACAGCGAAGACGGCGTGCTTTCGGGCAAGATGGCAGGTCGCCAGATACAGGGCTGCATGGATAAGGGCGTGTTCTGCTTCATCAAACACTTCGCGGTCAACGAGCAGGAGACCCACCGTTCGGTGTCCGGCGACAGCTCGTGGCTGACCGAACAGGCTCTCCGCGAGATCTACCTGCGTCCGTTCGAACTTGCCGTCAAGGAAGGCAAGACGCGCGCGGTCATGAGCTCGTTCAACCGTATCGGTACCCGCTGGACGGGCGGCGATTACCGCCTGCTCACCGAGATACTCCGCAACGAGTGGGGTTTCGAGGGCGCGGTGCTCACCGACTTCAATACGATACCTCAGTACATGAATACCCGCCAGATGGCGTATGCGGGCGGCGATATAGACCTCGCTACCGACGAACATGCGTGGGTGAACGAAGGCTCTACGGCAGACCTCATCGTGCTTCGCGATAACGTCAGAAACGTACTCTACGCGGTGGTCAACTCCAACGCGATGAACGGCGAAGTCATAGGCTATCGTCTTCCCGTATGGCAGATATTCTTCATCGTGTTGCTGTGCGTGCTCGTAGCCGGCGCGGCTGTCTGGGGATTCTTCGCCATCCGTAAAGCTCTCAAAGCTCCGGATAAAACCCCGGACGAAGCGGGCAGCGAGAGCAAACAATAATCCGTTACCTCCTTAGCGGGCATCCCCTTTGCCCGCGGCGGTAAAATATCCATCACTCAAGAAACGGCATGCCTTCCCCCTCACGGCACGTCGTTTCGCTTTGCGCCCGTTACACGGACGCCGACCGCGGTCGGGGCCACCCGAAAAAGTACCTTGACAAGGCGGGAGTTATCGGCTATAATGAAGTAAAATAATGCGGAGGACGGCGCATGAGAAACATAGCGGTGGTCGAGGATGAAGACAAGGCGGCAGAGCAGCTCGAGGGGCATCTGCAGCGGTATTCGCGCGAGCATGCGAGGGGGGGGGTAATATATCCTTCAACGTCGTGAGGTTCCGCGACGCGGAGACCTTTCTTTCCTCGTATGCCGAGGACGTATTCGATATCGTGTTCATGGACATCGAGCTGCCGGACATGAACGGCATGGAAGCGTCCGCACGACTGCGCGAACGCGACGATGAGGTGATAATCATTTTTGTCACCAATATGGCGCACTATGCGATAAAAGGGTATGAAGTGCGCGCTTTCGACTTTATAGTCAAGCCGGTGACGTATACCGACCTCGCGCTCAAAGTGAAGAGCGCACTCGAACTTGCCGACCGCAAACGCGGCAAGACGGTATGGATATCCAACAAAGAGGGACGCGCGGCTTTGCGCACTACTGACATCAGATACGTGGAGGTGGTGCAGCATATGCTCATATGGCACACGACGCGCGGCGACGTCAAGGCGAGCGGTTCGCTCGGCGACGCCGAAAAACTTCTTGCCGGAGAACATTTCGAATATTGCAACAGATGCTATTACGTCAATCTGCGGTTCGTGACGGCGATGCGGCAGTACGACGTGTGGCTGGGCGACGAGCATTTGCAGATCTCCCGCTCGAAGCGCAACCGTTTCGCACGCGCGCTGGGCGATTTTCTCGCGGGAGGGGACTGATGCCCGGCACTCTGTTCTGGTATAAGATACTTTTTGCGGTCGAAATACTCGTCGCGGAATTTCTGTTTACCTTCCGGCTGAAAAAACGCCGGCATTTTCCCCTGCGCTTTGCCGCGACGTGCGCGTCCGTGATCGCCGTTGCGGCGGCTTTTCCCGTGGGGTTCGATTTCGCGGATACGGTATGGTACTCTTCTCTGATGTTCCTGCTGTTGTTTGCGCTCACATTGCCTGGACTGTGCCTTTGCTACGAAGAGCGTTTCACCTCGCTGTTTTTCTGCGCCATGGCGGGATATACGACGCAGCATTTCGCTTACGAGCTCGCAAATCTGTTCCTTTCGCTCATCCTGCAGGCGAGGAGCCCGCTGCTCGGCATGTATCAGGACGAGGATATCGTTTTCGGATGGGACAGCGAAACGCTGCTTTTTATCGTCGGCTATCTGCTGTGCTATTTCGCGGCGTATACCGCGATGTACTATTTCTTCTCGCGCAGGATAAAAGAGGGCGCGGATATGCGCGTGCGCAGCAAGTCCATGATGTTCCTCATCGCGGCGGGACTGTTCGCGGATATCGTGCTGAACTCCGTGCTCGTGTATCTCGCCGATACGGACTTTACGGGCGAGATAGTGAATTATATGACGAATATGCTGTGCTGCGCTCTGCTCATGTATGCGCTGTTCGGTCTGCTGCGCACGAGCGAAGCGGAGGAAAAACTCGCCGCCGAACGCCGTCTGCGCCGTAAGGAGCGCGAGCAATACGAGATGAGCAAGGCGAATATCGATCTGATCAACACGAAGTGCCACGACATGCGGCATCAGCTGCGGGAGATAGGCAAAGTGCGCAGCATGCCCGAAGAGGCTATCCGCGAGATGGAGAGCGCCATATCCATGTACGACGCCGTAGTCAAAACGGGCAACGTGGCGCTGGATATCGTGCTCACCGAAAAGAGCATGCAGTGCGCCGCGGCGGGTGTGCGGCTGACGTGTATCGCGGACGGGGAGGCGCTGTCGTTCATGAGCGAAGCGGACATATATTCCATGTTCGGCAACGCGCTCGACAATGCGATAGACGCCGTGCGCCTTCTCGGCGAGGACGAACGCGTGGTGAGCCTGAAAATATATCGCAGCGGCGATATGGTGAGCATCGGAGTGAAAAATCCCTATTCGGGAAGCGTATCTTTCGACGACGACGGTTTTCCGCATACGACGAAGGGCGGTACGGATTATCACGGTTTCGGTGTCAGGAGCATATTCCGCACTGCGGAAAAGTACGGCGGCAGCGTTTCCGTGCGTGCGGACGGAGGGACGTTCGCTCTCGGTATCGTACTGCCCGTTCCCGAACATCGGCAGACGGAAGAAAGTGCAGAATAAGCGATTGATCGCGGCGAATAAGCGGTTGACATTGACTGTCCGCCGTTTTTTCGTATACTTTTTTTGTCCGGCGGAAAGTACGGACGAAAAAATATACGGAGGTAATGTTTGATGGCAGACAACGTAGGAAAAGCGGCGCGCGGAAGCGGTATATACCGCCTCGCCGGCTCCGCTCCGTTCGGGATAATCGCGGGCGCTTGCGCCATCGTCGTGTTTTTTGCGACGGTGGGGCTTATCGTCGCGCATCTCGTTCTGAACGGGATAGCATCGGCGACGGAGAGCACTTCGTCGTTTTTCGAGAATTGGTGGCAGGTCCTTCTTTTTATAGCGGACGTGCTGTTCTTTCTCGGACTGGCTTTTTCGCTGACGATGTTCGTTATCCGAGTGACGGCGAACAGGCGTGATGCGGAAACAACGGAAGACGGGAGGTCCGAGGATGAAAAGTAAATTTACCGTATTCGTAAGATCTTTCTGGGTGATGCTGACGATATTCTTCGCGCTGCTCCTTGCTTTCTGCATAGCGGGCGCGAGCGTTGCCAACAGTTACGCGGGATCGATAAACGATCTTATGGGGATCAACCCGTATAAAAAGGTACAGTCCGCAGACAGCGGCGACAGCGATATGGAGTATTTCAAGTCCGACTATGTGCAGAAGGACGAAGCGGGCAATATCCTGACGCAGACCGATGTGGACGAGGAAACGGGCGGACGCTATACTCATCAGGTGTATGACCATAAAGCCATGAGAGCCGAATCCGAAAGGGTAGCGGAGCAGACCGCGGTCGAAGGCAGCGTACTGCTGTGGAACGATGAGATCGAAGGCGGCGAAAAGGCACTCCCGCTTGCAAGCGACGCTTCGGTGAGCCTTTTCGGTATCGCGTCGCGCGAGTACTTTCCTCGGTCAGGGATCGGGCGCGATGGAAACGCGCGCGGTGGGAGAAAGCCTTTATTCCGCGCTGGAGGATAAAGGGCTTAACGTCAACTATGATCTTTATCGCAGATACAACGAGCTCAGCGCATCGAACTCTTCTTACGGCAGCGAGCTCAAAGGCATAGATACCTGGCAGTATACGAATTTCCGCGTCGGCGAGGTCCCCTGGAGCGAGATCGAAGATACGGTCGCGCTTTCGGTGAACGACGCAAATCACTGCGACGCCGCGGTCATGGTCATAACGCGGAACGCAGGCGAAGATCAGGATATAAAGGCGCGCGCGGACGGCTCGAACATGCCCGACGATTACGTCGCCGGCACGAAGAACTATCTCGAGCTTACGCGCGAAGAGGCTGACGTGCTCCGCAATCTCGCGGCGCTCAAGGATGCGGGCGACGTAGGCAGGGTAGTGCTTCTCATAAACTCGCCCAACCCCATGCAGTTCGCCAATATCGTCACGGACGAGTACGCCATAGACGCCTGCCGTTGGGTGGGCATGGGCGGTAATCTCAGCTTCGTTGCGATAGCGGACGCGCTGACGGATACCGGATATGCCGTTTCGGGCAGGACGCCTGACACTCTCGTTTACGACAACCGTTCCGCTCCGTCTTACGAGAATTTCGGAGATTTTACCTGGACGGACTGGTCGGACGAGCTTCCCGATCTCGGCAAAGAGAACGGCGGCAGGTTTTTTACCCATAACACCAAATATCTCGTATATTCCGAAGGAGTGTACGTAGGCTATCGTTATTACGAGACGCGTTACGAGGATTACGTCCTCGGCGGCGGCAACGCGGGCGAAAGCGCGGGCGCGACGGACGGCAGCGGCTGGTCCTATGCCGAAGAAGTCGCGTTCCCCTTCGGTTACGGGCTGGGTTATACGGAGTTTACGCGCAGCGAGCCGACGTTCGCCGAAACGGACGACGGTATCTCGCTTTCCGTGACGGTATCGAACAGCGGCGATCGTGCGGGCAAAGACGTCGTGCAGGTCTATATGCAGCGGCCTTATAGCGAGCACGGCATCGAAAAACCCGCCGTGGAACTCGTGGGATTCGTCAAGACGGATATGCTTTATCCGGAGTCCGAAGCGGGCGAGGGCAAACCGAACTCGCAGACCGTCACGGTCACCGTAGACGAGGAGAACTTCCGCACTTACGACGCTTACGGCGAGGGTACGTATATCCTGGAGGCGGGGACCTATTATCTTACGCTTGCGACGGATTCTCACGACGCGGTCAATAATATCCTCGCGAAGAAAGGTCACTCTCCGGCAAACACCGGCGGTCGTATGGACGCCGAAGGCGACGCCGGCATGGTATACGAAAAGCGTGTGGCAAAGGACGATTTCGAGATATACGCCGAATCCGCGGATACCGGAGAGCCCATAGTCAACCGCCTGAGCGACGCAGACCTCAACCTTTACGAGGGGACTGCGGATCAGAAGATAACGTATCTTTCCCGCAGCGATTGGGACGGAACGTATCCCGAGCCTGCCGAGCTGGAGTGCACGAACGAGATCATGGTGCGCGATATGCAGTACGGTCATGAGGTACCCGTCGAAGAAGGGGACAGAATGCCCGTATACGGCACCGTGACCGCGCCCGAGGGCGAACTCACTCTCGCGATGTTCTTCGAGCTCGAATACGACGATCCCAAGTGGGAAGATCTGCTGAACCAGATGACTTATGCCGAGCAGTGCCTGATGATATCCCAGGGTCTGCGCGTGATGAACGGCGCGGAGAGCATAGCCGCTCCCGGCATGATCGCAAGAGACGGTCCCGGAGGAGTGAAGGAAAAGAATCCCGATCCGGATATAAATTCGCAGATGTGTTTTCCTTCCGAAGTCGTGATGGCGGCTACGTGGAACGCTCCGCTCATTGAAGAGCTGGGCGTGGCGTTCGGACACGAAGCGCTGCATGCGGGAGTGTACGAGGTGTACGCGCCCGGAGCCAATATACACCGTTCGCCTTACGGCGGTCGTAACTGGGAATACTTCTCCGAAGACGGCGTGCTTTCGGGCGTCATGCTGTGCGCGGAGATAAAGGGGATACAGAGCAAGGGCATCATCGTGATGACCAAGCACTTCGCGATAAACGACCAGGAGACCAACCGCTATGCGGTCGCTACCTTCTTCAACGAGCAGACTGCCCGCGAGGTGTATCTCCGTCCTTTCGAGATCGCCATAAGACAGGGCGATATGAACGGCGTCATGACTTCGTTCAATCGCATAGGCTGCACATGGGCGGGGGTGCACAAAGGTCTGCTCACGGGCATACTGCGCGACGAGTGGGATTTCACCGGTATCTGCGAGACCGACTCTTCGAGCAGCGTCGCTCACATGACGGGTACTCCCGAAGTGCGCGCCGAAGCGGTGGTCGCCGGCACGGATATGTGGCTGGACGGCAGCGAAGACGACGACTGGATGAACGGCAGCAAAGATAATCCCACCGTCATGCTCGCGGTGCGCGAAGCCTGCCACAGGATAATATACAATCAGCTGCACAGCGCCGCGATGAACGGAATGGATTCCAGCACCCGTATGGTGCGTATAACCGCCTGGTGGCAGTATGCGCTCGTAGCTGTGCAGATAGTCGTGGGAGTGCTCACGGCGGCGGCTCTGGCAATGGCGGTGATAAGCTTTATCGTCGTCGCGAAAAAGAACAAAAAAGCGGCTCCCGCGTATGCTGCGGCTCATACGCCATCGCAGGGCAATGACGGTAAGACAGCCGAAAACGTCCGCCCGTATGCGGATAACGGTCGGGAAGATAACGGCGCTCCCGCGCCTTCGGGAGGCGAACCGCCCGAAAACGGCGGACGGTCGCGCTTTGCCGAGTGGCTGACCAAGCACAGGAAACTGCTCGTAGCGATAGGTTCCGCGGTCATCGCGGCGATAGTGATCGTGGCCATAGTGGTGCCCGTCACGACATGCGGCGGCGGAACGGACGAACCCGGACCCGAGCCGGGACCCGGACCCGAGCCTCCTCCCGTCACCGAAACGCACGAATGCGAACACAAATGTCCCGTATGCGGCGGATGTCTCGATCTCGAATGCGAAGACGAAGCGTGTACCGTAAAATGCGGAGCGGGCAAGACCGGTCATTCTTACGAAGCGGAGAACGCTTTACGCGAGGGCGGCGACAACGGTTACATGAGCGTGGTCACGGGGGCGAACGGCACATACGTCAACAACGTCTACGGTAATGCGGGCGCGCGCATATCCTTCACCGTTACGGTAGAGAGCGATGTGACGGCTTCGCTGTCCGTTACGATGACGGGCGCAGCTCAGACGACGGTGTTCACCGATGAGATGCGCACCACCGTCGTCGACGCGGCAGGTACCCGCACGCATTTCGAATCGCCCGCCGAAGCGCCTCATGCCACGAGCGAGAGATTCGGCGAGGTCATGCTCGGTTGCGTATCGCTCAAAGCGGGCGAGAACACGATCACATTCGAAGCGGTCGACTTCATAGAGCTCAAGTCCGGAGCGAACAACGATCACGGGTACCATATAGACAAGATCACGCTGTACGGCGACGGATTGAGCGCTGACGAGCACGAGTGCGGTTCGGTATGTCCGGTCTGCGGCAAGTGCACAGATCTCGACTGCGAAGATCCCGTCTGCGCCGAAAAGTGCGGCGACGAGTACGAGTCCGAGCATAACAGACTCGAAGCGGAGACCGCTAAGTTCGGAGAAGGCGTGAACGGCTTACCGAAAGTGGAGAGCAACGGTACGCACGTAGGCAATTTCAGCGAGAACGAGGGCGCGAGCCTGACATTCACGTTCGATGCGGATAAAGCGGGCAAAGCGACGTTGTATGTCGGTTCTTCCTACCGCATCGTCGAACGGCTGTTCACCGACGGGTTCAACGTTTACGTCAATAATTGGTCGGAAGATCCCGAATTGCGCGGCGAGCCGCTCGTAAGCCCCACCACGGTGCCTGCGTCGAACGTCGTCGGAGGCAATTGGAACGAATGGCTCAAGACAGCTCATATCGCTCTCGGCTGCGTGGATCTCGTCGAAGGCGAAAATACGATAGTCCTGGAAGTGAAGTCGGACAATACCAACACCGCTTTCAATCTCGACTATATCGAACTTGCCACCGACTCCGTCATCACGACGGAAGAGGCATGCTCCGAGATATGCGCGGTGTGCGGCAAGTGCATGGACGATTCGTGCGCGGATGCGGAACATGCGGATAAATGCGCAGGACACGACTATGGCGAAATGCTCGGAACTTCCGCGATATTCGGCGCCGGTTCCAAGGGCGCTCCGCGCGCGGAGACGAACAGCGCGGCGCCCGAAGGACTCGTGGGCAATATAAGCGAGAACCTCGGCGCGAGCCTTACGTTCCGTTTCAGATCGTCCGTAACGGATAAAGCTACGCTTACCGCTTACGTCACTCAGCGCGAGATAGAACAGCGTTTCGGCGAATTCCTGACGGTGACGGTCAATGGCGCGGTACTCGAGACGAATGCCGTAGTGGCGGCGACGGATACGGGTAAAGCCGATTGGTACAATACGGTGCCCGTCGTTCTCGGTGAAATAGATCTGACCGCGGGCGAAGTGTGTGAGATAACGTTCACCGTGGCTGTGAGCAGCCGCACGGTAGGCTTCAACTTCGGAGCGATAGAGATCGAAGCCGTTTCGGAGCATACGCACAGGCTCACCTCGGTGGCAGCCGTCCCCGAAACATGTACGACTGCCGGCAGGAAGGCGTATTGGGAATGCTCGGGCTGCGGTCTTATCTTCGCCGACGCCGAAGGCAATACGGAAACTACGCTCGAAGAACTCGCCGTTGACGCGCTCGGGCACGATTACGAACTTAAAGCCGAAGTGAAAAGCGGCACGTATGTAGCCGGAGACACGATTTCCGCTGACGACGTGACCTACTCGCTCGTATGCTCGCGCGGCGACGACGAAAAGGCGGTGACCGCGACGGCGGATCTTTCCGCTCCGCTCGAAGCCGGCGCGAACGAATTCACGGCAACGTACGCCGAGGGCGAAAAACGCTACGAAGTCACATTCACGGTGACGGCGCAGGAACCCGGGCACGTTCATGCTCCCGTATACGTCGATCCCGTGGCGTCTTCCGCCCAAAGCGCGGGCAATATAGGTTACTACAGGTGCGACTGCGGTAAACTGTTCCTCGACGAGGATTGCGAGCGGGAGATAACGCAGGCGGATACCGTGCTTCCCGCATGGTCGGATTTCTCCGTGATGAGCGACGATGTCGTCGTAACGGATTCGAACGGCGGCTCGGTATCGAAGAACACGGGCGAGCAGAACCTCAGCGCGACCAATCACGGCGCCGGTTACAATAAGTACATCGTCACGTATAACATATGGTCTTCCTGTGCGGCGGACGCTGTGCTGTCGCTCCGGCTGAGCGCCCGTCCCGACGAAGTGAAGCTGAGCGACGTGTATGCGATATACGTCAACGGTAAAAGAGCGGATACCGCAGGCGCGATGATGCCCGTCAGCGATCCGATCGCCTGGGGCAACGCGGGCGCGGCTTCCGTGAACATCTCTCTCGCCGCGGGCAACAACGTGATACGCATAGAGCGGCTCAATCTCGACGCACTGTACGGCAGCGACGCGAGAGGCGATTACACGTATAACTTCTACGGCATAGTGCTTGCTCCCGGGGCGAACGCGGATCTCGTTTCCCACACTTGTGCGGAAGTCTGCGAATATTGCGGCAAGTGCGCGAGCGATACATGCAACGTCGGTATGTGTGAGGATAAATGCGTTTGCGATGAAACGGCTCATGTGTGCGCCCGCGATTGCGATAGCGTGTGCGAGATATGCGGTCTTTGCAACGACGCGGACTGCGCGGACGGGAATTGTATGGAAAAGTGCGACGGTGAAGTCTATACGGTTGCCGACGGAGAAGCCCTGACTGCGGACGGCACGCCTGTCGGTCTGCAGAGCGACGGCGCGATAAGCTGCAACGATTCCGCGGCGAAGTACGGTGAATATACCGTTACGTACAGGATAACTCCCGAAACGGATATGACCGTCGGGCTGTATATCCGCACCACGTCTCAGCGCATAGATAACCTTCTCAAAGATATGTACGGCGTTAAAGTGAACGGCGCAGAGGTCGCGATCGCGGACGATACCTACATGCCTTACAACGATAAGGATATGTGGAACGATATCCGTTACACTTATGTCGGCGAGATAACGCTGGAAGCCGGAACGGAAAACACGATAGAGATCGTCCGTTACGACAGGAACGAGCTCACGGGCAACATGAAGGAATTCACCGGTTATAACTTCTTCGGTATAGCGTTGGAAAAGGCATGATCCGCATTGCCGCAACCCGCCGCGTCGCTGAGACGCGGCGGGTATTTTATGTCTTTGCAAGCGTTCGGGCGCGTCGTCCGTATCCGTTTTGCGGAAATTAGCGTTAAAACTATTGTAATTTTCCGAAAGTTGTGGTAAAATCATAAGCGTAATCCAAAGACAGTAAGAGGAAACGGGAATGATAGACATCAAACGTATACTTACCGAACCTGAAAAGGTAAAAGAACTGCTGGCGCGCAAGGGCTGCGACGCCGACCTCGGCAGGATAGCGGAGCTGGACGAAAAGCGCCGCGCGCTCATCGTCAAAGGCGACGAGCTCAAAAAGCAGCGCAACGAAGCGAGCGCTCTCGTGCCCAAACTCAAGAAAGAGGGCAAGGACGTGTCGGACATCATCGCGCGCACCAAGGCGATAGGCGAGGAGATCTCCGCGCTCGATAAGGAGATAACCGCCGCCGAGCGCGAACTGAACGACGCCGTGAGCGTGCTGCCAAATCTGCCCGACGAGGACTTAAAACCCGGCGGCAAGGAGAACAACGAGGCGATCAAGGTATTCGGCGAGAAGCCGGTATTCGACTTCAAACCCCTCGACCACGTTACGCTTTGCACGAAGCACGGGCTCATCGACTACGAGCGCGGCGTGAAGCTTTCCGGCTCGGGGCACTGGATATACCGCGACCGCGGCGCGCTGCTCGAATGGGCGCTGCTCAACTTCTTCGTTTCCGAGCATGTAAAGGACGGTTACGAATTCATCCTTCCGCCGCTCGCTCTCGGGTATAACTGCGGTTACGGCTCGGGACAGTTCCCCAAGTTCCGCGACGAGGTATATTGGGTGGAGAACGCCGAAGCGGATGGCGACCGCACCAAGATGAAATTCATGCTGCCGACGGCGGAGACCGCGCTCGTCAATCTCTATTCGGGCGAGGTGCTCAAAGAGAGCGAGCTGCCCAAAAAGCTGTTCGCCTACACGCCCTGCTTCCGCAAAGAGGCGGGGAGCTACCGCAGCGAGGAGCGCGGCATGATCCGCGGCCATCAGTTCAATAAAGTGGAGATGGTGCAGATAACGACGCCCGAGCAGTCGGACGCGGCGTTCGAGGAGCTTGTCGGCAAGGCATGTTCGCTGGTAGAGAAGCTCGGACTGCACTTCCGCCTGAGCAAGCTCGCGGCTGCGGACTGCTCCGCTTCCATGGCCCGCACCTACGACATCGAGGTGTGGATACCTTCCATGGGCATATACAAGGAAGTTTCCAGCGTTTCCAACGCCCGCGATTACCAGGCGCGCCGCAACTACACGCGCGTCAAGGGCGCGGACGGCAAGAACCGCTACGTGCATACGCTCAACGGCAGCGGGCTCGCTACCAGCCGCGTGCTGCCCGCGATCGTCGAGCAATACCAGCAGGCGGACGGCAGCATAGTCGTGCCCGAAGTATTGCGCAAGTACGTAGGTTTCGACATCATAAAATAACTCGCGATAAACCATCGAGAACGACGGGGGACAATACAGATGATAAAAAAATTGCTGCTCGGCATGTTCCTGTGGCTGCCGCTGCTGTATACGGTACTGTTCATCATCATATCTCTGCTCACGGGCACGATAGGAGGCAACTGGGGATTTTACTTCCTCGGGCTGTCCGTGTCGCTCATCGCCTGCGTGGTGCTGACCTATCTTTACGCGCACCGCTCCGCGGAAGATAAGCGGGACGAAAAAGAGCAACCGTCCGCCGACGTGCGCCCCGTGCCGCAGCTGCCGATGAGCGACGAAGAAGCGGCGGTGAACGTGCGCGACGAAGCCAACCGCTACGCCGCCGAGATGAAAGCGGGTCCGTCCGCCGTGGGCGGCGAACGTTACGACGCCGAACGCGCCGCGTATCTTGCGGGCGGGCGGTATATCGATCCCGCTCCGGCTCCCGATCCCGCATCTTCCGCAGACTCGCTCGGCTCGGGCGGCATCATGGGCGCGGACGGCTTGAACGATTATTACTACGGCTCGGGCAAAGCGGCACCCCGCCGCTCTTCGGGCGACGCGGATTTCTCGCCGTACGTCCAGCCCTCCAACTACGGCGGCGACGACGGCATCCGCCTCTCCGATTACGACGGCGCCCGCCGCCGCGAAGAAGAGCCCGCCGCTCAGGACCCTCCGCTTTTTCCGTCGCCCAAGATATTCCGCCTGCGCGGAGAACCCAACGTGCTCCTTTACGAGTA
>ERZ1090869.1010-NODE-1011-length-13655-cov-7.502279_pt1 | contig 13655 bp, 11 predicted proteins | sample MGYA00478474_ERZ1090869 | MGnify/ENA primary metagenome ERZ1090869 (study PRJEB33644, sample SAMEA5815748) | chicken gut metagenome | biome: Chicken; feature: Gastrointestinal Tract; material: Caecum | place: Ireland | collected 2019-01-01 | study: A study of... | reverse complement strand
TCTTAGAAATTCATTGGCATATGGCAGGCAAATATATTTTTACCGTTTAAAACTGATGTCGGAATAAACAGGTGGAGATTATAATCTTTTTGAAGTATAATTAGGGGTAACATGACAACACCAACAGGGGTGATATTATGCAGAAATATTTAAAAAGAAACGCCTATGACCGGCTGCTTAAATGGAAGGAAAGACCGGATCATGCTACGCTGGAAGTTTCAGGGGCGAGACAGGTGGGAAAAACCTATATTGTCAATAAATTCGCTGACGAGCAGTACGGGAAGAAAATTTATATCAATCTTCTTGATTTCTCAGGAGAACTGTTCCTTGAAAAGTATGAAGGCCTGAGAAATGAGATCAGAAATGGTCTTATATGTGACAATCCTGTCTATGAACTGATCCGAAGAATGCATCCGGAATTTGAAGACACGTCTGACACGATTGTGATCATTGATGAGATACAGGAGTCGGCGGCTATATATAACAGAATACGTGAGTTTACAAGACAGCTGAAAAGTGATTTTATCATTACGGGAAGTTATCTTGGGCGGATATTGAACCGTGAGTTTAAGTATTCAGCAGGTGACCTTGATTCTTTGGAGATCCATACATTAGATTTCAGAGAGTTCCTTATGGCTCTGGACAAAGAAGACTTGTATCAGGAACTTGATCTGTATGGAGAGAGTCCAGAAGAAGTCTATAAGAATCTGGCTGATCTGTATAAAATTTATACAAAGATTGGCGGATATCCGGCGGTGATCCTGCGGTATCTGGAGTCGGGATCAGTGGAAGAAGCCAACACGGAGCTGCTGAAGATCATTAAATTGTTTACGAATGAGAGCAAACGGTATTTTGACGATATATTGGATGATGAGGTATATGATAATATCTTTTCCAGTGTGGCTCGTGTTCTTGTGAAAGAGAAAAAAGGGTTTGACGAAGACAGCTTCAGCGAAGAGTTACAGAATATCGTTGTAAAGGACTATTCAAGTAATATAAGCAAGGCGTCTGTAAATCGTGCGATAGACTGGCTCTATAGTTCCGGTATCATTGGATTTGCAGGCAAGATAAAAGACTGCAATATACTTGATTTTAAACCAAAGGCTCGCTGTTATTTCATGGATATCGGGCTGACAAGCTATTTCCTGACTCATATCGGCTGTTCTGAGAGTGACGTATCAGGGATTGTAAATGAGAACTTTGTGTTTCTTGATCTGAAAAGAAGAATTGTTCCGCCGGGTGAGATCGCTCTTGAAACACCTGCATTCGCTACAATGGGGAGAGGAGAGATCGACTTTTATCTGAAATCACTGAGGACCCGGAAGACATATGCGATAGAGGTGAAGACGGGGAAAAACCAGAGTAAGACCGTGCAGGATATCCTTGATAAGAGAAAAGCTGATTATGTGGTTTATGCAAAAGGGAATACGCATGGCGGGGTGAGAGATAATATATATACGATACCGATTTATGGAATTGGGAAGTTTGAGTTTTAAAGAAAAGATGGCTCATGGAGACGAGTGCTCCATGAGCTATTCTTGTATAAACCGCCAAACCGTGTGAACCGTCAGACTATTACTGAGAATAAATAGAGTTACTCTTATAAAATCTATTTTTTCAGAAGCATATCTATAAGCCGTGACGCCTCGCTCCGTGTAAGCGTACCGGGATCCCATTCCGGGGAGACCTGCTTTTTGCGGGCAAGGCTTTCCAGAAATGCAAGCTGCTTTGCCGTGGCCGGCTGAGGCTTCTTTACTTTGCAGATGAGCTGTACAGGAGAGAAGATCCTGGGATTATCCGGCTCAAAGTAATGAGCCAGGGTCTGGTACAGCTTTGCTGTGGCAAGGGCGTCGTGGTAGGCCCGGTGTGCTGAACGATTTTCAATATGATAGTACCGGCACAGGCTTTCCAGGCTGCGGGATTCCAGATCCTTAAGCACTTTCTGAGCGATCTTAAGGGTGTCGATCCCGTATTTCTCAAAAGAAAAGCCTTCCGCTGCCGCTCCGGTCTTTACAAAGCTGTAGTCAAAAGAGACATTGTGTCCGATCAGGATGTCGTCTCCGCAGAACTCCAGAAAATCAGAGATGACCTCCCTCTTGCTGCGGGCAGAGGCTACCATTTCATTCGTAATACCGGTCAGGGCAGTGATGGACTGCGATACAGGAGACAAGGGGCGGACCAGTTCCATGAACCGCTCCGCCACTTTTCCTTCACGCACCTTCAGCGCACCTATTTCGATTATTTCATTTTCCGCCGGGTTAAGTCCGGTCGTCTCGATATCAAACGCTATGTACGATCTTAACATAATTCCTTTGTACGCAAATAATTAAACTGCTTTGTTGATTGTGTCCTGCATCAGGCAGTAGCTGATGATAGAAAAGCCTACGATGCCAAGGATCAGGTAAAGGATTCCTGAACTGCTGGACGTGCCTTTGATCCGGTCGCATTTCTCGCCCATTTTGTACAGCCAGTAGAAAAGATAAATCCCGCAGGTTACGATGGAGAGCAGAAAAACAATGCCGCCGGATGTAGCTCCGGGGTCATTTGCCAGGATGTTGATCTCATCGTTCAGCTTGATCAGCCAGTAAATTCCGTAGATCCCACATGTAACGATAGAAAGGATCACACAGACAGGAATGCTTCTCGGAGTGATGCCGGGATTTGGATAATTATATCCCATGTTGTTCTGGTTCGGAGCACCGTTCCAGTTATTCTGGTTATATCCAGCATTCTGATTAGGGTTATATCCCATATTCTGATTATACCCTGCATTGCCCTGATTTGTGTTATTGTTCCATGTACCGTTCTGGTAGCCGCCCGCATTTTGCTGAGGGCCGTTCTGAAGTGGTGCACCGCAATTTGAACAGAACGGAGCGTCGTCGGGGCTCTGCGCACCGCAGTTTGGACAGTATTTCATACTAATTCCTCCTCATAAAAATATATAAAACCAGATTTATAATACCATAATTATGCCGGGATAACAAGGCAGGCAAGGCATATTCTGCACTGCGTGTCCTTTTGGCACGGTATAAGATTCTATTGCTCTTGCTTTTTGCTGTTCTCTACAATATAATAAAGCGGAACCGGAGCAATCCCGCCGACGCGCTGTTTCCCGGCGTTTCTATGCGGGATGTTCACACTTGTCGGAAACGGTTCGAAAGAACGAAGAAAGGGGGAAACCATATGCTGACAGGAAAAACCGTTCTCCTGGGAGTATCGGGAAGCATTGCAGCGTATAAGACCGCGTCTCTTGCCAGCGCTTTAAAGAAGCTCCATGCAGATGTCCATGTCCTGATGACGAAAAATGCAGTGAATTTTATCAACCCGATCACTTTTGAAACCCTTACGGGAAATAAGTGCCTGGTAGATACATTTGACCGCAATTTTGAGTACAGCGTGGAACATGTATCTTTGGCGAAAAAGGCAGATCTGGTTATGGTGGCGCCGGCAAGCGCCAATGTGATCGGAAAGATCGCGCACGGGATCGCGGACGATATGCTGACGACTACGATCATGGCCTGCCGGTGCAAAAAGATTCTGGCGCCTGCTATGAATACAAATATGTTCGAGAATCCCATTGTACAGGACAATCTGAAGACGCTGGAGAAGTATGGATATGAAGTCATCAGCCCGGCCAGCGGCTATCTGGCCTGCGGCGACACCGGGGCGGGGAAGATGCCGGAACCGGAACTGCTGTTGGAGTATATTCTCCGCGAAATCGCCAGAGAAAAGGATATGCAGGGCATGAAAGTGCTTGTCACTGCGGGGCCTACTCAGGAGAGTATAGATCCGGTGCGGTATATTACTAACCATTCTACAGGAAAGATGGGGTATGCCATCGCCAGGGTATGTATGCAGAGGGGCGCCCAGGTTACGCTGGTAAGCGGCCCGGTCCACATTGAGCCTCCGCAGTTTGTGACAGTGGTTCCTGTGAAGACCGCCCGGGAAATGTTTAAAGCTGTGACAGAGCGCAGCGCGGAACAGGACATCATTATTAAGGCGGCAGCCGTGGCAGATTACAGACCCAGACATGTCAGCAGCGAAAAGGTGAAAAAACAGGACGGAGAGCTCACGATAGAAATGGAGCGCACGGATGATATCCTTGCATATCTTGGCGCACACAAAGGGGAAGAGCAGTTCCTGTGCGGGTTTTCGATGGAGACGGAACATCTGCTTGAGAACTCCCGCAGAAAGCTTCAGAGAAAGAACCTGGATATGATCGTGGCGAACAATGTGAAGGTGGAGGGAGCCGGGTTCGGCGTGGACACCAATGTAGTGACTATGATCACCGGAGAGGAGGAAATCTCTCTGGGTATGCTGTCAAAGGAAGAAACAGCGTCGAAGATCCTGGATCAGATCCTGAAGATGAAAAGCGTATCCGGCCGTATCCTGCCAGGGGACGGGAAGAAGGAAACGCAGGAGATTTGCAACTTGACAACGGAACAGAACCGGTAATCCGGTTCGCGCATATCAGACATGTGCCAAAAAGTATTGTATCCCTCGCAGAGGGAATGATAACTGAGGAGGAAAAACATGAAAACAAAGGTAAAAACAACACAGATCACCACGCTGGGGCTTATGATGGCTATTCTGCTGCTGATGGCGTATACGCCTCTGGGCTACCTGAATATCGGGCCCCTGGCAATTACATTTAATGTCATCCCGGTTGCGATAAGCGCGATCGCGTTAGGCCCGGCGGGCGGAGCGGCTGCAGGATCCATTTTCGGACTTACAAGCTTTCTCCAGTGTATTGGGATCGGCGGCCAGAGTATTATGGGCGTTGCTCTTTTTAACATTAACCCGGCGCTTGCATTTATCCAGAGATTTGTACCCCGGTTTCTGGACGGCCTGCTGCTGGGATATATTTTCAGAGGAATGAGGAAGAGAACCAATACTTATATTTCCTGCGCGGTCACAGGATTCTTTTCCGCATTTTTGAATACCGCATTTTTTATGACGGCTCTGGTGCTTCTTTTTGGAAACACCGCATATATGAAAGAAATGATCGGCGGAGAAAATATAATCGTATTTATCTGTACATTTGTGGGAATCAATGCCGTATGTGAGATGATCGTCTCGACGGTGGTCACAGCCGCCGTAGGCACGCCTCTGTCGCGGTATGTCTGCCCGCCTGCGCAGGCGGAAGACGCCGGCAGGCTTAAGAAAGCAGAAAAGTAGTGTATCAGGGTAACCGGATTTCGGAGTGGGCAAAGGAGAATAGTGAATATGATCCTGGCGATCGATATAGGAAATACGAATATTGTGCTTGGGTGCATGGAAGAGGGGAAATGCATATTTGTAGAGCGCCTCTCTACTGTGCGCACAAAGACGGAGCTGGAATATGCGATAGACATTAAAAATGTGCTGGATATTTATCATATCAAGCGGAGTGAACTAAAGGGAGGGATCATTTCCTCTGTTGTGCCGCAGATCACTACCGTCGTGAAACTGGCGGTGGAGAAGATTCTTGGCGGCGAGGCGCTTGTAGTAGGAGCGGGAATAAAAACAGGGCTGAATATACGCATTGATAATCCTGCTCAGCTCGGGAGCGACCTGGTCGTGGATTCTGTAGCGGCAATCGCGGAATATCCGGCGCCCATGCTTGTATTTGATATGGGGACTGCCAATACAGTATGCGTGATCGATAAAAATAAAAATTATATTGGCGGTATGATCTATCCCGGTATTGGGGTTTCGCTGGATTCTCTTACCGCAAATGCTTCACAGCTGGGAGGGATCGGGATAGAGGCTCCGGGGCATATCATTGGAAAAAACACTGTCGAGTGTATGAAGAGCGGAGTGATCTACAGCAGCGCAGCGGCAATAGACGGGATCATAGACCGCCTCGTTGAGGAAATGACCGGGGATGTGACCGTGATCGCAACCGGAGGGCTGGCGAAGAAGATCGTTCCTTTCTGCCGGCGAAAAATTATACTTGATGATAATCTGCTGCTCAAAGGACTGGAGATCATCTACCGGAAAAATAGAAAATGAAAAAATGCAGGGAGTTTAAATCCCTGCATTTTTTAAAATTCAGATCTGCGGATAAATCCAAAGTTTACAGTGCGTCCCCCCGTTTGATGTAGCCGGGCTTATCCGGGGAGGCGATCACTCTCTTGCCGCGCACCAGACGGGCGTGTTTGTCCACAACGAGATTTTCAGCGTGGACGCCCTTGCCGATCACTGCGTCAGATGAGATCACACAGTTTTTGATAACAGCGCCTTCTTTGATCACGCACCCTCTTCCGATAACGGAATTTTCGATCGTACCTTCGATAATGCAGCCGTTTGATACAACAGACGACTTGATGGAACTTCCATCAAAGTACTGTGTCGGGCAGGAATCATTGGTCCGGGTGTAGATCGGCCAGTCGTCAACAAAAAGCGTATCTGCTGTTTTGCGGTCTATCAGAGACATATTCGCATTATAATAACTCTGGAAGTCTGTTATGGAAGCAAAATAGCCGCGGTGCGGTACTGCGCGCACGTCAAGTTCATGGCAAGCCTCGTCTACAATGTCAACGAGGGAATACATAGCGGACATTTTATGTGCCTTATTTACAAGGTCAAGGAACAGTTCCTTTGACATCACATATGTATCCATAAAAATGTTTTTATTCTTTGCATTTCCGCGGTTCGGCTGTATCGCATCCACGCCTTTCTGGCGGTTGATATCCAAAGTATAGCAGCTTAAGAATTCTTCTTTTGCTGTATCTACAGAGTGGTACATCAGCGTAATATCAGCGCCCGACTCAATGTGCGTTTTGAGAAGGCTGCTGTAGTCAGCTGTGTATACCATGTAGCTGGGTGCGATCACCACATAGGGGTAGGAAACCCGGTTGATCACGTCAAGGTTCTCGATATAAGCGGCAATGTCCGTATTGTAGATATCGCTGACCATATTTGACTCGGTGTACAAAATGTGAAGCCGTCCGCGTTTTGAGTTAATATTGTAATGACGTCCTGTACCCAGATGCTCGGTGAGTGAGCGGGGTTTTCTTCTGATATATACCTGGATGGTATCAATTCCGCTGTTGCTCATATTAGATATCGGAAAATCGATCACGCGGTATCTGCCGAGGAAGGAGAACGCTCCTACAGGACGGTATTCCTGAAGGCCTTCCACATGGATGTGGTTGCCGGCAAAATTAACAATTCCAAATGCCTTACTCATATTATTCTTCCCCCTTTACACGTTTTGCCACAAGTTCAATATGTTCGCTGTCTGCGCTGCCGACAACGGCATTTTTGCCGATCTTGATATTATCGGCAACAAGAGCGCGCTGAACAACAGCGCCATCTGCTACTTCTGCGCCCGGCATCAGGACGCTGTCGATAACCTTGGCGCCGGTGCCTACTTTGGCTCCTGTGAACAGGACAGAATTTTTAACCTCTCCGTCGATCAGGCAGCCCTGTGTGATAAAAGCTTTTTCAATGGAGGCGTTTTCTCCGATATACTGTGGGAGTGACGTTACGTCTTCTGTATAGATCTTCCAGGTGGGATCATTGAGATCGAGCTCGTTATTTTTGTCCAGAAGATCCATATTAGCTTCCCAGAGGGAGTCGATGGTTCCGACATCTTTCCAGTATCCTTTATATTTATAGGCATACAGATTTTTACCTTCATTTAAAAGAGTGGGAATGATATCTTTTCCAAAATCGTGGTTGGAATCCGGATCTTTCATATCGGCAAGTAAAAGCTTGCGGAGCAGCTTCCAGTCGAAAATGTAAATTCCCATTGATGCAAGATTGCTCTTGGGTTTCTCCGGTTTTTCCTCAAAATCAACCATGCGTCCGGCGTCATTTGTGTTCATGATGCCAAAACGGCTTGCTTCTTTCATCGGCACCTCGATAACAGCGATCGTAGCGTCTGCATTGTTCTCTTTGTGATAAGCGAGCATCTTGGCATAATTCATCTTATAGATATGGTCGCCAGAAAGAATAAGGAGATATTCAGGCGAATATGTATCAATGAAATCAATATTCTGTGAGATCGCGTCTGCGGTTCCACGGTATACGTCAAGGTTGGCGTCTGCTTTTTCACGGGGCGGCAGCACGTACACGCCACTGTCCTTTGCATCAAGACCCCAGCGGCGTCCTGCTGCAACATAGCTGTTAAGGAGAATGGATTCATACTGTGTAAGAACTCCGACAACGTCGATGCCGCTGTTTGCGCAGTTACTGAGCGGGAAATCGATGATGCGGTATTTTCCGCCATATGAAACGGCAGGCTTAGCTACCTTTTTTGTCAGTTCATGCAGACGAGTTCCCCGACCACCAGCCAAAATCATAGCTAACATGTTATTTTGCTTCATAGTGAGCCCTCTCTTTCATATTACTGCCCTATATTATACAATTTTTTGATGAGATTTTCCACATTTTTGTGCGAAAAAACGAGCAATATAAAGAGAATATGCTTTTCTCTTATGCAAAACAGACGTAAATTTCTTAAAAGTTCAGGCAGTTGTACCAAACATAGGTACAAATTTTAACCCTTCAGACATGTTTTGAATAAAAGCAGTGGCAAAATGTCTGCCGCTATCGAAAACAAAAACATCCTATTTTTTGAGAAAAGAAGGATTTTCTTTTGTGCATTTTGGTGATTGACAATAATTTTAATTCTTTATACTATATTGTTAGTTACCGAACAAATTATATGAAATGGGGATCTTTATCCCCTGGATACAGACGCCGGCAGATTTACATGGGGAATGCGGAAATGCCGGCAGAGCAGACACACGCCGCGGCGAATATGCCGGCGGCATTCTTTAAGTGCAGAAAGGATGTGGACCAGTAATGTGCGCCAGAGAGACCGGGGAGATATGTGAAAACGGACATGACGTAGGCAGGCTGATCAACACGCTCTCCCATCAGCTGAAAAGGCAGATGTGCATTCAGGAGGAAGAGGACAGTCTGACAACAAATATGCAGCGCCTTGTGCTGCATTATATTTTGTTTCAGTCACTTAACAGGGATATATATCAGAAAGACGTGGAAAAGGAGTTCCAGATCCGCAGGTCCACTGCAACCGGGACACTTCAGATCCTGGAGAAAAACGGATTTATCCGCAGAGAACCGGTGAAGCAGGATGCACGGCTAAAGAAGCTGGTGCCCACGGAGAAGGCCAAAGGGGTGCGGCAGCACATCCTTGGCAATATCCGCTATATAGAAGAACTTCTTGCCAGAGACATTCCCGAGGAAAAACTCTCGGTCTGCCGGGAAGTACTGGAACAGATGTCTGCAAATTTGTCGGGTGATGAAAAAAGAAGAGAGGAGATAACAGACCATGAATAGAAAATTACTTCGTTCTGTCAGGGAATATAAGCGGGAATCTTTCCTGACGCCTGTGCTGGTATGTCTGGAAGTGCTGATGGAAGTCCTGATCCCGCTGCTGATGGCAAAGATCATTGACGTGGGAATCATGGAAGGAGATATGGCCTATATTATAAAAATGGGACTTCTGCTTATTGCTATGGCAATGCTGGCGCTGGTATTCGGCGCAAAAGCGGGGCAGCTTGGCGCGATCGCATCTTCCGGGTACGCAAAGAACCTGCGTCATGATATCTTTTACAAAATACAGGATTTTTCATTCGGAAATATTGACCATTTTTCGACATCCAGTCTTGTTACCAGGATGACGACAGATATTACTAACGTGCAGATGGCATATATGTTCACGATCCGTCTGCTTGCCAGGGCGCCTATCATGATCGTGCTGTCCCTGATCATGACGCTGACGATCAGTGTGCCCATCGCGGTTATCATGCTGATCACTGTGCCGGTACTGGGAGGTACGCTGATCTTTATTGCAAAGAAGGCGCATCCGCACTTTGTCCAGGTGTTTGATGAATATGATGTGCTTAATAACACTGTCCAGGAGAATGTAAATGCGGCGCGAGTGGTGAAGGCATATGTCCGTGCCGATCATGAAGTTGAGAAGTTCGACAAGGTTTCTGCCCTTGTGTTCAGGCTCTTTACAAAGGCTGAGAAGATCGTGGCATGGAACTCGCCGGTTATGCAGTTTACTGTGTATGCAGTTGTTATTATCATGGTGCTGATCGGCGGTGAAAGCATCATCAACGGCACGATGCAGACCGGAGAACTGACCAGTGTCATTGTGTATGCACTCCAGATCCTTATGTCTCTGATGATGGTTACTTTTGTGTTTACGATGATTATGATCGCAGAGGCTTCTACCGACCGTATTACAGAAGTGCTGGACGAGGTGCCGGAGATGGAAGACGCCGCGGATGCTATTACAGAAGTACAAAATGGAGATATTGATTTTGAGCACGTTAACTTCAGCTACGCAGGCGAGGGCGGAAATCTTTCGCTGAAGGATGTAAACCTTCACATCAAGAGCGGCCAGATCGTCGGAATAATCGGCGGGACAGGAAGCGCCAAATCTACGCTTGTGCAGCTGATCCCGAGACTTTATGACGTGACCGGGGGCTGTGTGAAAGTCGGCGGTGTGGATGTGCGCAGATACGGCCTGAAAGCGCTCCGCGACCAGGTATCCATGGTGCTTCAGAAAAATGTGCTTTTCACAGGAAGCATTTATGAAAACGTACGCTGGGGTGACGAGAATGCCAGCGACGAAGAAGTGCAGCGGGTATGTAAGCTGGCTCAGGCGGACGGATTTATCCAGGAGTTTCCGGCCAAATATAACACGATGATCGTGGAAGGCGGAAATAACGTGTCCGGCGGACAGAAGCAGAGGCTGTGTATCGCCAGAGCACTTCTGAAAAAGCCTAAGATCCTGATCCTTGATGATTCCACCAGTGCGGTGGACACAAGGACAGACGCACTGATCCGCCAGGCATTCCGGGAGGAGATCCCAGATACCACCAAGATCATTATCGCACAGAGGATTTCTTCTGTGGAAGACGCAGACGTGATCATTGTTATGGATGACGGCAAGATCAATGGGATCGGCACTTCCAGTGAACTTCTCCAGACAAATAAGATTTACCAGGAAGTATATGAATCTCAGATGAAAGGAGGCGCTGAAAATGAGTGATCAGATGAATGGCAGCAATGCTCAGGCAAACAGCGGTGTTCAGAACGGCAGCCGGGGAAAGCGGCAGGGCGGCCCGGCGATCACCAAAGGGACTCTGAAGACGGCGAAGCGCCTGCTGGGCTACGTGACGAAGACGTATAAGGTACAGTTTATTGTCGTACTGTTTTGTATTCTGCTGAGTTCCATCGCGTCAATTTCAGTGTCCCTGTCCCTGAAATTCCTGCTGGATGATTTTATCATTCCGCTGATCGGACAGAAGAATCCGGATTACACAGAACTGTATATGGCGCTGACGGTGCTGGGAAGTATTTTCCTGTGCGGGGTCATTGCAACCTTTGTATACAGCCGGATGATGGTCGTGATCGGACAGGGCGTATTAAAGCGTGTGAGAGATGAGATGTTCGAGCATATGCAGACGCTGCCGAGCCGTTATTTTGACCAGAAAACAAACGGCTCTATCATGAGTCTTTATACAAACGATACCGATACCCTGCGCCAGATGATCAACCAGTCCATCCCGCAGGTACTGATGTCGGCGTTTACCATTGTGGTAACATTTATCTCAATGCTGGTGCTCAGTCCGATCCTGACTGTGCTGGCTGTGCTGATGATCTTTGTGATGATCCTGGTGGCCAGAAAGGTTGCGGGCAACAGCGGCAAGTATTTCATCCGTCAGCAGCTGGATCTGGCAGATATCACAGGCTACGTGGAAGAACGGATGAACGGGCAGAGGGTTATTAAGGTATTTAACCATGAGAAGATTTCCGAACAGGAATTTGATGCGCTTAACGAGAAACTTTTTACAAGCGCCTCAAATGCCCATACGTTTGCCAGCATGATGGGACCGATCATTGGAAACCTGGGCAACCTGCAGTTCGTGCTTACCGCTGTGTTCGGAGGATTTCTTTCCGTGGCGGGAATCGGAAATATCACGCTGGGAGTCATGGCTTCTTATCTGCAGTTTACAAAAAGCTTTACACAGCCTTTCATGCAGATCGCACAGCAGTTTAACTCCATCATCATGGCCCTTGCCGGGGCAGAACGTATTTTTAATATGATGGACGAAGAACCGGAGGTTGACGACGGATACGTAACTCTGGTAAATGCGAAGAAAGACGCTGACGGCAATCTTATAGAGTGTAAAGAGAGGACCGGGCTGTGGGCGTGGAAACATCCCCACCAGGCGGACGGCACTGTCACCTATCAGGAATTGAAAGGCGATGTGCGGTTCTATGATATGACATTCGGCTATACGCCGGATCATATGGTACTACATGATCTGACGCTATACGCAGAACCGGGGCAGAAGATTGCCTTTGTGGGTTCTACCGGAGCGGGAAAGACAACGATCACTAACCTGATCAACCGTTTCTATGATGTGGCGGATGGAAAGATCCGGTATGACGATATCAATATTAATAAGATCAAGAAAGCGGATCTGCGACGGTCTCTGGGAATCGTGCTTCAGGATACGCATCTGTTTACCGGAACGATCAGGGAAAATATCCGGTACGGCAAACTGGACGCGACAGACGAGGAAGTAGTACAGGCGGCAAAACTTGCCCATGCAGACGGTTTCATCCGCATGCTGCCCCAGGGGTATGACACCCACTTAAGCGGCGACGGAGAAGAATTGTCCCAGGGGCAGAGACAGCTGCTTGCTATTGCAAGAGCGGCGATCGCAGACCCGCCGGTCCTGATTCTGGATGAGGCTACATCTTCTATTGACACAAGAACGGAGAGCATTGTCCAGAAGGGTATGGATAACCTGATGAAAGGGCGTACTGTATTTGTTATCGCTCACAGGCTGTCTACCATCCGCAACAGCGATGCGATCATGGTGCTTGAGCACGGGCGCATTATCGAGAGAGGAACGCACGAAGAACTGCTCAAACTGAAAGGGACGTACTATCAGCTGTACACCGGAAAGCTGGAACTGTCGTAGATTTGGAACTGTAAGTTTGGATTTGTGAGTGGAGAAAGTTTCCGCCGGGAAGGGATGAGGGAGCGCCGGAGGACACACTTTCGTTCGGGACGCAGGCGCAGCGGTACATAAGAGCGCAAAGAACGCGCTCTAAGTGCCGGCGCTGCTTTACGGTCCTCCATCATTCCCTCATCCCTTCCCGGCTGCATTTTCTCCCATATACAATTCCAAATATAAACAGGAAGAAACAGGCAAGCCCCCTTTGCTTACTGCTCCGTGCAGTACAAACAGGGCCTTCCCTAATTCGGCTAAATTTGGAATTGCCGGAGGCGCTGCTGATTGGATGAACTCAGAAAATGGGAGGTTACAGTTGGCTGGATGAACCTTTCGAAAATAAGAGGCGTTTGGGTTCGCTGACTTTGGAGCGGGTGTTAGAAAAATTTGCAACCTGACGATGGGCGTTAAAATTTACAACAGAATTGTCCGAACGGAGTGAGTTTTCTGTTGTAAATTTTGTTTTTAGCTTATCGTCAGGTTACATAGTTTTTCTTCATCTGCGGAACGGAAGCGAACCCAAACGCCTCTTATTTCCGAATACGTTTTTTAATACAGTGTGTAACCGTCTGTTTTCGTAAGCCCTGCCAATTCAGCGCCCCGACAAATCCGAATATATTTCATCAACTGTAAGTATTTTTCTTCCTCTTCCGGTGG
>ERZ1090869.995-NODE-996-length-13772-cov-9.931034_pt1 | contig 13772 bp, 11 predicted proteins | sample MGYA00478474_ERZ1090869 | MGnify/ENA primary metagenome ERZ1090869 (study PRJEB33644, sample SAMEA5815748) | chicken gut metagenome | biome: Chicken; feature: Gastrointestinal Tract; material: Caecum | place: Ireland | collected 2019-01-01 | study: A study of the... | reverse complement strand
CGCAAAGACTTTACCCGCGACGCCCGTTTATTCGCCAACATTATCCGGCAGAAGCTGGTCATGAGGGATTTTCGCTATGGCATCGTCTTCAGCGGTGGCGGCGGCAAAGGCGCCTACCAGATCGGCGTCTGGAAATATCTCCACGAGCTCGGCATCGACCAAAAAATTCACGGCGTTTCCGGCGCGTCGGTGGGTGCGCTGAACAGCCTACTGTTCCTGCAGGGGGATTACAAAAAAGCGGAGGATCTATGGGTGGCCATCCAACAGGATGATTTCACCCACACAGATCCTCTAAATTATCTGAAAGCAATATTGGATTTTCTTAGTCCGGCTCCCCGTCTTTCCTCCCTGATAAAGCAGCTAATCGAGAGGATGCAAAACAATCCTGAACAAGGGCGTAATATTTCTTTCTCCCTTTTTTCCCAAAAACGTCTGCGAGAACTTATTGATACGTATATAGACTCCGATCAAGTACAGAATAATCTATCCGACAAACTGGTCTATTCCATGCTATGCGAGATTCCTCTGGGGGCAAACCCCGCTTCGCTTTTTGTAAAGTATCCGTATGTCTGCTGCTGGAAAAACCGTGATTTTGAGGAAATACGGGAGCTGGTCCTGACCTCTGCTGCTTTTCCCGGCGCTTACCCGATCCGCACGTTCGATGGGCGTGTGTGTGTGGATGGAGGAGCTGCAGACAATCTCCCTGTAACACCTCTGTTGAAGGAGTTTCACCATATTATTGTGATTCACCTGAACCCCAAGGGGGACAAGGAAGAAAAGGCCTGGGCGCACGCCACCCATAAGGTGCAGACAGATACGTACCATTTTTACCATGTCTACCCAAGCAAGGCTGTCCATATGGATAATCTTGCAGACACAATGACCGTAAACCCGGAACTGACCCAATACCGGATGGCGCTGGGGTACCACGATGCCAAAGAGCAGCTGCAGTCCCTGGTAGAGCACGAAAAGAGCCGGATGCCGGTACCGAACGGAGCGCAGGCCAACGCGGTACTGCCAGCCGTCCGGGCCATCTGGTAAGCGGAAACAGAGAAGGAGGCCATGCCATGGCCGAAGATAAAATCTACCGGTTGCTGGCCATGCAGCAGCTGCTGTTGAGCGGCAACACGCTGAACAAGAAGGAGGCCGCTGCCCGGTTTGAGGTGGGCGAGAAGAGCATCCAGCGGGACCTAGAAACGCTGCGGGCCTACTACGCCGGACAGGGCAACGACCTGCTCTATGACCGGGAGGCAAACTGCTACCGCCTCGAGCAGCCCGCCGAGGCCCGGCTAACCAAAAGCGAGGTGCTGGCAGTTTGCAAAATCCTGCTGGAAAGCCGCGCTTTCACCGAGGCAGAGCTGGACCCCATCCTGAACAAGCTGGTGGCCTGCTGTACGCCGGTGCAGAATCTGCGGGCGGTACAGGAGCTCATCGGCAACGAGCGGTTCCACTATGTGCCGCCCCACCACGGGCAGGCCTTCGTGGACAAGCTCTGGACCCTGGGGGAAGCCATCCGGGACCACAAAGTAGTGGAGATGGACTACGTGGGCACCCACAATGCCGCGCCCAAGCACCGCCGGGTGCAGCCGGTGGGGATTCTCTTCAGCGAGTACTATTTCTATCTGGCCGCCTTCATCGAGGGCATCGACAAGAAGGAACATTTTACCAACCCCGAGGACCGCTCCCCCACCATTTACCGGGTGGACCGCATTGCCGCCTTCACGGTGACCCATGACCGGTTCGACATTCCCTACAAGGACCGCTTCCAGGAGGGCGAGATGCGCAAGCGCATCCAGTTCATGTACGGCGGCAAGCTGCGGAACATCAAGTTCAAATACACCGGCCCCCATATCGAGGCCGTGCTCGACCGCCTGCCCACCGCCCAAGTCCTGGAAGAACTGCCCGAGGGCGGCCAGCTGGTGGAGGCTGAGGTCTTTGACGGCAACGGTCTGGATATGTGGCTGAGAAGTCAGGGGGAATGGGTGAAGATGATGATTTGAAATCCATTCGACTATTCCAAGTACAAGGAGCGTGCGTATGAGTTCTTTACTTGCCATATCGGTGGGGAGCGATTTTTCTCCCGATCACCAGGAGCCTGTTATGGACAGCCTTTTGTCTGAATACAGGCGGGTCATTTTTGAAAGTCTTATCTCCGCTTTTGCACTGGACGGTTTGCTGGTACAGGACCGCCATGGCGGCGACGTGGATACCATCCACAACGTCCGTCAGATCGATGTCGATCCGCAGATGACATATAAAAACGTGCTGAACCAGCAAGCTTATGAGAGCAACGGTGCATACGATACCAAAACCTACCACAACAACGCTGCCTTCCGGGAATTCAAGAAGGCGGCCAAAGAGGATTTTCTGAACACCGGGACGCCTGTCAAAGATGCCTACACGGGGAAAGATCTGTACTTTGCCGGAAAGGCAAAAGGTCGCCTGAGTTCCATCGCGGCAGAAGCTGACCATGTGATCTCTGCCAAATCCATCCATACAGACCGGGGCCGGGTCCTTTCCGGTCTCAAGGGGGAGGATCTGGCCAACGATCCCAGCAATCTGAAGTTTACCAACAAAAGTCTGAATGCCTCCATGGGGGCGAAGGAAATTCCCGATTACCTGGCCCAGCATCCTGAACTGGATGAGACAACAACAGAAAATATGATGCGGGAATACAACCAGGCCAAAAGCACCTATGAAAACAAATTGGCCCGCGCTTATTACGGCAGCTCGAAGTTTGTCAAAGATGTAGGAAAGGCTGCCGGCAAGGTAGGTGTGCAGATGGGGGCCCGGCAGGTATTGGGCTTTGTCTTTACCGAAGTCACCTTCACCGCACTGGAAGAATTCGAGCGTCTTCCCAAACCGTTTTCGTTGGAAAAATTGCTGCAATCCTTGGGCAACGGAATTCGCAAAGGGTTCGAAAACGCCAGGAAGAAATATAAGGAATTGCTCGCACGGCTGAAGGAAGGGGTCGTTTCCGGTGTGCTGTCTTCCTTGACAACTACCTTGTGCAACATTTTCTTTACCACGGCCAAAAATGTTGTCCGCATCATCCGGCAGACCTATGTTTCTCTTGTACAGGCTGCCAAAATCCTTTTCCTGAATCCCGACAATCTGCCGTTCGGAGAGCGCATTCGTGCCACGGCAAAGATCCTGTCGCTGGGCGCCGGCGTGGTGTTGGGCAGTGTTGTCAGTGAGTTGGTCGAGCAGACTCCTGTTGGCAAAATTCCTGTGCTGGGGGAGGTTGTGCCAAACTTCTGCGGTGCGTTGGTTTCCGGTCTTTTGACTTGCTCTTTGGTATACTTCCTGGACCGAAGCGAAAGGATGAACCGCCTGGTTGCTTCTTTGAACGGAATACACACCTTGAGTACGGAGGTGAACTATTTCCGGAAATGTGCCGAGTATTTTGAACGGTATGCCGCCGAACTGGCCGAGATTGATTACGAAGAATTCCGGAAAGAAACCGAGATGTTCGGCAATATAGCCGCAAACCTGAAAAAAGCCGCAGATCCGAAGCAGCTCAATGCAATGCTGCGCGACTACCTGGTACAGGTCGGCGGGGCGCTTCCCTGGGAAGGCGACTTTGACACCTTCATGCAGCAGAAAGAGAAGCCGCTGGTGTTCTGCTGATGTTTGATTGCGATTGCTGCGGCGAGTGCTGCCGTCATCTGAATCTTTCCCCGCTGTACGCTGATTTAGACCGGGGCGACGGGGTTTGCCGCTATCTGGAAGGAAACCTGTGCAGCATCTATGACGAGCGCCCGGTTCTATGCCGGGTGGACGAATGCTACACCCGCTATTTTCAGAAATATATGTCGTTAGAGGAATACTACCGGAGCAACAAAGAAATTTGCCGTCGGTTGAAACAAGAAAAATAACAGGAGGAATTGTATATGCCATTACCTTTGATTTTGGGGATTGGAGCCGCCGTTGCCGGTGTTGCCGGCGTGGGAACCGGAATTCACGGTGCCGTGAAGATGAAAGAAGCCAACGACACCATGACCGAGGCCAAAACCCGACATGAACGGAACATTAAAAAGTTCGAAAAGCAAAACAAATCCACCACCGCCTCCATGGATAGTTTGGGTAAACTGGAACTGGACATCCTGCATACCTTTGGCGAATTTTCTGATGTATTTGAAAAGATCCAGAATCGTCCTGTCTTCGCCGAATACCACAAGGACGGCGTAAAACTGCCCACCTATGACGGCGAAAAAATCAAGGAAGTGTCAGTTGGTGCCGAGGTACTTTTGGGTGGCCTGGGCGGTGCCGGTGTAGGCGCCGCGGGCGGTTTTGCGGCCGCGGGTGCCACCACGGCGGCCGTGATGGCTTTGGGAACGGCTTCCACCGGAACTGCCATTGCTTCTTTGAGCGGCGTGGCTGCCACCAATGCCACCTTGGCCGCCCTGGGTGGCGGCGCCATCGCCGCCGGGGGCGGCGGCATGGCTCTGGGCACCACGATCCTTGGCGCTACCACTCTAGGTGTAGGTCTGCTTGTGGGCGGTATCATCTTTAATTTTGCCGGCGGAAAGCTTTCCGACAAGGCGGACGAAGCCATGGCACAAGCGATGAAAGCCCAAAAGCAGATCAATAAAATCTGCTCCTATCTCAAAGACCTGCGTGCTCTTTCCGACAACTATCAGAAGAGCCTGCAATCTGTGAATGAGCTGTACACCATGCATCTGACCGAACTGAAACGAGTCGTCAATGTATGGGGACATACCGACTGGAACGACTTCACCGACGAAGAGAAGCGAATCACCGAAAACACCGTCCTGCTGGTAGGTCTGCTGTACAATATGTGCAAAGTGGAACTGGTGAAAAAGAGCACCGAGAAAAACGGCATAAACATCATCAACCAGGTTGACGCGCAAAAGGCCATGGAGGATGCCACCCGCGTTACCAACAATATCACTAACAAAAACATTGCCTGATAGAACAGGAAAAAGGCGCCCCGATTGTTTTGGAGCGCCTTTTTTCCTGTTCATACGTTTTCTATTATGCAAAACCTTCTCCTTGCCCCCTCTGCCGCAATAGAAAGCTGATTCGCCATTCTTGTTCAGCACAACCAGATAGTCTATAATAAAATCAGAAACAACCAACATAAAGTCCGTTTTATAGGATTTCCTATATGCTATACTGAAACCAATATAAATGCTAGAAGGAAACCATGGAAAATACCGTGCTGCTTTGGAGGAGGCGTTTCATGGAACAAACTACAACAGGCCCTAAGTTGGCCCATCTTTCTTCAGACGGGCAGCGCACACAGACCGTGCAGGAGCATCTGGAAGGGACAGCAAAATTAGCCGCCGATTTTGCCCGGCCATTCGGTGAAGAAAGTCAGGCTTACCTAGCTGGGCTGTTACATGACATCGGGAAATACAGCGATGATTTCCAGCGTCGGCTGACCGGTGGCCCCAAAGTGGACCACAGCACCGCCGGTGCCAAAGTAGCCTTTTCTTTGCACCAGACGGAAGTGGCTTTTGCCGTGGCAGGGCATCATGGCGGCCTGCCGGACGGAGGAGGAAAAAGCGACCCGCCGGACGCTGCCACCCTTTTTGGGCGACGGAAAAAGGAGGTGCCCCCCTGCGAGGATTGGCGCAGGGAGATCACCTTGCCCGAGGCTCACCGGCCTGCATTTCTGAAAGATAATTTTTCAGCCGCTTTTTACATACGGATGCTCTACTCCTGCCTGGTGGATGCGGACTACCTGGACACCGAAACCTTTATGAATGGAACCCCGCCTGATCGTGGCGGCGGCGAACCGCTAGAGGTACTGTTGCAGCGGCTACGGGATTTTGTGGCTCCCTGGTGGGACCCGACCTCTGAACTGAACCGCAAACGCTGTGAAATTCTGCGGCGCTGCTTTGAACAGGGAAAGACCGCTTCCCCCGGCCTGTTTACCCTGACGGTCCCCACCGGCGGCGGAAAAACGGTCTCCTCGCTGGCCTTTGCGCTGACCCACGCCGTTGCCCACCAAAAGCGGCGGGTGATCTATGTGATCCCTTATACTTCCATCATAGACCAGACAGCCGCTGTTTTCACCCGGATTCTGGGGGAAGAAAACGTGCTGGAACACCATTCCGGCAGCGAAGTCACCCTGGCTGATATGGACACTGACGGCATCCCGGACCCCAAGGTGCTGGCCACCGAAAACTGGGATGCCCCGGTCATCGTGACCACTGCCGTGCAGTTCTTTGAATCACTGTTTGCCAACCGTTCCTCCCGCTGCCGCAAACTGCACAACCTGGCGGACAGTGTGGTGATCTTTGACGAAGCCCAGACGCTGCCGGTGCCGTATCTGCGGCCCTGCGTGGCAGCCATCGGCCAGCTGGTGCAGCACTACGGTGCAACGGCGGTGTTGTGTACCGCCACCCAACCTGCCTTGGGTCCATTATTTGCCGAGCTGGCCCCGGGTCTCTCCTTACGGGAAATCATGGAGGACCCCGCCGGGCTGTATGCCTTTTTCCGCCGGACCACCCTGCGGCAGGCGGGCGAAGTCACCGAGGAAGATTTGGCCGGGCAGCTTTCTGCCGCCGAACAAGCTTTATGTGTTGTCAATGGCCGGGCCACCGCCCAACGATTGTTCGGAATGCTACCCCAAGAGGGCTGCTATTGCCTGACCACCCTGCTGTGCCCGGTCGACCGCAAGCGCCTGTTGGCGGAGATCCGCGCCCGGCTGCAGGCAGGTACCCCCTGCCGAGTGGTAGCCACTTCGCTGATCGAAGCGGGTGTAGATTTGGATTTCCCCGCTGTCTGGCGGGAAGAAGCCGGGCTGGATTCTGTCTTGCAGGCGGCGGGACGCTGCAATCGGGAGGGCAAGCGTCCCGCCGACCAAAGCACCGTCACGGTGTTCCGTCTGGCCGGACAGCCGGTTCCGAATATGATTCTGCCCAACACCGAGGCGGCCCGGACCGTATTCCGCGATTTTACCGATCCGGCGGAGCCTGATGCTATCCATGCATATTTCTCGCTGTTTCTCACCTTGAAAGGGCAAGAGGAGCTGGACCGGAAAGGCATTTTGCCCGGGTTTGCCCGGGATATGGAAGGCCGGATTTTTCCTTTCGCCACGGCGGCGGAACGATTCAAATTGATTGAGTCTCCTGCTGTAACGGTCTATCTAGCGTTGCCGGAAAACAACGTCCTGATAGAAGCGCTGCGGGCCGGTGCCTGCAACCGTACACTTTACCGCCGTCTGGGGCAATATGGCGTTATGGTCTATCCCCAACATCTGGCGGCGCTGCAGGGGGTCGGGGCGGTGGAAGCCGTGGACAAGGATATCTGGATTTTGCAGGACACGACCCTGTACGACCGCAGCACCGGCCTGACTCTGGATGTACCCACCGGTCAGGGCTGGATGATCTGAAGGATTGGAGGAATTGCCATGATTCAACTGGAAGTCTGGGGGGACTACGCGCTGTTCTCCCGGCCTGAACTGAAGGTAGAACGGATGTCCTACGACGTGCCCACCCCTTCGGCCGCCCGGGGGCTGGTGGAAGCCATCTACTATCATCCGGGTCTGTGCTGGCACATCGACCGTGTTTACGTACTGGAACCCATCCGCTTTGTTTCGGTTCGCCGCAATGAGGTGGACAGCAAACTGCCTGCCACCGCGGCCCGGGCCGCCGCTCAGGGCAGCAAAACGCCGCTGTATCTGCCCAGCTCCCAGTCCATCGTGCAGCGGGCCTCGCTGGTGCTGCAAAAAGTGCACTATGTCATCGAAGCCCACTTTACCATGACGGACCGGGCTGCCCCGGGGGACAACCCCGGCAAGTTCCAGGACATCGTCACCCGGCGCATGGAGCGGGGGCAGTGCTTTCACACGCCGTATTTCGGCTGCCGGGAGTTCCCGGCCTATTTCCGCCGCTGGCCGGGCGGGCCCATCCCCGCCATTGACGAGACCCGGGATCTGGGCCTGATGCTCTACGACTTTGATTACACAGACCCGAAGAACATCACTCCCACCTACTTTCGGGCCCGACTGGACCACGGTGTGGTGGAGATGGCCGACTGCGAGGTGCTGCGATGATCTTACAGGCTTTGACACAGTATTATGAGGACCTGCTGGCCCAGGGCAAAATCGCCCGCCCCGGCTGGGCGGTGGCAAAAGTGTCCTGGGCGCTGGAACTGGGGGAGGACGGCTCCCTGTTGGGACTGTTCCACCTGCAAAAGGAGGTACCCCGGGGCAAAAAGACCGCTCTGGTTCCCCAGGAGCTGTTGGTCCCCCAGCCGGTGAAGCGTTCCTCCGGTGTGGCCGCCAACTTTTTGTGCGATACGTCCTCCTACCTGCTGGGAGCCGACAGCAAAGGAAAACCGGACCGCGCCGCCGAATGTTTTGCCGCTGCTGCGGCCCTTCACCGGCAGCGGCTGGACGGCGCACAAAGTGCCGCCGCCCGGGCCATCCTCGCCTTTTTTGACCGCTGGGACCCGGTTGTGGCCCCCGAACACCCGGCCTTGCAGCAGGACTGGCCGGAGATCTGCAAGGGCGGCAATCTGATTTTCTGGTACAACGGTCACCCTGTCACCGAGGACCCGGAGATCCAAACACGCTGGCAACAGGCCCAATCCCAGGCTCCTGCCGACACGCCCGAAGGGCTTTGTCTGGTGACGGGCAGCCATGTTCCGTTGGCCCGGCTGCATCCCAACATCAAAGGGGTAGCCGGCGCCCAAAGCAGCGGTGCGGCGCTTGTTTCCTTCAATGCCGCCGCGTTCTGTTCCTACGGCCACGAACAGGGCACCAACGCCCCTACGGGCGAATTAGCCGCCTTTGCCTACACCACCGCGCTCAATCAGTTGCTGTCGGACCGGGAACACATCCGCCGTGTGGGCGACACCACCTTGGTCTGCTGGGCGGCGGGCGGCCAGAGTGCTTATCAGGATTTCCTCATGGACGCTTTCTATGACGATGCCCCCACCGAACAGGACATTCGGAACACCCTGTTCCGGCTGGCGGCAGGGTTGCCGGTGGACTGGCAGGACCAGCGCCTGGACCCGGACACCCGGTTTTATATTCTGGGGCTGGCCCCCAACGCAGCCCGGCTGTCGGTACGGTTTTTCTGGCAGAACAGTTTCGGCACACTGGCCCGCAACATAACACGCCACTACGAGCGGCTGGAGATCGTCCGCCCCGCCTACGACAACTTCCCCACCCTGCCCCTATGGCGGCTGGTGCGGGAGACCGTGAACCTGAACGCCCGCAGCCCCGACCCCAGTCCCCGTCTAGCGGGGGACCTGCTGTTGGCTGTGCTCAACGATGCCCCCTATCCCGCCACCCTGCTGGACGGCGTGACGCTGCGTATCCGTGCCGACAAGCAGATCACCGGGGGGCGGGCTGCCATTCTCAAAGCCTGGTACCTGCGCAATTCGCAAGACGAACAACTCAAGGAGGTAATGACCGTGGAACTGAACGAACAAAGCAATTATTTGCCTTATGTACTGGGGCGTCTGTTCTCTGTGCTGGAAGGGGTGCAGCAAAAAGCCAATGGTAAAACTACAATCAAGGACCGATACTTCAATTCCGCTTCGGCCACCCCGGCCACGGTCTTTCCACTTTTGCTGAACCTGGCCCAGAAGCATCTGGCCAAATTGGATGGCGGTTTAGCCACCTATTATAACAAACGCATCACCGAGCTGAACGCCCGCATTACCCAGACATTGCCCGCCCGGCTCACCCTGCCGGAACAGAGCGCCTTCCAGATCGGCTATTACCACGAGACCCAGAAACGGTACACCAAAAAGGAGGAACAATAACCATGTCCGAAGCCATCAAAAACCGCTATGATTTCGTCATTCTCTTTGATGTGGAAAACGGCAACCCCAACGGCGACCCCGATGCCGGCAACATGCCCCGCATCGACCCCGAAACCGGCTGCGGCCTGGTGACCGACGTATGCCTGAAGCGCAAGATCCGCAACTATGTGGAAACCGCCAAAGAGGACGCCCCCGGCTATCGCATCTACATCAAGGACCAGGTGCCGCTGCAGCGCAGCGATGCCGAGGCGCTGGCCTATCTGGGCGTGCAGGGTGACCTGAAAGCAGCCAAGAAAGACGACCCCACGCTGGATGGCAAGATTCGGGACTTCATGTGCCGGAATTTCTATGACATTCGCACTTTCGGTGCCGTCATGACCACCTTCGTCAAGGGCGCGCTGAACTGTGGTCAGGTACGCGGCCCGGTGCAGCTAGGCTTTGCCCGCAGCGTGGACCCCATCCTCCCCCAGGAAGTCACTATCACCCGTGTGGCCATCACCACCGAGGCGGACGCTGAGAAAAAAGGCACCGAGATGGGCCGCAAGTACATCGTACCCTACGGCCTGTATCGGGCGGAAGGGTATGTTTCGGCCAATCTAGCCCGCAAGACCACCGGCTTTTCTGAAGAGGACCTAGCACTGCTGTGGCAGGCTATCCTGAATATGTTTGAAAACGACCGTAGCGCCGCCCGCGGCAAGATGGCCGTGCGGGAGCTGATCGTGTTCCGCCATGATTCCGAGCTGGGCAATGCCCCGGCCTACAAACTGTTTGACGCGGTGCAGATCACCCGCAACGAGGGTGTTACGGTGCCCCGCAGCTACCGGGATTACACTGTCACCGTGGCAGAGCCCCTGCCCGCCGGTGTGACCTGCCTGCGGATGGGATGATGGACGAGGAATACCTGCTGCTGTCAGGCATTCAGCACTTTTGTTTCTGCCGCCGCCAGTGGGCACTGATTCATTTGGAGCAGCAATGGCAGGAAAATCTGCGCACCGCCGAAGGCCGCCTGGACCACTCCCGCTGCCATGACGATACCCTGCGGGAAAAGCGTGGAAATCTGCTGACAGTCCGCGGAATGCGGGTGGTGTCCCACACGCTGAAACTCAGCGGCATCTGTGATGTTGTGGAGTTCCATGCCCATCCGGACGGTGTACCGCTGCAAGGTCGGGAGGGACTATGGCTGCCCCTGCCGGTGGAATACAAGCACGGCATCGCCAAGCAAAACGATGCCGACCGGCTGCAGCTCTGTGCTCAGGCCATCGCCCTGGAAGAGATGCTGGTGTGTTATGTGCCCCGCGGTGCCTTGTACTATGCCGCGGACCGGCGACGGGAAATGGTGGAATTCACCCCGGAACTGCGGGAAGCTACCCGCCACACCGCTGCCGAAATGAACGACTGCTTTACCCGGGGCCATACCCCCAAGGTGCGGCCGGGCAAGCATTGCAACGCCTGCTCTTTGAAAGAATTGTGTCTGCCCGCTCTCTGCCGGAAGGCTGATGCCGCCGGATATATCCGTACCCATATCCGGGATGCCCTAAGGGAGGAAACCTTATGCGAAAACTGCTGAACACTCTCTTTGTGCTGACACCGGAATGCTATCTTTCCCTGGATGGGGAAACGGTGGTGGTCCATCGGGACAAAGCCGAGATGGCACGCTTTCCGCTGCATACACTGGAAGGAATCCTGTCGTTCACCTACGCGGGCGCTTCCCCCGCCTTAATGGGTGCCTGCGCCCGTCGCGGGGTGGATCTTGCCTTTTTTGCTCCCAACGGGCGTTTCCTGGCCCGTACTGTGGGGGAAGAGCGGGGCAATGTGCTGCTGCGCCAACAGCAATACCGCGTAGCCGACGATCCCGCCCTTAGCTGCCGGTACGGCAAGGGGTTTATCCTGGGCAAGGTCTACAATGCCCGATGGATACTGGAACGGGCTACCCGGGATCACCCCCAGCGGGTACCTGTGGAAACGCTGAAACTGACCTCGGCCCAGTTGGCGGCAGCCTTACCCCGCATTCAGGACAGCGCCACCCTGGAGGAGTTGAACGGTGTGGAAGGCGAAGCAGCCCAGCGATATTTTGCTGTGTTTGACAACTTGATTTTGCAGCAGCGGGGTGGGTTTACGTTTACCGGACGAAGCCGTCGGCCTCCTTTGGATGCCGTAAACGCCTTGCTTTCCTTCGCTTACACACTTCTGGCCCGGGAATGTGCCGCCGCCTTGGACGGTGTGGGGCTTGACCCCTATGTAGGCTTTCTCCACCGGTCCCGCCCCGGCCGCCAGAGCCTGGCGCTGGACCTGATGGAAGAATTGCGCGCCGTAGTGGCCGACCGGCTGGTGCTTTCCTGCATCAACCAGAAGATCGTAACGCCCAAACATTGCCAGACCCAGGAAAATGGCGCGGTGCTGCTGACTGACGAAGGACGCAAAATCTTTCTGAGCACCTGGCAGCGCCGCAAGCAAGAAACACTGACGCACCCGTTTTTGGGAGAAAAAATTCCATGGGGTCTGGTGCCCTATGTACAGGCGCTTCTGTTAGCCCGCACCCTGCGGGGCGATTTAGACGTGTATCCGCCTTTTTTCTGGAAATAGCGCGAAAATCGGGGGGATTTGTTATGCTGGTGCTGATCACTTACGATGTAAACACAGAAAACGCCGCCGGTCGCAAACGGCTGCGCAAAGTAGCCAAAGCCTGCGTGGATCATGGGCAGCGGGTGCAGAATTCGGTATTTGAGTGTCTTCTGGATGCCGCCCAGTACGCACTGCTCAAAGCACAGCTGGCCGAATTGATCGATCCGGAACAGGACAGCCTGCGTTTTTACCGGCTGGGAAACCAGTATAAAAGCAAGGTGGAACAGCTGGGCGTTTCCCCCGCATGGGCGCAGGATGATATTTTACTGCTGTAACACTGCCGGTGCGAACAGCAAGTTCACATAAATTATCCCGGAGAGTCGCACCGAATCTTAGGGGTAAAACAGAGATTATTCTGCCTGTTTCTTTGTGGTTCAGGCAAAATTTCTCTGTATATTAAAGAACCTATTGTATGGTTTGATACAAAAGTGCAACTGTTTTTTAGGCACTTTTGCCGTCGCCCTCCCCACGGAGGGCGTGGATAGAAATGGAATTGGTGCGTGCCGGATATACCAAAAGCGAAATCGTCGCCCTCCCCACGGAGGGCGTGGATAGAAATGCAAAACACACAAACGTTACAACAGGACAAGGGTCGCCCTCCCCACGGAGGGCGTGGATAGAAATGTGAATTACGCTGATGATCCAGTCCAAATTCAAATCGTCGCCCTCCCCACGGAGGGCGTGGATAGAAATACCGCAGCCTTAACCAGCCCTGCAATTCCGATTGTCGCCCTCCCCACGGAGGGCGTGGATAGAAATCTCCTCATCCATTCGTAAGGACGTACTTTCCAAGGTCGCCCTCCCCACGGAGGGCGTGGATAGAAATCTCGATCGGTGTTCGAGCTGCCAACCGTGCCGACGGTCGCCCTCCCCACGGAGGGCGTGGATAGAAATAAATCGTGCTCCATAGAATGATGCCGACTCATCATGTCGCCCTCCCCACGGAGGGCGTGGATAGAAATGCCTTTGCGCACGCAGAAATGCGCGCCGCAACCGTCGCCCTCCCCACGGAGGGCGTGGATAGAAATTCTTTTGCTCGCTTGGCCGCCGCCCGCAGCTTGGGTCGCCCTCCCCACGGAGGGCGTGGATAGAAATGATTCCACCAAGGCGACGATCTCCAACTTTCTGGCGTCGCCCTCCCCACGGAGGGCGTGGATAGAAATCAAGACCTGGCTGCCGGTGGAGAAGAAAAAACCGTCGCCCTCCCCACGGAGGGCGTGGATAGAAATCCCGTTGTCTCTCAGCTCAAAGTCATCCGGCGCGGTCGCCCTCCCCGCGGAGGGCGTGGATAGAAATGACCTGCTCGTCATCGACGAGGCCCAGGAGTACGGCGTCGCCCTCCCCACGGAGGGCGTGGATAGAAATGACCTGCTCGTCATCGACGAGGCCCAGGAGTACGG
>ERZ1090869.993-NODE-994-length-13797-cov-7.894630_pt1 | contig 13797 bp, 12 predicted proteins | sample MGYA00478474_ERZ1090869 | MGnify/ENA primary metagenome ERZ1090869 (study PRJEB33644, sample SAMEA5815748) | chicken gut metagenome | biome: Chicken; feature: Gastrointestinal Tract; material: Caecum | place: Ireland | collected 2019-01-01 | study: A study of the... | reverse complement strand
GCATTGACAGCGGCGGCACGCCGCCCCTTTGGCAAGGGAGCCTTTGGGGGCGGTATCGATACCGGGCGGGTCAGGGAAGTAGCGATTCGTAGGAAGCCGCCGTGCGCATTGACAGCGGCGGCACGCCGCCCCTTTGGCAAGGGAGCCTTTGGGGGCGGTATCGATACCGGGCGGGTCAGGGAAGTAGCGATTCGTAGGAAGCCGCCGTGCGCATTGACAGCGGCGGCACGCCGCCCCTTTGGCAAGGGAGCCTTTGGGGGCGGTACCGCTGCAAAAAGAACCCCCGGAATGCGCAAGGCATACCGGGGGGAAGATTTACGCTTATACCGGGGGAATACGGGTCAGACCAGCTCCGGGCCACGGGTGATGGAGAGTTTCAGAAGAACCGGAGTCACCAGGGCCGAGGCGATGACGCTCAGGACGATGGCAGGGAGGATGGCCGGGTCGATCATGCCGGCGGCAATGCCCTTCTGGGCCACCATCAGGGCCACTTCGCTCCGGGCCACCATGCCGATGCCCACCACCAATGCCTGGTGGTTGCTCATGCGGCAGAGCTTTCCACCCAGGCCGCAGCCGATAATCTTGGAGATCACCGCCGCCACCACCAGCAGCAGGGCAAACACCAGAATCTCCGTGTTCATGGTGGTGAGGTTGGTTTTCATGCCCACGCTGGCAAAGAACACCGGGGTGAACACCATGTAGGAGGTGACGGTGAACTTCTTTGCCACGAACTTCCGGGACTTGGTCACGTTGCAGAGAATCAGGCCTGCAAAGTAGGCGCCGGTGATGTCCGCCACCCCGAAGAGAGCCTCGGCGCAGTAGGCCATAATCAGGCAGAAGGCCAAAGCCCACACCGCCACCCGGCGGCTGTGCCAGTGCTCCTCAGAGATGAACTTGAAGAGCTTCTGCACCACAAAGCCCACGGCGAAGGTAAAGACGAAGAACAATGCGATTTTCCCCATCACCAGCAGGGGGTTCTCCCCACCGGAGCTGAGGCCGCTGAGGATGGACAGCACCACGATGCCCAGAATGTCGTCAATCAAGGCGGCGCTTAGAAGGGTGGTTCCCGTTTTGGTTTTCAGCTTGCCCATTTCGTTGAGGGTCTCCACCGTGATGGACACGGAGGTGGCGGCGAACACGCAGCCCACGAAGGCCGCCTTCAGAATGTCATAGGCGCTGGCCCCCTGGGAGAAGAACAGGAAGTACAGTCCGCCGCAGAGGATGAGGGGCACAAACACACCGGTACAGGCAATCACAAAGGCCTGCTTGCCGGTCTGCTTCACCTCCTGCAAGTCCGTGTCGATGCCGGCGGTAAACATGAGCATAATCACGCCGATTTCTGCGGTTTTGGTCAAAAAGTCCGTGCTTTCCAGCACCCCGAGGCCGCTGGGCCCCAAAATAATGCCTGCAAGCAGGGCACCTACCACCTGGGGCATATGAATCTTCTCCGTGGCCAGGCCGAACACCTTGGTGGACAGCAAAATCAGGGCCAGAAGAAGCAAAAAGGTATAATCTTCCATAAATTGCCTCCCAATTTCTACCAAAAATTTAAATCCTTACTGATTATAGCACTCCCCCCATGGGTGTCAAGAGAAAATCCAAGACTTTTTGCAAAATGCACGCTCTTATATACAAACGCCCTTATATACAAACGCCGCCCCGGGTGAGGTCCGGAGCGGTGCTTCCCATCAAAAAAGTCCCGGGGGACTTTTTTGACCGTTTTGCAGTCTGCGCGCGCAGAATTTGTCCCCTCCGGGGACAAATTCCACACTTGCATCCTGAGCAGTATTTTTCGCCAGGTACGCGCCCCGGCGAAAAATGATTTTTGTTTTTTTGCCGCCTGTGGCGGCAAACTCTGCGAGGCTCTGAATGTATATACAAACGCCGCTCCGGGTGAGGTCCGGAGCGGCGTTTGTATATAGGAAGGAAAACAAATCAAAATGAAGTGTATCTTATTCAGATTGAGGAATTCCGTGTTTCTTTTCTTTGTCCCTATTATAGCGACAAATGTCCGCCAAATCAACCCCTTTTCCCCTGTTTTGCCAGTTTCTGCCTTTTATCCATATTAACCCCTTAACCGTTAAGTAAATTTAGGTAAATGATATAAAATGCCGCCGGAAGGGGTTTTCCTTCCGGCGGCTTGTATACAGAGAATCTTACAGACGCATTTTGAAATCCCGGTAGCCGAAGTCCGTCAGCTGCTCCAGCTCCCCATCGGCGGTTCTTCGGTAGATGTTGGGCAGGGGCATACCGTTGAAAGTATTGTTCTTGCAGATGGTATAAATCGCCATATCCCCGAACACCAGGATGTCCCCTTCCTGAAGCTCCCGGGAGAAGGAATAGTCCCCAATCACATCTCCTGCCAGGCAGGTAGGCCCGGCCAGACGGTAGGTGTGCTGCAGCTTTCCCGGCTCGGATGCCTGGTACAAAGGCGGGGTGTAGGGCATTTCAATCACATCCGGCATATGGCAGGCGGCGCTGGTGTCCAGAATGGCGATTTTGGTATCCCCATTGGTCACAATGTCCAGCACCCGGCTCACCAGGTACCCGGCGTTCAGTGCCACCGCCTCCCCCGGCTCCAGGTACACATCCACATCCCAAAGGCTCTGGGCCTTGGAGATGCTGCCTTCCAGGGTGGCCATGTCATAGCCCGGGCGGGTAATGTGGTGACCACCCCCCATGTTCAGCCATTTCATCCGGGGCAGGACGTCCCCGAAGCCCTTTTCCACCGCTTCCAATGTGGTGGCCAGATCCGGGGAATCCTGCTCGCACAGGGTGTGAAAATGGAGGCCGTCCAGCAGTTCCAGAAGCTCCGGAGTCATGTCTTTGTCCCAAACCTCCCGGGTCACCCCCATACGGCTGCCGGGGGCGCAGGGGTCGTAGATGGCGTGACCCTCCTGGGTGGAGTGCTGGGGGTTAATCCGCAGCCCCAGGCTCTTGCCTGCCTCTTTTCCCATTCTGCCAAACTTTTTCAGCTGGGAAATGGAGTTGAACACAATATGGTCGGCGTATTGAAGAAGCTCCCGGAAGTCGGCCTCCCGGTAGGCGGCGCAGAACACATGGACTTCTTTATCCGGCATCTCCTCCCGGCCCAGCCTGGCTTCAAACAGACCGCTGGCCTCGGTGCCGGCAAGGTACTTACCCACAAGGGGATAGCACTTGTAGTTGGAAAAGGCCTTCTGGGCCAGCAGCACCTTACAGCCGGTGCGCTCCATAAGGCCGGCAAGAATCCGGCAGTTTTCCAGGAGCTGGGCCTCCTCCAGAACGTAGGCAGGGCTGGGAAGGCTTGCAAATTCCTCCGGGCTTTTCACCCGGGCAAAGGCAGGTCTTGTCTCCATCAGGGCACCAGCACCGGGTCAAAGTTCTCCTGCCGGGGCAGGCCGTACTGATCCAGGGCATCCAGGAAGGGATCCGGGTCGAACTCCTCCACGGTGTGAACGCCGGGCTTGTTCCACTTGCCAGTCAGGAGCATCAAAGCGCCGCACATGGCAGGTACGCCGGTGGTGTAGCTGATGGCCTGGCTCTTGACCTCCTTGTAGCACGCCTGGTGGTCGCATACATTGTAGATATAGTAGGTTTTCTCCTTGCCGTCCTTCTTGCCGGTGAAGATGCAGCCGATGTTGGTCTTGCCGTGGGTACGGGGACCAAGACTGGCAGGATCCGGCAGGAGGGCCTTCAGGAACTTGATGGGCACAATCTCGTGACCCTCGAACTGGATGGGGGTGGTGGAGAGCATACCCACGTTCTCCAGACACTTCATGTGGGTCAGGTAGCTCTGACCGAAGGTCATGAAGAAGCGAATCCGCTTCACCTCCGGGATATTCTCCGCCAGGGACTCAATCTCCTCGTGGTGCAGCAGGTACATATCCTTCTGACCCACAGCGTCGAAATCATACTCCCGCTTGATGGACATGGCGGGAATCTCCACCCAGTGACCGTCCTCCCAGTAGCTGCCGGGGGCGGACACCTCCCGCAGGTTTACCTCCGGGTTGAAGTTGGTGGCAAAGGGATAGCCGTGGTCGCCGCCGTTGCAGTCTAAGATATCGATGGTGTCAATGGTGTCAAACTGGTGCTTCTTGGCGTAGGCGCAGTAAGCCTGGGTCACTCCCGGGTCAAAGCCGCAGCCAAGCAGTGCCACCAGACCGGCCTTCTGGAACTTCTCCCGGTAAGCCCACTGCCAGGAGTAGTCAAAGTAGGCAGAAAAGCCCTTCTCCTCGCAGCGCTTCTCGTAAATCTCCCGCCAGGCAGGATCGTCCGTGTCCTCCGGCTCATAGTTGGCGGTATCCATATAGTTGACGCCGCACTCCAGGCAGGCATCCATAATGGTCAGATCCTGATAAGGCAGGGCAATGTTCATCACCAGGTCGGGCTGGCAGCGCTTGATCAGGTCGATGACCTGGTTCACATCGTCGGCATCCACCTGGGCGGTGGTGATCCGGGTAGCGGTCTTACCCGCCAGCTCCTGAGCCAGGGCGTCGCACTTTGCCTTGGTGCGGCTGGCGATACACAGATCGGTGAACACCTCGCTCACCTGGCAGCACTTCTGAATTGCCACGGAAGCCACGCCGCCGCAGCCGATTACCAATACTTTACTCATAGCCAAATCTCCTTTATGGTTATTTGTATAATGCCAGAATCAGTTCCCGCAGCACCTTGCAGGCCATGGCGGTGGATACGCCGGTGTTGTCCAGCATGGGTGCCAGCTCGTTTACGTCCGCTCCCACCACATTTGTCTTTGCCACAGTCCGGATGGCAGCCAGAAGCTGCAGGAAGGTCACGCCGCCGGCTTCCGGGGTGCCGGTGCCGGGGAAGGCGGAGGGGTCCAGGCAATCCAGGTCAATGGTGAAGTACACCGGGACTTTTTCCTCTGCCAGCCGGGAACACAGGGCTTCCAGGCCGGAAAAGTCAAACTTGTGCATATCCGTGTGGGCATGGGCAAACCGGAACTCCTCCCGGTCGCCGCTGCGGATGCAGAACTGGTGGATTCTTCCGTCCCCTAAGATGTCGTGGCACCGGCGGATGACACAGGCGTGGCTAAGCTCCGCCCCCAGGTAATCCTGGCGCAAATCCGCATGGGCATCAAAGTGGATGATATGAAGGTCGGGGTACTTTTCCGCCACCGCCCGGACAGAGCCCAGGGTCACCAAATGCTCGCCGCCCATCAGCAGGGGCAGCTTTCCATCTGCCAGGATGGTCTGGGCTCGTTCGGTAATATCCTGCAAAGCCGCCTCGGCGCTTCCGAAGCACAGCTCCAGGTCGCCGCTGTCAAAGACAGCGCAGTCCATCAGGTCTTTGTCCTGGTAGGGGCTGTAGGTTTCGATGCCGAAGCTTTCGTGGCGCATGGCGGCGGAGCCGAACCGGGCGCCGGGGCGGAAGCTGGTGGTGGAGTCAAAGGGAGCGCCGAAGAGGACGATTTTTGCCTCCTCATAAGGGGCATCGCAGGCGATAAAGGTTTCTACATTGGAAGATAACATCATTCCACCTCCTGGAGCATCTTCTCCAGAAACGCCGGCAGGTAAAAGGCGCCTACATGGAGCTTGGTGGTGTAGTATTTGGTTCCTAAGTTGAGGGACAGCCACTTTTCGGCGTCCAGATCGTCAATGGGATGGTACTTCTTGCTGGCAAAGCCAAAGAGCCAGTAGCCGGCGGCGTAGGTGGGGATATGGGCCTGGTACACCCGGCTGATGGGGAAGGTGGTGACGATGCGCATATGGCTGCGCTTCATGGCCTCCGCATCGTGGCTGTAGAAGGGGCTGCCCTGCTGGTTTACCATAATCCCGTCCTCCCGGAGGGCGTTATAGCAAATGCCGTAAAACTCCCGGGTAAAGTACCCTTCCGAGGGGCCGAAGGGGTCGGTGGAGTCCACGATAATCAAATCGTATTGGTTGGTGCACCGGCGGATATACCGCAGGGCGTTGTCATAGTAGATATGCACCCGGCTGTCATTCAGACGGCTGGCGTTTTCCGGCAGGTAGGTGCGGCAGGCATCCACCACGTCCGGGTCCATTTCCACCAGGTCAATCCGCTTCACCTGGTCGTATCTTGCCAGCTCTCTTACCACGCCGCCGTCACCGGCGCCGATGACCAGCACATCCTCAATATGGGGATGGACTGCCATGGGCACGTGGGTAATCATCTCGTCGTAGATGAATTCGTCCCGCTCCGTCAGCATCACGTTGCCGTCCAGAGCCAGCACCTTGCCGAATTCCGGTGTCTCGAAAATATCAATCTGCTGATACTCGCTTTTCTTGGAGTAGTAGTGCCGGGTCACCCGCATGGAGTGCTTCACGTCCGGGGTGTGAAATTCGCTGAACCAAAGTTCCATAAGAAAGCCTCCTTACACCAGCACGTTCAGGTGGAGAATATCCGGGTCCTCCGGGCCGGTCATGGAGCAGCCCTTTTCCTTGGCGTAGAGGATGTAGTCCAGAATATCCTTGGTAATCCGCTCGCCGGGAGCCAGAATGGGGATTCCGGGGGGATAGCACATAACAAACTCGCTGCAGACCCGGCCCACGCTCTCCAGGAGGGGCAGGCTCTCCTTCTGGGCGTAGAAGGCCTCCTGGGGGCTTGCCACCACCTCCGGGTCGATGTACTCCTGATTCAGAAGCCCGGAGCCGTCCTTCTGGTACCGGCGGCGAATCTCCGCCAGGGCGCTCACCAGCCGCTCCAGCTCCTGGGGACGGTCGCCGATGGAAAGATAGGCAAGGATGTTGCCGATGTCGCCGAACTCAATCTGAATGTCATACTCATCCCGCAGGATGTCGTAGACCTCAATGCCAGCCAGGCCAATGTCCCGGGTGTGGATGCTGAGCTTGGTGGGGTCAAAGTCAAAGACGGAGTTGCCGTTGATCAGCTCCCGGCCGAAGGCATAGTAGCCCCCGATTTCGTTGATCTCCTCCCGGGCGTAGTCTGCCATGGCGGAAACCTTGGCGAACACCTCCCGGCCCCGCTGGGCCAGGTTCCGGCGGCTGATGTCCAGGCTGGACATGAGCAGGTAGCTGCCGGAGGTGGTCTGGGTGAGGTTGATAATCTGCCGCACATACCGGGGGTTGATCTTCTCTCCCACCAGCAGCAAGCTGGACTGAGTCAGGCTGCCGCCGCTTTTGTGCATGGACACGGAGGCCATATCTGCCCCTGCCTCCATGGCAGAGACGGGCATCCCGTCTCCAAAGTAGAAGTGGGTGCCGTGGGCCTCGTCCGCCAGGCAGTACATCCCGGCCTTGTGAGCCATCTTCACAATGGCCCGCAGGTCGCTGCACACGCCGTAGTAGGTGGGGTTATTCACCAGCACCGCCACGGCGTCGGGATGCTCCGCAATGGCCTTTTCCACCTGCTCCCGGCGCATACCAAGAGAGATACCCAGCCGGGGGTCTACCTCGGGGTTTACATAAACCGGGATAGCGCCGCAGAGCACCAATGCATTGATCACGCTTCTGTGGACGTTCCGGGGCAGGATAATCTTATCCCCCCGCTTGCAGGTGGAGAGCACCATGCTCTGGACAGAGCTGGTGGTGCCGCCCACCATCAGAAAGGCTGCGGCAGCGCCGAAGGCCTCCGCCGCCAGCTCCTCCGCCTCCCGGATAACCGAAATGGGATGACACAGGTTATCCAGGGGCTTCATGCTGTTCACATCCACCGCCACGCACTGCTGCCCCAAAAAGGCGGTCAGCTCCGGGTTGCCCCGGCCGTGCTTGTGCCCGGGCACATCAAAGGGCACCACCCGCATCTCCCGGAACCGCTGGAGCGCCTCGTAAATGGGGGCACGGTTCTGGTCCAGATAAGTCTTTTTTTCTTCCATATCACACCTCACCAAAGAAAAAACGCAGGCTGCAACAACACAACCTGCGAAAAAATCCCATAGCGCACAGGATACCCCGGGCGCACCCGGAGCGAAAATCCCATATGCAAAAACACAGAGTCTATATAGCAACAATACTTTTACTACTCTTTATTGACTGTTTCACAAGTTTGCGCAGGAACGCATTTCGGTTATGAAGTAACCAACTTATAAAATAGAGCAAACGCCCAATCAACAAAGGCGGCAAGCCGCCAACGGCAGGACTGTCCGTATGGCTTAACCTCCCGGAAGGAGGCGGTCCCGTAAAAATCGCTTGGAAAGACTCTATGGGGAGACATATCCCGATTAAAATATAGCATAAACGGTCGTACTTTGTCAAGCAAGCGGGGCACATTCAAAAATTTTCTTTCGTTGACATTCTCCCGGGTTTATGATACCCTGAAAGTAACCGGCAGATTCCCCGATTTTCTCTTTTTTGGAGGTTATTATGGTCGATTATCTTATGAAGCACAAGGGTCTGAGCATCGCCATTCTGGCGCTGTGCCTGCTCGTTGTGGTGATATGTATGTTCTTTTTGCAGCAGGGTCAGGAGGTGACCGCCAAGGCGGAGTTTGAGGCCATCGTGCTGGAAAACGACACCCAGCTTCTGGTGGAGCCGGTGGAAGGCAGTCCCGAGCGGAACTCCAGCGACAAAATCGTCCTGCACCTGCCCCAGGCCCTGGACACCCTGAAAACCGGCGACCGGATCATCGTAGGCTACGACGGCGTAATCGCCGAGTCCTACCCCGCCCAGATTTTCAACGTGGTCTATATCAAATGGGCCGCTGAGACCCCCGAAACCACATAACCAAGCCCCCGGTTTTGCCTTTGGCAAAAACGGGGGAATTTACCAAGCGTTAAGGTTTTCACAAATTTTTTTGCTTTTGAAAAGTGCCTTCTGTGAATCCCTCAGACACGCCTCCGGCGTGCCAAGCCCCCTTGCCAAAGGGGGGCTTTGGTGTGTTTTCCCTCCGGAAATTCGGAAAAAAGGGTTGCTTTTGCAGTCCGGGCAGATTATAATAGAGCCGTAATTGTAAATAATCTTTGAATTATTTTCAGTGATTCCGGCAGAGCCTGCCGGGAAATAAAAAAAGGGAGGATATGAATATGTTTTGTGTGCATTGCGGAGCCCAGCAGGAAGACGGCGCCAAGTTCTGCACCAGCTGCGGCAAGCCCCTGGACACCGAGGCGCCCCAGGCTGCCCCTCAGCCAGGCTGCCCCTCAGCCCCAGGAAGGCCCTGTAGCGGTGGAGGCACCCCCTGCCCCCAAGCAGGTAAATCCCCTGGCAGCCAAGCTGAAGGCCCTGCCCAAGTGGGTGTATGCAGCTGTGGTGGGAGGCATTGCGGTGATTGTGGCGGCAATCCTCATTGTGGTGAACATCACCTCCACCATCAATCTGAACGACTTTGTGACCATTGAGGTGGACGGCTACAACGGTTACGGCACCGCCTCCATCTCCATCGACTGGGAGGCCATGGAGGCCAAGTACGGCGACAAGGTGAAGTTCTCCAAGGAAGCCAAGGATAAGCTGGGCGCTCTGGGCGGCTACCTGGACGATGTCAGTGCCTTTGACGGCCTGAAGGGCTCCGTGTATGTGTCCCTGGACAAGGACAGCGGCCTTTCCAACGGCGACGAGCTTCACTACGAATGGGACATTGACGATGAGCTTTTCAAGTATGTGTCCTGCAAGCTCAAGTACACCGAGGGCACCTACACCGTGGAAGGCCTGAAAGAGGCGGAAACCTTCGACCCCTTTGCGGACCTGACTGTGTCCTTTGAGGGCATCTCCACCAACGGACGGCTTCGCATAGAGTACGCCGGCGGAGAGCTGACCCCCTATGACTTTGAATGTGACACCGAAAACGGCCTGGCCAACGGCGATACCATTACCATCTATCTGGACGAGTACCAGGTGGAGCGCTGTCTGGAGGACCTGGGGAAGATTCCCTCCGTTACGGAAAAAACCTACACGGTGGAAGGCCTCAGTGAGTACATTACCGACCTGTCCCAGATTCCCCAGGAATATCTGGACAGCCTGAAGAAGGAAGCGGAGGATGCCATCTACGCCTACACCGCCAAGGCCTACGGCAGCAATTTCACCCTGAGCGAGCTGACCTACTCCGGCTATGTTCTCAATACCGTCAAGAGCGCCAAGGATTTCAGCGGCAATTTCAACGACCTGGCTTTGATTTTCAGCGGCACCGTCAGCGGCAAGGATGAGGAGCTGCCCAGCATGGTGGTCTACTATCCCATCCGCTACACCAGCATCCTGAACACCGCCGGAGAGATGTCCTATGAGGATATGGAGGGCATCGAGGGCTATTCCACCCTGGACACCTACCGGTTCAGCACCGACGGCTATTTCAACCCCCTGCTGTGCTATTCCGCCATGGCTTCCCGGTATGGCGACAACTATACCGTGACCGCCGGGGATGGCTTTGAGTCTTACAGCCAGGCTGCACCTCTGACCCAGCTGTCCCAGCTGAGCGAGGACTTCCGGGACATGATGAACGCCGACGCCCTGGCCCTGATTCAGAGGGAAATCGCCGATTATGACGAAAAGGTCACGGCCACGGAGCCGGTCTTTGTGGGTCAGTATCTGCTCACCCGGAAGGAGGCCGGCAGCCTGGCGGAGGGCAACTACTATGTGACGGTGTTCAAGGCCGAGGTATCCCATAGCGAGGGAAAATTTGAAACCACCACCGTCTATTTCCCCGTAGGCTACCAGGGTATCTACCAGATTCCCGAAAAGGGCTTCACCTTCATCTCCCGGGATAAGCTGTGGGGACGCAGCTCCTTCCCGGACACTTACTACTCCACCAAGGGTTACCTGGACGGCACCCAGATGTACGCCGACATCGTCACCGCCAACCGGGACAGCTACAACTACGAGGTCTCCCAGGGGCTTCAGGAGTTCGGCAAGTAAATCCCCGCAAAACAGAAGTTTATAAGTAAGCAAAAACGAGGGAGAGCCCCCAAAAATGGGGTTCTTCCTCGTTTTTCTAAGGAAACTCTGATTAAATCGGCAAGAGCTGTCAGCGAGAGATTTTTCCTCAGACAAAAGAATGGAAAACAGCGGAATACTGTATGTATTTCCTGTTTTTCATTCTGCATGGATGGGGAAAAAGATTCGCTGTTCAGCCGCAGACGATTTATTCAGAGGTTCCCTAATTTTCCCATTCAAAATATAGCCGCTTCCTATGAATCCGCCTGTCAAAAGCACAATTTGTCAGGAAACGCACCCGCCCATAGCTCCCTCCGGGAGGGAGCTGTCACCGCAGGTGACTGAGGGAGCCTGCGGGCAGTAGGCTGACGATTTGCTCTGGGGTGGTACTTGCCGAAGGTTTTCGATACCTCCGGAGAGGTACCACCTCTGTACTTGGAATTGACTATGTGCCCGCTGGCTCCCTCCGTCTTGGGGCTGCGCCCCAAGCCACCTCCCGACCGTCGTGAGGTATGAACACCGGCCTTCTGCGTGGAAGATTCAGGGAAGCAGGACTAAGGGGCTTTTCGGAACCCCCGGCGGATGATCCGCCGGGGGTTGGTTTTTATGGCAGGGTGCTTTCAATCTTTCCGCAGATTTCCTCCACCATGCCGTAGGCATTGGGGCCAGTCAAATCCTGTTTCTGGGTTTCCAGAGCCTTCAGGATCTCCTCCATATGGGCCTGGCAAGCCTCCGGCTGGCTGTATAGGAGTTTTTGCAGATTGGCGTATCTTGTCATATAGGTGTAAACCACATCGTCCTTTTCCCCGTAGTAAAGCTCCTGCCAGGCGAAGAGGAACCGGTCAAGCCACCGGGCACCCTCCCAATAGTCCCCCGCATCCCCGGTGTCCAGAAAGCTCCGGAAGCTCTCCAGGGTGTATTCCATGCCCATGGTGCAAATCGCCGTCCGCTTTTCCCGGAAGGAATCCCGCTCCTGCCGCAGGCCCATCCACCGTCCCAGGGCAAAGGCCCCCAGAACACACACCAGGGCGGCGCCGATTGCCAGGTATTTCTTCATATTCTTTCATGCTCCTTTCCCAAAACCGGATTCAATAGGGCAGAATAATCTTCCGGCAGGAGCGGCAGGCATAGGCCGGGGGGTTATCCACCCAGTTGCGGAACCAGATGTAGGGAAACTCTGAATAAATGGGCAAGAGCTGGCAGCGAGAGATTTTTCGTCAGACAAAAGAATGGAAAACGGCGGAATACTGTATGTATTTCCCGTTTTTCATTCTGCATGGATGGCGAAAAAGATCCGCTGTCCAGCCGCAGACAATTTATTCAGAGTTTCCGTAGTTCTCCTTTTCCGTTACCCTTTTGAAAATATTGTGGGTGGCCACTTTTACCCCCTCTGTGACGAAGCCATAGCTGTCGCCCCACAGCTGCCCCTTCTCCAAAGGGCCGCCGCACCAGGGGCAGCGCAGTTCCTGTTCTTCCATGTTCCCCACCGCCTTTCCTTTCGGTTTTTCTCTTTTCATTGTATCACAGCAAATGGGCATATGCAACAAAAACCGTGTGTAGATTCTCTCATCTTCCGGCAGATTGCATAGACTCCATCTTCCGGAGGAAGGAAGTCTATCCCGAAAATCCCTATATATTGGGTTACCATAATTATTCAACCACAATATATTGTGGTTACCCCTTGACAAGCGCCCCGAAAAGGCGTATACTGGTTCTCGACGACGGAAAAAGGAGGCTTTTTATGGACATTGCCGGTCTGCAAAAAAACACCCTGCTGGACTACCCGGGGAAAATCGCCTGCACCGTGTTTCTTGCCGGCTGCAATCTCCGGTGCCCCTTTTGCCACAACCCTTCCCTGGTGCTGCCCAGCCGGGCTGAGCCCCCCGCCATGACGGAAAGGGAGCTTCTGGCATTTCTTAAAAAGCGCCGGGGGCTGCTGGAAGGGGTGTGCATCACAGGAGGAGAGCCCACCCTTCACCGGGATTTGCGGGAGCTGGTGGAAAAAATCACCGCTCTTGGCTACCCTGTGAAGCTGGACACCAACGGCACCAACCCCAGGATGCTGGGGCAGCTTCTGGAGGCGGGACTACTCAGCTACGTGGCCATGGATATCAAAAACGCCCCGGGGGAATACCAAAAAACCTGCGGCGGGGCGGATGTAGCAGAACAGGTGGCAGAAAGTGTGAAAATCCTCCGAAATTCCGGGATTCCCTACGAATTTCGCACCACTGTGGTAAAGCCCCTCCACAGCGAGGAAACCTTGAAAGCCCTGGGGCAGTGGCTCTCCGGGGAGGAAGCGTACTTTATACAAAATTTCCGGGACACGGGAGATCTGGTGGGACAAGGCCTCTCGGCTTTTTCCGAGGAGGAGCTACAGCAGCTGCTTTCGGCCGTGCTGCCCTACCTGCCCAATGCCCAGGTACGAGGAAATTAACAACAGTGAAAAAGGAGTGAAGAAAATGTATCAGGTGACCAAGCGGGACGGCAAGACCGTGGACTTCAACATCACGAGAATTGCCAACGCCATTACCAAGGCCTTTGAGGCCACTGGGATTCCCTACAACCCCGACATCATCAATATGCTCTCTTTGCAGGTGACGGCGGACTATGCAGGGAAGATTATGGACAACGCCGTGTCTGTGGAGTCCATTCAGGATTCCGTGGAGGCGGTTTTGCAGCGGGCAGGCTACGCCGATGTGGCCAAGGCCTACATCCTCTACCGGAAGAACCGGGAGAAGCTCCGCTCCATGAGCTCCACTATCTTAGACTACAAGGGGCTGGTGGACGGCTACCTGAAGGTCTCTGACTGGCGGGTGAAGGAGAACTCCACCGTCACCTACTCCGTGGGCGGCCTGATTCTCTCCAACTCCGGCGCCATCACCGCCAACTACTGGCTCAGCGAGATTTACGACCAGGAGATTGGGGACGCCCACCGGAACGCCGACCTGCACATCCACGACCTGTCCATGCTCACCGGCTACTGCGCCGGCTGGAGCCTGAAACAGCTCATCCAGGA
>ERZ1090869.990-NODE-991-length-13826-cov-4.752669_pt1 | contig 13826 bp, 7 predicted proteins | sample MGYA00478474_ERZ1090869 | MGnify/ENA primary metagenome ERZ1090869 (study PRJEB33644, sample SAMEA5815748) | chicken gut metagenome | biome: Chicken; feature: Gastrointestinal Tract; material: Caecum | place: Ireland | collected 2019-01-01 | study: A study of the... | reverse complement strand
CGCATATCCTTATATTGCGTATACAAGGAATCGTTTTTTACATAGGATTCCTCCAACACCGCTTTCGACAGATCCGCCATGGCGTCTATCGCGACAGAATAGTTTGCCTCTTTGTCGTTTGCAATGTATTCAAAAATTCGCGTCAGATTTTCTGTAAGCGTTTTTTGTGAATACCGGCTGCTTGTTTTCCGCAAAATGCCGCGTGCCAACGCCTCTACCTGCTTCGGGTTCATCTTGTGCCCTTTTGTCAGCTGCAATTCCCGTTTGGCAAGCTCCAGCGCCTCCCGAAGCTTCTCGTTTTCTTTTACGAGCGAATTAACCGTTCTTGTGTCGTTTAGGGATTTTCGGAAAGATGTGCCTTGATGACGCCCCCGCAAATGTTCATCGTTTCCTGCGGTGTCAGTTTGAAGTCCTTTTCTTCCATCTTGTCCAGCATCTCGAACAGCATGTCTTCGGTTTCCAGCATTGAGCAAATCCCCAGTATCTCTATTTTGCTCAGCTTTAATGCTTTCAATATGCTCATAAATTCTATGTATTGTTTCTCCGTAGGTTCTCTCATAATAGCTCCTCACTTTCTTATATGTACCCTTCATAAGTTCTATTGTATCATTTCCGGTCGCTTCCAGCAATACAAATTCTCTGCCTTTTCGATTAAGAATCGCCATGTCCCCCGCTTCTGTTGCGGCGCTGTTTGCCCACTGCATACGCAAGGTTTCATATTCGTTGTATTTGCTGTTTTTGGAGAACCTTATTTGTTCCATACCGTTTAACTTTTTAGCTCTGTCGGTCGAATCACCGGCCCGGTAGGTTTCATAATGCACGCCTGCTTCATCCAAAGCCGTTTTCAGCGTTTTGTCAGCGTTATCCGGAATTACAGCTTCATATACCTCGTTGAAATACACTGCCCTTTGTGGTTTTGCCTCAAAGTAGCCAACCGGCATCGCGCGAATTTCCTCGATGATTCCCCAAATCTCTTTCGCAGCATTCGGGTCATAATTTGCCCAACCCTTTAGCTCTCGACGTAGATATTCTAAAAACTCCTTCTGTGTTTCGCTCTGTGCGATTGCCTCAACCACAACATCACTTACGGAAAAAAAGTCGTCTCCTTGTGTCATGCTTTCGCAAAGCAAATCATATCTTGACAATATATTTTCCCGCATGCGGTTATACTCTGTTTCGTTTACTTTTTTAAGCCTGTCTTTGCGTTCTCGAACCTGTTCAATACTTTGAAAGCGTTCCGCGGCGCCTCCAAATATATTGCTTACCAAGAAACTTTTTCCCTGCGCCTGTTGCTCGTTCATTGCAGAAACAATATTTTGCAGAGTGTATTCCCTGTAAAGTTCTTCCCACGGCTTTCTGTTTCCCGCACTATCGTACGGGTCTTCTCCTTTCCATATTCCCTTTCGCCCTTCAATACCCGTAAAAAGCTCTTTTATCCACAACTCATATTCTTTCTGCGGAACAGCTTCATCTATTTTCCGCTTATACGCAGCAAAGTCCTCTTCTTTTCGTATTGTAACGGGCCCGTTTTCACGGTATTGACGCGCTTTTCGGGCAATAGACACGACTTCAAGTCCCTTCATATTGTCGTCAAGCGCTTTAACCTGTGCTTCATCAAATCCAAATCTTTCTTTGAAAAACTGTCCGTAATTTTTCCGAAGCAAATCACCGTTTTTCTGATACCAATTCCGCGTCAGCGTTCCTGTTAAAATCTCATCGCCCATGGCATCCAGTAAATAATCATACAACTCTCGGTCAGCTTGTGTCACTTCCTCTCGTACTTCCCGATACACCGGTGCAACCGGATTTTTCCCGTGTGCGATAAGATAAATTTGTTTCATTCCCATGTCGTTTGCATAGCTTTCTTCAAGTCCCTTTTCGCCGCCAAAACGATTAAGCAAATCCTCCAAATTGGATGGCGTAAACCAAACAATTTTGCTTTTGTATTCTTCCGGTGCATTTTTTAAAACATTCCGCATTTTTTCATATGTCTTTTCGGCTTTTTCTTCCGCAATTTCATATTCCGTATTTACTTTTGTGGGGGTGTAAGCGTCCGAAGAATATATCCGGTTATTCTGATTTGCTTTTGGGTCAACCGTTTCCTTTGAAAAGACAAGCGAAATTTCTCCGAATTTATCAATTTCTTCAGCCATATTGGCTCGCAAAATAGCTATGGACGGACTTGGCAGTCCCCCGAGCCGCAGGGCTTCGAGCAATTTATCCGCACGAACATTGTGCACGGCTATAAGTTCCCTTGCCTCCTCTACGGGTTTGTTTAACGAAAATCGAACCTCTTTCTTTTTGGTTTCCGAATTTGTTTTTTCCGCTTCTTCCGGCGTTTTTTTATGCTCGTTTTTGTAATTTTCGCTTGCATCTTCCAACGCCGATTCAAACAAATCGCGTATTTCTTCATACGGCTTTGCATCAAAATACCGGCTTAAATGCGTGAATTCTGCACTTCTCCCTGTTAAGAACTCGAAAAACTCCGTAAAGAAATCCCGGATTTTTTCAGCAAGGGTTCTGTCCGTTTCCACAATTTTTCGCACTAATGCTTCGTCGAACACATCAAACATGCTGTCCGCCACGAGCTCTTCTTCCAACTCTTCCGTCGTGTATTGCTCTCCGTAAATGTCACGGTATCTTGCGATTTCCGCTTCGTAGTCAAAATCCTCATTTGCGCGCAGTTGTTCCAAAACAAGCCGGCGCAATTTTTTTGCCTGCGGCTTGCTGTTTTGCTCGATAAAATGTAACAATTCGTGCCCGACAACGCTCGTGTATAAATCGCCTTTTGCGTCCAGCGCTATATACAGCTCGTTGCCTTTCATAAAGCCGTTTGTGTTCCCGCCGTCAATCGTGTCGCAAACGACAACGGCAATCCCGTATTTCTTTCCGAGCGCATCTGCAAACCGGACAAACGCTTCTGCTTCGCCGGTAAGCTTCTGTGAATAATTTTTGACAACCCCGCCCTTCCTTTTGGCGCGGTTGAAATCCGTGTCCGAATAAAGCTTTTGAATTCCGGCAAATTCTACATTTGCCGTGTTTTCTCCGAGGTTATAAAACTGCTGTGCAATGGATTCGGACAGATATTGCCCGACAATATTTGTCTTTCGCACGCTCGAAAAGTTTTGTCCGTTTCTTCCCGCCTCATAAAAGCGCTGCGCCGCGGTCATATATTGGTCTACACCAACGCTCCCGTCATAGGCTGCAATCGCAAGGTTTGCAAACAGAACATTCCCGTTTTCCGTTGCCCGGCGGTAAAAGTTTGCCTCGCTGTCTGTATTAAAAATAAGCTGGTTGTCCTCAACGATTTGCCCGTTTTCGGTTTCAAACTGAATGCCGGTCGGGTGAATCGCCTTGACTGTCAATTTGCGCGGCGCAAATTCGATGATTGTTCCGCCTATTTGTTTGTTTTTCCCTTCTTCGGTCGTTTGTGCAATCGCAACAACCGGGCGTTGTGCCTCTTCACTGGTAATCGGCTGTCGTCTGTTTAACAAATCAGCAAGCTCTTGCCCTCTTGTTTTGGTCTGTGTTTTAGAAACCCAGTCGTTCTGCTGCGGCGTAAAGTATTCGGAAAGGACCTGGCGCGCCGCTTTTGTGTCGGCCGTTTTTGCTTCTGTTTGCGTAAGCGTGCCGCCGCGAATCACCTTTGATAGCACCGGCGCAACGCGCTCAGCGTTATTCTCGCCCAGTTCTGAAAGCCGCTGTGAAATCGCAACATCTAAATTTTCCGCTTGCTGTTTTGCGTCTGCCTCGGATGCCATTTCCATTGCGAGCTGATAAACGCGGCCAACCTGTTTCGCATTTTGCCGGTTGCTCTCTGTTTGCAACACCCTTTCAGCGCTTCTTTGCAATCTTGTGTTTTCCTGAAAATCTTCTGTTTCCGAAACGGTTTTGGCAAGATTTTGTGCTTCTCCGCTCGCAATAATATTCTCGCCGAGCTGTTTTTGCAACTGGTTTTCGCTGATTTTTTGCATAGCAGCACGCGGCGCGTGATAACCGGTGCTCATGCCTGCGCCGGAAAGACCGCCGATTAAAAAAGATTCCGCATCTTCGCCAATCATATCCACAATAATCTGTGAAAGCGCCTTGTCCCCCGGAACGCCCTGCTCTGTCAGCGTTTTGTAGGCTTGCTTAATTTCGCTGTTGTTGCCGTTTACAATAGCGTCCGCCGCGCGGTTCAGCCAGTTTGACGCCACCTCTTCCGAGCCTTCTGCCGCAAACCCTTTTGCAATACCGCCTAAAATACTTTTCGGCTCTTTCAAAATCATATCCAGGCTGTATTTTTCCGTGACACCTTCAATCAAACCTTGCGTTAATCCATAAGCAATGGCCTTTTCGTCCGAATAGCCATTTTCTTTTCCTTCAATAATGCCTTTGTTTAGGACTTCACCGGCCATCAGCACGCCGGCGCCGGTAGATCCGCCGCCGACAGCTGCCCGAACCGCGCTGTCTGTTCCCGAAGCCGCAGCTTGGTAAACCATATCATACAAATCCGTTTTTCCTAAAATCGGGATGTTCACATTCCAATCGCGCTTTTCCATATTTGCTTCATCCATAGCCGTATTGGCTTTGGTGAAAGCATTCGCGGTGGAATTCGGATTCAGTCCATAGTCTATTCCTTTCGCCTTGTTTTCCAAAAACTGTGTTGCGTTGTCGTAGAGCCCAACCATAGCCGCCGGCAAATTCATCAGGCGCGGCACCACAAAACCGGCAGCCGTGCTCTTTTCTGCGAGTTCACGGCTTTCGTCAATCATTTTTTGTGCTTCTTTTTCTTCTTGCTGCGTTTTACGAAGATAGGCAAGCTCTGTAATCGTTTCGTCATCATAACCTTGGCTTTTCAGTGCCGAAAATGCCTTTTTGCCCTGTTCATTAGCCTCTAAATCCTCGGTAGCGTTCCCATTTCCTCCGCTCAGCTCAGCGGCGAAAATCGCGGCACTTCCTCCGTTCAGCGCAGCGGCGAAATTCTCGCCATTTGTTTCCTCCCCCTTGTTTTCCGCATCGTTATATTCATCCAACAGCTCCAGCGTTTCCTGCGGCAAAACGGAAAGCTTTTCCTGCTGTGCCTTTTTCAGCCGCATGCTTTCCAGCTTTTCGGTTTCCGCCTTGTTCTCATCCAAGTATTTTACGTTCTGTTCATATTTTTCTGCGTAATCCCACGCGTTCGGGTCGATTGTTGTGGCAAACTTCATAAACCGGTTTTTAAGAGCACCGCCGTTTTCTTTTTCAAATGCGGCGCGCTCTTGTGCCAGTTGTTCCAGCCTGCTGTCGACTTCCGAAAGGCTCATGTTGTCATAGGCTTTTTGCTCCTCCAGCTTCTTTTTCGCAGCGGCCGCACTTTCTTCTGCCTTTCTCTGCATCCGCGCCTGTGTAACACGGTCGAGAACTTCCGAACGCGGCAAAGAAATCCCGTTTTCTTTCACCGAAGACGAGGATTTTTTATTTTCCCGGCTGTTGCTCTTATTTTGTTTTGCTTTTGCCCTTTCTCGAAAATAGCTGGTTAAATCTATTTTTTCGGAAGGTTCTTCCTCTTTTCCGAACATAGAATTATATACCTGCGCAACATGGAATTCCGTAGTTTGCGCATCGTTCTGTTCTTTCTTTTTTCTTAAATTCTCGTAATCCTGTGCTACGCCCATATAATAGCCCTCCGCCTTTATCGACTAACTTTACCCATAATATTTCCAATCGCTTCTGTGCGCGGATACAGCTTACTGTTTCCACTTTTTTGCGTGCTTACGGTGCTTTGCTTTTCAACCACATAAGTCGCATATAAAGACATTGCCTGCTCTTTTGTGATTGCCCCGGCTGCGACCTGTGCATCCAGCATTTTACCCAAAGCATCGTTATCCCCTTCTAACGCCGCCGCACGTTCTAAAATATACGACGGAATAGAACTGCTTTTACTGCTGGACGATTTGCTGGAGCTTGCTGCTCTTGCCGCCTGCTGCTTTTGGAAATTCATTTCCTCCTGCCACTGCTTGTCTGCAATGGCGTCGCGCTGTTTCTGATATTCCATTTCCTGCTGCCACTGGTCGAGCGCGGTTTGATAATCCCGCTCGTCGGTGAACGAGCCATAGTCGAAATCGCGCTCGTCGCCGTAAACGCCCTGCGCGTAATTTCTTTCGTCCACAAGTCTGCCGTATTCGTCCACCCATTTGCCGTAAGCAGCATTTTCCAAATCCTGCGTCAATCCTGCCTGGTTGTATAAATCCTGCCGGTCCGCGTTGTATTTATCCAGTGCCAGCTGGTAAAGCTGCGGCACTTGTTCGTTTAACTGTTGCAAATAGGCTTGATACGCCTGATTGCCTGCGGTCGAAGCATACGAGTTCCCGTACCCGCCTGTCAGCGCCGCGGCCTGCCCCATCGTGTCCATCATGGCTGTTTTACCAAGCACGCTGTATTGGTCTTTATATTGGTTATATAGAGCGTCCGCGTTCAAATCATACTGAAAATCCTTTTTGTTGACGATTTGGTCATACAGCTCGTCTAATTTGCTTTGGTATTTGCTTTGGTAGCTTCCGTAATTCTTCACCGCGTTTTCCGCCGCTTCCCATGCCTGCTTCTTTTGGTTAACCGTTGCAGACGGTGTGTATGCGGTCGCGTAGCTTTTCGTTTGCACCGGGGTCGTGCTTTTTGCACTGCTCCCGGCGCTCGAAGAAGTCCCGGCGCCGCTTCGCAGTTTCTTCAAAAGCTGCGTGTTCTGCGCCGCCGTTCCGCTGTAATTGGATATGCCATACTGCGCCGCCAGCTTTTTTCGTGCCGAATACGAGCTGTCGCGCCCCTCTGATTTTAAATAGTCGACAATCGAGTTTCCCGTATATGCCATTTTTGTGCCTCCTTGTTATTTCCAATAGCCTTTTATAATAATGCAAGCTTTTGCTTTCCCGGTTGAAAAATTGTTGGTTGTCGGGTCAAACCCCCAAAGCTTAAATTTTTTGTGTGTGGTTAAATCCACATAGCCGTTGTAAATGAGTTTGATATTTTCCGTCAAATAGAACCCCGGAGAAATAACCGCAGTTTCGTTATAAACTTCAAACGGCAAATCAATCAGGTATGCGTCAAAGCCGGTTAGCTGTATGTTGTTTTCCGTGTTCCCCCACAGGTCTACCATACCGCTTCTCCATTTTTGGTAATACCAAATCCCTGTTTTCCCGTATTCCACAATATGGTCCTTAACTTCCGCGCCCTGATACCAAAATCCCCAGTCATCCGGCAGTTCAAACATATTGTCATGCTCCGGGTATTTTCCGAACGCCGCGGCCGTTCCCGGCGGCTTAATGTGCATACCGACAATCGCCGTTGCCACTTCGCCGATTGTGCTTGAAACACCTCTTGCACACGCATCTGTTATATTAAGCCTGATTACATAGGACTGGCTTTCTTCAAATCCGTCTATATAAAACGGATTCGTCGGCATTTCAACGGCGTCGGTAAAAATGCTGGCGGATTTTAACCGGTATTGCATCGTGCACACCGGCGCGTTGAGTTCGTTTCCGGCTTCATCTTGAATGCTTGCAAAATTTCTGTTTGCAATGATTTTCAAAGACTTTCCGTTTACATCTTCCGTGTAATCGTCTGTCCCTTCAATTCTTTTCGCTCGTTTTATGGATACGCCCGTAAAATACGGCAGGAAATACGGCACAACATTTACGGTCCTTTGAGCCGTCGCCGACAGTCCGTGCACATCCGTCACGGTTATCGTCAGCGTGTTGTTTCCGGCCTTCATAAGATTTGCCGGAATCACCGCTGTGCCCTTGCTCGCCGAAACAGCCGTTTCATTGCATTTGACTGCAAAAGTCGAATTGGAAAACGCCGCCGAAGCATTCGGTTGATAGAAATAGGTAATGTCCGAAGCCGTTACACCGAATTTGTATTCTGCAAATCCTTGCAAAATATATTCTTTTCCGTCTTTTACAAACGGCGCAACCGCTTCGTTGACGGAAACCGAGTTGATTTTCGGATTTGTCTGCGCATTTGCCGGTACTTTCAGCTGAATGGTTCTCTCGTCGTCTCCGATATAGGTGCTTCCGCTATATGTCGATACACTTAAAATTGTGGAAATCGAGCCGCCGGAGGGCACTTTCGAGATTTCTGAAAGCGGAATCGTAAAAGAAAATTCGCCGGATTTTGAAGCAAGGCCATAGTAACCGCTGTTTTCAGAAACATTCACCCACCCGTACCCGTTCATTTTAAAAAACATTTTATAGGTGTATGCACTCGTCGGCGGCGTGTATTTCACCGTGATTTTCTGTCCGAAGGTGTCGCCCGAGCAAAGCGTAATCGGCGCTTTTCGAGGTATTTTTGTTAAGGTAAGCGAGCCGCTTCCCGTCGCGGTTGCCGGCAGCTTCACGCCGTCCCATGTAAGCCCGTAATCCAACGAAAAGCTAAACGAAATCGTTTTTGAACCGTCGTTGTTGTGCGCAATGTTGTTCACACTGCCCGAGCAAATCACCTTTTTGCCGCTTCCGCCTATTGTCGTACTGCCGGATTTCACACGGCTGCCGTTGATGGTCACGCTGTAATTTTTCGAAGCAGACGAGCTCACGTTCGACGGTCGGCTTATTGAAAGTTCATAGCTTACATTGCTCGTATTCGCCGAAGTGCTGTGCCCCGTTTCCCACACGGAAAGCGTAACGGTCGGCGCATAGGAATTGCCCGCGTGAAAAGAACAACTTGCCATTACGCTTCCCCTCCGTTCCATTTCAATGTAAACCCAATACTGTGGTCAATCACCCAGTTGCCGAAATAGATATTTCCCAAAACCTCCAAATTGGTGATATATAGCTTTTGATTTGAGAAATAGGCAACCTCTTCCCCGTTTTGCCAAAAGGTCAGTTTGTTACTGACAAAGGTCGCCATATATTCCCGCTTGTCTACGACCTGCCCGTCTTCGATTTTGCTGAAATTCTCACCAACCCCAACGCCGTACCGCTTCGTGCCGTTTTCGTCTGTGTATAAATAGCCCGTCCGAATACAGGCGCTTGTTTCGTTGATGTAGCTTGAAATCCCGTTTGTAATGGTTTCTAAGCTTTGATACCGCTGTTCAATCGCTTTTGCCGTTGCTTCCAGCTTTGCGAGGTCCTCTTCGCGGTATTCCCCGTAATCCGAAATCGCCAAATACTTTTCTTGCAGTTCAAGCCTTATGCGTTCTGATTCCTTTTCCACAATGTCCGCGGTTTTAAGAATCAGCTGTTTTAAATTTTCCGACGCGCTCGCTTCAATCTTCTTGTCCACAGCTTCGCCGCCGGCGGCCGCAATGTCTTTTTGCACGCTTTCGCTTAAATTTTCAAAATCTATGTTGTTGAGCGCGTAATTCAAAGCCTCCGCCATTTTATACATATAGGAAAATGCGCTTTGCATCTGCTCTTCCACCGGGGCGTTGGCTCTTCGCATCACCGGCGGCTCCAGTAAAAAGCTCATCGAACGTCGCTCCCTTCTGTGTATAGCCTTGTGATGGAAAGGATTTTGCATTCCCCCTTGCCGCAAAGCTTATATTTCATGTGGTCACACCGATGCGGTACAACGCTTATCGTGAAAGATTGCAGCCCGTTCCCGGTAAGTTGAAATTGCTTTTCCCATTTTGAAGCGTTGTCGTATTGCAAATACAACTGCGCTTCGCTGCCCTTCGGCAAAATCATGCGAATATTAAATCTTGAAATCTGTTTGTTGTCCGGCGAAGAAAAGCCGATATATCCGCTTTCCACCAAGAAATCAAAGTCTTCTTCCAATTCCGTTTGCAGTTGTCCGTTTTCTGTTACGATTGCCGGTATTTTCCCGCTGACACTTTTCAGCTTGTTTTCGCCGTCAAAATACAGCAAATCATTTTGTAGCCGCGCGAAGCACAAAGCCTTTGTGTCGTCTTCTTTCGCCCACAGCGCGGAATAGGTGTTGTAGGTAAACAGTGTCCAGTTCCCGTCTTCGCCCTGCATAGACAAATACAAAACGCCGCCGACTTCGCCCGCCACAGCATTTTTATACGGAACCGTCCCGAGTTGCGCGCTGATGGTAGCCGGAAGCCCCCCGTCATAGGCGCACACATCCGAAACAGATTTGTAATAAAGCACCTCGTTTACAATGCACAGGCTTTTTTCGCTTCCTTTTTGCACCCCTCGCGCGTTGGTGTTTTGAATCTGAAAATTTGCGGGAATGTTTCCATACACCTTGTGTATGCAATTTTCTTTAAAGAAAACCGGGTAGCCACCGTAAGACACCGCGCCCGTAAACGCGCCGTCCGAGCCTAAAGACGCCGCATAGCTGTCTGTCGAAACGCCCATAAAGCAATTAAAATTGGTCGGGTCGCCAAGCTTGGAAGCATAAATTTCGTTGACCGTCTCCCCGGAATCTATCTGTCCGTATTTGCAACCCCAAAGCCGATTGCCGCTTTCCGTCACAAAGTCAAAATCCGGCATGGTGCGGCTGACGGTGATTTTGTCCGTCTGCGAAACCGCCGCCTCTAAAAGGCCGACAATGGTTATAAAATCATCGCCGCGCGCCCAAATCACAGCCGTGTTGTTAAATTCTGTCGTTCCTGCCGCTGTGCACCCGTCGATTTTCACGCCGTCATATTGTTTAAATTTTTTGCCGATTCCCGTGCAGCCGATTCGCACATACACCGTGGAAACCGGCACCCACATGCTGCTGGTTTCCGACCAAACTTTCAGCGTGTTTTTTTCCTGCGATGTGTCCAACCAGTATTCGCCGTTTTCCGGGTTTTCGGGCATTTCACTGCCAATGTTATTCACGGTGTACGGCTCGCCTTCTACATTGCAAAACGCAAAGGTCACCTCGGCGTTTTCAGAAGCGTCTTCGTAAGAATCATATTTGGCTTCCAAATAGCCCGCTTCGCCGCTTTGCGTGTTGTAAAACACCTTGTCCGGGAAAATCAGCAAAAGCGCGCCCATGCCGACAATCTGCTTTTCGCCGTCGGTCAAAGTGAAATAGCCTTTGTCCTCTTGAAATTCAACTTCTTTAAAATTGTAGTAAAGCTTTTTTTGGTCAATATATGCAAGCGCGTCTTTTGCAAGCATACCGGCCGGGCTTTCCGCCTGCAAAATCGTCGCGCGTTTTTTTCTTGTTTTTAAAGTCGGGTACTCTTCACAGCTCATGTTTTTCAAATCATAGCTTTCGCTTTCTTTGATACGCAGGTTGTGGTTGTACCCTTCAAAACTGTCCGTCATACTTCTTGACGCCTGAATGCTGTTAAGCTTCGGTAATTGCATGCTCTCACCCTCAAAGCATAAACTGCCCGCCGTTCGGCATATATCGGCTGTTGTAAAACGCCGTAAACTGCAAGAACGCGGAATTAAACATAATCATGTCGTTTTGGTATTTGTCATATTCTCCGTTGCTGTAATCAATCTGCGCATAAAGCCAGTGCCGGTACATGTCGTCATACGGAAAATCCACCAAAAGCTTTGTTTCCTTTGGTGTTTCCGCTGTGTATCCTTTAAATTGTTCCTGTGCCTCTTGGTTCTCGTGCGTTTTGATGACCTCTTCAAACACCGTTCCGTCTAACTGCGAAAGCCATTCAATTTTTTCCGTTTCCGTATAGGCGTTCGGTTTTGTCGCGTCCACAAGGTCTAAGATTTTTTGAATCGTCAATTCGATTCCCCCTTTTTTAGAAAAAGGGAGAGAACCCGTCCCTCCCTTTTATCACGGTCAATCCTTTTTTTTGTCTTTTTTGATGGCATTGAGGATGTGCTCATCCGCCTCTTCTTCCGCTTCCTCAGAGTGCCGGAGGACTTCGGCGATATAGTCAGGCACTTCCACCTCCACGCCGCGCTTGATGGTGTAATTTTCACCGTTTACCGCCACAAACACATCCGTGTTTTCCTGGTCTCGCAAGCGGGGCAGTTTAATTTTCACCCTTTTTGCTTTTGCCGGAGCTTTTTCCGTCTTTTTTTCTTCGTTAGCCATAAAAGCATCTCCTTTTCTCTTTTACAGCGGGGAGGCCGAAGCCTCCCCCTGTTTTATCAGTTTGCCTGCGCCGTCGCCGAATACGCCGAGCAGGATTCGACGCGCACCAAAAATTCTTCTGCAAGCCGCTTCGCCGTCATAAGCGCTTTCCAGCCGACAGAACTGCGCTGGTCCAACGGGTCAGAAGTGCCGCCGGAGCCTTTTTGCTTCACAATGTGCTGCAAGCCGCCGCCTTCCACTTCCGTAACACCATAAGCATCGTCGCCGAAGAACAGCGTCGCGTAAACTGCAAGGCCGCTCGGGCAGCCGGAGCCTGTCCAGATTTTTGCTTCGGTCGAGTCAATAAACCGGCATTTGCCAAGCTTGCCGAGCTCGCCTTCGTAAATGTTTTCCGGGGTCGCGTATTTGTGCACATCAATCCATTCTTCATGGCGCATCAGGTCGTAAGCTACATGCGGGTGAATGATTGCGATATAGTCGCCGTTGATGGTCGGCGCATTCATCGCGCGCAGCTGTGTGACCGCCTTAAATACGACATCGGGTGTCAGCTTTGCCGTCGCGTCCAAATTGGCGCGGCTGGTTACGGGGGATTCCACGCCGTCTGCAATTTTCGGCGCATAAATGACATTGGTGCCGCCCACCAGCTCGTTGCGCACAATGGTGTCGAGCGTGAGCCCCGCCTGGTTGCCCAAAATCTTGGTGGCCTCCACAATCGTGTTGTCAATGGCGGTAAGCTCCAAAACATCCGACTGGCAAATGTAATCACCGTACTGGTTTACCGTTGCGGTGATCGCGGTGACATTCAGGTTAGAGCCTTCCGGCGTCACACCTTCGGTCAGGGGCGTTGTGGCTTTGGGAAGCGAAGAAAACTTGCGAAATTCAATGGTCTTGCCGTTGCCTTTCGGAATCGGTCTTTTCTGACCGAACTGCATATGCACAAGCTTCGGCTTCGCGTCCATCAAAAGCGTTTTGTCGTAAAAAGTTTTCATTTCCGGCGAAAGGTCTTTGCCGGAACCGGTCTGTGTCGTTACCTGCGTTGCAAAAAGCTGCAACAGGTTCATTTTACTTTTTGTCATTTTGTTCTCCTTTCTTTGCGGCGGAGAACTTTAGAACTCAATTCTCTCACCGCGTTCGGCTCTTCTTATGAGCTCCTTAATTTGCTGGTCCGTCATATTTCCGACCGATGTTTTGGCTACAACGCCGCTGCTTGTTTCAAAGCCGTTTTCGTCCGGTCTGCGTTTCCCGGATTTCACGCTGTTGACAACTTTCTGTTCCACCGTTTTTGCCACGTGCTGTCCGAACCCTTGCAAGATTTCGTCTTTGTGCACAATTTCATAGGCGGTTTTCACATCCACACCGGCTTTTAAAATCTGCGCAAACTGCTCGTTCCCAAGCTCCGCATCCAAGTCAAGCCCGGGGTAAAGCGCTTTTGCGCTTTCCGCCTGCTCTTTCCATTGCGCAATGATTTTTCTTGCGCTTTCCTGTGCTTCCATGTTTTGCTGGTACTGTCTGAGCTGTTCGTTTTCCATGCGGGTCTGCTGCAGGTTTCTGTATGTTCCCACATCCAAACCCATTTCCAGCGCTTTGTCCTCAAAAAAACGGTCGTCGTGTTCGACTGCGTTTGCAAGCGCCTCCGCGTCTTCCGCGTCCACGCCGTAATACATGGCTAAAATCTGATTGGCTTTTTCCATCTTGTCCAGGCGTTCTTTTGCGCTTTTCAGATTTTTCACCCTGTCTTTTACGGCTTTCTGCACTCGCGCATCGTAGTCCTTTTTGAAGCGGCCTTTGATTAAATCGTCAAAGGTTTCCTCCGCTTTCGTGCCAGCGGCGGGCTGACTGTCTTCTGCCTCGTTGCCGGCGGCGACCCGGCTTTCTTCTGCCGACACTTCGGTTGTTGCAGTCTCCGCGCC
>ERZ1090869.983-NODE-984-length-13869-cov-6.933908_pt1 | contig 13869 bp, 12 predicted proteins | sample MGYA00478474_ERZ1090869 | MGnify/ENA primary metagenome ERZ1090869 (study PRJEB33644, sample SAMEA5815748) | chicken gut metagenome | biome: Chicken; feature: Gastrointestinal Tract; material: Caecum | place: Ireland | collected 2019-01-01 | study: A study of the... | reverse complement strand
CTGTTTGTGCTTCCCGGCGGTCAGGAGGAAGAGGCGGCAGAAAAGACTGCGGAGGAAAAGGTGCAGAAAGAGGACGACAGCAGCCGGGATGACGTTTTGGAAGCAGAAGAGGATCAAGGTATACAGACCGGGGAAGACGCAGAAAGCAGCCGGGAAGGACAGACGGCCGACGGAGGCGGCAGTACAGATGCGGTACGGCAGTATCGGGGGACGCCAACCGGACTTTTCAAGGACGGAGTAGAGGTTTATATGACGGATTTTGATATTTCGGCTTCCTCAGTGCTTGTGATGCAGGGATACAATTATGAAGTAAATAATCTGACAGATCTGGATACGTCTACCTGCTGGTCGGAAGGAGCGCCGGGAGACGGGACAAACGAGACTCTGCTGTATACCGGCGAGACGGAAAAGCCGGTAAGCGGACTGGCCATACTGCCCGGATATACAAAAAGTAAAGATCTGTACGACAAGAACTGTGCGCCGGCCATGATCCGGGTCGAGTGTGGCGGACGGACTTTTAATTATAGTTTTTCCCGCAGTGATGTATCTTTTGACGGAGGAAATATGCTGGACAATATGATTTACATTGATTTTGGCGAAACAATCCTTGCAGATGAATGCAAAGTGACCATAACAGACGTGAGCGGGGGCAGCATGGAGGACTGCTGCATCAGCGAGATGTTTCTGTACAGCTGATCCATCTCGCCGGGGACGCAGATTGTTGATGATTTTTCCGGGAATTTAGTTTAGATGCTTTAAAAAATGACGGTTTTCTGTTAATATAAATAGTACAGACAAAAAAGCGGGCCAGCGGAGCCCTGTCTTGCTGCAATGGGGCGGCATGGCAGAGCCCACCCGCTTTTTTCTGGTGTATAAAACAGCGTTGTATCGTGCAGCGTTATGCAGAAAGGAAGATAAAAATGCCAAAATTAAATGAAAATTATCTGAATGTACAGGACAGCTATCTGTTTGCAGAGATTGCCCGCAGAGTAAAAGCATACGAGGAGAGCCATCCTGACAAAGCCGGAGATATCATTCGGCTGGGAATTGGAGACGTGACGCGTCCGCTGACCAAAAGCGCCGTCGAGGGGCTTCATAAAGCAGTGGATGAGCAGGCGGTTCCAGAAACATTTCGGGGATACGGGCCGGAGCAGGGATATGCCTTTGTCAGGGAAGCGGTGTCAGACTATTATAGGAGAAACGGGGTCAGTGTGGATCCGGAGGCGATATTTATTTCCGATGGAGCTAAAAGCGATACAGGAAATATCACAGAACTGTTTGCAAAAGATAATGTGATCCTTGTGCCGGATCCGGTCTATCCGGTTTATGTAGACACAAACACAATGGATGGGAAACAGATCGTGTATATGAACGGGACAGAGGAAAATAATTTTCTTCCCATGCCGGACGATTCCGTGGAGGCGGATGTGATTTATCTGTGCTCCCCGAACAACCCTACCGGAGCCTGCTACAACAAAGAACAGTTGAAAGCATGGGTGGACTACGCATTGAAAAATGAAGCGGTGATCTTATTTGATTCGGCCTATGAGGCTTTTATCTCTGAGCCGGAGCTGCCGCGCAGTATCTATGCAGTGGAAGGCGCGGAAAAATGTGCGATTGAATTCTGCTCCCTTTCCAAAACAGCAGGGTTTACAGGAACACGTTTCTCCTATACGGTCGTACCGAAACAACTGGTATATACCGCATCCGATGGACGGCAGTTAAGCCTGCGTGATATGTGGAACAGAAGGCAGTCCACAAAATTTAACGGAACTCCGTATATCATTCAATACGCGGCCGCACAGGTATTCACAGAGCAGGGAATGAAAGAGTGCATGGAAAATATTTCCTACTATATGGAAAACGCCAGGGTGATCGCAGAAACTCTCAGAAAAAAGAATATTCCGTTTACAGGAGGTGTGAATTCACCGTATATCTGGTTCAAATGCCCGAACGGTATGGAGTCATGGGAACTCTTTGACTACCTGCTGGAAAATATCCAGGTAGTCGGCACACCGGGTGCAGGGTTCGGCGTAAACGGGAAAAACCATTTCCGGCTGACATCATTCGGAACACACGAAAAAACAAAAGAAGCCATGGAAAGATTTGATAAATTGTTCTAGAAAGTTTTGGGGAAATATTCTGACAACTTGTTCAAAAGGGGTCTGACCCCTTTTGAGGTGAATATTCTGACATTTTTCCGGCAATACTCCTGAAAAACGGAAAGAAGGGGTATTGTGGCAAAGAAGAAAGAGAAAAAGATCGACCTGAATAATCTGGAGCCGTCTGAGATGGCAAAATATGAGATCGCCGCAGAGCTTGGTCTGCTCGACAAGGTTCTTGAGTATGGATGGAAATCGCTTACTTCAAAGGAGACGGGCCGGATCGGAGGCATGGTGACGAAAAAGAAAAGGGAAAGAAAGGATGCCTGACCACATCTTTACAAAACCCGTTCTCTTTGGTACAATTGTACGGCCAGGGAAGATGATGGGTGATTTGTTATGGAAGAAAAGATAAATATACTGGATCTGGAGCTGGACTGTATCACCGCGAAATCTGCTATGATACAGGCCATGCAGTTTTTTGACAGCGATTCTCTCGATACGATAGAGATCATGTCTATGAGTGCTCTGATGGAGTGCCGGGATGATGAACGCTGGAAAGAAAAAGCGGGAGAGTCAGAGATGCTGATCCCGGGAGAATCCGAGATCCTAAGAGCAGCGGACGTCTCGGACAGGACAATTTTTAAAGAGACGGATGAGGGGACTTTTTTGAAGCTGTTTATCAAATATATTCAAAAAAATCATAAGAAGATCTATGTGCTTGCTGAGACTGAGGAAGAGTTGGCTAAAACCGAGGATATACTTAGAAGAAGAAACCGCGGCATCAGATTTAGCGGACGATCTGTTCTGGATCCACAGGAAGCCAGAGAAGAAAATGTGATCAATGATATTAACGGTACAGAAACGGATTGTATTCTGTCTGTTCTCCACACGCCCTATCAGGAGGAGTTCATATCCAGAAACAAAGCGCTGCTCAATGCCAGAGTGTGGCTGGGCTGCGGCACGGTCTTCCGGCAGCAGTACGACAGGCGGAGCCTGGGGGACAGAGCGAAGCATTTTCTTCTGAAAAAAATGTTCTGGTACAGAGTAGAGCGGCAGAACAGGGACGAATGAAGGAGATTGAGCGTCCGCAGCGCTTTGTGAACAATGTATAAGATTAGATTTATGAATTTTTTGTAAAAGATTTGAGGAAATGCATAAAAAAAATGGATTTCCTCTTTCTTTTTTTGCTGTTTTGCATTAATATAGTACATGAGTATGTGAACGGAAATGTTTTTACGGGTGAAAATTTGTGAAAAATGTACATGAGATAACCCGAAGGAGTGGAGGAGAAAAGGTATGATTTCAAATCAGATACTGCAGAATACCATAGAGGGATTGAAAGGAATCTCCAGGATCGATTTCTGTGTACTTGATACGGAGGGAAAGGAACTGGCCGCTACATTTGACGCATCCAGCGATTATAGCGAGGCGGTGCTGTCATTTGTCGAGTCGCCGGCAGACAGCCAGGTGATCCAGGGATGTCAGTTCTTTAAGATATTTGACGAGCAGAGGCTGGAATATGTACTCCTTGCAGACGGTGAGAGCGAGGATGTATACATGCTGGGGAAAATTGCCGCTTTTCAGATACAGAGCCTTCTGGTGGCGTACAAGGAGCGGTTTGATAAAGATAATTTTATCAAAAATCTTCTTCTGGACAATCTCCTTCTGGTAGATATTTATAACCGTGCAAAAAAATTACATATTGACACAGAAGTAAAACGTGTTATCTTTATTATTGAGACATCGCACGAAAAAGACAATGCCGCTCTTGAGAATGTGAGAGGGCTTCTCGGAGGCAAATCCAAGGATTTTATTACGGCCGTCGATGAGAAAAATATCATCGTTGTAAAAGAACTTACGGATAAGGATGGAAACAGAGAACTTGAGAAGATGGCGAAGGACATGCTGGATACACTCCACAGCGAGGTGGGGGAAGAGCAGATCCGGATCGCGTACGGCACGATCGTCAATGACATCAAAGAGGTTTCCAAATCCTACAAAGAGGCAAAACTTGCTCTTGATGTGGGCAAGATCTTCTTTGATGAAAAAGATATCGTAGCATTTACAACGCTCGGAATAGGCCGGCTGATCTATCAGCTTCCCATTCCGCTGTGCAAGATGTTTATCAAAGAGATTTTTGAGGGGAAATCTCCGGATGACTTTGACGAGGAGACATTGACGACTATTAACAAGTTTTTTGAGAACAGCCTCAATGTATCAGAGACATCCAGACAGCTTTATATTCACAGGAATACTCTTGTATACAGGCTGGACAAACTTCAGAAGAGTACAGGACTGGATCTCCGTGTGTTTGAAGATGCAATCACATTCAAGATCGCTCTTATGGTGGTAAAATACATGAAGTATATGGAGTCAATGGAATATTGAATCTCATGTGCGGGAAGAGCAGGAGTATGAGTAATTAGGAGGAACATATGATTGAATTAAGAAATGTGACGAAGGAATATTCCAAAGGGCATGCGGCCCTTAACGGAGTGTCCGTGAAGATTGAACGGGGAGAGTTCGTTTTCATCGTCGGGGACAGCGGCTCAGGTAAATCCACGCTGATCCGTCTGATCATGAAGGAACTGAACCCGACAGAGGGTACGATCATTGTAAATGGACAGAATCTGAATCGGATGAAACATCGGCATATTGCAAAGTACAGAAGAGGATTGGGGGTTGTCTTCCAGGACTTCAGACTCCTGAAAGACAGAAATATCTATGAAAATATTGCCTTTGCACTCCGTGTGACGGAGACGCCGACCAGAGTTATTAAAAAGAAGGTGCCGGCGGCTCTTTCTCTGGTTGGGCTTGCCCAGAAATATAAATCATTCCCAAAGGAATTGTCAGGCGGCGAGCAGCAGCGGGTTGCGATTGCAAGGGCGATTGTAAATGAACCTGCCATATTGCTGGCCGACGAGCCCACAGGAAACCTGGATCCTACAAACTCCTGGGAGATCATGAGCCTTCTGAAAGAGGCAAATGAAAGAGGAACAACGGTTCTTGTTGTTACACACAACCAGGAGATCGTAAACGAGATGAACGAACGCGTTATTACGATGAAACAGGGCGTAATCGTTAGTGATGAACAAAAAGGTGGGTATATAGATGAGGATTAGTACATTAGGATACGTTGGAAAACAAGGTGTTAAAAATATCTGGAGGAACAAGATGTTTTCTCTCGCATCCATTGCGACGATGTCAGCTTGTATCTTCCTGTTTGGATTATTTTTTGCGATTATCGTAAATTTTCAGTATATTATAAAAACAGCCGAGGAAGGCGTCGCCATAACTGTATTCTTTGAGGAGGACGCCACAGAGGAGCAGAAAGAGGAAATTGGAAACGAACTGGAGAACCATGAGGGCGTAGCCAGAGTTAATTACGTGTCTGCAGAAGAGGCGTGGGAAGAATTCCAGAAGCAGTACTTTGGAGATAACCCGGAACTGGCGGAAGGATTTAAGGACGATAATCCTCTGGCAAGTTCAGATAACTATGAAGTCTACATGGAGACCTCTGAAGACAGCGAAAATCTGATCGCAAGGAGCCGTTCTCTTTCATCTACGCAGAAAGAGCTGGTCGAGTTTGCGCAGGGGTTGGACGGCGTTCGTGAAGTTAATAAATCAGATGTAGTTGCAAACACTCTGTCCAGCGTGAATATGCTGGTAGCCTATGTTTCTATAGCAATTATAGTTATCCTGCTTGGCGTTTCAATCTTCCTGATCAGCAACACTGTAACAATGGGAATTACGGTGCGTAAAGAAGAAATCGCGATTATGAAGTATATTGGCGCAAAAGATTTTGTCGTCCGTTCACCGTTTGTCTTAGAAGGACTTATCATCGGTATATTTGGAGCGGCTATTCCGCTCGTTCTGCTGTATTTCCTTTACGAGAAAGCAGTGGAATACGTTATGACCCGATTCAGCATCCTTCAGAATATTATAGATTTCCTTCCGGTAACGGCAGTATACAGATATCTTCTGCCAATCGGAATTATCATGGGAATTGGTATTGGATTCCTTGGAAGCTTCTTCACGGTGCGCAAGCATCTTAAAGTATAGCGAGTATAGGGAAGAGGAGGATAATAGAGATCCGGTGAAAAGGCGAATGAGAAAATTAGTGGGTGTGCTGCTTTCGTTTACTATGTGCGCAGGCGTTGCTTTCAGTGCAAATGCTGAAACTCTTGAGGAGGCCCAGCAGAGGCAGAAAGAACTTCAGGAGCAGAAAGAAGCGGCGGAGCAGGAACTTGACAGTATTGTCAGTGAAATCAATGAAATGCAGGAAAAACTGGAGACGAAGGAAGCAGAGATAGAAACTGCGGAAAATGATCTGATCCAGGCGAAAGCGGATGAAAGTGAACAGTATGAAAGCATGAAGATCCGCATAAAGTATATGTATGAAACTGGCGGAGTGCAGTTCTTCGAGGTTTTGGCACAGAGCAGCAGCATAGGCGATTTTCTGAATAACGCAGAATACGTGGCGCAGCTTTCGGAATATGACAGGGCAGAACTGATCAAATACCAGGAAACGGTAGAGGAGATCGAGGACAAGGAAGCGGCCCTGGAGCTGGAATATCAAGAGCTGGATGCGCTGAGGAATGAATTGATCGACAAGCAGGCAGAGGTCGAGGCGGAACTTGCCGACAACGAGGAAGAACTGGCGGAAGTCCAGACGCTGATCGATGATGCGAAACGCCGTCAGGAAGAACAGCGTCAATCAGGCGGTAATTTTTCGGGAAGTTATACAGGAAACGTTGTAAGTGGAAACGGGTATTTTACTCATCCGTGTCCGGGTATGACATATCAGTCAAGTTATTTTGGCGAAATTCGTTCTTTTAGTTCGCGTCCGCACACAGGCAATGACTATGCGGCGCCAACTGGAACTCCTACATATGCGGCGGCGTCTGGGACAGTAATTGCCGCTACATACAGTAATAGTGCGGGGAATTATGTTGCTATCAGCCACGGAAATGGCTTGGTGACAAAATATATGCACCATGTTTCAATCTGTGTCAGTGCTGGACAGCATGTTGAGAAGGGGCAGCAGATCGGCTGGGTTGGAAGTACCGGAAATTCTACCGGACCCCATCTGCATTTTCAGGTAGAGGAAAATGGAGTCCCAGTAAACCCTGATAAATATTTGTAACCGGGTACAATAGATGATACAGACTAGAGGGAGGACAAAGTGGAATGAATGTTCTGCTTTGTCCTTTTCTGACGAAAAATGAAGGCGGAGGCAGAACATGGATTTTAAAGATAAAACAGACCGGGAAAACGAGAGGGCGGAAGGAAAAGCAAAAACAAACAGAGATTTTGGGAAGGGCGTTGTGGCCGGGCTGGCGGCCGCCGCTCTCATCGCGGTGTGCATATGGGGCACACGCAGCATTTTGGGATCCTTTTCCGGGGGATTTGGATCTGAAAGCATTTCAAAAGCTGATGCAGAGAAAAAACTGGATACAATAGATGCTCTGATAGACCGATACTATCTCTATGGCGACGAAATTGACAGTGATGCTCTGGTGGAAGGAATCTATTCGGGCTATGCAGAGGCTCTGGGGGATCCCTATACCGAATATTATGATGAAGAAGAATCTCAGGCGCTCCTTGAGTCGACAAGCGGAGAATTCAGCGGAATCGGCGTGACTATGAGTCAGGGAGCGGACGGGACTGTCACAGCAGTGAATATTTATGAAGACTCGCCTGCAGACAAAGCCGGAATGAAGGCCGGCGATATTCTCCTGAGAGTAGATGGAAAAGATATTCAAGGGGAAAATCTGAATACGGTCGTGTCATATGTAAAAGGAGAGAAAGGAACAGAAGTTGATCTTACCGTGCTCAGAGACGGAGAAGAGGTAGAGCTGACCGCTGTCCGCGACACGATCGAGGTGCAGACTGTAGAGTATGAAATGATGGAGGGGCAGATCGGCTATATTTCAGTCAGTGAATTCGACGAGGTGACATATGAACAGTTCAGCACAGCATTGAATGATCTGGAATCTCAGGACATGAAGGGACTTGTCATTGATGTGAGAAACAATCCGGGCGGGAATGTGGAAACAGTTACCGATATGCTGAAGCTTCTTCTCCCAGAGGGTCCGATCATGTCGACAAAGGATAAAGAAGGGAATACGGAGGAAATAACCTGTGACGGCGCCCATGAATTCAAAAAACCTTTGGCCGTACTGGTGAACGGAAACAGCGCCAGCGCATCGGAAATATTTTCCGGGGCGATCCAGGATTATGGGATCGGGACGATCGTGGGAACAACAACTTACGGAAAAGGTGTTGTCCAGCAGCTGATCGGACTGGGAGACGGGACATATCTGAAACTGACGATCGCAGAATATTATACCCCCAGCGGCAGAAGCATCAACGGTACAGGGGTGACGCCGGATGTGGAAGTAGAGTATGAATATGATGAAAATGATCCGGAAGCAGATAATCAGCTGGAAAAAGCGTTGGAGACTGTGGAAGGACAACTGAACTGAGGTGTTTTATTACAGGAAAGCCGGTTCTGTGATCCAGAATTTTGCAGGATTGGAATGCAAATCCTGCAAAAAGTTCTTGCAATTCACAAATCAGTGTGATATCATTGGTAACATATTTTAACAAACTAAAGTGTTAAAATAGAAAAAGGCAATGAACAAGACTCTGGTTTCCAGAAACTGACAGGAAGTTGGCGTCACCGACTGAGAGCGCCGGACAGCGGAGGGAGCTAAGGGAACACTTGGGAGCTGACCGCCTGAACCTGAGTAGGGCGGTACGTGGAGCATACGTTACATGCAAAGAGAGGAACCGAAAGCACTTGAGGAGAGCAAAAACATCCAAAAGCCGCTTAGCAAGGCTTTTCTGAGTCTTAGTGCAGGGTTCAATGCGGGTGGTACCGCGGATTTTATCTTGATAATTTCCGTCCCGGGATACTTAAGTATCCCGGGGCTTTTTGTTGTAAAAAACAAAAAGCCCCGGGGAAAAGCATCTGATACCGTAAAGGTATTCCGTTATGCCGCAAAAGTGCGGTATATCAGGGGAAAGGAGACAGAAAATGGAACTGGTAAAAGGAGTAAAAAAATCTGAATGTCTGGAACTCGCCGAATTACTCGCAGAAGAAGTCAGAGGCCGGAAAGTAAAGGTCAGCGGAGCCGTCCACACGATCCGTGATATGGGGACAGTGGCGTTTCTGATCCTGCGCAGACGTGACGGCCTTATACAATGCGTATATGAAAAAGGCGTGTCGGGGTTCGAACTGAAAGATGTGAAAGAGGCAGCATCGGTAGAAGCGGAAGGGATTGTGGCGGAGTCTGAAAAAGCACCCCATGGAATTGAAATCCGCTTAAAAGGCATTCGTATTTTAAGCGAACCGGCAGCGCCGCTGCCTTTGCCGGTCGCAAAGTGGAAGCTGAACACTTCTCTTGAGGCAAAACTGAATTACCGTCCCATCTCTCTTAGAAATCTCCGGGAGCGGGCAAGATTCCGCATTCAGGAAGGGCTTGTGAGAGGATTCAGGGATTTTCTGTATGGCGAAGGATTTACGGAAATCCATACGCCGAAGATTGGCGCAAAGAGCGCGGAGGGCGGAGCGAACCTGTTCCGTCTGGATTATTTTCACAGACCTGCGGTACTTCAGCAGAGCCCTCAGTTTTATAAACAGATGATGGTGGGCGTTTTTGACAGAGTGTTTGAGACAGCGCCTGTATTCCGGGCGGAGAAACACAATACAAAGCGTCATTTGAACGAATATACAAGTCTTGATTTTGAGATGGGATATATTGAGAGCTTTGAAGATATCATGGCTATGGAAACCGGGTATCTGCAGTATACAATGGCTCTTCTGGAAAAAGAATATGCAGAGGAAATCCGCATTCTGGGAATTCAGCTTCCGAAGACGGAGGAGATCCCCGCAGTACGCTTTGACGAGATCAAGCGCATAGTAGCAGAAGAATATGGACGAAAGATACGCAGCCCCTATGATCTGGAGCCGGAAGAAGAGGCGCTGATCAGCAGATACGCGAAAGAAAAGTGGGGAGCAGATTTTGTCTTTGTAACCCACTATCCTTCTAAAAAACGTCCGTTTTATGCGATGGACGACCCGGAGGATCCCACATACACGCTGAGTTTTGACCTGCTGTTCCGGGGAATGGAGATTACTACAGGGGGACAGCGCATACATGATTATCATATGCTTCTTGAAAAAATGGGCCAGAGAGGGATGACGGAGGAAGGCATGGAACAGTACCTGAGCACTTTCCGGTATGGAATGCCGCCTCACGGGGGACTGGGAATCGGCCTCGAGCGCCTGACCATGAAACTGACCGGAGACGACAATGTCCGGGAGACGACACTTTTCCCGAGAGATATGAGCAGACTGGAACCGTAGCGGCAGCCTGCCGGGCGGTTTGGCGGCACGGGTATCAGACAGATAAGGAGAAACAGATATGGCAAATAAAATATCAGACGAGACAATCGAATATGTGGGTATACTGGCAAAACTGGAACTGTCAGATGAGGAAAAGGAAGCGGCCAAGGCAGATATGGAAAAAATGCTGGACTATATTGACACCCTAAATGAACTGGATACATCAGGCGTGGAACCGATGTCACATGTATTTCCTGTGCACAATGTATTCCGGGAAGATGTGGTGACAAACAGCGACGGAAGAGAAGATACGCTGGCAAATGCGCCGCAGAGGAAAGAGGACAGTTTTGAGGTTCCCAGGACGATCGGATAAATCAGATGCCAGCCCGTCCGTCAAGCGGCGGACGGGCAAATACAGATGGCAGAAAGGCGGCATAAATGATGGAAATATTAGAACTTACAGCGTTAGAGCTGTCAGAGAAAATAAAAGCCGGCAGGATTACGGTGAGAGAGGCTGCGGAAGCGGCGCTCCGGCGGGCGAAAGACGTGGAGCCGGCAATAAACAGTTATGTAACCATAGATGAGGAAAGCGTGTACAGGCAGGCTGAGGCGGTACAGAAAAGGATTGATTCAGGAGAACTGACGGGGCCGCTGGCGGGAGTCCCAGTGGCGATAAAGGACAATATGTGTATCAAAGGAGAACTTACCACATGCAGTTCCAGGATACTTTCCAATTTTAAACCCACATATACGGCCCAGGCGGTGGAGAACATGAAAAAGGCAGGCGTGGTGATCATCGGGAAAACAAACATGGATGAATTTGCCATGGGAAGCACTACAGAGACGTCTTACTATGGCCCCACAAAAAATCCCCACAACACGGCTCATGTGCCGGGCGGCTCTTCGGGCGGTTCCTGCGCGGCGGTAGCGGCGGGAGAATGCTTCGGCGCTCTGGGCTCCGACACGGGCGGCTCTATCAGACAGCCCAGTTCCTTCTGCGGCGTGGTAGGGCTAAAGCCGACCTACGGAACCGTTTCCCGATACGGATTGATCGCCTATGGCTCTTCCCTTGACCAGATCGGACCGATCACGAAAGATGTGTCCGACTGCGCGGCGTTTCTTGAGGCCGTGTCATCTTATGACTTAAAGGACAGCACATCCGTCCAGAGAGACGACTGTGATTTCATGACAGCTCTTGTAAATGATGTGAAGGGGCTTAAAATCGGAATCCCCAAAGACTACATGGGAGAAGGCCTTGATCCGGAAGTGCGCACTGCGGTCTATGAGGCGGCGAAAGTGCTGGAAGAAAAAGGGGCGGCAGTGGAAACGTTTGACCTGGGGCTGGTAAAATATGCTATTCCTGCATATTATACCATTGCGGCAGCAGAGGCAAGTTCCAATCTGGAGCGGTTTGACGGCGTGAAATACGGATTTCGGGCAGACGGATACGAAGGACTGCATAACATGTACAAAAAAACAAGATCCGAGGGCTTTGGCGCCGAGGTAAAGCGGCGTATCATGCTGGGATCCTTTGTCCTTAGCTCGGGATATTATGACGCGTATTATCTGAAAGCGTTGCGGACGAAGGCTCTCATCAAGCGGGAATTTGACCGGGCGTTTGAAACTTACGATATTATTCTCGGGCCTGCGGCTCCTACAACGGCGCCAAAGCTCGGGGACAGCCTGAGCGATCCGCTTAAAATGTATCTGGGAGATATTTATACTATTTCTGTAAATCTGGCCGGCCTGCCGGGAATAAGCGTACCTGTGGGAAAAGACTCCAACGGACTTCCCATCGGCATGCAGCTTATCGGAAATGCATTTGAGGAAAAGAAGCTGCTCCGGGCGGCATATACCTACGAATGCGCCACAGGAAAACGGCATGAAAAGATGGCTGTGATAAAGGATATCATATCCGGCGAAAAAAGGATCGGGCAGAACGCGGAAAGTGTTTCAGCATCTGGAAAGGAGGTGCGCTGATCATGTCAGGACAGTATGAAACCGTGATCGGACTGGAAGTCCACATTGAGCTTGCCACAAAGACCAAGATTTTCTGCGGCTGTAGCACAGAATTCGGCAGCGCGCCAAACACGCATACCTGCCCGGTGTGTACGGGGATGCCGGGCTCCCTTCCGGTACTGAATAAGCAGGTGGTAGAGTATGCGATGGCTCTGGGGCTTGCTGCAAACTGTAAGATCACGCAGGTGTGCAAGTTTGACCGCAAGAACTATTTTTATCCCGACAACCCACAGAATTATCAGATTTCCCAGCTGTATCTGCCTATTGCAAGAGACGGATATGTGGAGATCGAGACGCCGGCAGGAGAAAAGAAAGTCCGTATCCATGAGATGCATATGGAGGAAGATGCGGGGAAGCTGGTTCATGATGAGTGGGACGATACTTCACTTGTGGACTACAACCGAAGCGGCGTTCCTCTGGTAGAGATCGTATCTGAGCCGGATATGCGCTCCGCTGATGAAGTCATTGCATATCTGGAGAAACTCAGGATGATCGCCCAGTATCTTGGAGTGTCAGACTGCAAACTTCAGGAGGGCTCCATGCGTGCGGATGTGAACCTGTCTGTCCGCAAAGCGGGAACAGATAAGCTGGGCACGAGAACCGAGATGAAGAACCTGAACTCATTTAAAGCCATTGCTCATGCCATCGAGGGGGAGCGGGCGCGTCAGATCGAGATCCTGGAGGAGGGAAAGGAGGTCGTCCAGGAAACCCGCCGCTGGGATGATAATAAAGAAAGCTCTTATGCCATGAGGTCAAAGGAAGACGCTCAGGATTACCGGTATTTCCCGGAACCGGATCTGGTTCCCATCGTAATCTCGGACGAGTGGATAAAAGCAGTGAAGGCGAGACAACCGGAGCTTCGCCCGGAAAAGCTGGAAAGGTACAGAAGGGAATTTGATATACCCCAATATGATGCAGAACTGATCACTGAGTCTAAAAAGGTTGCTGACCTTTTTGAAAAAACAGCAGAGCTGTGCGGGAAGCCGAAAAAAGTTTCAAACTGGATCATGGGCGAGACGTTCCGTCTGATGAAGGACAGGGGGATGGAGCCTGAAGAACTGTCATTTTCGCCTGAGAATCTGGCAAAGCTTATTGACCTTGCCGACGAGGGGACGATCAGCAGTTCTGTAGCAAAAAAAGTGTTCGAAAAGATTTTTGCCGACGACGTGGATCCGGAGGAGTATGTAGAAGAGCAGGGGCTCAGAACGGTAAGCGATGAAGGAGCAATAAGGGAAGTCGTAGAAAAGGTCCTTGCAGATAATCCCCAGGCGGTGGCGGATTACAAAGGCGGAAAGCAGAAAGCCTTCGGCGCGCTTATGGGACAGTCCATGCGGTCTCTGAAGGGAAAAGCAGATCCTGCAGCTGTGACAAAAATGATAAAAGAGCTGCTTG
>ERZ1090869.982-NODE-983-length-13869-cov-11.547198_pt1 | contig 13869 bp, 20 predicted proteins | sample MGYA00478474_ERZ1090869 | MGnify/ENA primary metagenome ERZ1090869 (study PRJEB33644, sample SAMEA5815748) | chicken gut metagenome | biome: Chicken; feature: Gastrointestinal Tract; material: Caecum | place: Ireland | collected 2019-01-01 | study: A study of the... | reverse complement strand
TCTACTTGGTATATTCCCACGCTCTCTCGCAGACGTCACCCACACCGGCTCCCCATTCATCTCCCGCAACTGCTCCAGCGTCAGCGGCTCGTTCGGCGGGGTGAGAGTGGGTGTATCCTCAATACATCCAATCAATTCTCCGTAGCTGGACAACCCCTTACCTACCAAAACTGTCCCAACGCTGTCTAGCCATTCATCGATCATGTCAATTGCTCTGTAAGCATCAATTATTCTCACGGTTCATCTCCTCCATTCTCTCCATCACCATCTGTACGGCCTCGTCCGTCATAGGAGCGCCGCAGGCAGGGCAAAAATGATTTAGTTCTTCCAAACTATCAAGGTCATGTTCACATCTGGAACATTCATACCATGTGCATCCGTCATCATCGGTCATGCCAATCCACTTACCCCTCCACGCCTTCTCCACCTGCTCCCGGCTGACGGGGCGGAGGGCTAAGATAGCAATTTTCAAGGCTTCCATCGCTTCAAAGCCTCCAGAATTCCGAAAATCTATCGGAAAATTGTTCAAGACTTTAATTGCTTCTTCCCGCGTCATGCTCATGGCTGCCCCTCCTTCGAAAAATATCGTGCCCTCGCTTGCTCATAAAGTCCTGAATAATTGTGAGGGTTAAAATTGAATCCATAACAAGCAAAAAACGCATCATTACTCATTGAAAACCATTCAAGTGCCCAGAACATTAGAGATTTTCCGTTCATAAATAAAACGTCGTATCTACTCATTCCATCCCCTCCAGCATCTCTATCTCCTCCGCGCTCAGGATAGGTGCGCGGGTGTTCCATGCTCTCACAACAGCCTTCGTCGCGTTTCCGGTGATACCACGCGGCCCGCGCCCATCGACCAAAATTTTTGATGATGCGTCGCACTTGGGACAAATAACACGCACGCCATTTTGCACAAACAGATACGCCCTGCCGCCACAAAATGGGCAGGGGAGTAATTCATATCGCGCTGTTATTGTTTCCTGCGCCTCTTTATCGCCCAACAGGGCGCGTCTAATCTCATCCATCAGTCCCATCTCCTCCCAACATCGTCCTCCACAGCCTCCGTGCCGCCCGCCAGTGCATGCGGAACCATCCGCGCCACCGCTCGCACTCCCGCCAGCGGTATCCGCCTTTCTCGCACGTCTCGCGCTCGGCGCAGGTCTCACAAGGGGATCTAGTCATCCTGTTCCACTCCTCTCTGCGCTCTCCGGCGCTGGACCTCTGCCAGCCAATCCTGTTCCCACTGTTCGAGCGGGCGGTCAGAGTCGTCCGGGCTGGGCTCCGGTTTCTGCGGCTTGGCCCTCTGGCCTCTGTCGCTCAGCGCGGCCATGATGTATGCCTCCGGGTTTCCGGGATGTTTGCCCTTTGCGATTTTGATGACTTCCAGCACATCCTCCTTACTGACCTGAGCGAGCTTTCTCTTGATGCCAGCTGTAAAGGGCTTGTCCGGATCTCTCCCAAAGGCCTTTTTGAATTCTTCTCTGATCGAATCTGTCGAATCGTCTCGACCTGTCGATTCAGATTCAGATTCATCGACATATTCATAATCATCTTCATATTCATTTTCAGATTCAGATTCATATTCATATTCAGCTAGATTTGCTAGGTTTTGCTTAGCTTTGCCAGCTTTTGCTAGATTTGCTAGGTTTTGCTTAGCCTTGCTAGCTTTTGCTAGACCTCCCCGCCGCCCTGCTTCCGCGCGTTTTTTACAGGTGCGCTCCCATTTTTTTCGATCACGGTCTAGTTGGGACGCAATCACGCGATATGCCAATTTGGTAATGGGGTCGAGTTCTGTTTGATCCATGCCCCGCGAATGTTCCAGGATTGCCGTTAAGAGCGTCCCGCGCTGCTCCATGTCCAAATCCTCGAGCAAATCATAATAGCTGTTGTACAGCACAAAACTGTCCTTCTCGGCCAAATTCTCACCTCCTAAAAGGCCGGGGCGACCGAAGCCGCCCCACTCACGTCACACCTTGGCGGTGAGGTGCTCGGCCGCGAGTTGCTCTGCCATGTCCTGTACCTCATCCTCACAGTCGAGGGCAATACAGAGTATGTCCAGCATGTTGTAGAGAATGGCAATACTCCGGATGAACTCTGACCGGTTGTCCTGACTGTATTTGTCGGCGTTTGTGAAACGGATGGCAGCGAGTTCCGCATACAGACGTGCGCCTGGCTCGCTGGTATTCTGTGCCATCTCGTACAGGTTGTCATAATGTTTTTCATTCATGGTCGTTTACTCCTCACAAATTTTAATCTCAATGCCCGGAAATTCTCGGGCAAACATTTGCTGCCATTCCGCCGCGCGGCTGTTCCCAGCCGACAAGTGCAGCAGATAAATGGTCATCACATGGGACAGGTCTTGTTTTTTGAGCCAGCGGATCACGTCCCGAACCTCGAAATGGCTGTGCCGGATACGGTTTTTCAGGCTCTCAGGAATACGCTGGGACGCGGCCAGCAGGCTCTCCTCGTAATTGCATTCGACGGCTATGTAGGTCAGGCGTGGGACGATGTACGACAGGCTGCGGGTGTCCGCTGCGAACAGCAGGCGCTCGCCGGTGCGTGTGTCGTCGATCAGATAGCCGACCGGATCGGCTGCATCGTGCGCCACGCGGAAGGCCATCACCCGAAACGCCCCGACCATGATCGGCACATTGGGTTCGATGATCTCAGCGTCCCACAGTTCCAGCGCCCGCGCCGTACCCTCCGACATGTACACCGGAACGCCGTGCCGGATGAGCTGCCCGGCCGCGCTGCTGTGGTCCTTGTGCTCGTGGGTCACAAAGCAAGCGGCGGTGTCCATGAGGGTAAATCCGGACTTTTCGGCCAGCTTCTTATACGGCAGGCCGCATTCCAAGAGCAGGACAGTTTCGCCGTCGCTCACCATGTACGCGTTGCCCCTGGAGCTGCTTGCCAGACTGCGAAAGGTCAAATGGGGCACGCCCCTTCCTGTGCGGTGGATTCAGTGGGCATATCCAACGGCTTGTCCGGCGGGTCATTCTGGTACTGGTCGCTCTTTTCAATGGCCTCACGCATCCAGGCAGGAAGTGCATCCCATTTGGGACCTGAGAAACCATCTTCGTCGATGTCATAGGTGACCGGCAGGGTATCAGATTCCGGCGCAGGCATCCCCTTGGGCAATGCCATCACATCCTCAATGTTGTTGTGTGCGCCATCCTCGGAGACCGTCACACGGATTTGACAGCCACGGCCAATCAGGGAGAATAGATCAAGTTCTCCGAGCTCCTGTTCGCTCATATTGGCGTTCAGCCAGGCGTTCAACATTTTGTTCAGGGCGCCCTTCTTGCTCACGGAGAATGTGCACCGCTTGGACAACTGCCGCGGCTTGTGCTCGCCGTCAATTACGACGGTTTCCGAGGGGATGTCAAAGGCGAACACGACCTTGCGCGAGGTGTTCTTGAACTTTTCGCTGTATTGGTCTCCCAGGTCCACAACCGCCACACACACAGCCATGTACACGCCTGCTTCCATCGGCGGGACGGCGGGCTTTACCTTATCTTTCAGCTTCATACAATTCTCAGCTCCTTATCATTTTCCGACACGACAAGGCGAATCACCTGTGTGTCAATTTCCTGTAATTTTGTAACCGATTCAGCATTGTCAACGACCAGCGGCACACGCAGGCCGTAGTGTTCCGACAGCGTCTGGATGATGTCCAGGCCGACATTGATCTGCATAGCGTTGTTGAGATCGGTATAGGGTACGCCGTCCACCATCACATCACAGCAGTCAGCCACACCACCGTTAATCTGCTGGGTAAACAGGCGGAACCGTGCGAGCTGAAAGCGGCTATTCACGGAATCGGTAATAAATTGACAACGGTAGCGGGAAAATTCCTCACACATTGCAAGTTTTCGGTCGATTTCTTCAAGAGCCGTCGCCTGTGCGCGCTGCTCGGCCTTGAGCTCGTCCACACGAGCGCGGGTCTCGTCCAGCTGGGCCTTTGCCGCAAGCACCTGAGAAACCTGTGTGAGTTCCCGGTCTGTCTCAGCGATCTGGCCCCGAATCCGGTCGCGCTCGGCCTGTTGGTCATGCTGAATTCTAGACACATTTTCTCGGGCTTCGTCCAGCAGTTTCGTGGCCTCTTCCCGGCGTTCCTTGTAACCTGGCAAATCCTCAATGGCCAGAGCTTCCGGCGGAATGTAAGCGTCAAGCTGCGCTTTGACCTGTTCGTATTCCTCACGCACCCGCGCGGCTTTTTCTTTCAGTTCCGCGTGCCGTACCTTCTGCGAGGCCTGATTCTGCTTAATCAAATCGCTGTCCTTTACCAGTCGCGCTTCCCGGTCTGCCTTGTCCTGTTCGAACTTGGCCTTGGCCTGTGCCGCCTCAATGGCCGGTAGTTTCTGCCCGCAGGTCGGGCAAATATCGCCAGTAAAAGTTTCGGCCTGAATGCTGCGCCATACTGCCCGGTATTCCTCCAACTGCGCGTCTGCGGCCTCGATGTTCTTTTCACAGTCCTCAGCCATCCTGTCCAGATTATTCAGCGTCCAGGCGAGTTCGTTGATTTTGGAGCTGAGCGCGGGCCGGTCGTCCTGCACCGGCACATTCTGACTTGCCCGGTGCGCGGCGTTTTCAGCGTCCAATGTTTTTAGATCGGCCTCATACCGGCGGCAATCGGCCTCAGCAGCCGTCAGCAGCGTCCCGCCGTCCAGCCTGGACAGGTCTGCCAGCAGTGCGCCCTTTTGCGCATCCAGTGCGCTCTTGTCCGCCTGTGCCTTGTCATAGTCCAGCACATCCAATTCGGATACCCGGCGCTCGCACTCGTCAATGCGGATGGGTAGGCTGTCCAGCGTCTTGTTTGTGCCCTTACGCTCGGCCATCAGCGCGGCTTTGTACTCGTCTACTGTCCGGCGGCCCAACAAACCGGCCAGCTCGTCAAACTGTCCCGCCATGATTTCCCGATCATCCGGTAGGCCGCACACCTCGGCCAACTGACGGCGGCGTTCCTTCCAGGGCAAATCCCGCGCGAATGCATGCACGTTGGTCAGCAGCTTAAACACATCCTCGCTCACGATGGCGGCGATCATGCGCTTGTACTCGCCTTCCTTGCGCGGCACATCGTCGATGGTATACTCGGTCGTATCGCCGTCGTACTGAGCGACCGCGCAGCCGCGAGGCTTACTCCACTTCTCGCGCAGCGTCTTGCATAGTTTCATGGGATCGCCGTTGATTTCAAGGAGGGCCGTGACCGTCGGCGTGACGCCGGGAATGCCGGTTGGCTTAATGGAAAACTTTGCGCTCCCGCTCGAGTCTTTGCCGAACAGCAGCCAGGTCAGCGCGTCATAGACGGTCGTTTTCCCTGTCGCGTTGTCGCCGTAGATTGATGTTAAATCGCCATCAAATTCGATATGTAATGCGCGGATGCCCTTGAAATAGCTGATATTGAGGCTTTTTAGATGGATTTTGTTCATTGCTTTATATTCCTCCTGATCTATTAGACAGTGCGTGGGACCGGCAGGCATTCCCGGATGATTCCGCCCCGATTCCATACGGTTGGCGGACATTTATGCTCAACCACCATAAACCGTTCCTGTGGGTGCACCCACACCACAACGCCGGTGCACATAACGCGCTTTTCTGTCCTGCCGGTATCCACATATGACGGCGTAAACCGGACGTGTTTGCCAATCATGGGGTGGCGCTTTCTATTCCGTGCCATCATTTCCCCCTCTTAATCAACAGATATCCAGAGTATGCAGCACTCAGCGCCGCTAAAATCATGGTGCGGGTCTCAAACGAGAGAGACCAAAATACCACATACGCCGTAGCCAGCACCGCACAGCACAATGCGATTGCGGTACCGCGATAAATCGCACGGTCTTTCTGTGTCATACATTTACCGCCTTTCTAACCGCGTCCACAAATCTCGCGAACTCGTCCAGTTCCTCCATGGTCAGCGTGATCCCCTCGCTACATGAGACGAGCCCAATCCGAACCTCCTCTGCCCGGTAGTCCGCCAACGCGACGTAATCATTCTCTAAAAATTCTCGGGTGATGATTTTATCAACCATTGCAAAATCCTCCCATAAATTGCGCCTTGATCGCTGGGATTAGCAGTAGATACGCCTGTGCGATTTGGCTATCCCTGTGCGTTCGCTTGACTTGAGCCGCCCACTCGTCGAGCGTACCCGCAAAACACCCGCATCTGACGCAAATGCACCCATCCGACAGCAGGAAAAAATACGTTGTGCGACCGCAAGAACCGAATCCACCAACAGATAGCATACTCACAAATTGGCCAAATTCGCAAATACAACGCGCGCCAAAGCTGCAATGCGCGTCAAAGCTGCACTGCGCGCCAAAGCTGCACTGCGCGCCAAAGCTGCAAACCTCGTCAAAGCTGCAATGCGCGCCAAAGCTGCAACCTGCGCCAAATCGGCAGACCGCGCCAAATCGGCAGACCGCGCCAAAGCTGCAATGCGCGCCAAAGCTGCAATGCGCGCCAAAGCTGCAATGCGCGCCAAAGCGGCAAACCTCGCCAAAGCTGCAACCTGCGCCAAATCGGTCGATTGCTGTGTAATCGCCGGTCGGGCAGTGCTTGATCCCGTTTTCGTCTACTGGGATAGCATCAAATTCTTCCTGTGTGTATTTTTTCATATTGACATCCTCCTGACATATCTATTAAAATATAGACACTGTATTTTTCTGTGCCGCCCATCCTCGTGCCAACGGGGAGGGCGGTTTTTTACTGTCCGCTGCGCATGACATCCCGGATGATTGCGGCCAGGTCGCCCCGCGGGATCGTGACCAATGTCCCCCGCTTGTACGCAACCAGCAGGCCGGGGCTGATGTTGTATGTCCAGCTCGCGCCGCAGGCCCGCACGGTGCTCTCCCGCTCGGCCACGAATCCAAACGGCACCTGATGGTCCTGCAGGGCATAATACAATTTGTTCGCGTTCCATCCGATGTACTGCGCCGCGATTGGAACCGGCACATTGTCATAGGCCAGGATGTCCGCGTCTGTGATGGGGACGCGCTCACGATTTTTTTGATTTGCCATTGTGATTCACCCCCTTTCACGCTACTGGCTTTCGCAGGAACAAATTAATGAAATACTGCTGCCCTTTTCCGGTAACTTTAGGCGTTTTATTGACCGTAACATGCCCGTCAGCGTGGGTGACGCTGGTTTCCTTGATCTCGAACAGTCCCATTTCCACCGCCCGCTGTGTCGGCATATTCCAATCGCTGCCCTTGCGCCGGATTAAATAGCCGTTCGTCCGCAGCCATTCAAATAGCCGGTTGCCGCCGATCTGTACGCCGTTCTGCCGTAAGATTTTGGCGAGGTCAAAAACCAGGATAGAGTGTTGCGATGCCGCCACGCTTTCAGCGAACAGCACTTTGGGCGCGTCCCGCTCGACTTTCTCAGCGAGTGCATTCGCCCTGGCCCTCTCGGCCTTTAATTCCTCCATAGCCCGAATCATCAGGTCTGGATTGTTCAGCAGTTCATCGGCCGCGTACAGGCCATGCCGGCGGATGCTGGGCAAAACCTCTGACGTGACCCAGTGTTTGAATTTGCGGGCCGTCGGGAGTTTGGATGACAGCACCAGGGAATATAGGCCGGATTCATTAATAAGAATTCCTTGCGTTCCGTTGACGGTGAACGATTCGTTCACCCCTTTGTCTTCGTCATCTACATGGTCTCGAATCGCCTTTTGTGGGTTGGTGTACCCCAGCGCTTCCGCTACGTCCTTACCGACCAACCACGGTTCGCCGTCGATCTCAACGGTTCGGACTGCGCCGAACTCTGGGTTCTCGAAAATTTGTAATTGGTTCATGGTTCCTCCTTTCGTTTGTGCCCTCCCCGCCCTCGTGCTATACTGAGGTGGAGAGGAGGAATATAAATGAAAGCTCCTAAAATCGATCCAAAAATCTTAGAGTATAGCCGCAAATTCTCTCAAACTCAAGAAACAGCTCGTAGAAAACATGCTTTGTGGGAATGGATAAAAGACAAAGGCGTGGATATTATTGCTGTGATTATATCTTTGATCGCACTCATACGAACGTTCTGATCAGCGCAGCAATCGAAAGCCCGATTGCCAATAACGCAATCCATCGTTCCCGCAAATAGTTCATGCCTGTCTCCTTTCACGATGCTTTCACAACCTGCCGTTCTAGCAGCTTCGCCTTGTACCATTCCAGCCGCCGCTTGCGTTCCTCGTAGATCGGCGTAGAAATGAGGAGTCCGATATCGGCCTTCTGTAGGGCGTTCATTAGCCAAATCTGATCATCTGTCAAATGTGGCCGGATGGTTTCGCCCTTTTTCAGTCCATGAGTTTCGCGGAACTGCTTGGCCGTCATGCCGGTAACAAGCCGGTTGATCATGTCGCATTCGTTCGAGAAATGATAGGGCCGCGGGCTGTCGTGCAACAATTTGATATTCTCGGTCAACTCCGGAAAATCCTGCCGCGTCGCAACCAGTGTGCGAATAAACGATTCCATTTCATTGAACCGCTTAATATACGCTTCCTTGAACCGCGCGGCCTTTTTGCCTCGGTATCCCATTACCAGGAATGTGAATCCGTCGCGGGTCATGTTGACGCACGGCTGCTTTTTCCCTTGTTCGTTGATGTAGGAGGACGGCGCAAAATTGCGCAGTCGAAATTCTTCCGAACAATCCAAATTGCGAATGGACTTTAGCACGTCCTTGTGCTCCTTCTCGAACATCCGCGCCACGATCAGGCTGTTTGCTCGTGCCGTGTCGCTGGTATCAGCAAACACGCCATAATCGTCCATCGGAATTAGCTCTTTCATGTCGTCACCTCCTACGATTCTAGGCCGCTGATTTCGTCATCGGTTGCAAATAGGTACGCAAACGGTTTATCGAAATACCGGCAAAGAATTTTGCACTCCTGCGGGGTAAACCGACCGCTTTTCAGCTTGCTTTCGATGGCGGTTCTGCTGATATTTAAAATACCCGCCATGTCATCATTGCTGAGATGATGATACGCTTTTTGTCCTAACAGATTAGGATACATCCTGAATTTCACCTCCATATTCTCTTTGGTACGCGATTCGCTTACCTGTGATTTTATTTTATCAGCGATATGCGTACCTGTCAAGGGATTTTCAAAAAAAAGTTGACAAAACGCATACATGAATATATACTATAATCAAGGAGGTGAACTACGGTGGGGCTTGCGGAAAATTTAAAGAATGCTCGTATATCCAAAGGGCTAACTCAACAGCAAGTTGCCGATGCGTTAGGGATTACCAAGTCCACATATTCTGGATACGAGCTAGGCCGACGGGAGCCGGACGCAATAAAACTGACAAAATTATCTCGGCTTTTAGGCACGTCCGGGGATGTACTATTGGAAACCGGCCTTGGCGAAGACGCCAATAAAAAAAATCCCTCAGACGCCATCAAAAAGGCAACTGAGGGAATGACCACAGAAGATATTCTATTAAAGTTCGCCCGATCCGCCGGGCTTCTCAACGATAATCAGGATTTGTCTGACGACGATTTTGAAATGTTGAAAAACGTTATTTCAATATTAGAGGTTTGGTTCAGACAAAAGAAGGAAGAAGGTTCTTAATTCATATTCGAATTCACTTTCCTCTATTATCGTTGACAATTTTTCGATGTTAGGGTGTGCAGGCGGTAACGCCTGATCCATAGTTTTCTCGGGGACTTCCGTCTGCATATCTATTTCCTCACTTTCCGTTTTCGAACTATCGTTCGATTTTTGATGTCACCATTATAACGCGCACTTGTTCTAGTTTCAACCTTAACAGTGGTTTTTTGTGTATTATTGCTAAAATAGTATGCAAAAAACTGTCGTTAATGACAATGGAAATTGAAGGAGGTCGTAAGAATGAAGAAAAGATTGCTTGCGCTGGCAATGGCGTCTCTATTGGCGGTTGGTTCTGCGGGGGCTACCAGTCTGATCGTAGACGGCAAAACGGTGCAGTCTGATGTGCCGCCAGTCATTACGGATGGGCGTACATTGGTTCCCGTCCGGGCACTGTTCGAATCCCTGGGGGCAACGGTTGGATGGGACGACGCAACACAGACCGCAACCGCGACTAAGGGAGGCACAGTCATCTCTATGCAGATCGGCAGCCAGACCGCGTACGTAAATGGTGCTGTGGCCTCGCTGGACGTTCCCGCCCAAACGATTGACGGGCGCACGATGGTCCCGGCCCGTTTTGTGGCGGAATCCTTGGGCGCACAAGTGACATGGGAGGCAGATACCGACACGGTATATATTGCTACTACAGATAATTACGATGGCTATCGGTTAGCCCCACAAATCATTTATACAACGTCTGCGAACGAAAATGGCTACGGCGATACCTATATGTATGCCGATGGCGTATTATCAGGCATCAGGACATTGGACGCTTATGATTATCGTGTCCTTTCTACAGCGAACGGAAATATCGCAATTTTGAATCCTTTTTATCTCTCGTCGTTTTATGATGCTGCCTCCGGACGGACATCCCGTGTCTGCTTTATGTATCTGGGATTCTCCGAGGTGCTGAATATGGCATCCGGTGCCTACATGGAGCTTGGCGAATTGCCACAGGATGTCTCATCGCAGCAGCCTGTCGAAACTCCTGCGCAAGATGCGCCTGTGCAGGACACACCGGCTAGCACCCCTTCTAATAATGAATCTCGCACAGTATACATCACCAAGACCGGAAAGCGCTATCATTATGACAGCAACTGCAACGGCGGCACCTATATTGCAAGTACCCTCGCAGAGGCGCAGGCACGCGGCTTGACGCCCTGCCAGAAATGCGTCCAGTAAAAGGAGGGCATACTATGGGGTGGAGATATCGAAAAAGTATCAACCTCGGGCCTTTTCGCATTAATTTCAGCAAAAAAGGCATAGGATACAGTGTTGGATGCAAAGGATATCGAGTTACGAAGAAGGCCGGGGGCGGATATCGAAGGACAATATCTATCCCTGGTACCGGTATATCTCATGTGACTGAATACCGTTCTAATTCCGTGTCTGCTCCTGCTCAATATCAGCCGAAGCATAAGAAGACCGCCTTATTGCTCTGCATTTTTCTCGGTTTTCTAGGGATTCATCGGTTCTATGTAGGTAAAATCGGTACTGGTATTCTATGGCTCTTTACCCTTGGGCTGTTTGGCATCGGATACATCGTTGATATTTTTCGAATTGCTTTTGGCTCATTTGCCGATCAATATGGGATTCCTTTAGATTGACTCTCGCCGAAAGCAAACAAATGAGTGAACCAAAGAACAAAATAAAAAGCCGCCCACCCTGCTGCAACAGGACAAGCGGCCAGCATCAGGGACAGGCCCGTGATACGACTTGCAATTGTATTATATCACCTGTCCCTGGTTTTGCATACCCTTTTTGCAAAAATCACGAAAGGACAGGTGTTTTTTTATGCGCAGGCCCAACGGAACAGGCACGATCACGAAGATGTCCGGCGCTCGCCGCAAACCCTACGCGGTGCGCGTGCCGGCGCGCGACCGGAAGGGACGTGTCGTGCAGAAATATTTGTCGTATCACGCGACCATGCGGGATGCCATGGAGGCATTAGACGCCTATCGCTATCGATTCTCCGTGCAACAGGCCCCGCCCCCGGATGCCCTAGGCCAGACATTGACGGATGCCTGGGAGGGATGGAAGAAAAAAGTACATTTCGACACAAAATTGTCGTACAACACGCAAAAAACGTATAAATCCGCCTGGAATTCCCTGTCCGCGCTGCATGAGTTCAAAATCCGAAATTTGGGGATTGACCAATGGCAAGCGGCGATAGACCAACTGGAAGCCGCCGGGAAAAGCAAGAGCGCCATCGAACACGCCTGCCTGATTGCAAAGAGCCTCAGCCGGTACGCGCTCGAACACGATTGGATTCAGAAAGACTATGCGCAATTTATTGCCGTTCCGAAGGTGGGTGCAAAGGTAAGGAAAGGCGCGCTCACAGAGGAACAAATTGCCGCGCTTGCACAAATGGCCGCGCAGGGCAACCAGGACGCCGCGAGCGTGCTCGCGCTCTGTTACACGGGTTTCCGTGTGTCTGAATTTTTGGAGCTCTCTCCGGCCTCCTATGACCGGGAAAACGGCATATTGATTGGCGGCGGCAAAACAGCTGCCGGGAAAAACCGTATCGTGCCGGTGCACCCTGCCATCCTGCCGTATATTGACGCGTGGGCCAAGCAGAACCGAAAACGATTATATACCAGCGGCAACGGGCAGGCGATAGGGTACGAGACATACCGAAAGATCGTCTGCCAGATCATGGCGCAGATCGGTTGCCCGGATGCAACAGCCCACTGGTGCCGTCATACCATGGCGTCCAGACTAAAACGGGCGGGCGCAGACCCGATGATCGTTAAACTGATTTTAGGCCACGCCACAGGCGATATCACAGAGCGATACACACATGTGACGGTCGATCAGCTTAGGGAAAATGTCCTGCTTCTCCCCATGCCTTTGCAACTAACGCTGTAGTGTTGTACAATTTGTAACTAATTAAAATATTTGAAATAATTACATTTTATTCGAGATATTGCGATTATAGCCATATAAAATGTTTTTTATTTTCATTAAATTATATTGTAGTATTATAGCACTATTATCTGCATAAATGCAACACAAAATTCAGTAAATGCACTATTTTTTATATTTTTCAGGAGAAAACCGAGAAAAAATGTACGGATATTCTCTATTGCAAAAATAGGGTTTGCCACTAATTTGCCCCTAATACGCAACTAACGCTACAATATTGTACAAAATAACAGGGCGGCCAAACGGTCGCCCCTTGTTCATTTATTCGCCGTAGCATCCGGCGCGGTCATTGACCACGAGCACCTTTAGGGTATCCTCAGTGAGGTTGAGCACGCCGCCACCCTCGCCCTTGAGATAGCCCTTCTTTACGAGCTTGGACACGGTCGGCTTGGCCCAGTCGGGCATATCATCATAGTATTTGTATCGCACAGAATCATCCTCCGTTTGCGTTAGGGATTGTTGGAACGCCGTCCACAGCGCCGGGTCATCTACCATCGGGCCGGGGCAGTATTTGCCGGTCACGTCATAGTGACGGATTACGCGGTCAACCGGTACGCCGTACCGCTGCATGAGGTAGCGCACGAGTTCGGCGGCGGTCTCGATGCTGCCCTGGCGCACATTGCCCTTTTTGTCGTTCATGCAGATTTCCACGCCGATACTGTTCGCGTTGCGGCATTCTGGATGCCGGTAGGTCTTGGCCCCGCAGTGCCATGCGGTATCCGTATCTTTGACCGACTGCCAGATTTCGTTTTCGTCGCAAAAATAGTGCGCACTCGCCCCGACCTTTTCCCGCGCGAAGTAATCCGCGTTATTCTTGGCCGTGTCGCCCTGATTGGACGTGTAGTGAATGACAATGTACTCCACAGGGCCGGAACGCCCGGCGGCATAGTTGCCTGAATGGGACTGTTTGAAATTGATTTTCATTTTTCGCCATCCTCCTTCCCTTGCAGCTGCTCAATAGCCTGCATGATAACGTCAGGCACCGGCAAGCCCATCAGTCCTGCGTTCTCGATGATCGAGATGGTCTCATTGACCACATAGGCGATGACTACCGCGTCTCGGACAAACTCCGTGCCCAGGACAATGTCCAGGCGGGCCGCGACCAGGACGATGACCAGCGTCATGCCCTTTTTGAGCAGGCCCTGCCAGCACGCAACGCTGTTGAGCGCTCCGGTGGTGCTTTTGTCGCTGGAGTGAAACACGCCCGCGACGACGAGGCCGGACGCATAGTCAATGGCCATGAAGATCAGCAGCGTGATGAGTGCGGCATCCAGACCACCGAACAGCTGCCCAATTACGCCGCCGATCACGCCCGCGCCGGTCATCACAGCGGCTTTGGTCTCTGTCAAAT
>ERZ1090869.979-NODE-980-length-13886-cov-4.832839_pt1 | contig 13886 bp, 12 predicted proteins | sample MGYA00478474_ERZ1090869 | MGnify/ENA primary metagenome ERZ1090869 (study PRJEB33644, sample SAMEA5815748) | chicken gut metagenome | biome: Chicken; feature: Gastrointestinal Tract; material: Caecum | place: Ireland | collected 2019-01-01 | study: A study of the... | reverse complement strand
TTTCTTTTTATTTATTGGATTTATTTCTTGTCAATGTCGTTTTTAAAAAAATCGACCCGTTGATTGTCGTTACCAAAACCGATCTGTTAACCGAACAGGAACGAACGTTCTTCCAACAACAACTTTCCTATTATGAAACTTTGGGGTATCCGGTTCGATATGTCGACAGCCTTAAGAAAAAAGGAATTGATGCCGTCGAACGGTTGCTGGAAAATAAGGTGACGGTTTTTACCGGTCAAACCGGGGCCGGTAAATCGACGTTGATCAATGCGATTTTCCCCCATTTTTCTTTGGAAACGCAAGAAATTTCCAAAGCTTTGGGGCGCGGAAAACATACAACCAGACAAACGACGTTGTATCCTTATCACACGGGGTTGATTGGCGATACACCGGGATTTTCCAAATTGGAATTGCAACCGACGGAAAAAAGACAGTTGGCGGATTGTTTTGTGGAATTTAAAAATTATACTTGTCGATTTAAAGATTGTCTGCATCAAACCAATGCCAAAGGCTGTGGAGTCAGACAAGCCGTATCCGAAGGAAAGATTTTAAAATCCCGTTACGATCATTATTTGAAAATGCTGGAGGAACAATAAATGAAAATATCGTTGTCTATTTTAACGGTCGATTTTTTTAATATCGAAAAAGCTTTGGAAGAACTCGTCTTAAAAACGGATTATTTGCATATGGATGTGATGGACGGGTGTTTTGTGCCCAATTTATCGTTTGGTCCTCAAGTTGTATCGTCTTTAAACCGGCATCTTTGTCTGCCGCTTGATACGCATTTGATGGTTACTCATCCGAAATCTTATGTTGAGGCTTTCGCCAAAGCCGGCAGCCGGTATATCACTTTTCATGTCGAGTCGGAAGATGATGTTTTATCGACCATCGATGAAATCCGTCGGTTTGGGGCTTTACCGGGAATCGCTTTAAAGCCGAAAACGGAAATTCAAACGATTTTACCTTATTTACCGTTGGTGGATATGGTTTTGATTATGTCGGTGGAACCCGGTTTCGGAGGGCAGTCGTTTCAACGGTCAGCCGTTTACAAAGCTAAACAACTGTTTGAGTTGAAAAAAGAAAAAAACTATTCGTATCTAATCAATATCGATGGTGGGATTAACGATCAAACACTTCCTTTGGTTTCTTCCTATGTGGATTTGGCGGTCAGCGGCTCGTATGTTTTAAACAGTTCTGATCCGCTGGAAAATCTTTTGAAATTAAAGTCTATTGATTGAAGGTTTTTCATACACTATACTAAGGTGATGAAGATTAAAATACTAGTGATAACACTTCCTGATTGCATTGTGCGCTTTCTTTCTTTTTTTAAAGGAAAAGGGAAAAAAGCAAAATAGAAATTATGATTGCCATAATTTCTATTTTTTTTATTCAAAAGACTTGACAGTTGAATAGTTGTTCAACTATAATAAAGACAGTTGAATAACTATTCAACTATAAAGGGGGCCTGAAAATGTTTGAAGAATGTGAAGTAACATTGGTTCACAAAGAAATAGTCAAAGAAGTAAAAAAATCAATGCCCAAAGAAGATGACTTGTGCGCAATCGCCGAATTGTTTAAAGTTTTTGGCGACAGTACACGAACCCATATCCTTTCGGCTTTATTCGAACATGAATTGTGTGTCTGCGATATTTGTAAAGTCGTCCATATGACCAAATCGGCGGTTTCTCATCAGTTAAGAACGTTGCGGGAAGCCAATTTGATCAAATCGCGAAGAAGCGGTAAGGAAGTTTTTTATTCGCTTTCAGACGATCATGTGGTATTGATTTATCAGAAAGCCTTAGAGCATGTACAAGAGGAAAGAGAGGAAAATAAACATGAGAAAAATTGCTAAAATCACTGGATTGGATTGTGCGAACTGTGCTGCGAAATTAGAAGCGGCACTTGCTAAGATCAAAGGAGTTCAATCGGTATCGCTGAATTTTATGGCGCAACGCGTTACATTTGAATTGGATGACGCTTTGGTTTTGGAAACGATTGATCAAATTAAGAAAATAACGAAGAAAATGGAACCGGACTGCGATTATAAGGGGATTTAAAGATGAGCAAAGAGAAATGGAATCTAATCCGAATCATCGTTTCGGCGGTCGTTTTTATTCCTTGTTTCATTTTGCATATGTTGGTTGAGATGCCTCCTTATGTTTTGCTTTCGATTACACTGATTGTGTATGCTTTGATCGGTTATGATATCGTCTATAAGTCGGTACGCAATATTTTTCATATTCGTTTTTTGGATGAGAATTTTTTAATGGTGATCGCCACAGTCGGTGCTTTTATCATTGGGGAATATTTAGAAGCCGTTGCGGTTATGATTTTTTATCAAATCGGGGAATTGTTCCAAAGTTATGCCGTCGGAAAATCCAGAAAGTCCATCGCCGCTTTGATGGATATTCGTCCGGAAAAAGCGACGATTTTAGTGGATGGAAAAGAAAAAACAGTCGATCCCGAAGAAGTGTTGGAAGGCGATATTTTGCTTATCAAAGTCGGTGAAAAAGTCCCGGTTGACGGAATTGTTTTAAAAGGCAAATCCAGTTTGGATACAAAAGCGTTGACCGGAGAATCGGTGCCGATGGATGTGGCACCGCAAGATGAGGTGTTGAGCGGAAGCATTAATTTAAGTGGTGTTTTGACCATTCGGGCAACGAAAATGTATTTTGATTCTACCGTTTCCAAAATTTTGGATTTGGTGGAAAATGCGGCCGGAAAAAAAGCCCAATCGGAAGCATTTATCACGAAATTTGCCAAATATTATACACCGCTTGTTGTTTTGGCCGCGGTTTTACTTGGGGTGATTCCGCCCTTACTGGACGGCCAATGGGAACAATGGGTGTTCCGTGCCTTGACGTTCTTGGTTGTCAGTTGTCCTTGTGCGCTGGTTATCAGTGTACCGCTTTCTTTTTTCTGTGGCATCGGCGGCAGTTCCAAAGATGGGATTTTAGTAAAAGGCGGCAGTTATTTGGAGTTGATGGACAAAGCTAATGTTTTTGTTTTCGATAAAACCGGAACATTGACGAAAGGTGTTTTTGAAGTAGTGGACGTTAAAAGCGATCTTCCTAATGACGAAGTCTTGAAAATTGCGGCGATTGCCGAAAAAAACTCCAATCACCCGATCGCCAAGAGTATTTTGGCCAAAGTCGATTCGGTTGAAGAAGGATACGAAACCGAAGAAATCGCCGGATATGGTATGGTAGCCAGAAAAGAAGATGTGATTTTGGTCGGAAATGCCAAATTGATGGAACGCTTTGATATTCCGTATGTTGAAAACGATGCAATCGGCAGTGTGGTTTATGTGGCAAAAAATCAACGGTTTATCGGCAGCATCGTCATTTCGGATACCGTTAAAGAAGATGCTTTCGAAACGATGGAGTATCTTCATAAAAATCATCTTAAAACGATCATGTTGACCGGTGATAATGAAAAAGTCGCTATTCATGTTGCCGAAACGTTAAAGATTCAAGAAGTTCATGCCAATCTTTTACCGCAAAATAAAGTTGCGTTGGTAGAGCAAATTTTAGCATCGAAAGATAAAAAAGATGTCGTTGCGTTTGTGGGCGACGGAATCAACGACGCACCGGTTTTAATGCGGGCCGACATCGGGATTTCAATGGGTGGTATCGGCAGTGACAGTGCGATTGAGGCGTCGGATCTTGTTTTGATGTACGATGATTTAACCGGAATCATCAAAGCCAAAAAAATGGCGCATAAAACGGTTACGATCGTATGGGAAAATATTTTGTTTGCTTTAATAGTCAAATTTTCGGTATTGATTTTAAGCGCATGCGGTTTTGCCAATATGTGGTTGGCCATTTTAGCAGATGTCGGTGTTGCTGTACTGGCGATTTTAAATGCAATGCGTTGTGCTAAAACAAAACAATAAAAAAATAGTAGAACAGCTTATGTAGGGCGAGACATACTCCCGCCGACAACAAACAAAAGTTGTTGGGCTTCTGTGCGTGTTTTGTCTTAATTATCATTGGAAAATCTGACGCTCTGGTGCCCACATTTCGCGCGGACATATAAAAACAGATAAGAAGTTATAAAGGAATATGGTAAACCAAACCGTAGAACATCAAGTTTTATCCGCCGGTTTTGTCTATGATAGAACGACGTTTTAAGGGGTAGCAATAGTAAACTTTGACCAAGGCTTTATAAACCTCTACTGCGTAACTTTCGTCCCCAACTATGGAGAGATGGCGAAAGCACTCGTTGCTCTAGCCATCTTGATTACCGAACAAGTAAAGGGCAGGCGGAGTCAGTGGCGGGCGTTTTACCATTGACGGGGACGACTGACTATGCTACCCTCTGCGGGTTATGTACTTATTTTGCGAAGTTTATGAAGTCCTCTTGATACATTTCATAATCAATAGATGACTGCAATTCCCCAAGCTGATTTTTCCATGAGTTTTCCAAAACTCGTAGTTTTCTGAAGCCGAGTTTTTCGTAAACATATTGTGCTCTTTTATTGTTGACATTCGTGTCAAGAATGATTCGTTTACATCCCATATCAGAAAATAGTGATGATATAAGCATACTAAGCAGCACTTTCCCTAATCCCTTATCGTGCAGCGAAAAGTCACAAATATTTATTCCTATTGCAGCCGTGGCTTCACTCTTGATGCGATAATTCATTTCGCCTACAGAAATGTGGTCAACCTCAATAATTAAGCGCCTATAAGAGTTATCGCTATCATTTTTAAGACTATCGGCAATATCTTTCGCCGTTTGACCAATACCATTGGGAAAACCTGCATGTGCCATTATGGTACCGTCATTCCACCATGTCGCTAATTGCTCAGCATCATCAACATTTGCATTTCTAATTGTTAGATTTTGAAATTTTAATAACATAAAGTCCTCCATTTTTCGGGATGGTTAAAATATAGTCACCATCCTCGTTTTGTTCAAGATATCCATAACTGCACTTTTCATACCATATCCCCCTTTCGATTTTATATTACTTTATCTTAACATAGTCCCTGCTAGTTTTCAATCTCGTTTGAGGAGTATTTTCGGATAGCCATTTATATAAAACACAGAGGGTTTGGAATTCTTCCCGGCAAGTCATTTTTTGGAAGAGGGGATCCTCTTGCTATGTTTGTTCTTCCAAAGGTTACGCTAAAAAGGCAGGAGAGGAATAAAACAAAAATGATAATTTGAGAAAGGATTTGAAAACTCGTGGTGCCCAAATGGTGCCCGACTTTCCAAAATCACACTGTAAAAAGTTATAAAAAGAAATAAAGTGATATGTAGAAAAGCCTTATTTTAAGCTGCTTGCAGAGGATTATCATAAGGGCTTATAAGGATATATAAGCTAAATTCCGTCTGTCAAATCAATAAAAAAATATCGTTTCAACTGCCGATTGAATGTTTGTTCATCGGCGGTTTTTTTGCTGAAATTAAAAACAGAGAAAAAACATTTTTGGATCTTTTTTCATCTATATGGAAAGAGATAGGGGAATTATTTGATCGATTGAGTAAAAAAAAGCACTGCCGAGGGGGAGAGGCTTCGTAAGGAAGTTCTCTCCCTTTGGTTTTTGTAGTCAGCCGGAATGATTGGATTTGTAGGAAAAATCAATCATATTGGAGGATTACAAAATGGAACAGCATTACATTGATGAAAAAACGGGCATCAGATATACTTTGCAAGGAGATTACTATTTGCCGAACCTTGTACTACCCATCGAAAAAGAAAACAGATCTGTCGGCATATGGGGACAGCGGCATTTGCGCTATCTCAAGCAACACTGTAAAGTGCTTTACACCAATCTGCTCACAAGCGGTAAACTGAGAAGCTATCTTGCGGACATTGATGAACAGGCTGAAACTATGTTTTTTCGGCTGGTAGAGCAAATGGCCCAGCTCAACGGTGTTACAGAATCTCTCAAGGCAAGCGATCAAATGGCATGGGTGCAAAAGATGAATAACATCCGAAATTCCGCACAGGAGATTGTCTATGCGGAATTAATCTACAGATAACATTTCTATCTTTGGAAAAGCTGCTGTCAAGCGACGGCAGCTTTTCTTTTTGGGTAGTTTAAAATGGATCTCTCCAACAGATAAAAGCAGACGGGATTAAGCAGATATTGCGAAAAATGATAGATTTATGTTATAATAGCGGTAGTCTTCTGAAAGGAGAACGATAGAGCAATGGCACTACATGAATTGCTGCGAACCATGCGCAAAAAAGCGCTTTTATCCCAAGAGGATTTTGCAAAAGAACTCCGTGTGTCGGTGGGTACCATTAACCGGTGGGAAAATGGAAAAACCAAGCCCAATATTACAGCAATGAAGAAAATCAAAGCATTTTGCGAGGGAAAAGCGATCCCTTTTGAAGAAATCGAATCGGAATGGCTGAGAGAGAAGGAGTAACCATAATGGCGGATATTAAGACAAATCAGGAGCGGGACGAGCTGTTCCGCCGTATCTATAAAATTGCAACTGATCTGGTTCATGCGGGCCATGTGTCGGAATGGGATTTTAAGTCCTATGTGCTGGGGACGATGTTCTACCGCTATATTTCGGAGAACTTCGCCGCCTATGTCAACGAGGGAGAACACGCCGCCGGGAATAAAGACTTTGATTATGCCAGGATGCCCGATGAAGACGCCGAGCCTGCCCGTGAGGGATTGGTGCAGGAAAAGGGCTTTTTCATCCTGCCCAGCGAACTGTTCTGCAATGTCCGCGCCCGTGCGGATCAGGATGAAAACCTGAATGAAACGCTGGAGAGAGTCTTTGCCCATATTGAGAGCAGCGCCGCCAGCGGCGATGCGGAAAACGACTTTGCCGGGCTGTTTGACGACTTCGACGTGAACAGCAAATCCATTGGGGAAACGGTGGCCAAGCGGAACAAGGTGCTGGCCGAGCTGCTGGACGGCGTAGCGCAGATGCCGCTGTATGATACCGGCGGCATCAATCCCGACCTGTTCGGTGACGCCTACGAATACCTGATGAGTATGTACGCCGCCAACGCAGGCAAGAAAGGCGGCCAGTATTTTACTCCGGCGGATGTTTCCGAATTGCTGGCCCGACTCGGCACCATCGGGAAAACAAGGGTTAACAAGGTCTATGACCCCGCCTGCGGCTCCGGCTCGCTGCTGCTGAAGGTGGAAAAGGTGCTGGGCAAGGACAACATCGAGCGGGGCTTTTTCGGGCAGGAGATTGACCTGACCACCTACAACCTCTGCCGCATCAATATGTTCCTGCATAACATCGAGTTTGATAAATTCAACATCGTGCGGGAGGATACGCTGATCTCCCCGCAGCATTGGGACGACCAGCCCTTTGAGCTGATCGTATCCAATCCGCCCTTTTCCGTGCCGTGGGAGGGGGATAAAAACCCGCTGCTCATTAACGACCCCCGTTTCTCCCCTGCCGGGGTGCTGGCGCCTGCGTCCAAGGGCGATATGGCGTTTATTATGCACAGCCTTGCGTGGCTGGCCAATAACGGGGCGGCGGCGATTGTCTGCTTCCCCGGCATTATGTACAGGGGCGGCGCAGAGCAGAAGATCCGCAAATATCTGGTGGACAACAACTACATTGACGCAATTATTCAACTGCCGTCCAACCTGTTCCTCAACGTCACCATTTCGGTGGACATTATGCTGCTGAAAAAGAGCAAGACGGACAACGCCATCCTGTTTGTGGACGCCTCCAAGGAATTTGTGAAGGTGACGAAGAACAACCGCCTGTCGGAAGAAAACATCCGGCGCATCGTCTCGGCAGTGGCCCAGCGGAAAGACGAGCAGTATTTTTCCCGCCTGGTGCCGGGTGAAGAGGTGGGCAGCAAACAGAACAACTACAATCTGTCCGTTTCCACCTATGTGGAGCAGGAGAACACCCGGGAGAAGATCGACATTGTGAAGCTGAACGCCGAGATTGCGGAAATCGTTGCACGGGAGCAGGTGCTGCGGGCGGAAATTGATAAGATTATCAGGGAGATTGAGGGATGAACAGCGTATCGGAATTGAGAAATCTCAATGAGTTGAATCGAGGCATACACAAGCACTGGATTTGGGGGAGCGAGGATAAGTTTTCACTAAGCTGCGACTATCTTCAAAAAATCAATTACAGTATTCAAGACCTCAATTCGGAAATTTGTAATTTATGCAAACCAACGATGAAAGAAGTAGTATATGTTATTGTATTGGTTGATTGGATTTGCGAAGCTGTCGATTCTATTCATAGGATATTGCGGAAAGAAGTAAGTTGTTTTCTCAATATCAGTAAAGAGGAAGATATTCAAAAAGCCGAAAAATATTTCAAAGCTATTCGTTCGTTTGTTGTTGCACACCCGTTGAATACTGATCGCCATAAGACTTTTGGTATGGATGGAGATTTGATTTGCGTAGATGTTAGAAATCGCACTTCAAAACTTGTTGAAACCTGTTCTCACTCAAATGACTGGTTTTGTTTGAATCTCAATGGATTACAAAAAAATGCGCAGGATTTATCATCGGATTTTGTCCTATATGTTTATTCACAAAAAATGGATCAGATGAGATACTTCAAATATATTAGAGCAGATTTTTCGGATTTGTATTATGTGGCAAAATTGCAAATAGAACGGTTGTATGCGCTCGATTTTAAATTGAGTAAATTAACAAAGAAGAAGGTGGGCATACAATGACTAAACTTGAGCAGTTAATAAAGGAACTTTGTCCAGATGGCGTTGAAATTCGCTCTTTAGAAAATTGCTGCAATATACTGGATAGGAAAAGAAAGCCTGTTACAAAATCGGCACGAGAAGCCGGAGAATATCCATATTATGGTGCTAATGGAATTCAAGATTATGTTTCGGATTATATCTTTGACGGAATTTTCATTTTAGTCGGTGAAGATGGAAGTGTAATTACCAGCACAGGGAATCCTGTTGTCACTTGGGCAGAAGGAAAGATCTGGGTCAATAATCATGCCCATATTATTGAACAAAATGCAAGTGGTGATGTTTTACTTCGATATTTATTTCATTACATCCAAACTATAGATGTAACGCCTTTAATTCACGGGAATATTCCAAAACTTACAGGCGGAGATTTTAGAGCATTACAAATCCCCATCCCCCCGCTGGCGGTGCAGCGTGAAATTGTCCGGATTCTGGACAATTTCACAGAGCTTACCACAGAGCTTACCACAGAGCTTACCGCAGAGCTTACCGCAAGGCGGAAGCAGTATGAGTATTATCGGGATGCGTTATTAACTGCGTCTGATAATATAGAATATCAGACTCTGCCGGAAATATCAGAAAATTTAGATCGCCAAAGAAAACCTGTTACAAAAGGCAATCGTGAAGCTGGCGAGTATCCCTATTATGGAGCATCAGGTATTGTCGATTATGTTTCAGATTATATTTTTGATGGCGATTACTTACTTGTATCAGAAGATGGAGCAAATCTCTTGGCCAGAAGTACACCGATTGCATTTTCAATATCAGGGAAAAATTGGGTAAATAATCATGTCCATGTTTTGAAGTTTGATACAGCGATAATGCAAAAATACGTCGAAATTTACTTGAACTCTATTGATCTGAGCAAATATATTTCCGGTGGAGCACAACCAAAGTTGAATCAAGATAATCTTAATAAAATACCAATTCCTGTTCCACCGTTCAATAAAGTAAAAATAATTGTTGCGATTTTAGAAAAATTTAGTGCCCTTTGCAACGACCTTACTAGTGGTCTGCCCGCTGAAATTGAAGCCCGCAAAAAACAATACGAATATTATAGGGACAAGCTATTGACATTCCAAGAGGCGAAAATATGATGGATCTAACAATGCGTGCGAAATTACTTCCGGCTCCATACATAATCAAAAACTTTGTTGGCGGAGAGGATAACTGCAACTATGAGATTTATCTTCTTGAACTTTTAAACAGTTCAGCATGGTTTTCTGCTCACTATCTAGGCGGATTTACTAAGCCAAATTCGGAATCCCATGGTGAATGTGATGCAATCAATCAAATTTATCAGATTGACTTTAAATTGTTAGCAAGCAAAACTGCTTTACAAGCACGTAGTGTTCTTTCAGATCAAGTTCATAAAATGGGGCAAGGGGTGATAGGCTTTGGCATCAGTAAACTTCCAGAGGGGAAAATACAAGCTACAAGACTGTTTGCTGCTTTTCGAGGAAAATCTCTGACTGATTTATATCGTATTCGGGAAAATCAAACTAAGGTTTATGGTGTTGAAAACGACATTCTTACAACATTAAAGATGTTGGAAACAAAGAAAAATCTATTGCTGTTTTTCCCTTATGAGTTTACTTTCGATCAATATCATAACCATGAGGAGGCAATAAATAGTATTAGCGAAGCACTGACAGAAGACTTCCATGTTGCTTTTGAATATCGTGACAGACAGATACAGAGCCGGTATGATACATTCATGACTTGTATTTATGAGGATTCCTTTTTGATTTTTTCGGTCAAAAATCAGGTTTTAAAACTGATCGATACGGTAGGAACAAAGAAAGTTTCGACTTTCTTGCGATTGAGTCAATATACAGATTGGTGGTGATAGAATGGCCTATTTTAACATCGTCGCTCAGAGCAGCGAAAGCACCGTTGTAACGGAATACAAGCCCCAGACCAAACGCTCGGAGGCGTACCAGAGCGAGACGGAACTGGAGCGGGAGTTTATCCGCCTGCTGCAAGAGCTGGGCTATGAATACCTGTCCATTCACAAGGAAAAAGATTTGGTGGACAATCTGCGCCTTCAGTTGGAAGCGGTGAACGGCTGCCGTTTTTCCGATGAGGAATGGGGCCGCTTTTTTGGCGAGGTGCTGGCAAACCCCAAAAGCGGCATCGTGGAAAAGACCCGGCTCATTCAGGAGGACTTTGTGCAGGTGCTCCGCCGGGACGACGGCAGCAGCAAAAACATCACGCTGTTTGATAAAAAGAACATTCACAACAACCGCTTGCAGGTCATCAACCAGTATACTGTTTCCAAAGAGGAGGGCGCGGCCCACGACAACCGCTATGATGTGACGGTTTTGGTCAACGGCCTGCCCATGGTACATATTGAACTGAAGCGGCGGGGCGTGCCCATCCGGGAGGCGTTCAACCAGATCGACCGCTACCAGCGGGACAGCTTCTGGGCGGCTTCGGGCCTGTTTGAGTATGTGCAGATTTTTGTGGTGTCCAATGGTACAAATACCAAGTATTACTCCAACACTACCCGGTTTAATCATATCAAGGACACCAATTCCCACAAGATGAAAAAGGAGAAAACCAGCAACAGCTTTGAGTTTACTTCCTTTTGGGCGGATGCCGGCAACCGGATCATCCCCGACCTTGTGGACTTCACCAAGACCTTTTTCTGTAAGCACACCATTCTGAATATCTTAGCCCGCTACTGCGTGTTTACCTCGGAAAATATGCTGCTGGTGATGCGTCCCTATCAAATCGTTGCCACCGAGCGTATCTTAAACCGCATTGAGATCGCCAACAACTATAAAAAGTTCGGCACGGTTGCAGGCGGCGGCTATATCTGGCATACGACGGGCAGCGGCAAAACGCTGACTTCCTTTAAGACGGCGCAGCTTGCCTCCAAACTGGACTATATCGACAAGGTGCTGTTTGTGGTAGACCGCAAGGATCTGGATTACCAGACCATGAAGGAGTACGACCGCTTCGAGAAAGGCGCGGCCAACAGCAACACCTCTACTGCCATCCTCAAACGCCAGTTGGAGGATGATAACGCAAAAATCATCATTACCACTATTCAGAAGCTGGCCACCTTCATCAAAAAGAACGCCGGACACGCTGTTTTTGACAAGCACGTGGTCATTATCTTTGACGAATGCCACCGCAGCCAGTTCGGCGATATGCACCTTGCCATTACCAAGTATTTTCGCAAGTATCACCTGTTCGGTTTTACCGGCACGCCGATCTTTGCCGTCAATGCCGGAGTCGGTAAAAAGCCAACATTACGAACAACGGAGCAGGCGTTTGGCGACCAGCTACATACCTACACCATTGTAGACGCCATCAATGACCGAAACGTGCTTCCATTCCGAGTGGACTACATCAAAACCATGGATATGGAGCCGAATATTGACGACAAAGAGGTTTGGGACATCGACCGGGAACGGGCATTTTCAGCGCCGGAGCGCATCCGTCTGGTGACTGACTATATCCTGACCCATTTTGACCAGAAAACCTATCGTGGCAGCAAGACCTATACCTTCAGTGTACTGCAAAATATTGCCGACGTAGCGTCTGCCAGTGGTAGGGCCGCTATTGAGGAAATCAAGCAGAAGCAGCGGGTCAGCGGCTTCAATTCCATTTTTGCAGTTTCCTCCGTGGAGGCGGCAAAGTTGTATTATGCGGAGTTTCAGCGCCAGATGGCGGAAACGCCGCAGCGGCGGCTCAAGGTTGCGCTGATCTACAGCTACGGCGCAAACGAGGCGGAAACCGATGGCATTCTGGACGAGGAAAACCCGGAGGATACGTCTGCCCTCGATGTGAATTCTCGTGATTTTTTAGAAAAAGCCATCCGGGATTACAACGAAATGTTCCATACCAATTATTCTACCGACGGGGATAAGTTTCAAAACTACTACAAAGATGTATCCCTGCGGATGAAGAATAAAGAACTGGATCTTCTCATTGTAGTCAATATGTTTCTGACCGGCTTTGACGCCACCACGCTCAACACACTGTGGGTGGATAAAAACCTGAAGATGCACGGATTGATTCAGGCTTATTCCCGCACCAACCGCATTCTGAACTCCATCAAGACCTTTGGTAATATCGTCTGTTTCCGTAACCTGCAAAAGCGCACCGACGACGCGATTTCGCTCTTTGGGGACAAAAACGCCGGCGGTATCGTGGTGATGCGCGGCTATAAAGATTACTATTTCGGTTATGAAGATGGGGATGGAAAATATCATCCCGGTTATGCCGATATGATCGAGGAGCTGACCGAGAAGTTCCCGCTTACGGAGGGACGCATTGTCGGGGAACAAAAACAGCGGGAATTTATTGTTTTGTTCGGCGCTATCCTTCGTATGCGCAACCTGCTGACCTCCTTTGATGATTTCGCAGGAAATGAAATCCTTTCCGAACGGGATTTGCAGGATTATCTCGGCAGGTATCAAGACCTTCGGGATGAATGGAAGAACCGCAGGCTCACAGGGGAAAAAGAGGATATTACCGATGATATCGTTTTTGAAATTGAGCTGATTAAACAGATCGAAATCAACATCGACTATATCCTGATGCTGGTCAAGAAGTATCACGACTCCCACTGCGACGACAAGGAAGTCTTGATTACCATCCGCAAGGCTGTGGACGCCAGCCCGGAGCTGCGCAGCAAAAAGGCGCTGATCGAAACCTTTATTGCCGGTATCAACGATGTAGACGATGTGATGCTGGAATGGCGGGCCTTTGTCGCAGAAGAAAAGGAGCGGCAGCTTTCCGCTATCATCCGAGAGGAAAACCTGAAAGATGCGGAAACGAGAAAGTTTATCGAAGCATCTTTCCGTGACGGCTCTGTTAAAACGAGCGGCACGGCCATTGACAAGCTTCTTCCCCCAATGTCCCGTTTTGGCGGCGGAAATCGTGCGGAAAAGAAGCAGGGCGTCATTGACAAACTAAAAACATTTTTTGAGCGATTTTTCGGGATTGGATGATCCACGAGTGTTCAAGTACAGCAAAAGCACCGAAACAGAACGGTGCTTTTGCCTACTCAGGCGCAAAATAATTATTGTTCCCCTCGCTCGCTAAGTTATTCATAGATTTATGGGAAAAACTTGACAAACACTCGTTCTGTGATGTATAATAAAACAATTTCAAAAGAGAGCGACAACTGAATAGCATTCTTCACATTAGAGTGAGAGACACGCATTTCAGCCGGACAACGCCAGCGCTA
>ERZ1090869.977-NODE-978-length-13906-cov-6.377590_pt1 | contig 13906 bp, 8 predicted proteins | sample MGYA00478474_ERZ1090869 | MGnify/ENA primary metagenome ERZ1090869 (study PRJEB33644, sample SAMEA5815748) | chicken gut metagenome | biome: Chicken; feature: Gastrointestinal Tract; material: Caecum | place: Ireland | collected 2019-01-01 | study: A study of the... | reverse complement strand
TTTTATTCAAGAATTGCCACTGCCGAAGACAGCAGGTGCCGTAAGGCATAAGGATCACAACGCCTGCCGAGGACTTAGTATTCTGATAGATTTCAGGAATCCCTTGTTGTTCTATGCAGCAGGGGCTTTTTTAATGTTCATAACGGCGGTATATCAAAATCTATAAGGAGGTGTACCATTTATGGCAAAAGTTGAACTGAAGAAACCAATCGTAGATGAGATCGCGAACAGCATCAAAGACGCACAGGCTGTAGTACTGGTAAACTACAGTGGTCTTACGGTGGAACAGGATACCATCATGCGTAAGGAATTAAGAGAAGCCGGTATTAACTACAAGGTTTACAAGAACACGATGATGAACCGTGCTTTTGAAGGAACTGCATGCGAAGAACTTCGCCAGCATCTGGAAGGAACCAACGCTCTGGCGATTTCCGAGACAGACGCGACAGCTCCGGCAAGAATTCTTGCGAAATTTGCGAAACAGTATCCGGCACTGGAACTGGTAGCAGGTATCGTGGAAGGCAACTACAATGATCAGGCTGGCATCATGGCTCTTTCTCAGGTTCCGTCCAGAGAAGAACTTCTTGGCAAACTGCTTGGAAGCATCCAGTCTCCGATCGCCAACTTCGCCCGTGTGCTTAATCAGATCGCTGAGGCACAGGGAGGAAACGCAGAAGCAGCAGCCGAGTAATAAATATTACGAAGCAAAAATTTGCGCTGCGTAAGGGGAACCCGCGGTTCCCGTTTGGATCTAAACCTTATAAAAATAAAAAATAATGGAGGGAATTTAAAATGGCAAAATTAACAACAGAAGAATTTATTGCAGCAATCAAAGAGTTATCTGTATTAGAGTTAAATGAACTGGTAAAAGCTTGTGAGGAAGAGTTCGGCGTATCCGCAGCAGCAGGCGTTGTAGTTGCAGCAGCAGGCAGCGCAGCTGAGGCAGCTGAGGAGAAGGATGAGTTCGACGTAGAGCTGACAGAGGTTGGCGCTAACAAGGTTAAGGTTATCAAAGTTGTTCGTGAAGTAACCGGACTTGGCCTGAAAGAAGCGAAAGAAGTTGTTGACGGTGCTCCGAAGGTTGTTAAAGAGGGCGCTTCCAAGGCAGAGGCTGAGGAGATCAAGACTAAACTTGAGGCAGAGGGAGCTAAGGTTACTCTTAAATAATCTTGTTTCTACAGAAGAAAATGCGCAGGAATGCAGTTTGTGTTCCTGCGTTTTCTTTTTTCCGGAAAAACAAAATTTTGGTTGACAGCTTGACGGCAGTGTGTTATAGTGAAAAATGCTATATTATGGCAAGATATGCCTGTTTGCCCGAAAAGGCGGGCAGGGTCATGTTATAATAAATAAAAAAACAGGGGTGAAACGTCAATGGAAAAAAACAGAATTCGTTCTGTAAAAACCGGAAAAAGCATGCGTATGAGCTACCAGAGACAGAAGGAAGTCCTGGAAATGCCGAATCTGATCGAAGTCCAGAAAGACTCCTATCAGTGGTTCCTTGATGAGGGGCTGAAAGAAGTATTTGATGACATCTCTCCGATCGCGGACTACGGCGGAAAGCTCAGCCTGGAATTTATCGACTTTACATTTGACGAGAAGGACGCGAAATACACTATCGAGCAGTGTAAAGAGCGCGACGTGACTTATGCGGCACCTTTGAAAGTCAAAGTAAGACTGATCAATAAGGAAACAGAAGAGATCAATGAACACGAGATTTTCATGGGAGATCTTCCGTTGATGACAGCGACGGGTACTTTTGTGATCAACGGCGCAGAGCGAGTCATTGTAAGCCAGCTGGTACGTTCCCCCGGAATCTATTATGCCATTGCCCATGACAAAGTAGGAAAGAGACTTTTTTCCTGTACTGTGATCCCCAACAGAGGCGCATGGCTGGAATATGAGACAGATTCCAATGACGTGTTCTATGTCCGTGTGGACAGAACCAGGAAGGTTCCCATCACAGTGCTGATCCGTGCCCTCGGTATCGGCACCAATGCGGAGATCATTGATCTGTTCGGTGAGGAACCCAAGATCCTTGCCAGCTTTACGAAGGATACTTCCACCAACTATCAGGAAGGCCTTCTTGAATTATATAAGAAGATCCGCCCCGGCGAGCCTCTGGCTGTAGAGAGCGCCGAGAGCCTGATCATGTCTATGTTCTTCGACCCCAGAAGATATGATCTGGCCAAGGTGGGACGTTATAAATTCAACAAAAAACTTCATTTTAATAAACGAATTGTCGGCCATAAGCTTGCGGAGACTGTTGTGGACCCCACTACAGGCGAGGTTCTCGCGGAAGAGGGAGCGAATGTGACCAGAGAGCTGGCTGATACGATCCAGAACGCCGCTGTTCCCTATGTGTGGATCCAGGGCGAGGAGCGTAAGATCAAGGTTCTTTCCAGCCTTATGGTGGATATCACAAGCCATGTGGAACTGGACTGCGATCCGAAGTCTCTCGGCGTTACAGAGTTAGTATATTACCCTGTACTGCAGAAAATTCTGGAAGAAAATGACAATCTTGAAGACATCAAGGCGGCCATCAGAAGAGATATCCATGACCTGATCCCGAAACACATCACCAGAGAGGATATCCTGGCTTCCATTAACTATAATATGCATCTGGAATACGGCCTGGGCAATGACGACGATATCGATCATCTTGGCAACCGCCGTATCCGTTCTGTAGGCGAGCTGCTTCAGAATCAGTACCGTATCGGTCTTTCCAGACTGGAGAGAGTGGTGCGCGAGCGTATGACCACACAGGACACGGAGAATATTTCCCCGCAGTCCCTGATCAATATCAAGCCTGTGACAGCGGCAGTGAAGGAATTTTTCGGTTCCTCCCAGCTTTCACAGTTCATGGATCAGAACAACCCTCTGGGCGAGCTGACCCACAAGAGACGTCTGTCCGCCCTGGGACCCGGAGGTCTTTCCAGAGACCGCGCCGGATTCGAGGTCCGCGACGTTCATTATTCTCACTACGGACGTATGTGCCCCATTGAGACCCCTGAAGGTCCTAACATCGGTCTGATCAACTCTCTTGCGTCCTATGCAAGGATCAACCAGTACGGATTCGTTGAGGCTCCGTACCGCAAGATCGACAAGACCGATCCAGAGAATCCGGTTGTAACCGATGAAGTTGTCTACATGACGGCGGATGAGGAAGACAACTACCATGTGGCTCAGGCGAACGAGCCCCTGGACGCAGAGGGACATTTTATCCACAAGAATGTATCCGGTCGTTTCCGCGAGGAGACACAGGAATATGAGAGACATATGTTTGACTACATGGACGTATCCCCGAAGATGGTGTTCTCTGTAGCGACCGCTCTTATTCCTTTCCTTCAGAACGATGACGCCAACCGTGCGCTGATGGGATCCAACATGCAGCGTCAGGCAGTGCCGCTTCTGACTACGGAGGCGCCTGTGGTTGGCACGGGTATGGAGACGAAGACAGCCGTTGACTCCGGCGTATGTGTTGTTGCGAAGAAGTCCGGTACCGTTCTCCGTTCCACATCCACGGATATTACGATCAAAAATGACGACGGAACGAAGGATGAATATCATCTGACCAAGTTCCTCAGAAGTAACCAGAGTAACTGTTATAACCAAAGACCGATCGTGTTCCAAGGCGAGCATGTGGAGGCCGGCGATGTGATCGCCGACGGTCCGTCTACCGCTAACGGCGAACTGGCTCTGGGCAAGAACCCGCTGATCGGATTCATGACCTGGGAAGGATATAACTACGAGGACGCTGTCCTTTTAAGTGAAAGACTTGTCCAGGACGATGTATATACTTCCATCCATATGGAGGAGTACGAGGCAGAGGCCAGAGATACCAAGCTGGGACCGGAAGAGATCACCAGAGATGTTCCGGGCGTGGGCGACGACGCACTGAAAGACCTGGATGAGCGTGGTATCATCCGTATCGGCGCGGAAGTGCGCGCAGGCGATATCCTGGTGGGTAAGGTAACGCCCAAGGGAGAGACCGAGCTTACAGCGGAGGAACGTCTGCTCCGTGCGATCTTCGGCGAGAAGGCCAGAGAGGTAAGAGACACTTCTCTTAAGGTTCCTCACGGAGAATATGGTATTATCGTTGACGCCAAAGTGTTTACAAGAGAGAACGGCGACGAGCTGGCTCCCGGCGTAAACCAGGCGGTACGTATTTATATTGCGCAGAAACGTAAGATTTCTGTAGGCGACAAAATGGCAGGCCGTCATGGAAACAAGGGTGTCGTATCCCGTGTGCTTCCTGTTGAAGATATGCCGTTCCTGCCTAACGGCCGTCCCCTGGATATCGTGCTGAATCCTCTGGGCGTGCCCTCCCGTATGAACATCGGACAGGTGCTTGAGATCCATCTCAGTCTTGCGGCAAAGGCGCTGGGATTCAATGTTTCCACTCCGGTATTCGACGGCGCCAACGAGAAAGATATCCAGGATACCCTTGAGCTGGCGAACGATTATGTAAATACTGAAGATTTTGAGGAGTTCCGCGCGAAATACCAGGATATCCTGGCGCCGGACGTTATGCAGTATCTTGATGAGAACAAGGCTCACAGAGCGCTGTGGAAGGGCGTTCCCATTTCCCGCGACGGTAAAGTGCGTCTCCGCGACGGCCGTACCGGAGAATATTTTGACAGCCCCGTAACTATTGGACACATGCACTATCTGAAGCTGCATCATCTGGTAGATGACAAGATCCACGCGCGTTCCACAGGCCCCTACTCTCTGGTGACACAGCAGCCTCTGGGCGGCAAGGCTCAGTTCGGCGGCCAGCGTTTCGGAGAGATGGAGGTATGGGCACTGGAGGCATATGGCGCTTCCTACACTCTGCAGGAGATCCTTACAGTGAAATCCGACGACGTGGTAGGACGTGTGAAGACCTACGAAGCCATCATCAAAGGCGACAATATTCCTGAGCCGGGAATTCCGGAGTCCTTCAAGGTGCTTCTGAAAGAACTTCAGTCCCTTGGCCTTGATGTGAGAGTCCTCAGAGACGACAACACAGAAGTGGAGATCATGGAAACTGTCGATTACGGCGATACAGACCTCCGTTCCGTGATCGAAGGCGACAGGCACAGCCGGGAAGAGGAATCCTTCGCGAAGCATGGATATACACAGCAGGAGTTCGAAGGTGAAGAACTCGTCGATATAGAAGAGGAAGACGACGAGGACGTGGATGATGATTATCTGGAGTTCGATGAGACTCTGGGTGATGAAGAATAGAAAGGGGAAAGAATACATGGCAGAAACAACCAATACCAATGAATCATATCAGCCAATGACTTTCGATGCCATCAAGATCGGACTGGCGTCCCCTGAGAAGATCAGAGAGTGGTCCAGAGGCGAGGTTACCAAGCCGGAGACCATTAACTACCGTACTCTGAAACCGGAGAAGGACGGACTTTTCTGTGAGAGAATCTTCGGGCCCAGTAAAGACTGGGAATGCCACTGCGGTAAATATAAGAAGATCCGCTATAAAGGCGTTGTCTGCGACAGATGCGGTGTGGAAGTCACGAAATCATCTGTAAGAAGGGAACGCATGGGTCACATCGAGCTTGCGGCTCCTGTTTCCCATATCTGGTATTTCAAGGGTATCCCCTCCAGAATGGGACTGATCCTTGACCTGTCTCCTAGAACACTGGAAAAGGTTTTGTATTTTGCAAACTATATCGTACTGGATCCGGCTGATTCCGGACTTCAGTACAAACAGATCCTGACGGAAAAAGAATACCAGGATGCCCGCGAAGCCTATGGAAACGGCTTCCGTGTAGGCATGGGAGCGGAATCCATCATGGAGCTTCTGAAAGCTATCGACCTGGATAAGGACGCGGAGGAGCTGAAGGCGGAGCTGGCAGACGCCAGCGGCCAGAAGCGCGCCCGTATTATCAAACGTCTGGAAGTTGTGGAATCTTTCCGTGAATCCGGAAACCGTCCGGAATGGATGATCATGACGGCGATCCCGGTAATTCCCCCGGATCTTCGTCCCATGGTACAGCTGGACGGCGGACGTTTCGCCACTTCTGACCTGAACGATCTGTACAGAAGAATCATTAACAGAAACAACCGTCTGAAGAGACTTCTGGAGCTTGGAGCGCCGGATATCATCGTGCGCAACGAGAAACGTATGCTTCAGGAGGCTGTAGACGCCCTGATCGACAACGGCCGCCGTGGCCGTCCGGTAACAGGCCCCGGAAACAGAGCCCTGAAATCCCTTTCCGATATGCTGAAAGGTAAATCCGGCCGTTTCCGTCAGAACCTTCTGGGCAAACGTGTGGATTACTCCGGACGTTCTGTTATCGTAGTCGGTCCTGAACTTAAGATTTATCAGTGCGGTCTGCCGAAAGAGATGGCGATCGAGCTGTTCAAGCCCTTTGTTATGAAGGAACTGGTTGCCAACGGAACCTCCCATAACATCAAGAACGCGAAGAAAATGGTTGAGAAGCTGCAGCCGGAAGTATGGGATGTCCTTGAGGACGTTATCAAAGAACATCCGGTTATGCTGAACCGTGCGCCTACACTTCACCGTCTGGGAATCCAGGCTTTCGAGCCGATCCTGGTAGAAGGTAAGGCGATCAAGCTTCATCCCCTTGTTTGTACCGCGTTCAACGCGGACTTCGACGGCGACCAGATGGCGGTTCACCTTCCCCTTTCCGTGGAAGCGCAGGCAGAGTGCCGTTTCCTGCTGCTGTCGCCCAACAACCTTCTGAAACCTTCCGACGGCGGTCCTGTGGCCGTTCCGTCTCAGGATATGGTCCTGGGCATCTATTACCTGACCCAGGAAAGACCGGGCAATCCCGGAGAAGGCAAGTTCTTCAGAAGTGTAAACGAAGCGATCCTTGCGTATGAAAACAAGGTTATCACTCTTCAGTCCAGGATCAAGGTGCGCTGCACCAGAACCATGCCGGACGGAACTGTTCTCACCGGAAACGTTGAGTCCACGCTGGGCCGTTTTCTGTTCAACGAGATCCTTCCCCAGGATCTTGGATTTGTGGACAGAAGCGTTCCGGGCAACGAGCTGCTTCTTGAGGTTGACTTCCTGGTAGGTAAGAAACAGCTGAAGCAGATCCTGGAAAAAGTCATCAACACACACGGAGCTACCAAGACCGCGGAGGTTCTGGACGCGATCAAGGCGACCGGATATAAATATTCCACACGCGCGGCAATGACCGTATCCATTTCCGATATGACCGTGCCGCCGCAGAAGCCCGAGATGATCCAGAACGCCCAGAATATCGTGGATAAGATCACCAAGAACTATAAGCGTGGTCTGATCACCGAGGAAGAGCGTTACAAAGAGGTTGTGGAAACCTGGAAGAAGACGGACGATGAGCTGACAAGAGCTCTTCTGGACGGTCTTGATAAATACAATAACATCTTTATGATGGCTGACTCCGGAGCCCGTGGTTCCGATAAGCAGATCAAACAGCTTGCAGGTATGCGTGGACTTATGGCCGATACTACCGGTCATACCATCGAGCTTCCCATCAAGTCCAACTTCCGTGAAGGTCTGGACGTACTGGAATACTTCATGTCCGCCCACGGAGCGCGTAAAGGTCTGTCCGATACGGCTCTCCGTACTGCCGACTCCGGTTACCTGACAAGACGAATGGTCGACGTCTCCCAGGAGCTGATCGTTCGCGAGACAGACTGCTGCGAGAACAGAGACGAGATCTCCGGAATGTATGTAAAAGGCTTCATGGACGGCAAAGAAGAGATCGAGAGCCTTCAGGAGCGTATTACAGGAAGATTTGCCTGCGAAACCATCACCAACAAAGATGGCGAGGTTATCGTGAAGGCTAACCATATGATCACACCGAAGCGCGCGGCCCGCATCATGAAAGAGGGCGTGAACGCAGAGGGCGGTCCCATCGAGCAGGTGAAGATCCGTACCATTCTTACATGTAAATGTAAAGTGGGTGTCTGCGCGAAGTGCTACGGCGCGAACATGGCTACAGGCGAGCCAGTACAGGTGGGCGAGTCCGTAGGTATCATCGCGGCTCAGTCCATCGGCGAGCCCGGTACACAGCTGACCATGCGTACCTTCCATACCGGCGGTGTTGCCGGCGGCGATATCACACAGGGTCTTCCCCGTGTGGAGGAGCTTTTTGAGGCGCGTAAACCGAAGGGTCTTGCGATCATTACCGAGATCCCCGGCGTCGCTGTGATCAACGACACCAAGAAGAAACGCGAGATCATCGTCACCAATCCGGAAGACGGCAACTCCAAGACATACCTGATCCCCTACGGATCCCGTATCAAGATCACGGACGGACAGGTTCTGGAAGCCGGCGACGAGCTGACAGAAGGTAGTGTGAATCCGCATGACATCCTGAGGATCAAGGGCGTCCGCGCCGCTCAGGACTACATGCTCCGCGAAGTTCAGCGAGTATACCGTCTGCAGGGCGTTGAGATCAGCGATAAGCATATCGAGGTTCTTGTACGCCAGATGCTGAAGAAGATCCGTGTTGAGGAAAACGGTGATACAGAATTCCTTCCGGGTACTCTTGTGGACGTTCTGGAATTCGAGGATGTGAACGAGCAGCTGGAAAAAGAAGGAAAGACTCCGGCAACCGGAAAACAGGTGATGCTTGGTATCACCAAAGCCTCCCTGGCTACAGATTCCTTCCTGTCCGCGGCATCCTTCCAGGAGACTACCAAGGTTCTTACCGAGGCCGCTATCAAGGGCAAGGTGGATCACCTTGTGGGCCTGAAGGAAAATGTTATCATCGGTAAGCTGATTCCTGCGGGAACCGGTCTGAAGAGATACAGAGAGATCAGTCTGGACAGCGGACTTCCGGAGACTGCGAATGTTCCGGAGGAGATCGTTGAAGATGAAGTGATCACTGTTGAGGATGAGAATACAGAGATTCCGGCAGAAGTTGTGGATGAAGCTGTGGAAGCGGCGGAAGACCCAACGGAGGAAACAACTGTATCTGAAGAAGAATAAATTATAGTTCAATTACTGGCCCCCGGATCTGAGATCCGGGGGCCTTTTTGTGAAAAGTTTCTTAAGATTGTGTGAAAAAATCTGGAAGAAAATCGAAAAATACAGACAGAGGAGGGATGCCGTGATATAATGAGTACACGAAAAACGAGAAGATATTGAAACGCCGATATCAGCTGAGGACAGCAAATTCCGGGGGAAAGGGGGGACACAGAATGGAGAAGCAGCTTCCGGTTTCCGTGTGGCCGGAATGGGAGATCGTCGAGAAGATCGGGGAAGGATCTTTCGGCAAGGTTTATAAGGCGAGGCGGACTGAGCAGGGTAAGACATTTTACTCTGCGATCAAGATCATTACCATACCATCCAGTCAGGGGGAGCTGGACAGCGCCCGTTCTGAGTTCCATGACGACGGATCAGTCCGGGAATATTTCCACAGCATGGTAGACGACTGCATACAGGAAGTCAGTACCATGGAATATTTCCGGGGGAATTCTCATGTGGTTTCGGTAGAGGACTACAAGGTGGTGGAGTACCTAGATGATATCGGATGGGATATTTATATACGGATGGAGTATCTTACCAGTTTTCTGGAATTCTGCGAGGGAAGGGAGCTGACAGAGAAAGACGTCGTTCAGCTTGGTACTGATCTCTGCAGGGCTCTGGAATACTGCCAGAAGCAAAATATCATCCACAGAGATATCAAGCCGGAGAATATTTTTGTATCCAGATTCGGGGAATTCAAGCTGGGGGATTTCGGTATTGCCAGGGAACTAGACCGCAGTGCGTCCGGCCTTTCGAAGAAGGGTACTTTTTCCTATATGGCGCCGGAGATGTATAAGGGAGAAGAATACGACAGCCGGGCGGATATTTATTCTCTCGGGATCGTTCTTTATAAGCTGAGAAATCATAACCGTATCCCGTTTATCAATCTGGAGAAACAGCTTATCACCTACAGAGATAAAGAAAACGCTCTCACCAGACGGATGTCGGGCGAGCAACTGCCGCCGCCGGCGGACGCGGGGACGGGGCTGTCGGAGGTGATCCTGAAAGCCTGCGCTTATGACCGGGAAGACAGATATCAGACGGCAGAAGAATTCCGTGCAGCGCTGGAAGCAGTGAAAGACGGAAGGACACCGGAGAGCGTGCAGAGCCCGGCGTCTGAAAGACGGAAGGAGGATACACCTGTCAGGGCGTCCGGACAGAGAAAAGCGGAGACGGCAGAAAGACAGGAACGTGCAGGATCCGGCGGATCTTTCCGGAGCAGACGCCCGGCCGGGAAGAGGACTTCAGGAAGCAAAGCGCCCGTGCGCAAAAAGAAAAAGAAGGCTCCATTCGATCCACTTGTGGTGGCTGTGATTGCAATGTTTGCGGCAGTGTGTGTGATTATCGGCGTTTTTATCTGGCTGGTGCGCGAGAATGCCGAACTTCAGCGGCTGAAGCAGTCTGTGGCGGAGACGATGATCACGGCAGAGAACCAGCAGCTCCAGGAGAAACTGGAGACGATACAGGAACATGCTACGGAGATCACCGATAATCTTAATAATTACAACTGGATCGGTTCTGAGAAGGAGGGGAAGATCAGCTATCTTGACCAGGAAGGGCAGGTTATGAAAGTGCTGATTTATCCGGATCTTTCACAGGACGGATATTATGAGGAATACTATTACTGGGACGGCGAGCTGTTCTTCGCGTACATATGGGCGGATCACAACTGTATTCCGGAACTGCCGGAAGGAGAGCAGGTGATAGAACTGTATTACTTTGATAATGGCCGTCTGATCAGGTGGATCGATCAGGATAATGTTGTTCATGATAATGAGACAGATAATAAAACATACACGGAACGGGGAGAGAAATATCTGAATCTTGCAGAGGAATACAGAGAAGAACTGGGAGGCGGTACAGTATCATCGGGAGAAGGGACGGATAATGAAGTATCAGATTGAATATGCCTGCGCATGCCATAAAGGAAAGGTGCGCAGTAATAATGAAGATAATTTCTGGTGCTGCGGTGAGTTCCTGCCTGCGGACAATCAGGGTGCGGGCCATGTCCGCACCGGGAATATCCACCAGAGAGAGCTGCCTCTGCTGGCTGTTTTCGATGGAATGGGGGGCGAGAGCTGCGGCGAGATGGCCTCTTATCTGGCTGCGCAGTCCTGTGGAGAATTTTATCAGAGGAACCGGAAGATGATCGGTGAGGAACCGGAAGAGTTCCTTGCGAAACTCTGCAGGGAGATGAATGAGGCTGTCTGCAGATATGGCGACGAGAACAAAATCCGGAGTATGGGAACCACGGCGGCGGTGCTTTTGTTCGGGGAGGAAGCGGTGTACGGCTGTAATCTGGGCGACAGCCGGATCTATCAGGTATCGGACGGGCACTTCCGGCAGATATCCACGGATCACATATGGGGAGGCTCCTTGTTCGGCAAGGCTCCGCTTACGCAGTATGTGGGAATTCCTGCGAACAGTATGGAACTGGAACCTGCCATAATCAGGGAGACGGCCGGAACAGGAACGAGATATCTGATCTGCTCGGACGGCATCACAGATATGCTTTCCGACGGGGAGATTGCGGATATTCTTGCCAGAGAGATTCCGGTGAATGAGACAGTGGAGATTCTTCTTGACAGAGCATTGAAAAAAGGCGGGAGAGACAACGCCACACTGATTCTGTGCGAGATCAGAGAACAGAAGGGCGGAATACTGCGTTCTCTCCTTGACAGAATACTTGGAAGATAAAAGGTGAAATGTAATGAAGAACAGAATGCAGGATCTTGATTTTGAACAGACGGTCGCCTTTGATTCGGTGAAAGATTTTGAATTTACCAGAAAAGCGGCCCAGAGATTCCGGCAGGTGGTAAGCCTGGATGGGTTTGAAGAAGAAGATGCTGACGTAATCTTTCATTATCTTTATAAGGAAATGGAACTGGTGTCTTTCGGGGATCACCTGAAACGATATATCTATGAGAGAGCGGGACTGGAGGAGCCTTTCGGCGAAGTGACGCAGGATATTTACCGTGACATCGTGGTGGAATCCTTTCATGAGACTTCCACCCCGAAATCCATGAATCCCACATCCACGAAACTGACGTCTCTGGTGAACAACTGGCTCACTCAGGCTTCGGTGAAAAGGGAGACGGTTTTTCTCCTGGGATTCGGCCTTAAGATGACGGCAGATGACGTGTCGGATTTTCTTACCCGGGTTCTCAGGGAGCAGGATTATGATTTCCACAATCCCGAAGAAGTGATCTACTGGTACTGTTATATGAAACAGTTGGGTTATCACAAAGCGGAAGAATATAAGAAACGATATGGCGCGCTTGAGCCTGACGGCAGTTATACAGAGGCGGCGAAGGTGTATACGGGAGCACTCTGTCTGGATACAGAAGACAAGCTTTTTCAGTATCTTGCCTATCTCAAAGCCGGAACCGACGATCCCATGTCCGAGAAGAGTATGGCCTTCCGGGAATTCGTCCGTCTGCTTACAGAAGCGAAAAAAATAATCGCGGATATGTATCAGGGGGACGAGGAAGAAAAAGACCGGGGGAAAATATGGACCGTGGACGACATTACAGATTCCGATGTGGAGAAAGTGATCTGCAGCGGTATCCCTGTAAACAAAATGGGCAATCTCAGGAAGATGTCTGCGTCGATCCTGGCGAAACATTTCAGCCAGAAGCGTTTCAGCAGACAGAGGATCAACAGCATCCTGAACCATAAGTTCCCGGTGGAGAGGTTCGATCTTATCACCCTGGAATTTTTCATTGTATCCCAGGAGAAACAGGATGAAGATCCCTATGTGAGATACCGGTATTTCCTGGATGAGATCCAGGAGGTCCTCCATAAGTGCGGGATGAGTGAGATTTATATTGTGAATCCCTACGAATGCTTTCTTCTGATGTGCCTTCTTACAGACTGTCCGCTGGCGGTATTCGCGGATATCTGGGAAATGTCCTATGAAGAGCGGGAGAATGCGTGAGACGCCGGTTGCATTGGAACATTGTCCCAAAGGCGTGTTTCAGGCGGATCTTCTGTGAATATTTTTAAGTAAATTTCCTGTAAAATACCTTGACAGGCGTTTTTCAACGGGATATAATTAGCTGGCGTGCAGAAAAGCGCCGGCTTTTTTTGTGCGCGGAAATTTGACAATAGCAACCGCAAAACCCTGTGGGAAACCCACAGAGAAAATAATCGGGAGGTGAAATGGAATGCCAACATTCAACCAGTTAGTAAGAAAAGGACGTCAGACATCTGTAAAGAAATCTACAGCACCTGCTCTGCAGAGAACATTCAACTCTTTAAGAAAGAAAGCAGTTGAACAGTCCGCACCGCAGAAACGTGGCGTTTGTACAGCAGTTAAGACTGCTACCCCTAAAAAACCTAACTCAGCTCTTAGAAAGATCGCCAGAGTTCGTCTTTCCAACGGCATCGAGGTAACAAGCTACATTCCTGGAGAGGGACACAACCTTCAGGAGCACAGCGTTGTTCTTATCCGTGGAGGAAGAGTTAAGGACCTGCCGGGTACCAGATATCATATCATCAGAGGTACACTGGATACTGCAGGCGTAGCCAACAGAAAACAGGCCCGCTCCAAATACGGCGCTAAGAGACCGAAGAAGAAATAATTTTTGAGAAGGTTCCCGCTTCATAACCCGGGAACATCGAAATCAATCGAATTCACCATTAGCTATAAATTTTGTACGGTATTCCATATACCCTGTCGGTTGCGGGTTAAATATAGGACTTTACCAGTGCGAACACCTTAGTTTATGAAGTGAGTACCGATGATATAATCAAAATGATTAAGGAGGGAAGTAACGTGCCACGTAAAGGACATACTCAGAAAAGAGACGTTCTGGCTGATCCGGTGTACAATAACAAAGTGGTTACCAAGCTTATCAATAACATCATGTTAGACGGTAAGAAGGGTGTCGCTCAGAAGATTGTATACGGCGCATT
>ERZ1090869.974-NODE-975-length-13915-cov-7.837590_pt1 | contig 13915 bp, 13 predicted proteins | sample MGYA00478474_ERZ1090869 | MGnify/ENA primary metagenome ERZ1090869 (study PRJEB33644, sample SAMEA5815748) | chicken gut metagenome | biome: Chicken; feature: Gastrointestinal Tract; material: Caecum | place: Ireland | collected 2019-01-01 | study: A study of the... | reverse complement strand
GAGCAGCAGCGGGTGGCCATCGCCCGGGCCCTGGCCAAGAATCCCAAGCTGCTGCTGTGCGACGAGCCCACCGGCGCCCTGGACTACAATACCGGCAAGGCCATTTTGAAGCTCCTCCAGGACATGAGCCGCCAGCGGGGGATGACTGTCATCATCATCACCCACAACAGCGCCCTCACCGCCATGGCCGACCGGGTGATCCAGGTGAAGAACGGCGCCGTCATCTCCGAGGAGATCAACCCCTCGCCTGTTCCGGTGGAGGAGATCGAATGGTAAGGACGCTGCTGAAATCCGCCCTGCGGGAGATCCGCCAGAGCCTGGGCCGCTACCTGGCGATCCTGGCGATCATCGCCCTGGGCGTTGGCTTCTTTTCCGGGCTGCGGCTGTGTCAGCCCGCCATGATGGCCACAGGGATCGACTACGTGACACAGTATAAGCTCTTTGACTTCCAGCTTATGTCCACCTTGGGCTACACGGAGGAGGACGTGGCGGCCTTCGCCGCCCTGGACGGCGTCTCCGGGGCCTGGGGCTCGGTGTATACCGACTTCCTCATGGAGGCGGGGGACGAGGAGGTGGTCATCACCGCCCGGGCCCTCACCGAGGGAGTCAACGACCCGGAGCTGGCGGCGGGCCGGATGCCGGAGGCGGCCAACGAGTGTCTGGGGGACGCCCGGTACTTCACCGAGGAGGACCTGGGCACCCAGGTGGCGGTCTCCCCCAACAACGACGAGGACACCCTGGACCTGCTGGCCTACGACAGCTACACCCTGGTGGGACTGATGCACTCCCCCTACTACCTCAACTACGAGCGGGGCACCAGCTCCATCGGCAGCGGCAGTGTGACCGCCTTCATCTATCTGCCGGAGGAGGGCTTTGACTTTGAGGCCTACTACGAGATCTATCTGACCATCGCGGACCCGGCGGAGGCCTGGTCCGACGCCTACGACGACCAGATCGACGGCCTGACGGACCAGGTGGAGGACCTGGCCCGGGAGCGGGCCGACCAGCGGTACGACGACATCTACGACGACGCCCTGGCGGAGATCGAGGACGCGGAGCAGGAGATCGCCGACGGCTGGGAGGAGTACCGCGCGGAGCGGGCCGACGCGGAGCAGGAGCTGGCCGACGCCCACCAGGAGCTGCTGGACGGCGAGCAGGAGCTGGCCGACGCCCGGGCCGACTATGAGCAGGGGCAGATCGACTACGCCGACGGCGTCCAGAAGCTGGAGGACGCGGAGCAGGAGATCGCCGACGGGGAGCAGGAGCTCCAGGACGGCTGGCAGGAGTACTACGACGGCAAGGCCGAGGCGGAGCAGGAGCTCCGGGACGCCTACCAGGAGCTGGTGGACGCCGAGGAGGAGTACGCCGACGGCCTGGCGGAGTATGAGGATGGCCTCCGGCAGCTCCAGGACGCCGAGGAGCAGTACCAGGAGGGCGCGGAGGCCCTGGAGGACGCCGAGGCGGAGATCGAGGCCGGGTGGCGGGAGCTGGAGGACGCCCGAGAGCAGCTGGAGGAGGGCGAGGAGCAGCTTCAGCAGCTCCAGACCCTCTACCAGTCCGGCGAGGCTCTTGCGGGTCAGGTTGGCATGGACGCACAGGCTCTGGTGAGTTACTTAGAATCCCTTAATCCATCAAGCGTGGAGTACCAGTACATCAACAGCATCATGCAGGCCAACGGCAGCAGCATCGAGGAATTTGTCGGCGGCTGGCGGGCGGCGGAGGCCGCCTTGGGCGGCCCCCTGAACGCGGCGTCCCTGGCCGCGCTCCAGACCCAGCTGGAGGAGGGCTGGATCGCCTACGAGGATGGTCTGGACGAGTATTACGCGGGCCTGGACGAATACGAGGCGGGCCTGGAGGAGCTGGAGACCAGCCGGGAGCAGCTGGATGACGCCTGGGACGAGTTGGACGACGCCAAGGACCAGCTGGACGAGGGCCGGGCGGAGCTGGACGACGGCTGGCGGGAGTACTACGACGGCGCGGCGGAGGCGGAGCAGGAGCTGGCCGACGCCTACCAGGAGCTGATGGACGGCGAGCAGGACCTGGCCGACGCCCGCCAGGAGCTGGAGGACGGCCGGGCGGAGCTGGAGGACGCCGCCCAGGATCTGGCCGACGCCCCCGGCCAGATCGCCGACGCGGAGCAGGAGCTGGCTGACGGCTGGGCGGAGTACAACGACGGCGTGGCGGAGGCGGAACAGGAGTTTTCCGACGCGGAGCAGGAGCTCTACGACGCGGAGGATGAGGTGGCGGACGCCCGGATCGAGCTGGAGGATCTGGAGGAGGCGGACGTATATGTCCTGACCCGGAACGAAAATACCGGCTACGTCTGCTTTGAGAACGACACATCCATCATCGCCGCCGTCTCCCTGGTGTTCCCGGTGTTTTTCTTCCTGGTGGCGGCACTGGTGTGCATGACCACCATGACCCGGATGGTGGACGAGGAGCGGACCCAGATCGGCGTACTGAAGGCCATGGGCTACAGCAACGGCCAGATCATGAGCAAGTACCTCTTCTACTCCGGCAGCGCGGCGGTGATCGGCAGTGTGACGGGGTACGCCGCCGGCTCCTGGTTCCTGCCCTGGGTGATCTGGGAGATCTACGGCATCATGTACGGCTTCGCGCCGCTGAAGTACATCTTCGATCCGGCGCTGGCCCTGGTGGCCTTCGGGGCGGCGCTGCTGTGCTCCATGGGCGCCACCTGGCTCTCCTGCCGGGCGGAGCTGCGGAAGGCGGCGGCGGAGCTGATCCGTCCCAAGTCCCCCAAGGCCGGCAAGCGGGTGTTCCTGGAGTACATCAAGCCCCTGTGGCGGCGCCTGAGCTTCCTGCACAAGGTCTCCGTACGGAACGTACTGCGCTACCGCAGCCGCCTGATCATGATGGTCCTGGGCATCGGCGGATGTACCGCCCTGCTCATCACCGGCTTCGGCATCCGGGACTCCATCACCTCTATCGTGGACGACCAGTTCGACGAGATCACCCTCTACGACTACAGCGTCACCTTCCAGGCCCCCCGGACGGAGGAGAACGTGGCGGACTTCCTGGCCGACTGCGGCTGGGAGGAGGGCCTGCTGGTCCACAGCGGCAGCGCGGATGTGGTAGCTGACAACGGCTCCAGGTCCGTATACCTTGTGATCTCCTCCACCGGCAGCCTGGACGGCTACATCGACCTCCACAGCGGGGACACGGCCATTGACTACCCCGGTCCCGGCGAGGTGGTGGTAAACACCGGCCTGGCGGAGAACCTGGGCCTGGCTGTGGGGGACACCATCCAGCTCCGGGACGAGGAGCTGGGCGCCCTGACGGTGACCATCTCCGGCATCTGCGACAACTACGTCTCCAACTACGTCTATGTGGCCGCCGAGACCTACCAGCAGCAGCTGGGGCAGGTCCCGGACTACAAGACCCTCTACCTCCACGCCCACGAGGGCGCCGACCCCTACGCCGAGGGGTCCCTGCTGTCCGACGGCGTCAGCGTCAGCCGGGTCACGGTCAACGAGGCCACCCGCACTCAGGTGGACGACATGCTGGGCCGGCTGGACTACATCGTCATCGTCATCGTGCTCTGCGCGGCGGCCCTGGCCTTCATCGTGCTCTACAACCTGACCAACATCAACATCACCGAGCGCATCCGGGAGATCGCCACCATCAAGGTTCTGGGCTTTTATCCCAATGAGGTGGCCTCCTACGTCTTCCGGGAGATCGGCATCCTGTCGGTGCTGGGGAGCCTGGCGGGGCTGCTGATGGGCAAGGCCCTCCACGCCTTTGTCCTGGCCCAGGTCCAGATCGACGCCATGTATTTTCCAAGCTGGATCTCGCCGGCGAGCTATCTGGTCTCCGTGGGCCTGACGCTGCTGTTCTCCGCCGTCATCGCCCTGGGCATGCGCCCACGGCTGGGCAAGGTGGATATGGCAGAGTCTTTGAAATCCATCGAATAATCTCAAAAGAGGGAGGCGCAATGCGCCTCCCTCTTTTGAGACTGTCGAAAAAGGCTAACGCCTTTTCCGCCAAAGGGGTCTCGCTGCGCTCTGCGCCTCGGTCGTCCGCCTATGGCGTGACGATTCGACGCTCGCTCCGCGCAAAGTGTTTTTCCGACGTACACGCCGCCGGAAAAACGATTTCATTTTCTTCCGCCGCCTGCGGGCGGCGTACCCGCAAGGGGCAGGCTGCATCCGTATGGCAGCTCAGCTGCCTACGGCTGCGCGCAAACTCTGCGAGGCTATTTTACCGATACAGCAGCAGGCTGAACCAGGTGACGATGTTGCCCCCCGCCTGAAAGCCGATGCCAAAGCCCTCCGCCAGCTCCGTCACCAGGATCCCGTGGCTCTCCACGCAGGGGTACATCAGCTCCGGGTGGCGGCAGGGAGCGCCGGGGTAGGCGCACTCCGGGCAGATGGCGCAGGCCTCGGTGGAGAGGACGTAGACCTCCGCCCCCTGCTCCCTCATGGCGGCGTGGACCTGCCGGGTGACCTCCTCGTGGGGGCCCCGGGTGGCCAGGGTGGCATCCAGGTCGGCGATGTCCGGCACCTCCGCCATGGTGACGATGAGCAGGCCCTGGGGGTATTCCAGGCACCGCTCCCGGCACTCCTCCACCGTCCCCACCGCCGGCGGGCAGGCCCAGCTCTTGCCGTACATGGGGCACTCCAGGCGGCACACCTCCCGCACCCGCTGGGTGAAGGTCAGGTCCCTGGTCTCAAAAAACTCGTACTGCACAATGGGCAGCTCCCGCAGCCGCTCCTCCAGCTTTTCCCGGTCCATACCGTTTCTCCTTACAAAAGGGGGAGCAAACCGCTCCCCCCCTCAGGCTGTAAAATCTTTTTACAGCCTGAAAAATGCCGTTACTTTCCCACTGACACGCAGTGGGAAAGTCCTCGCTGCGCTCGCCGCACGCCTTGCAACGCAAGGCTTTGCGGGGCATTCGATCTCATTCGAGGCGGGCTTCGCCCCCTCGAGCTCCCCCTTCGGGTCGTTGTTTTACATTTTCTCCGGCGCGTCCACGCCCAGCAGGGCCAGGCCGTTCTTCAGCACGCTCCGGGCGGCGTCCGCCAGCTTCAGCCGGGCCTGGAGCACACTCCGCTCCTCGCCCTTGATCCGGCAGGCGGTGTAGAACCGGTGGAAGCAGCCGGCCAGCTCCACCAGATAGCGGTTGATGTGGCTGGGGTCGTAGTCCCGGGCCGCCAGGCGCAGGGCCTCGCAGAAGAGGGCGATCTGCTTGATGAGGGCCTGCTCCGTCTCCCCGGCCAGGAGGGAGATGTCCACCTCCGCCATGGCGGGGACGGCATAGCCCTCCCCCTCCAGCGTCCGCAGCAGGCTGCAGATCCGGGCATGGGCGTACTCCACATAGTAGATGGGGTTCTCGCTGTCCTCCCGGACGGCCAGCCCCAGGTCAAAGTCCATCTGGGTGTCGGGCTTGGCGTTGAAGAACCACCGGGCGGCGTCCACCGGCACCTCGTCCAGCAGGTCGCTGAGGGAGATGGCCTTGCCGGTGCGCTTGGACATACGGACCACCTCGCCGTCCCGCAGCAGCTTCACCAGCTGCATCAGCACGATGTCCAGCCGGTTGGTGCCGTCCAGGCCCAGGGCGTCCATGGCCCCCTTCAGCCGGGCCACGTGGCCGTGGTGGTCGGCGCCCCAGATGTTGATGACCTTGTCAAAGCCCCGGACCTCGAACTTGTTCCGGTGGTAGGCGATGTCCGCGGCGAAGTAGGTGTAGAAGCCGTTGGCCCGGCGGAGCACGTCGTCCTTCAGGTCCAGCTTGGCGATGTCCTTCTCGCTCTTGCCCGCCTTCCGGTAGGTCTCCTCCAGGATACGGGAGGTGGCCAGCCACAGAGCCCCCTCCTTCTCGTAGGTCCAGCCCAGGGCGGTGAGCTTGTCCACGGTGTCGGCCACGTAGCCGCTGTCGTGGAGGGAGGACTCGAAGAACCACTGGTCGTACTCGATCTTGTAGCGCTGGAGGTCGGACTTCATCTTGGGGATGTTCCGCTCCAGGCCGAATTTGGCCAGAGCCTCGTGGCGGCTCTTGACGTCGGCGTCCTTGTACTGCTCGCCGTACTGCTCGTAGAAGGCCCGGGCCAGCTCCTTGATGTCGTCCCCGTGGTAGCCGTCCTCGGGGAAGGGCACCGCCTCCTCCCCCAGGATGATCTGGAGGTACCGGGCCTCCAGGGAGGAGGCGAACTTCTCGATCTGGTTGCCGGCGTCGTTGACGTAGAACTCCCGCCACACGTCGGCACCGGCGGCCTGGAGGACGGAGGCCAGGGTGTCCCCCAGCACGCCGCCCCGGGCGTTGCCCATGTGCATGGGGCCGGTGGGGTTGGCGGAGACGAACTCCACCATGATCTTCCGGCCCTTCAGGGTGTCGGACCGGCCGTAGGCCGCCCCCTCGCTCTCCACGGCGGAGAGGGTGTCGGCATACCACTTCCGCCCCAGGCGGAAGTTCAGGAACCCCGCCCCGGCGATCTCCACGGAGTCGAAGTAGCTGCCCGCAAGGTCCATGCTCTCCGCCAGCACGGCGGCGATCTCCCGGGGGCTGCGCTTCATGGCCTTGGCGGCGGCCAGGGCGAAGGTGGTGGTGTAGTCGCCGTTGGCCGGATCCTTGGGGATCTCCACGTTGGCACGGACCTGGACGTCCCCGGGGAGCTTCCCCTGGGCGGCGGCGGTCTGGTAGGCGGTGTTGGTCAGCGCCAGGACCTGGTCCTTGGCGTTCTGGATCATGTGGATCATATCGTTTACCTCTCGTTTACCGCATACTCTCCCGGATGCGGATCTTGAATTGGTTGCGGCTGACCAGCTGGTGCTCCACGGCTATGGTGTAGGACGCCTCCAGCACGCCTCCCCGCTCCCCCAGCCGGTGGGCCAGGCGGAGGGTGGACACGTCCACCGTCAGCGCCCCGTAGGGGGTCTCGTACAGGGAGCTGTGCCGCACACCCTTCTGGAAGACCATCTGGGAGTTGACGGAGCCGGTGCGGGTGAGGACCACCGAGTCCCCCTGGATGGTGAAGCGGGTGGTGGTGCCCTCCATGCCGGTGAGCTCCGTCTCCTGGTAGGTCACCGTGACGGCGCCGCCGTCGTCAATGGACATGGTGCCCTCGCTGATAAGCTCTGTGGCGTCCGGGTCGGCCCCGTCGTAGGTCTGCTCCCCCCGGACAAAAATCACTACATTTTTCTCGATCATCGTCAATATCTCGTAATGTCGATCTGCTCCGCCCGGCCGGTGACGTCCTCCCCCAGAAACAGGGGGGCCAGGCGCAGGAACTGTTCCGTCTGGTCGCTGGTGTAGTAGCGGGCCTGCCCCTGGTCCTCCCCGCCGGAGAGGGCGTCCCGCTCCTCCAGCAGGTCCCGGACCGCCCGGGCGGCCTCCGCCCCGGCGTCCACCAGCTCCACCTCCGGCCCCATGACCCGGCCGATGACCTCCCGCAGCAGGGGGTAGTGGGTGCAGCCCAGCACCAGGGTGTCGATCTCCCCCCGCAGAGGGCCCAGGTACTCCTCCGCCACAGTCTCGATGACCACATCCCCGGGGCGGCAGCGCCCCTCCTCCACCAGGGGGACGAAGAGGGGACAGGCCCGGCTCACCACCTCCACCGCCGGGGCCAGGCGGTGAAAGAGCCGCTCATAGGCTCCGCTGGACACCGAGGCCCGGGTGGCGGCCAACCCCACCCGTCCGCTGCGGGTGGCGGCGATGGCCCGCCGGACGGTGGGCTCCACCACGCCAAGGATGGGGACCTTGTTTTCCGCCTGGAGCTCCTCCAGGCAGTTGCTGCTGACGGTGCCGCAGGCAATGACGATGGCCTTGGGGTCGAAGCTCCGGAGGAAGGCCACATCCTGCCGGGCATAGCGCAGCAGGGTGTCCCGGCTCCGGTTGCCGTAGGGGACACGGGCCGTGTCGCCGAAGTATATAATGGTCTCAGAGGGCATGATCCGCCGGAGCTGACGCACCGCGGTCAGGCCCCCGAAGCCGGAGTCAAAGACGCCGATGGGCCGTGGGTCCACGGCTTCCACCTCCCCGCATCCGCCGGACCGGCGGGTGTTTTGTAACTTTATTATTGTACTATGAAAATTCTGCGATAACAAGTAAAATTTTGGGCTAATTGCCCTGGTTTTTCTGTGGAATTTTTCGCGGAGTTCTGCTATACTGTGGGGGAACAAATGCCGAGAGGAGGCCCGCTATGGAGCTGCATCTGACAGAGAAACAATACCGCCGGCTGCTGGATCTGGTGTACATAGGCAACTGGGTGCTCAACTCCACCCGGGGCGACGACCGCATCCGGGACTACGACCAGGTGGAGAGCCTGATTTTTTCCCACTGCCTGGACCACGGCATGGCTCAGCTCATCGAGCTGTACAACGGGGAGATCATCCCCTCCCGGGCCTTCGCCGAGGGGGGCATCCACGAGGCCATCATGGCCTATGAGGACGTCACCTTCTTCGAGATCCTGGCCGAGGAGCTGGCCCTCCGGGACCTGGACGCCGACCGGGCCACCGCCGAGAACTACGACGAGGTCATGGAGCGGATGGAGGAGTACATGGGCGAATTCGAGGCCCATGGCACCGACCACATCAATGTCGATCTGGAATGACCGCCTGCTGAGAGGCCCCCTTCGGGGGGCCTTTTTTATTTTCCCGCAAAATGAAAGATTCATAAAATCTTAATACTTTCGCTAGAGATATACCTTGACAGACGAAGTATATCGTGTTAGGATAAGATCACGCAAGGCGGGCGGGCCGCTCAGGGCCGCCCACACCAGGAAAGGAGTGTTTGGCTTGTCCATTTCATCGGATACCCTGCGGGGCCACACGGATACCATCATCCTCACCCAGCTCATGCGGGGGGATAATTATGGATATGAGATCAACAAGACCATCCAGCAGCGCACCGGCGGACAGTACGGCTTCAAGGAGGCCACGCTGTACACCGCCTTCAAGCGGCTGGAGCAGAGCGGTCTCATCTCCTCCTACTGGGGGGAGGACGGTCCCGGCGCCCGCCGCCGGTACTACGCCATCACAGAGGCGGGACGACAGCGGTGGGAGGAAAACCGCCGGGAGTGGCACAACACTAGGGCTCTTCTGGACGCCCTGATCGACATTGAGGAGGAGTGAACCATGGACCGCATCAAAACAAGACTGATCATCGCGGTGACCAACCGCTTAAGCGCCGCCGAGGACACCAACGCCAAGGCGGATCTCATCGAGGAGCTCAGCGAGAACCTCTACCAGCGATACCTGGACCTCATCGGCTCCGGCGTCAGCGAGGAGGACGCCTACCAGCAGGCCCTGGACGACCTGGGGGATGTGGACGAGCTGCTGGAGTACCTGCGCTCTCTGGGCCCCGACGGGGAGCTGCCCCGCCAGGAGGACACCGGCCGGGACTATTTCGGCGACTTGATCAAAGCCGCCGAGGATGTGGTCCGGGAGACCATCTCCCAGACCAAGGACGCCGTGGGCCAGGCCAAGGTCATCGTCCGGGATGTGACGGAGAAGCTCCGGGAGAAGTATCCCAACGGCTTTGAGGGCAATGTCCATGTCCACTTTGTCAAGGACGATGACGACCACGGGGAGCACCCCCAGGGGGAGGACCACGAGGACCAGGAAACCCAGGAGAGCGGCGAGGACCGGGAGGCCCGGGACTGGAGCTTTGCCGTGGGCTACAGCAAGGACCGGGGCGGCTTCTTCTTTGAGAAGGGCCAGAGCCGGCCGCTGGAGGGCACCGTCCTCCCCTCCGATCAGGTGAAGGCCGTGGACATCAAGCTGGGCAACGGCGATGTGGGCATCTGCCTGTCCGACGATCCTCAGGGCGGCATCACCCTGGACGGCGACACCGACCAGCTAGAGCTGCGGCTCAGTGACGCCGGCGTGCTGTCTATCCGCCCGGGAAAAACCGCCACCTCCTCATTCTTCTTCGTCCGGGGGTTGGCGGCGGCGGATATCCAGCTGACCCTGCCCCGGCGGTACTGGGAGTTCATCCAGGTGTCCACCACCAACGGCGACGTGACGGTGGACGACGGCTTGGAGGTCGGCCGGCTGGCGGTGCGGACCGTCAGCGGCAATCTGGAGCTGAACCGGGCCCTCTGCGGCGAGGTGGCTTACAAATCTGTCAGCGGCGGCCTGGAGGCCTTGGACATTGCCGGCGGCGTCCAGGCGGAGACCATGAGCGGCGACCTGGAGGTGTCCGGCAGCGTGCAGAGCGTCAAGCTGGCCACCGCCAGCGGCGACATCACCGTGGACAGCACCGCCGCTCCCCAGTCCATGGAGCTGCGCTCCAAGTCCGGAGACTGCCAGGCCGCCTTCCCCGGCGGCGAGGGCTTTACCCTCCAGTTCGAGACCATCAGCGGCGATTTGAACTCTGAATTTCCCCTGGTGGGGCCCATCGGCGCCCGGTCCGGCGAGGCCATCTATCTGGACGGCGGCCAGCGCTCCTACCGCATGGCCAGCGTCAGCGGCGACCTGACCCTGCGGCAGAAGTAAGGAGGTCTGTATCATGATGAGCAAACGTACCACCGACGTGGTGGCGTACCTCAGCTGGATCGGCCTGCTGGTGGCCTTGGTGGCCGGAGACCGCTGCGCGTCCAAATTCCACCTGAACCAGTCCCTGGTGATCTGGCTGTCCGGCACTGTGGCCGGCCTTGTCGGGCGCGTCCTCGGCTGGCTCCCGCTGGTGGGCTGGGCGGTGGACCTGGCAGTGGGTCTGGCGCTGGTGCTGTGCGTGGTCTGCTGGTTCATCGGCATCATCAACGCCATCTCAGGCGTGGAGCGGCCGGTCCCCCTTCTGGGTCATGTGCGGCTGATCTGATCTTCTATCCCCAGCGATCGGGATAATCTTGGGGCGTCCGCTGTCTGTCAGGCGGGCGCCCCTTTTATGCTGACCGGCAGGCTGCCGTCTCATATTGACTTTGACCGTGCCCCGGCACAGTCATGGAAGGAAGGACTACGATCATGAAAAAAATGGCGCTCTCTTTTGTCAAGTGCATCACATTTTTTGTCGGGTGGGCAGTCGCCGCTTCCCTGCTCCCGCTGCCCCCGACCGAGGACCCTGCGATCTGGAGACTGTGGGCTGAGCTCATACCTCTTCTGTCGGTCATTGCCTTTACGCTTCTATTTTGGCTCATTGAAAAACGATCTATTTCGTTGAATCTGGTCAAGGCCCCCGCTAAGGGATTCTTGACAGGCGCCGCCGCCGGAGCCTGCTGGCTGGCGGCGCCGGTTCTGATCCTGTACGCCGCTCATTCAACCCGCTTTGAGGGCGTCAACACGGTGGAAAACTTCCCAGTCTGGGTGCTGGCCGCGCTGCTGAATGTCATCATGCAGGAGCTCCTCGTCCGCGGCTATCTCTACCAGCTGCTGAAGCAGAGACACAACTTGGCAGCGGCTGTCATCGTCACCACAGCCCTCTTTACCCTGATGCACGGCGGCGCTTTTGAGGCGGGTCCGCTCCCTGTTTTGAACGTACTGACGATGAGCCTGCTGATGACGGTCGTTCTGGAGTACACCGGCTCGATCATCGCCCCCACGGTGATGCATTTTATCTGGAACGGTGTAGGCGCCCTGGTCCTAGGCGGCGTTTCCCTGGCCGACGACTATCCCCATCTGCTCAACATGGCCGTTTCGGGAAGCCCGCTCCTGTCCGGCGGAACGTATCGGATCGAGGGCAGCCTCATTGTCCTCATCATCAACACCGCCCTGATTGGCTCGTTCCTGCTCCTGTGCCGCAGAAGGCGGCGAGTGCGGCAGGCCTTGCAGAGTAAGGGCTGAAGAGCCTAACGGCTTTACAGCAGTTCTCATCGCTTGGACTCCCACAGCGACAGTACCGGCAGCTTTTTGTATTCCAAACTGTTATATTTCGACGGGATTCTACAAATTACAATCAAAAAAGCCCTTTCGTATGTGTAGTACTCCACACACGAAAGGGCTTTTTCTTCTCTTTTCAGATCGAGGGTGTGGGAATCACACCAGCTCGATCATAGCGGTCTCAGCCGCGTCGCCACGGCGAACGCCGGTGCGGGTGATGCGGGTGTAGCCGCCGTTGCGCTCCTCATACTTGGGGGCGAGCTCCTTGAAGACCTTCTTCACAACGTCCTCACGGGTGATAAAGGCCATGGCCTTGCGGTAAGCGGCCAGGTCGCCCTTCTTCCCCAGAGTGATCATCTTCTCAGCCATGGGACGGATCTCCTTGCAGCGGGTCACGGTGGACTCCATCTTGCCGTTATCCAGGAAATCGGTCACCTGCTGACGGAGCATCGCGATACGCTGGTCGGTAGTCTTACCGAGCTTACGAGTTCCGGGCATTGTAGGTTTCCTCCTTAAAAGGCGTTAGTCCTCCTGCCGTCGCCGGCAGGCGCGGCCTGACGCGGGACCCGGAGCGCGGAGCTCCGGGGGCGGCGGCCGATCAGTTGTTGTTGTCTTCGTCGGCCAGGGACAGGCCCATCATGGCCAGCTTGTTGATGACCTCCTCCAGGCTCTTGCGGCCCAGGTTCCGGACCTTCATCATCTCATCCTCCGTCTTGGAGATCAGATCCTCCACGGTGTTGATGTTGGCCCGCTTCAGGCAGTTGAAGCTGCGGACGCTGAGATCCAGCTCCTCGATGGTCAGCTCCAGCACCTTGTCCCGCTGGGTCTCCGCCTTCTCCACCACGGTGGACTTGGAGCCCACCGTCTCGCTGAGGTCGGTGAAGAGGGCGAAGTGGTCGCACAGGATCTTGGCGCCCAGGGACACGGCGTCCCGGGCGGAGATGGTGGAATCGGTCCACACCTCGATGGTCAGCTTGTCAAAGTCTGTCATGTTGCCCACCCGGGTGTTCTCCACGGTGTAGTTCACCTTGTACACAGGGGTGTAGATGGAGTCCACGGGGATGACGCCGATGATGTTCTGCTGGGCCTTGTTGCGGTCGGCGGGCACGTAGCCCCGGCCGTGGCTGAGCGTGATTTCCATGTTCAGCGTAGCGCCGCTGCCCAGGGTGGCGATGTGGAGCTCAGGGTTGAGTACCTCCACCTCGCCGTCGCTCTTGATGTCGCCGGCGGTCACCTCGCAGGGGCCCACCGCCTCGATGAAGACGGTCTTGCCCCCCTCGCTGTGGAGCTTGGTGATCAGCTGCTTGATATTCAGCACGATCTCCGTCACATCCTCCTTCACACCGGGGATGGTGGTGAACTCGTGCTGCACACCGGCGATTTTGATGCTGGTGGCGGCGGTACCGGGCAGGGAAGAGAGCATGATCCGGCGCAGCGCGTTACCCAGGGTGGTGCCGTAGCCGCGCTCCAGAGGCTCGACCACATACTTGCCATAGGAGTCGTCACCTGGGGTCTCGATACACTCGATCTGGGGCTTCTCAATTTCAATCATGCAGTTACCCTCCTTCTCTCAGCGGGCCATGGCATTTGACCCGCCCTAAATTCAGTTCGTGTGATAATCGAGGGTAGTCTCCGATTACTTGGAGTACAGCTCGACGATGAGATGCTCCTCGATGGGCATATCGTTGATGTCCTCGCGGACGGGCAGGCGGGTAACAGTGCCCTTCAGGGCGTCCTTCTGCCGGTCCAGCCACTGGGGCACCAGGATGGAGGGGGCGTCCTCGCCCAGCAGGCGCTTGAACTTCACGGAGGAACGGCTGGACTCCTTGACCTCGATCACATCGCCGGAGCGGACCAGGTAGGAGGGGATGTTGACCTTCTTGCCGTTGACGGTGAAGTGGGCGTGGCTCACCAGCTGGCGGGCCTCCCGGCGGGTCATGGCGAAGCCCAGGCGGTAGACCACGTTGTCCAGGCGGCGCTCAATGAGGCTCAGCAGCATGTCGCCGGTCTTGCCGGGCATGCGGGCGGCCTTCTCATAGTAGGCGTGGAACTGCTTCTCCATGATGCCGTAGACGAACTTGACCTTCTGCTTCTCCTGAAGCTGAAGGGCATACTCGCTCTTCTTCTTCCGCACCATGTTGCC
>ERZ1090869.972-NODE-973-length-13925-cov-7.226676_pt1 | contig 13925 bp, 15 predicted proteins | sample MGYA00478474_ERZ1090869 | MGnify/ENA primary metagenome ERZ1090869 (study PRJEB33644, sample SAMEA5815748) | chicken gut metagenome | biome: Chicken; feature: Gastrointestinal Tract; material: Caecum | place: Ireland | collected 2019-01-01 | study: A study of the... | reverse complement strand
GGCTGACAGGCCCTGCCTGGCGGCTTGAAGTTGTGCGCTCTCGCGAAGAAATGCGACGGGAAGCCTATGGTTTCCCGTCTGATGGGTGATTCGACAGCGCTTGCCTCAGCAATTGTGCGGTGCTGCCTTAGATGATTCCAGAATGATTTTGGTTGAAAACATCAACCCATATTTATTAAACGCACCAGATGTTCTCGTTTCGAGTAGGAGTAAGCCTATATGTGACGTTCCCAAAATGTTGTTGGGAAATAAGCCGGCAGATGGCGGAAATCTTATTTTGTCATCGGAAGAAAGAGACGAAATAATTAAAAGAGAGCCTAATTTGGAACCTTATATTCATCCATATATTGGAGCGGTAGAGTATATCAACAATAAGATTCGTTATTGTTTCTGGCTTGTAGGAGTATCTCCATCGACAATCAAAAATAGTCCTGAATTGAAAAAACGTCTTGAGGCAGTTAGAGAAATGCGACTCAATAGTAGCGCTGCACCAACAAGAGAAAAGGCAGATACACCAGGTCTATTTTTCTTTATTTCACAACCTTCTACGAGTTATTTATTGGTGCCCAGTACATCATCTGAAAACAGGAGATATATACCGATTGGTTTTTTAAGCCCAGAAATAATTGCTAGCAATTCAACAACGATTGTTCCTAATGCCACGTTATACAATTTTGGTATTATGACCTCAAATGTGCATATGGCATGGATGAGGACGGTTGGCGGCAGACTAAAAAGTGATTACCGTTATTCTGGTGGAATAGTTTACAATACGTTTCCATGGCCTATTCCAACCGCTGAACAAAAGTTGAAGATCGAGCAGACAGCTCAGGCAATTTTAGATGCCCGTGCACTTTATCCTGATAGCAGTCTTGCTGATCTCTATGATGAGGTTGCTATGCCACGAGAATTACGCAAAGCTCATCAGGATAATGATAGGGCAGTTATGCAGGCATATGGTTTCACAAAAGAGCATCCTGCATATAGCAGTGAATCAGCCTGTGTTGCTGAATTGATGAAAATGTACCAGAAACTAGTTGATTCCGAAAGTTAAAATTGTAAAACGTAAAGGAGGTGGTTTTTGATGGCAGAGGTACTACTTGGAGTTAATGGTGATATCATCCGTTGGGCTAGAGAGTACTACAATATGAAGCCGGAAGAAGCGGCTACTGCTATTGGTGTTGATTTGCAACGCTATTCTAATTGGGAATCCGGTCAAGAGTTTCCTACTTACGCAAAATTGAAAAAGATCAGCGAAGTCTTTCGTAAGCCAAGCGCTATTTTCTTCTTTCCAGAACCTCCGGAAATCCCTCCCATAAAGGGCGATTTGCGAACGTTGCCGAATGATTGTAATTAGCGGTTTTAGCAAAAATATTATTGTGCAGTTTGAACAGGCTAAAGTTTATCAAATGAGTGTGAAAGAATTGTATCCAAGAAAAGACTGTGTTCTTTCTCACCGGAGCGATTTCCCAACAGACATGACGGAATTGTGCAATTATTTTCGGCGGTTGCTCAGTTTTCCTTTAAGCGCCCAAAAAGCACGAAAAAGTACGAAGCGAAGCGAGAAAAAAACAACAACATTACTATTATCAGGAAGTTGATCTTAGATGAACAGTGCCCGTTTACGGGCTGTGGGGCAAGTGATGCAAGAGACGGATTTTTCAGTGCCTCTTTAGAGGCTTGCCGGTACGATGCCCTTCTAGGGCTTCCTCAAGCCCCCGGCTTTGCCGGGGGTCATGACTCTGAGCAGACAGTTTATTGTTTTCAGCAAGTTTGCCCACAAAATCATATAGAGGGGACGTATTTAATAGCGTCCCATAACAATCGAATGTCAATATCTTGTCCATTTTATCTTCTCATTTCTCTGCGCGCTATTATCTATATTTTACATCATTCCGAAAGCGTGGAAATAGCCTGCTTTTTAAGCCGGTTTCCTGCCTCTTGGATATACGGGACAGGCGGTTATTTAGGTGTAGACTCAAGGTAGTTCATCGATCTACTTCATGTTTTGCGCCCGGCTTTCCCTTTTGCCCATCCGACGCGCCCGAGACGAGCATGCCGCTGTCAAGCCAGCGGTTCGAGCGAAGCCGCCACAGGAAGAAAAGGCCCTTGAGAATCAGCTCGCTGCACATGGCGATCCACATGCCGGTGAGGCCGAGCGAGCCGATGAGCAGCAGCGCGATCGGCAGGCGCACGCCCCACATGCTGAGCAGGTTGGCCAGGAAAGACCATTTCGTGTCTCCCGCGCCGGAGAACGCGCCCGTCGCCACAATGGAGGCGGCGAAAAACGGTTCGGCAAACGCTTCGATGCGCAGCACGGAAGCGCCGAGCTCCATCACGCCGCGGTCCGGCGTGAACATACCGATCAGCGGCTGGGCAAACAGGAACATGAGCAAGCCCATGCCCGTCATGATCGCCATGCCCAGCAGCGTGCTCACGCGCGCAAACCGCACCGCCATGTCGCGCCTGCCCGCCCCCAGGGACTGCCCCACCAGCGTGGTGGCAGCCGTGGACACGCCGTAGCCCGGCTGGTAGCACAGCGCCTCCGCCGTGACGGCCAGCGAGTTGGCGGCCACCGCCTGCGTGCCGAGACCGGCCACAATCACGGTGACGGCGATCTGCGCGCCGCAGGAGGCCGTCTGCGCCATGGCCTGCGGCACGCCGATGCGCACCATGGCCGAAAGACAGGGCCGTGTGAAGCGAAAGCTTTCCCGCAGGCTGACATGCAGCGTGAAATCGCGGCGGAAGAAGCGGCGCAGGAACAGCAGCGCCACCAGAAGCCCGGCCAGCGCCGAGCCCCAGGCTGCGCCCGGCACGCCGAGGCCCGCCCCAGGCACCCAAAACCGCAGGCCGAAGAGGTCGATCTCCCGCGCGGGATAGATGAGCAGGAAATTAAAACAGGTGTTCATCACGTTGAGCAGGACGTTGTAGATCATGGGGGTGCGCGTGTCGCCCATGCAGCGCAGCACGGAGGACGTCAGGCTCGTGATCATCGTGCACGGCATGGCGATGCCGATAATGCGGAAATACTGCGAAGCATCCGGCCGGATGGCCTCCTCCGCGCCGAGCCAGCCCGGCAGCGGGAACGAAAGACCCACCGCAAGCCCGCCCATGAACAGGCTGAACAGCAGGCAGAACAGCAGCGACTGGCGCACCACGCCGCGTGCGCTCTCCAGATCCTCCGCGCCCACAAACTGGGCCACCTGCACGGCAAAGCCCGTGGCCACGGCACCCATCAGGCCGTTGAACAGCCACACGGAGCTGGACACGACACCGATGGCCGCCGTGGCGTTCGGCCCCAGGGAGCCCACCATGGCGGTGTCGATGTACTGCACAAGCGTAAGCATGAACTGCTGGACAATGGCAGGCCAGGAAAGGCTCATCACGGTGGAAACCTCTTCCCTCCGTGTGGGCGTACGGCCGCCCTGCAGCAGTGCGGAAAATGAACCCATGTTGCAAAACTCCTCCTTGTGTTGTGGCGTGCTGGGCACGCCGCCTCTTTCTGATACGTACTATAGCAAGTCCCGTGGCCCCGCGCAAGGGGCAGAATAAAAAAGACGGCCCGCTGACAAGGGCGGGCCGCCTTCCGGCGTATTGTTCACGGTGTGCCATCAGAGAAGGCACTTGCAGTCTCAACGGCAGCCAGCGCGTCCGCGGGCGAAAAGCCCTCAAAGGTGAACACGGCGGCGGCCTCGTCCGTCTGCACGGCAAAAGAGAATGTACTTTCGGTTTCCGCGATCGATTCCAGTGCTTCTGCGGAAAGATCCTCCGGGGCGAACACGCTGCCCTGCCATCCGTCCGGCAGGGCGGCAGCGATTGTCACCTCCAGCGCGCGTGTGTCACCGGCAAAACGTAAGGTAAGCGAGTTTCCCGTTTCGCTCTGCACCAGCGCGGCCGTTTCCAGCGGGCAGTCTTCCGCCGCCTGTGCCGGCACGAGGCTGCCCAGCGCAGGCACGGCCAGGGATTCCTCGAGCGTGAGGCTCTGCGCGGCGCCGTTTCCCTGCGTCTCTATGCGGGCGGCGCCGTCCATCATGGTTTCCGCGGAATAGGCGGCGGCCTGCGGTTCGCCGTCAAGCGCCTGCTCCGGCAGAATGACGCCGTTGGCCGCGCCCGCGGCGCCGGACGTCTGTTCCTCCGCAGCGGGAAGAAGGCGCAGCCCGAAGGCGGCCGCGGCAACAATCGCCAAACAGCAGCAGGCGGCCACGACCTGTTTCAGCGGGAAGGAGCGGCGCGGTGTGCGCTGTTCCAGCCTGCGCAGCAGCTTTTCCCGCACGCTGCGGTCCGGCTGCCAGGAGGCCGCGTCGGCGCAATAGGCGCGCCGAAAGCGTTCCTCCCATTCGCGTTCGGTCATTGGTCCTCCTCCTTTTCCATCATGTCCTTGAGCATCTGCCGGGCGCGCATCAGCTGCACACGCACCGTCGATTCCCGCCGGTGCAGCAGGCCGGCGATCTGTGCCGTCGGCAAATCCTCGTAATAGAACAGGTGAATGACGGCACGGTACACTTCCGGCAATCGCTTCACATATGCTTCCACGCCGCTGCCTTCGGGAATCCCTTCCCCCGGCATCGTTTCGTCAAGAGGGACGCTGCGCCTCCGGGACTGCAAACTCCAGAAGCTTTTCATGCAGTTCAGCGTGACGCGCAGGAACCAGGCTTTCGCGTGGTCGGCGCTCTCAAGCGCCGGTTTTGCGCGCAGATAGCGCAGAAACACTTCCTGGTAAATGTCGTCGGCGTCAGCCCGGCTGCCGGTCTTGGCGTAGGCCAGGCGGTACACGGTATCGCCGTAAAGGGAAACGGCTTCCTCCGCCGTGGGGGCGCGGTACGGTTCGGTGTGATCCATCTGGGCCGGTCGCCTCCTTATACCCGCCGCGCGTTTTCTGTTCTGCCTGTAATACCGCGGCGGTTCCTGAAATGTTACAGTTCGTTACAGCTTGAATTCATCCGGGTCATATTCCCGCAGCGGCGGCGGGGCATACGGCTGGCGTTTGAGCGGGTCGTATTCAAATTTCCGGCAGTTTTCTCCCGGCTCATGGGAAAGGCCCAGCAGGCAGGCCGGGGATTCTTCCTTTCCGTTTCCGTGGCGGCAGCAGGCACAATCGGCCTCCCTGTTTTCATCAAAAAAATCCTGTTTCTTTTTGCGGAAAAACACTGCAATTCCTCCCCGGCTGGCTGCCATTCGGCTCGGTTCCCCAGCCACATACCATTTAAGATTCTGTAAACTTCATTATACCATTTCCAAAGCGGAATTGCCAGCCCGGATTTGCGTTTGGTCTTAAGCAAAAAAATGAAAGGCTCTTTCGGCAAACCGGAAGAAAATTTGCTTGATGAACCAGGCGTTTTATGGCATAATTATAAGATAAAGCGATACTGAAACAGATTAAAGGCAAAGAGACAGGTGGGAAGATGCCGCTTCGCGCAAAGGAGGGATCGATCGGACAGGATGAATGAGAAACTGAAAGAAAAAATCAAAGAGTCGCTTTCCAGCGTGCTGCCTATCACGGTGATCGTGCTGGTGCTCAGCGTCACGCTGATGCCGCTGGAAATCGGCGCGCTCACGCTGTTCCTCATGGGAGCGCTGCTGCTGATTGTGGGCATGGGCTTCTTCCAGCTGGGCGCTGAAATGGCTATGACGCCGCTCGGCCAGGGCGTGGGCGCGCGGCTGAGCCGGGGCAGGCTGCTGCTGCCCGTGGTGCTGATCTGCTTTGTGCTGGGCGCGCTGGTCACCATTGCGGAGCCGGATCTGCAGGTGCTCGCCAACCAGGTGGCCTCCATCCCCAACGCCGTCCTCATCTGGACGGTGGCCGTCGGCGTGGGGATTTTCCTGGCCGCGGCGGTGCTGCGCATCCGCATGGGCGTCAGCCTGCGCAAGATGCTCACCGTTCTCTATGTGCTGCTGTTCCTGCTCTCGTTCTTTTCGCCGGACAGCTTCACCTCCGTGGCGTTTGACTCCGGCGGCGTCACCACAGGCCCCATGACGGTGCCGTTCATCATGGCGCTGGGCGTGGGCCTTTCCGCTTCGCGCACCGGGCCGGACGGCGCGGAGGACAGCTTCGGCCTGGTGGCGCTGTGCAGCGTGGGACCCATCCTCATGGTACTGCTGCTCGGTATTTTCTACCACCCGGAGGAGGCTGTGTACTCCTTCACCGCCGCGCCGGAAGTACATACCACGCAAGATGTCGTGCGCCAGTTTGTGGATGCATTGCCCCGTTATGCGCAGGAGGTGCTCATCTGCATGCTGCCGATCGTGGGCGTGCTGCTCGTGTTCCAGATTTTCACCCGGGCCTATCGCAAGCGTCAACTGCTGCGCATGGCCGTCGGCCTGGCTTACACCATCTTCGGCCTCATCCTGTTCCTCACCGGCGTGAATGTCGGGTTTGCCCCGGTGGGCACTATGCTGGGCGAAGGGTTCGGCAGCAGCGGTGTGCTGAAATGGACGCTCATTCCCATCGGTGTTGCCATTGGCTATTATCTGGTGAAGGCGGAGCCGGCCGTGCAGGTGCTCAACCAGCAGGTGGAGGATGTGACGGGCGGCGCCGTGACACGCAGCATGATGAACCTGGCGCTTTCCATCGGTGTGGCGTGCGCCGTGGCGCTTTCGATGGTGCGCGTGCTCACCGGCCTGAACCTGTATTGGGTGATCCTGCCCGGCTATGCGGCTGCCCTTCTGCTTGGCCGCAAAGTGCCGCAGGTGTTTGTCGGCATCGCGTTTGACTCCGGCGGCGTGGCCAGCGGTCCCATGACGTCCACCTTCCTGCTGCCGCTCGCCATGGGCGCTTGCACGGCCGTGGGCGGCAATGTGGTGACGGACGCCTTTGGTGTGGTGGCCCTTGTGGCACTGGCCCCGCTCATTGCCATCCAGGTTATGGGCCTTGTATATGAGAGAAAGACAAAGAATGCTCCCGCCGCGCAGCCTGTGCCGGAGGAGGATTTTGTTGAGTTTGAGGAGGAATCGGAATGACTGCTCCACAGGACGCGCGGCAGTTTTCCCCGCGTCTGGCGGTTCTCGTCACGCGGGAGGAAGAGCGAAAAAGGCTGGAAGAGCTGCTCGAAGCGCGGCGCGTGCCCATCTGTTACCAGTGCCGCGGCAGGGGTACGGCAACCTCGGAAATGCTGGATATTTTCGGCCTGAGCGGCAGCGTGCGGCTGATCACCTTCGGCATCCTGCCGAAACACGGGGTGCAGGGGTTGTTTGAGGAGGCGGAGGAGCGGCTCGGCCTTTCGCGGAAGGGAGCCGGCATCGCGTTCACAGTGCCGGTGATCGGCATGCAGCATCCGGTGTTTCAGGTGCTCAGCGAGGAAGCGGGCGCGCCGGAACAGAAGCCGGCGGAAGGGACGGAACAGGAGAGGGAGGAAGGAAAACAGCATATGACACATGTGGTGATCTGGGTTTCCGTAGAGAGCGGCTACAGCGACGAGGTGGCGGATGCGGCCCGCAGCGCAGGGGCCAACGGCGGCACAGTGGTGCACGGCCTGCAACGTAATTCGGCGCGTGTGAGCGATCTGTTTGGCGTCTCTTCTAAGGAGGAACGCGATTTTGTCATGATCGTGGCGCCCAAAGAGAAAAAGACGGAGATCATGGAGAAGATCCGCGAGACCTGCGGCCTCTCCACCAAAGCGCACGGCGTGATCCTCGCCCTGCCGGTAGATGAGACGTTCGGCCTGGAAACGGGGGAGCAGGAGCCGTGACACAGCCCTCCTCCCGGCGTTGGGAATACCCTCTGCTCCGTTCCCGCCGCAAAACGGTGGGCATTTACATGAAGCCGGACGGCGGCTTTGAAGTGCGCGCCCCGCTGTGCATGCCGAAGGCGGCCGTCGATGCGTTCGTCCGCTCGAAAGCGCGGTGGATTGCGGAGAAGGAAGCCGTTCTCAAGGCGCGTGCGCAGGAGCGCCGGCAGGCCGCCGCGCAGTTCCCGCACAGCCTGCCGCTGTTGGGAGCTGCCAGCCCGGTGTTTCCCGGCTTTCCCGCGGCGCTCACGGCGGAGGGCTTCCGTCTGCCCGGCCCGCAGCCGGAGGAGGCCAGGGCGCAGGCTGCATCCCTCTATAACGCGCTGGCCCGCCGGGAGATCCCGGCCCGCACGGCGCTCTGGTCGCAGCGGCTGGGCCTTGTGCCAGTCTCCGTTGGCATTGGCTCCGCGCGCACCAGCTGGGGCTCATGCTCCGGCAGAAATGTGCTGCGCTTTTCCTGGCGGCTGATGGCTGCTTCGCCCGCCTGCATCGATTATGTGGTCATCCACGAGCTGTGCCACATTGCCGAACATAACCATTCGCCCCGTTTCTGGGCGCTTGTGGCCGCCGTCTGCCCGGAGTGGAAGGCACGCCGGGCAGAGTTGCGCACTGTGGCGCAGGAGTTGGCCCGGATCGGCCTGTGATCGTCTCTTTTCGCTTGGGAAGCCGGGCGCACCGCAAACGAAGACAGCGGTGCGCCCGGTTTTTTTCCTGTATTTTTTGTTTCGACGGCCCGCACAAAAAGGGCCGCCTTTTTTCTGCATGTTTTCCCTTGACAAGGGCGGGATTTCCCTGTAAACTGAAGGTGGCTTCACATGAAGGAAACTTCATATAAAAAAGGGGGGAAGGAGCCGGTGGAAAACAAAATTCGGGAGCTTCGCCAGGGGAAGGGCCTGACGCAGCAGCAGCTCGCGGAGCGCGTGCATGTGTCCTCGCGCACAATCATCTCGCTGGAGCAGGGCCGGTACAACCCCTCGCTGCTGTTGGCCTACCGGTTGGCCCTCGAGTTTGGCACTACGATTGAGGATCTGTATTGTCTCAGGGAAAACCTGAAAAGGGAGGAGGAGCGCTATGAAAAGAACTGATTCCATGCCCTTCGCGCGCAAAATCCGGCTTCGGATTTGGGGCTGCTGGGCGGCCATTGTTGTGATGACGGTCTATATGCTGGTTCTGGTGGAGATCGGCGGGGGAGACTCGCGGATCATGACGCGCACGGCGGAACTGGTGACGCGCCTGCTGTACTTTGGCGGCCTGATTTTTCTGATCGTTCGGATCTATCACAACAAAAAGCTCCTGCAAAACCTGCTGCTTCTGCGGGAGAAGCAGGAAGCCGAGCGCGACGAGCGTTCCCGCTGGCTGCATGACAAGAGCGGCGGCCTGCCGATGGACATCCTGCTGCTGGCCACGGCGGCGGTGGTATTCGGTACGGGCCTGTTCAACATGGCAGCCTTTTACACGGCTTTCGGGATTCTGTGCGCGGGCCTGCTGTGCAAGGGCGGGGCGTATCTCTATTACAGCAAAAACGGCTGATGCTTGCGCCGCCCCTTCGGGGGCGGCGTTTTTGCATGCGTTTGCCTCTTCGTCAAAAAAGACAGGAATCCCTTGTGAAGGGTGTGATAGCTGTGTTATAATAACCTCACGGGCTAAGCGGAAATCAAAGATTTCCGAGCCCTGAGAGAACATTGAAACACACGCCAAAAACGATGAACGTTTTTGGCCTAAGGTTTCGGGCCTCCCGGCCCCGGTTCACAGGAGCCCAGCCCGGGCCACGGCAAAGAAGCAGCCGCGGGCGTGCGAGGTCGGGTGAAGACACAAACACGGTGCGCGGCTTGCTCACCGCAGGTGTGCGCGACTTGCCCGCCGCAGGCGCGCGGGCGGGAAAAGCTTTTTGCCCGGCCCCGGTTCACAGGAGCCCGGCCCGGGCCACGGCAAAGAAGCAGCCGCGGGCGTGCGAGGTCGGGTGAAGACACAAACACGGTGCGCGGCTTGCTCACCGCAGGTGTGCGCGACTTGCCCGCCGCAGGCGCGCGGGAAAAGCTTTTTGCCCGGCCCCGGTTCACAGGAGCCCAGCCCGGGCCACAGCAAAGAAGCAGCCGCGGGCGTGTAAGGTCGGGTGAAGACACAAACACGGTGCGCGGCCTGCTCACCGCAGGTGCCGCAGGTGTGGTTTTTTGGAAAGTAATGTAAAGCAGCGAGGGATAGTTTGCCATGAATCGCAGAAATCAGATCGATCCGGAGCGCATGGTGCGCCGTGTGGTGCGTGAATTTACGCGCGTGAGAAGCTATGATGAGATCAAGCGCAGCGTGGATGAGATCCGCCGCGGCGTCAACGACGCCATGCGCGATTTTTCCGAACCGCGGGAGCAGCCCCGTCAGGAACCGCCCCGCCCGCAGGAGGGCCCGCAAACCGGCCCCCATGCCGTGCCGCCTCAGCAGAACGGCTCTTCCTGGCAGCCATCCGGCAGTCAGGGCGCGGGCAGCTTTTTCAACTCGGTGTTCCGCCAGAAGAAGGAGCAGCCGCGCTTTCCGCTCCCCTCGCGTGTGAAGGGATTGCTGTTCCTGATCTTCGGCATCCTCGGGACCGTCGCGTTCGGCCTCGGCGCCGCCGGCACCGCGCTGGCTGCCGCGCTGCTGCTCACGGAGCTCGTGCCGCTGGCCGTGTTTTTCGGCGTGCTGGCGGCCGGTTTCTTCGGCGCATCGCTCTACGGCGGACGCGAGCTTGGCCTTGTCCGCCGCTTTTCGGCCTATTGCCGTGCGCTCGGCCAGGCCGATTTCTGCACCGTGCAGGCTATGTCTTCCGGCGCAGGAGTGAGTGTGAAAAAAGCGGCGAAGGATTTGGCGGAGATGATCCGCCGCGGCTGGTTCCCGCACGGCCACCTCGACAGCGGCGCCACCACGTTCATGGCGGACGAGGAAACGTACCGCCAGTATCTGCTCGCGGAGCAGTCGCGCGCTGAGCGCGAGAAGGAACGCGCCGAGCGGGCCGCCCCCGTGCACACCGGCAACGAGGAGCTTGACGAGGTCATCCGCGAAGGAAAGGCCTACATCCAGCGCATCAGCGATGCGAACGACGCCATTCCCGGCCTCGATGTTTCGCGCAAGCTCGACGAGATCGAGGACGTTTGCATCCGCATTTTTGCCGTGGTGGAGCACAACCCGGAAAAGCTGCCGGAAATCCGCCGCTTTCTGAACTATTACCTGCCCACCACGCTTAAGCTGCTCGACGCGTACCGCGAGTTTGACAAGCAGCCCGTGCAGGGCGAAACGGTGCGCAGCGCCAAGCGGGAGATTGAGGAGACGCTCGATACGATCGTGGCCGCGTTCCGCAGCCTGCTTGATAGCCTGTATGAGAAGGACGCGATGGATATTTCCGCCGATATTTCCGTTCTCCGCACCATGTTTGCCCGCGAAGGGCTCACGGGTTCCGATTTCAAGCCGGAAAAGGGTGCGCAGGAGGAACAGAAGGCGGAGCAGCCGGAGCTGAAGCTTTGAGAAAACGAAACGCGGTTCTGCCGCGGGAGGAGGATTGTATCATGGATGAAAAGATGCCGCAGGTGACATTGGAATTTGACACACCCACGCTTACGCTGGAACCGGAAAAGGAAAAACAGCTGCAGCCCGCCCCGGAGCAGGCGAAGCCCCCCGTGGCTGAGGAAGTCAGCCTTTCTCCCGAAGAAAAGCGCATGGTGGATGATTTCGCCGGGAAGATCGATCTCACGAACACGGCCCTCGTCCTGCAATACGGCGCGGGCGCGCAGAAGAAGATGGCCGATTTCTCGGAAACGGCGCTCAACAATGTGCGCACCAAGGATCTCGGCGAGGTTGGCGAGCTGCTCAGCGGCGTCGTCGGCGAGCTGCGCAACTTCGATGTGGACGAGGATGATAAAGGCTTTTTCGGCTTCTTCAAGCGCAGTGCGAACAAGCTGAACAACCTGCGCACGAAGTATGACAAAGCCGAGGCCAACATCAACAAGGTGTGCGAAAGCCTGGAAAACCACCAGGTGCAGCTCATGAAGGATGTGGCCCTGCTCGATAAAATGTATGAGCTCAACAAGGTCTATTTCAAGGAGCTCACCATGTATATCCTTGCCGGCAAGAAAAAGCTGCAGAAGGTGCAGGCGGAGGATCTGCCCGCCCTGCAGGCCAAGGCGCAGGCCTCCGGCCTGCCGGAGGACGCCCAGGCCGCGAACGACCTTTCCTCCATGTGCAACCGCTTCGAAAAGAAGCTGCATGACCTGGAGCTGACCCGCATGGTCTCCATCCAGATGGCCCCGCAGATCCGCCTTGTGCAGAACAACGACACGCTCATGAGCGAGAAGATCCAGTCCACGCTCGTGAACACCATCCCCCTGTGGAAGAGCCAGATGGTGCTCGCCATGGGCATCACGCACTCGCAGCAGGCCGCCCAGGCCCAGCGCGAGGTGACGGACATGACGAACGAGCTGCTGCGCCGCAACGCCGCCACGCTCAAGATGGCCACCGTGGAGACGGCCAAGGAATCGGAGCGCGGCGTGGTGGACATGGAGACGCTTAAGGCCGCCAACGAATCGCTCATTTCCACGCTGGACGAGGTGGTCCGCATCCAGGACGAAGGCCGCCAGAAGCGCCGCGAGGCAGAGGTGGAGCTCGGCCGCATCGAGACGGAGCTCAAGCAGAAGCTGCTCGAGGTTTCCGGCGCGGCGAAGGCCGCCCGCCCGCAGTAATCCTGGTTTTTCCGTGACATTGCAAACGCCCCTGAGGATCGGTAGAAATCCAGATCCTCAGGGGCGTTCCTCCGTTTTGCGGGTCTATGGCTTTGCCCGGGGCCTTTGGGCCGGGGTGGACGCAGCGCTTCAGGTGAAATGAAAGCCGCAAGCAGCCTATTGGAACCGCCGTTTCCTTTTTCCGGCAGGCCTCTGCTGCTCTATTTTCATTCACCATCCCTGTCATTCGTCCGAGATGAAACCCACGATAACAAAAATCAGGCCAAGCCAGGTGCCAATCACGCCGATTACAAGTCCCGGAAATTGAGAAAGCGGGGCCAGCCGCATCGTGAATCCCAGCAGCATCAACGCCAAACCCAAGATTTGAAATTTTAAGCTTTTTCCTTCCATCTCAACCCTGCCTTCCGTCAAGATAACGTAAAACGCCCTGCTCAAAAGGAGAAAATATCTTCACTGGTGGTTATATTTGCGCCGCCGGAGGAACTGAAGGAAATGGAAAGAGGCCCGATCGCTATGGAGATCCCGCCGGGAAAATGGATGCCTCCCATGCTGTTTTCATGCGCGTAACCGACTTTTATCATGTTGGTTACAGAGGGGTTTTTCTTATACGCATACGTATAGGCGGTTCCTTTATAAAGAGCGGAAACGACGCACTCATCTCCAAAACCGTTAAACCCATATCCGGTGAACTCTGCTTCACAGGGGGCAGATATATCCATCGCGACAGTCCACTGGTGGAGCAAATCATCATAAACATGTATTCTCAGGTTCTTTTTTCCCGGCGTTACTTCCCATCCTTCCGGTAAAGAAAAGGCGAACGCATCTTCTTTGATGTGCACCTCTTTTTTCCATTCAAACGAAGAGTAGATGGAGTACTGAGTGTATCCATTGTAATCCGATTCCTGAAAAGCGACAACCTGCATCGTCATATCTGCCGGCGAAATATAGTTTGGAATCATTTCCGTTTCACCACTTGGCGATATGGAAAAAGATTTCGTTTCCATGCCCGCATATGCTTTTGTCGTTCCATTTGCGAGAGACGTATCCCAAATGGTTTGCTTCAGTTCGTTGTCCAGCGAATCAACGACGTTTTTGGGTGTGCCAATGCTCAATAAGAATGCATCTGCATTCGAATATATTGCGGCGGCGTTCATGGGCTCCCTATAAACTTCTTCTGCCTGAAAAGCAGTTCCGCAGTTTTTCCCAGTTGCGTCATCAAAACATGTTGTTGCTTCACAAAGCTGTGAAGTGCCAACAAAAGCGGAGAAATTTACGGAGAAAAGTAAAAGAAATGCCAAAAACGTTGCGCAGATTTTTTTCATTCGGTTTACCTCCTTTAAATCCCAGGAAGTACACTGAAATGATAGCATATAACAGGTAATCTTGCCTTTTTAGAACATGGGCCTCCCCTCCATCCTAATTGCAGGATATAAATTCTGCTAATCATTTTTTTCTATTTATAGTATGGAAAAAGTATTATTTTATATAATTTTTGTAA
>ERZ1090869.971-NODE-972-length-13925-cov-7.630137_pt1 | contig 13925 bp, 12 predicted proteins | sample MGYA00478474_ERZ1090869 | MGnify/ENA primary metagenome ERZ1090869 (study PRJEB33644, sample SAMEA5815748) | chicken gut metagenome | biome: Chicken; feature: Gastrointestinal Tract; material: Caecum | place: Ireland | collected 2019-01-01 | study: A study of the... | reverse complement strand
GAGCAGACGAGAAAGGCGGACGCCTAAAAAAACCGAGCGCACTCTTGATTTTTTTTAATGGCGGTATTATAATGTTCAGAGTAAAGAGTTGTTGTCCTGCGTGAAGCAGAGGAATGGAGGAAACACAATGGAGAAAAAGATTCTTGACTGGGAAAATATCGGATTTAGCTATATCCAGACAGACAAGCGTTATGTGTCAAATTATAAAGATGGAAAATGGGACGACGGCGCACTGATCGATGATCCGAATATCGTGATGAATGAATGTGCAGGTGTTCTCCAGTATGCTCAGACCGTATTCGAGGGAATGAAAGCCTACACGACAGAAGACGGGCATATTGTGACTTTCCGTCCGGATCTCAATGCTTCCCGCATGGTGGATTCGGCAAAGCGTCTGGAGATGCCGGTATTTCCGGAGGAGCGCTTTGTTGACGCGGTGGTGCAGACAGTGAAGGCCAATGCGGCATATGTTCCGCCCTACGGTTCAGGCGCTACATTATATATCAGACCCTATATGTTCGGCATCAATCCTGTGATTGGAGTAAAGCCGGCTGATGAATATCAGTTCCGTGTATTTACCACACCGGTCGGGCCGTATTTCAAGGGCGGCGTAAAGCCGATCACAATCTGTGTATCGGATTTTGACCGTGCGGCGCCCCACGGAACAGGACATATCAAAGCAGGACTGAACTATGCAATGAGCCTTCATGCGATCGTGACAGCACACGCCAACGGATTCGACGAAAATATGTACCTGGATTCCGCGACAAGAACAAAAGTGGAGGAGACCGGAGGAGCAAACTTCCTCTTTGTTACAAAAGACAATAAGATCGTAACCCCTCATTCTTCCACGATCCTTCCCTCTATCACCAGAAGGTCTCTGATGTATGTGGCTGAGCATTATCTCGGACTTGAGGTGGAAGAGAGAGACGTATACTTTGATGAAGTGAAAGACTTCGCTGAGTGCGGCCTGTGCGGAACTGCGGCAGTGATTTCTCCGGTAGGAAAGGTAGTAGATCATGGCAAGGAGATCTGCTTCCCAAGCGGAATGGAAAAGATGGGGCCGACGATCCAGAAATTGTATGATACACTGACCGGCATTCAGATGGGACACATTGAAGCGCCGGAGGGCTGGATCAAAGTCATTGAGTAAGATAAAACAGAAAGGACAGAAGACGGCGGAAATTCCGGCGGACAGTCCAATGAAAAGCGGCTGCATGAGCAGACAGAAAATTTCTGAATGTTCATGCAGCCGTTTTTTGCCCTGATAAGCGGTCTGCCCGGCCAGGCAGATATTAAAGGTCAAACAATATGGTCGCAATATTGAAGTAAATTAAAATGGAAAACGTGTCCACCAGTGTTGTGATCAGCGGGGATGCCATGATCGCCGGATCCAGGCGGAGTTTTTGCGCAAACAGCGGAAGCATGCATCCGATCAGCTTGGAAATAATAACCGTAGCGATCAGAGACAGGGCGATGACCAGCGCAAGCTGGGAATTGTGATAAGTGATAAAGATGCGTATACCGTTGGTCACCGCGAGAACGCCGCCGCAGATCAGAGAAATACGGAACTCCTTAAATATTACCCGGAACAGATCACGGAAATGAATCTCATTTAAAGCCAGCCCTCGGATGATAAGAGTAGCGCTCTGTGAGCCGCAGTTGCCTCCCGTGTCCATCAGCATGGGGATGAAGGAGACAAGCAGGGGAATGGCTGCAAAGGCGTCCTCGTACCTTGTTATAATAGTTCCTGTGATAATGGAAGTAAACATCAGCACGAGAAGCCAGGGGATCCTGTTTTTCGCGTGAGCCATCACAGAGGTCGCAAAATACGGTTTTTCGCTTGGGTTAATAGCTGCCATTTTTGTGATGTCCTCTGTGGCCTCCTCTACCATGACATCCATCGCATCGTCGAAAGTGACGATACCCACCATGTGGTCGTCTTCGTCCAGGACAGGAAGAGCGATCAGGTCGTATTTCGTAAACAGACGGGCCACTTCCTCTTTGTCCGTGTGTGTTTTTACAGAAATGATCTCTGTCTCCATCAGTGTTTCGATCAGCATGTTGTCGTCTTCTGTCATCAGCTCTTTGGCTGAGACGGTTCCGATCAGTTTCCGGCGTTCTGTGACATAACAGGTATAAATTGTTTCCTTGTGGATGCCGGTCTCCTTGATATGAGCCATAGACTGAGCTACGGTCATGTTTTTTCTCAGATCTACATATTCAGTTGTCATGATGCTGCCTGCACTGTCGTCGGGATAGTTCAGCAGTTCGTTTATTTTGATGCGGTCCTCGGCAGATACCGTATCCAGAATGCGGGTCACCAGATTGGCGGGAAGATCTTCCAGCATATCGACAGTGTCGTCCATATACAGGTCTTCCAGCAGTTCCTTCAGTTCTTTTTCTGTAAATATCTGTACCAGATACGTCTGCATGGATGTGTCCATATTGGAAAATACTTCGGCTGCTTTGTCCTTTGGAATCAGACGGAATGCAAGAGCCAGAGCCTTGTCATCCAGCTCGGAGAGAAGCAGGGCTATGTCCACTTCGTTCATCACGTCCAGAATACTTCTTACCGCTTTGAACTGCCGCTGTTCCAGGAGCTTTACAAAAATATCTCTGTTCATAATCATTACCTCTCTTTATGAAATTTTTGATTTTAAAGCTGCATAAATGATAACTGGCGCCAGAGTCCATAACCTCACCTCCTTTTATCCAAGACTCGCTCGCGGGCTGCGGCGCGGGATCCGGGTCAGCGTAAGCTGACATAATATTTTTCCGAATCCCTGCGCATCCTCGCAGAGCGCTTATCAGATGGAAGAAAACTCTCATCTGATAAATAAGAAAACTCCGTCACTGCCTGAACAATGACGGAGCCAGAATAACAAAATTAATATCTGCGGATGTACATCGTCCAAGCTTTAGTATCACAGGGCATATCAACTGCATTAGGATGCGCCTTCACGACGCTTCCTGCTGACCAGCGCATTGTGTCTCCACAATCTTGCGGCAGCAGTCTTCGGGAATATCCCAATCCCTGTGGTAACCTCACCTACCGAAATATATCGAAATATATAAGATTTACCTTACTTATTGTAGCCCCTGGATCGCAGAGTGTCAAGAAAAAACATCTGATCGTGGTGAAATTTGCGGAAAAATCTGCTATAATGAGAAAAGCCAGTTCGCCTGTTTTCCTGATGAAAGCAAATGGCAATAAAACATGGAAGACAGTGCCCCGGCACGGTCATATCAACAGAGGAATACGGGCAGAATAAAGGAAAATGCCATAGAAAAGAGGAAGAGAAATGGAATATAAGATTACAGGCTATAAACCGGAGAAACTATTTCACTTTTTTGAGGAAATCAGCGCGATCCCCAGAGGTTCGGGAAATGAAAAGGGAATCAGCGATTATCTTGTAAAGTTTGCAAAAGACAGAAATCTCTGGGTACATCAGGACGAAGCATATAATGTGATCATAAAAAAAGACGGAAGCGAGGGCGCAAAAGACAAGCCGGCTGTTATGCTCCAGGGACATATGGATATGGTATGCGAGAAGATAGCGGGAGTGGAGCATGATTTTGAAAAGGAGGGTATTGAGCTGGTCGTAAAGGACGGAACGCTCACAGCCAACGGCACCACCCTTGGCGCGGATAACGGCGTGGCAGTGGCGCTGATGCTGATGGTGCTGGACGATGAAGACATCAAGCATCCTCCGGTAGAGTGCGTGTTTACTACTGAGGAAGAGGTTGGGTTAGACGGGGCCAAAACTCTGGACAAGTCTCTTATCACTGCGCGAACCATGATCAATATGGATTCCGAGGATGAAGGGATTGCCACAGTAAGCTGCGCCGGCGGCCTGAGAGCAGAGTGTGTACGCCCGATAAAGCGGGAAGCGGCAGAAGGAACTGTGATCCAGATTGACATATCGGGACTGCTGGGAGGACATTCTGGAGTAGATATCAATAAAGAGCGGCAGAATGCTAATATACTGATGGGGAGGATGCTGCACAGTCTGATGAAAGATACGGACGGAAAGCTGATCAGCGTCTCCGGGGGGAGCAAGGATAACGCGATTCCCAGAGAATGTACAGCTTCTCTGCTCTATGCAGAAGAGACAGAAGCTGCGAAAGCAGAAGAACTTGCCTGCAGCCTGGCTGAGACGTTTGCTGCAGAACTCTCTTCCGATGAGCCGGACTTTTCCTGCGAGATGTCAGTGGAAGAAAATGTATCTGCAGAAGTCCTAACTGACAAGGATGCAGAGGCAGTTGTCAGAGCGATGTATCTTGCGCCCAACGGAGTGCAGAAAAGAAATCTTAAAATGGACGGCTTTGTGGTAACATCCACGAATATGGGGGTGGCCCGCACAGAGGAAAATGAAGCAAAGCTTATATTTGCCCCTCGTTCTTCCGTGGCTTCTCTGCAGGAAGAGATGAAAGAACGCCTCCGTCTGTATGGGGAGGTATTCGGATTTGAGATTTCCTTCAGCGGAGAGTACCCGGGATGGAGCTATAAGGAAGAATCTCCTGTCCGCCAGGTGATGCAGGAGAGTTATAGAGAGCTGTTCGGTGAAGAACTGAAGATCGAAGCTATACATGCAGGGCTCGAGTGCGGTCTGTTTTCCGATGCGCTGCCGGGGCTGGACGCTATCGCCGTAGGCCCGACTCTGAAAGACGTGCACACGCCGGATGAAAGCCTGCCGCTGGATTCTTTTGAGAGATTTTATCAGTTCCTGAAAGACGTGCTGAGACGGCTGGCAGAGCGGTAGACCTGCCTTCTGTATTCAGACGCCAGATCAATATGAAAAACAGAAAAGCCTGCAGAATCACGCTGCAGGCTTTTGCTATATCAGTCCTTATTTCAGCTGATAAACAGTCTGACTTCCGTCTTTGTTTTCTGTGATCATTTTCTGCCGGATCATATAGGGCAGGATGGATCCTAAAAATTCTTTCGGGTCTGTCACGGCAATCTGCTGCCTGCTGAAAGGCTGTTTCGCGGTCAGATCTTTAACAAAAGGTTCCAGTTCTTTTAAAGTCAGCGCTTTGTTTTTGCGGAGCGCTTTTTTAACCCTTGCAACCCCTTTTGACGCGAGCAGATTGGACAGTTCCTGATTCTGGCGCGCAGAGCGCCACAGGCCCCAGGCATAGATGATCATTGTGGCAAGTGCAAAGAGAAGGACATAGGGAATATATTTCAACATTATTTCTGTTTCTCCCCTTTCCAGTGAATCATATGGTTATCGTGCATGATTTCAAGAAATTTGATCAGCCTTGACATCGTTTTTTCCATTGAAGGGAACTTCTGCTCCATTTCCTGCGATAACTGATGTACATCCTTTACGCCGTCGACAGCTGTCCACACAAACGTTCCGTAGTCATCCAGGGTAATATCGCTGACTCTGGGGCGGTGGAAGAACTTCTGGGCGATCCTGTGGTAAAATCCCTTCCATTCGATCAGAATAACGGCCCGTCCGTCTTCATTGATTTGAAACTCGATATCCGGATTTTTGACCGGAATATAATCCAGATAATTCTGCTGGTTTTTCTTTTTCATTTTATAAATATGTCTCCTTTTTACATCAGTGCCGAAGTGCAGCAATTCAGCTGCGTCATTTATATTGTATAAGAACCTTTGACAAAATACAGCGCCAGTGTACGGCGGGAGGCCGTGCCATAGGACAGCCCCCTGCGTACTCCGACGCTGTTATTTTTCTTTCTTCATGCACAGCTTGTACAGTCCGAAGAGAAGTACAACGAAGATCACCAGGCTTCCGATCTGCGGAATAGAGAATGGAAGCACAATGACATCTGCCACATTGCAGACAGCAAGAACGGCAAGAATGATACCCATAATACCTTCTCCTGCGATCAGGCCGGAGGTAAAGAGAACTCCACGGTCTGCACGTTCCTTTTTCTCTGCGTCAGTTCCTTTGACTTTATCTACGATGTAGCGGATGATACCACCTGCCATGATTCCGGCGCTCAGGCTGAATGGCAGATACATACCTACGGCAAAAGGCATTACCGGGATCTTCAGGATCTCAACTGTTACGGCAATAAATACACCGATGAGAATCAGAGCCCACGGAAGATTTGCATCCATAATACCTTCAACCAGGATCTTCATCATAGTTGCCTGTGTGGCAGGAATCTGTTCTGTGCCGTATCCCCATGCCTCATTCAGCAGGTAAAGCACGCCGCCGATGGCAGCTGCAGATACAACGACACCGATCAGTTCACCGATCTGCTGTTTTTTCGGCGTAGCGCCGACAATAAATCCGGTCTTTAAGTCCTGTGATGTATCTCCGGCGATAGCGGCAATAATACAGATAACACCGCCGATCGCGATAGCGCCGATCATACCTGTTGTGCCGTCTGTGCCTGTCACTTTAAGGAGAACTGTGGCAATGATGATCGTTGCGATAGCCATACCGGATACCGGGTTGTTGGATGACCCGATCAGGCCTACCATACGGGAGGATACTGATGCAAAGAAGAATCCGAAGATTACGATGATCAGTGATCCGATGGGGTTAACCGGGAATGTGGGGATAAGCCAGATCAGCACAACAATAGCAAGGATCAGGATCAGCAGCACGGGCATCGGAAGATCCTGCTGCGTACGCAGAGTATTTTTGTTCGTCTGCTTTTTTCCCATGCTTGCCATTGCCTGTTTGAAAGTGCGGACGATCAGCGGGAATGTCTTGATCAGGCTGATCAGACCGCCTGCCGCAACGGCGCCGGCGCCAATGTATCTGACATAAGTACCCCACAGCTTATCGGGGCTGAGGGAAGAAATCGGATTTTCTCCCGGGAAAATTGTGGCATCTCCGCCGAACAGCGCGATCGCAGGCATAAGTACAAACCAGCTCAGCGTACCGCCGGCCAGCATATAGCTGGAGATCTTCGGTCCGCAGATAAAGCCCACACCGGCCAGTGAGGGAAGTACCTGGATTCCGATCTGGGATCCGGCATAGCCTTTAAATGCATATCCGATCTCGCTGGGGAACAGTTTCAGGCCGTCTGCCACAAACTTATATACTGCGGCAATACCCAGGCCGGAGAATACAGCGCCTGCTTTGCTGCCGCCTTCTTCTCCTGCAAGAAGAACCTCTGCACATGCAGTTCCCTCAGGGAACGGAAGCGTTCCGTGTTCTTCTACGATCAGCGCCTGACGAAGAGGTACCATAAAGCAGACACCCAGGATACCGCCGAACAGCGCGATCAGGAAAATAGTCATTATGCTCGGGAATTCGATTTTTCCCTCCTCAGCCCAAAGAAACAGGGCAGGCAGCGTGAAGATTGCTCCCGCTGCAAGAGACTCACCGGCAGAACCGATAGTCTGTACCAGATTGTTCTCAAGGATGGAATCCCTGCGAAGAATGATACGGATAATTCCCATCGAGATAACAGCCGCCGGAATAGAAGCAGATACTGTCATGCCGACAAGAAGTCCCAGATATGCGTTGGCAGCGCCAAACACAACCGCAAGGATGACACCAATGAGAACAGAGGTTACCGTAAACTCCGGAACGATCTTGTTCGCCGGAATATACGGTTTGAACTCATTTTTGTTGTCCATGATGTTCATTCCTTTCTATATTTTTAACGACTTCTTAACACAGTCCAAACTATTATAGCACTTTGGCCTGATAAAGGAAAGAAGAAATTTATAGAGAAGAGAGGATTGTCCGTAACAGCTCAGCCATCAGGGCCGCAGTTCCAGTATTCTGTCCGCAGTTCTCCGGGCCAGATGCATATTATGGGTAATGACAATAACCCCCATATTCAGCCGGGAAGTTTCCCGGAGGACCACATCCCAGATCTGGGCCTGTGTGATCACATCCAGCATGGTGCTGATCTCATCGCAGATCAGATAGTCTGCTTTGCTCATCAGCGCCCGGGCCACGCAGAAACGCTGCAGTTCGCCGCCGGAGAGCTCCCGGGGAAAACGGTCGAGCCATGCGGGCTCAATGCCGAAAGCATTCAGCATATCTCCATTCAGTCCGCCGCTTTCTTCCAGTACGCGCCTGAGCCGCCAACGGGGATTTACCGCTTTTTCGGGATGCTGGAAGATCAGTTGGACGGGGCAGAGGCCTTTTGCCGGGAGAGGTTTCCCGTCAGCCAGAACCTGTCCTGCGGATGGTTTCAGATATCCGGCCAGTATCATAGCCAGTGTTGATTTGCCGCAGCCGCTTGGCGCAGACAGGGCAAGGCGTTCGCCCTTCTCTACTTTTAAACTCTGGTCTTCGAGGATCCAGGGTTTTTTCGCGTTATATCGGAAATAGATATTTTTTGCTTCAAGAGCCATAGTAACACCTCACTTCCCCGCCCCTCACTCTGCGTACCGGGGGCACATTGGACGTACACCGTCCGGTCCGGAAAGGACAGCGGGGAGCAAAGAGACAGCCCCGGGGGAGATCTCCGGCATAGGGCTGAAAGCCTTCCAGAGGCTGAAACTCATTTTGCGGAAGGGCTTTCCACAGAGCTTTCGTGTACGGGTGACGCAGCGCGTCAGGGCCTTTCTTAAAATCAGACGCAGGTGCAGTCTCAACGGTGGTCCCTGCGTAAAAGACAGAGACTCTGTCAGCAAATTCAAACGCCAGGTCAATATCGTGAGTGATCAAAACAACAGCTCTGCCAGCGTCTGCCATTTCCCGGAACATCTGCAGGGCTTCCAGTGCCTGTCCAAGGCTCATGCCGGGGGTGGGTTCGTCCGCGATGATAAGCTCTGCATCTGTGAGCAGGGCGGTTGATACGAGAATTCTTCTTGCCATACCTCCGGACAGCTGAAAAGGATAGAGCTGTTCTGTTTTCTCCGGCAGCCCGAAACGGCGGAACAGCCCTTTCCGTTTTTCTGTGGGACGGGGCTTTTTGTGTCCGTCAGCCTGCGCGCCCGTCTTCATTAGCGGATCAAGATAGGAGACAGACTGAGGGACCAGGGCAATCTCTGTTCCGCGCAGCGCCTTCTGGCGTTCCGGGGTCAGTTCCTGTCCCTTATAATACATATGTCCGCGAATGGAGGCATTGCCGGGCAGAATACCCAAAACGGCAGAAGAAAGCAGGCTTTTCCCGGAGCCGGAGGAGCCTGCAACGGCAATGATCTCACCAGGATATACGGTAAAATGCAGATCAGATATTGCCTGAAGATCCGTCTGTTCCAGTCCGCGTCCATACATGCGGAAGGAAACAGACAGATCGCGGATTTCCAGTAAGGGTTCTTTTTTGTGTTCCATAGTGTTCTCCTTATTCCTGTGCGTGGAAGGGATCCATGATCATTTTCAGATGTTCCCCCAGTCTGTCCACCAGCAGTACGATGAGTACGAGCATAAGACCGGGCAGCACTGCGGGCCACCACATTCCCGCAGAGAGATATCTCATGCTCTCTGACAGGATGATGCCGATCGCAGGCTGCTCGGGAGACAGCCCGAATCCCAGAAACGATACAGAGGCTTCATGCAGCACCGCATGGGGAAACAAAAGGATCAGCCCGGTAAAAAACTGTGGCGCCAGATGGGGCAGCAGATGGTGCACCAGGATCCATCCGCCGGATTTCCCGAGCTTTCGTGATACAGCCACATACTGTTGTGTGCGCAGCTGAAGCACTTCTCCTCTGATGAGACGTGCCAGTGAACACCAGTGTGTGGCAGCGATTCCGACGAGCAGACCTTTCATCCCTCTTCCAAGTGCAAAGGAGATCAGGATAACCAGGATGGTATGCGGCACGCTCATCACAAGATCGATCAGCCAGTTGATAAAAGCATCTGCATATTTGGAACCTGACGCCGCGGCAATGCCTGCGAATACGGCGATCACCGCGCTGATCAGGGAGGCTGCGATCCCTACCGTGATGCTGACGGACATACCTTTCAGAGTACGCATCAGAAGATCCCGTCCCAGGGCGTCTGTGCCAAAAGGGTGCTCCAGGGAAGGAGACTGCCCTGCTTCAAGAAAACTGCCTGCCGCTGCATCTTCGGGAAGGAAGATGCCCAGGACATATATGCCGGTCAGCACAAGAACTATAATGACAGAAAGAAGCACAGTTTTACTGCGCCGGTTTAATTTCTTCATTCCTTCACCTCCCGGATCTGGGGGTCAATGATCCCGTAAAGCAGATCTGCAGCCATATTGCCTGCACAGACAAACAGGGCGGAAAACAGCGTGATGCCCAGGAGCAGCGGTATATCCGCGCTGAGGCCTGCTTCCGATACAGCGCTGCCAAGACCGGGATAGCTGAATACATTTTCTGCCAGGACGGAACCGCCGAACAGTTCCGAAAAGGAAGCAAACTGCAGAGTCAGTGCCGGAAGAAGAATATTTCGCAGCCCATGGCGGCGGAGAATGGACCATTCCCCTTCCCCTCTGGCCCGTGCAAAGAGAACGTATTCGCTGTCAAGTACGTCTGAGAGTTTCTGCCTTGTGTGCAGGGCGATGCTGGAAAAGGACATCAGAGCCAGCGTAAAAGCGGGCAGGATCAGGTGATGGATTTTCTGCCAGACAGTCACATTTTCACTGAGCACGCCTGCCGGAGCAGAAAATCCCACTGGAAACCATTTCAGCCACACGGAAAATACCAGCAGGAATACAAGTCCCAGCCAAAATGTGGGGACAGAGCTGAGGATATAACAGACTTTTTTAAGGATTTTATCCGGCCACCGCTCCCGGTACATTCCCATGACGCAGCCCAGAAGGAAGCCCAGCACGCCGGATATCACCCAGGCGCAGAGCATCAGAGCCAGGGAATTCAAAAAACGTTCGCCGATAATATCTGCCACAGGCCTGCGGTAAACGGAGGATTCTCCCAGATCTCCGTGAAGAAGATCAGTGAGCCAGTTCATATACCGTTCTGCGGGCGGTTTATCCACGCCCCAGTAATCTTCGATCTGGGCGCGCTGTTCCGGGGAAACAGCGGTTCCCAGTCCTGTAATATACTGCTGCACCGGATCGACAGGCGACGCGCTTACCAGTACAAAGGAAATGATGCTTACAGCCAGCAGCAGAGAGATGATTTTAATACTATGCATGAAGAAAATGCGGCTCAGCCGCGGCAAGGTTCCTTTCAACAGATACGCCTCCATTTACATTATACGTCCCAGGTCCACTCCTGAAGATTCTGGATCAGGGGCAGGCCGTGGCCATGCCCGTGGACTGGCTGCTCTCCTATGGAGAGCCCGTCCCGGACGTAGGTGACATGATCCAGATTGACGATCCAGACCCAGGGGCAGGCTCCTTTCATGGCGGTGCCTGTCGTGCCGTCCCACTGTACATTTTTCCAGTTTTCATAGGCTTCTTCTACAGTCAGCGCTTTCATGGCTGCATTCAGATATCCGTCAGTCACATCGCTCGTGTAGCCTTCCGGGTTGTAAAAATCATCCAGAAGAGCGCCCTCGGACCGGTACAGATAATAGGTTTCATTCGGGTTTGCAGAGCCCCAGCCCATCATCACGGCCTCGGAGAACATGCGCCGTGTGATGTCGTCCCAGCTTGTGCCCTCTACATTGATCTGGATGCCAATTTCCCTTATCTGTTCTGAGGCGGCCATTGCGACAGCCTGGCGTACAGAATCCCCGGCAGGATAGAGACAGGAGAATTCCGCTTTCAGACCGTTCTTTTCCACAATGCCGTCTCCGTCCGTATCCGTCCATCCGGCGTCGGAGAGAAGCTGTTTTGCGTACTCCACATCTGTTTCGATCACGACTTCCGGGTTGTTCCAGGGCATCCCGTCGTTTTCAGAGTAGGCCGGCCTTCCGTAGCCGTTTAGGACCACATCAGCGATCTGCTGACGGTCGATGGCATAGGCGATGGCCTGCCGGATTTCCAGATTGCAGGTCACATTGTTCCCGACAGGAGCGCCGCTTTCTGTGGTTTGGCCTTCATCCGGCAGGACAGGGAGCGTAAAGCCCCGGTTGTCGGCGGAAGGAATGGCTTCTATATGATAACCATCCGCCTCTGCTGCAGCCAGAGCGGCAGAGGAGTATGCCACGTCTACTTCTCCCGCCTGGACGGCCGCAAGGGCCGCATCCTCGGACATGAACACAACCGTTACATTTTTAATGGCGGGTGTTTCGTCATAGTAATTTTCGTTGGCGGTGAAGATGATCTGCTCCTGTGGATCCCACTCCACAAACTGATAGGGGCCGGAGCCGACAGGGTGGGTTCCGTAATCTTCATCATAGGCATGCTCGGGCACAATGCCGATGGACGCAAGCGTATTGAGAAAAACGGAAGTGGGACGGGACAGAGTTATGACGACCGTCGTATCATCCGGGGCGGATGCACTTTCCATATATGTCAGATCAACGGAACTCTGTGCTTTTTTTGCGGTTTCAAGGGTAAAGGCAACATCAGAAGCAGTGACCTTTTCGCCGTCGGTAAAATATGCATCGTCCCGAAGCGTAAAGGTCCATGTGAGACCATCCTCAGATAAAGAATATCCGGTGGCCAGATCATTCTCAAAAGTCAGATCAGAAGTATACCTTACCAGGGTGCTCTGTACGATCGGGGAATTTCCATGCCCCCAGCCCTGAGTGGGATCCAGTGTTTCCGGTTCAGAGCCGATGGCGATTATCACGCTGTCATTTTCCCGGGGAGAATCTGCTCCGGCCTGGCCGGAAGCGCCGTTCCCGCATGAGGCAGATGAGACAACGGCGATCACGCTTAAAAGTATAGCTGAAATTTTTTTGAAGTTCATATGCGATTTCCTTTGTTATCAGTCAGTAATTTCTATTTCAGTTCGTTTATAAGAGAGAGCGCTTCAGAAAAACTGATCTTTTTTTCTTCTGCTATGCGGCAGATGTCATCATATTCATATTTGCGGCGCTCTGTTCCGTAACCGGATGAAACTTTGCGGCGGACGGCGCCGTAAGGCGTTTCCACTGTTTCAATGCGGCGTTCAAGGACATACCGGCGGAGCAGGTTTTCCCGGATCCCAATGGTAGTGGTATGCCGGAATACTGCGCGGATCACATCTTCTCTCTGCGCTTTGCGGCACATAATATGGATCAGAGTCCCGGGACGGTTTTTTTTCATGCCGACGGGTACGGTGTATACATCCAGCGCCCCGGCGGCGAAAAGCCGTTCCGTGGCAAAACCTATGGCTTCGCCGGTCATATCATCTACATTGCAGCTTAATTCGCAGATTTCATCCTCCGGAACGTCTGTCTCGCCCAGGATTGCCCGTATGCAGTTGGCGGCTTCAAAATCTTTCCGGCCCATGCCGTATCCGATAGCGAAAGGCTTCAGGACAGGCATTTCTCCGAAACGACCGGCAAAATATTTCAGAAGAGCTGCTCCTGTGGGCGTACAGAGTTCCCCCCTGATGCTTCCGCCATAGACAGGCACGCCCTGCAAAATATGTGCGGTGGCAGGCGCAGGAACAGGAAGAATGCCGTGGGCGCAGCGAACCTGGCCGCTGCCTGTGTGGACAGGCGAAACGACAACTTCATCAGGAGACAGCCGGTCCATCAGCAGGCAGACTGCCGTAATATCAGCAACAGCATCCATTGTTCCAACTTCATGGAAATGGATGTCAGAAACCGGTACCCCGTGAACATGGCTTTCTGCTTCTGCGATCAGTCCGTAGACCGCCATGATATCGTCCTGTACGTGCCCGGGCAGTGCAGGGAGACCCCGCACAATATGCCCGATCTCTTGTATGCTGCTGTGATGATGCCCGTGGGGGCGTCCGTGTTCGCCGTCATGGTGATGATGCGCATGTTCGCTGTCATGGTGGTGGTGCCCGCATTCGGCATCATGGACGTGTTCATCGCCGTGTCCGTGGTCATGACCGTGTATGTGCTCATGCGCGCCGGTTTCCGGCAGACAGACGTCGGCGCTTTCTTCCTCTGCGCCGTTTACCGTTACGGACATCTGAGTGCCGGTGATGCCGCATTTTACAACTGTTTTTTTCTCAAAGGCTACGCCGGGGA
>ERZ1090869.966-NODE-967-length-13965-cov-19.031272_pt1 | contig 13965 bp, 7 predicted proteins | sample MGYA00478474_ERZ1090869 | MGnify/ENA primary metagenome ERZ1090869 (study PRJEB33644, sample SAMEA5815748) | chicken gut metagenome | biome: Chicken; feature: Gastrointestinal Tract; material: Caecum | place: Ireland | collected 2019-01-01 | study: A study of the... | reverse complement strand
TCTATATAGTGTAGTAATAAATTGAAATAGTAGCCGCCGAGAAAATCAATAAAGATTTTCTCGGCGGCTACTCTCAGTTTTAAGCGATATTTTCCCGTCCTTGACGGCGCAGGGTGAAAGTCAAAACAAATAAAAATCGGGTTGCCACTCCGCACAATCCCCTGCCGAAAGGCAAAAGAATTGTGTATCGGTAAAAGATAAACAGAAAAACACTAAACAAATGTTTGCAAAATGCTTGACAAACGAAATAAGGTGTGGTAATATAAAGGCACAACAAAAAAGCCTTTGGCTTAATATCACGGTGGGAAAAACTGCTGATAGGGGAAGAGGGACTGCAAGTAATCGCAACGTGCGGCGTGAATAAAAAAGCGCGCAAGACGGTGAAATAAGCGTTGACCGTGACTGTCAGACATTGGCGGACGAGATATCGTTCGTTGTATGTCTGCGGTCGCGGTTTTTTTGTTGTAAATAGATTTAAGGAGGAAGAAGATGAAGAGAATTTACAAAGTTTACAACGACGGCGGAGCCTTTATAGGCATACGCAAAGTTGAAAGTAGTTTAGCGCCTAGAAGAAAACCTGCGCCGGAGGAGCCTATTGTGGTTAATGAGGGCGTTGAGCTGATGCACGACGAGGACTATGAAAACATGATAGACCCCGTACTATGCGGCAACGAATGTGAGAATACGCGCGTTACTACGCTTACGGAAGAGTTCAGAAGGTTCTACAGGCAGACTGTTGGAATGCGCTGGAAAAAGCGCAGGCAATATATAACGGATATGATGCGCCCGTATTTCGACAACGAGGACGATTTGCAGTATTTCATAGGCCGCAAAATGCATAACGCCTACCGCGCCTCGATGGCGCGTTTGAACAGGTGTAAACGCAGGGTGGCGCTGCACGGCCTGGACTGGTTCTGTACTTTCACATACGACGGCAGCAAGATGACAGAGGAACAGTTCTCTAAAAAACTGTTGAACACGTTAAGACACTTTGCAAGCCGAAAGGGGTGGAAGTATATGGGCGCATGGGAGAGGGGAGAGAAGGGGCGTCTGCACTTTCACGCCCTATTGAATATTCCGGAAGGCGCAATGTCGGGAACTATTGAAAAGCGCAGTGAGTACGACCCTGTGCGTAAGAAAATGGTGACATGCAACATAAATACCTTTTTTGAAAAAACATTCGGAAGGAACACCTTTGATAAACTTAGCAGCCTTGCAATGAGGTATTCAAAGACGGCGGAGTATATAGTAAAATACCTTGAAAAGGACGGCGGTAGGCTTATATGTTCGCGCGGATTGGATACGTTTATTGAAACCGAGGTGGACAGCGAGGATATAATATGCCCTCTGCACCCTGACGAGCCTTACGACGACAGAAAGTATATACTGTTTGACGATTTTAAGGTATGGGACAGGAACGGCAAATGTCTTGGCACATTCAACCGCAGCTTGTTGCCGCTGCTTAAACTTGTAAGTTGACCCATATATATACCGCAAATAACGCGTTTTATTTTAGTGACGGTACAAGCTGAAATGAAATTGACTGCCATATATGCTGTAAACATTGCTATTATCGTGTAAAAGTGGGTTCATTGTATATTGACCCATATATATATGGCAAATAAAATGGCTTGCCTATATTGCAGTAAAGCGCATAAACTATAATTGCCCTATACATATTCAATAACTAACGCACTTTTCACCTCGGAAAACTGCCGAGGACTTTGCCATACAAAAAAATGAAGACAGCAGCGGCGGCAAGGCGGTAAAAACGGGCCTTTGCAAGCGGGTCAGCGCAAAACCCGTTTTCGCCGCGCCGCTTTTGTCGCGGCAAACAGGCAGTGTTATTGGATTAACGGTTAGTTTGCTCAATTCGGTTGAGTGTGTGCGCTTAAGTCGGCGCCCGCGAGCGAAGCGAGCGGGTGACGGGACGGCGATAGCCGTTCCGTCAGCTGAAAGCCGCCGCTTGTTATAACTTAAAGCGCACACACTACAGCCATTTTTGAACTTTTATATTATGACATAGTGAATGAAATTGGGCTGCAAATGCGTTCCATGAGTTTTCGGAATAAAAATTGGATAAATTTTGCGCTACATATTGAAAAATGATATACTCCGTGCTATAATCAAGTAGAATGCTGGATTTTTTAAGGGGCATGCCCCTTAGTGTTGCCATGTGGCAACACTAATAACACTTCTTTAAATAAGCAGAAAAAGCGATAGCTGATGCAACGACAGAAAATGGCGGCAAGGCAACGAAGAGCATCGAAAGTTTTATCGCGTATTACGGCAAAGAAAGTGGATACAAATTTAATGTTCTGCATTATTTATTCGGGCAGTTTTGAATTCTTTGAGAAGAGCAGACGTGAAATCAACATAGTAATCATGAACGTCGTTAAACATAATTTTTTATTACATATTTATAAAAATGGAAGAGTATAGCATGATTTTAATTGTGATTTACAATATTGGGCGAGGTTAAAGCGGTGGGAAGTATTGCTGATATGTATGATTTTTCATCGTCGCTGTTCTTGTATAAAATTATATTTCTGATGGAACTATGTGTGGCGGGAAGTTTGATATGTGGAAAGCTTAAGCGTAAGAATAAGTTTATTGTGCGTTTTTCGGTCACGATAGTCATGCTTATCGTCATAACTTTTGCCTTGCCCGTATTGGCTTATTCAAGTTACTATACAATCATCTTGTTTATTGTTATTTTTGTACTTTTTTTATGCGCTTTGAAAGTATGCTATGAGGATAATTGGGGGAGCATTATATTCTGCGGCTGTTGGGCTTACACCGTTCAACATATTGCTTATCAGATTTACACGCTAATTGTTACTCTTCTAAATATAAATGAGGGAAACATTTATTCAGGTAGTCTTGATTTTGGCCAATATACATGGCTTTCTGTAACGATTTTTATTGAAGTGCATGCTGTTGTTTATGTTGTGATATGGGCAATAACGCGATTTAAACTTGTAAATATTGAAAGCCTCAATTTAAGGAAATGGCGCCTTTTGTTGCTTTCTGTAGCGATATTGTTTACTGATATTATTTTAAATGCATTCATAGTCAATAATCCGACAGTAGCTTCACGTTTTGTTCTAAGTCTTTTCTGTGTTTACGGCATAACCTGTTGCATTTTAATATTGATTTTACAATTTTCCATGATTGGCAGAGAGAAGCTGGAGACCGAATTGCGTATTGTGGAAACGCTTTGGGATAAAGACAAAAGACTCTACGAAACGCGCAAAGAGAATATAGAGTATATAAATATAAAATGCCACGATCTGCGACACAGGGTGCGGGCTATGCGATTGAAGGATCATATCGATCAAAGCGAACTTAAAGAGATAGAGAACGCAATAAATATCTATGAAGCGACAATGAAAACGGGCAACGAAGTAGTCGATATAGTTCTATCGGAAGAGAGTGTTCTGTGTCATAACAACAATATAAATCTGATTTGTGTGGTCGATGGAGGACTTTTAAAGTTTATGCAGTCGGGTGACTTGTACTCGCTGTTACAAAATAGTATCCACAATGCATTCGATGCGGTAAATAAAGTCGAAGATGCGGATCGCAGAATCATTCGCTTTACAATAAAGCGTATACATGAAATGGTTTATATATGTGTAGAAAACTACTGCAACAATGTTGATGAGATAGAGTTTAAAGATGGCCTGCCGATAAGTAAGGGTGACAGCCGGATACATGGGTTTGGCATGAAGAGTATTCTGACCATAGTTAATAAGTATGATGGAACGATGAATGTTAAAGCTGAAAATGGGATATTCAAGTTGAATATATTGATCCCCGATCAAGGCAAAGGAGAAAAACATGATAAAAGTAGCGATAGTGGAAGATGAGATAGACAATCAAAAAATTATACAAAGCTTCTTTCTCAGGTACGCAGAAGAGCATGGCGAAGTTTTTTCGATAGACATTTATGGCGACGGTCTAACATTTTTGGCAAAGGGTAAAATTTACGATCTTGTAATTTTTGATATAGCGCTTCCTAATATCGACGGTATGGAGACGGCAAAAAGGTTGCGGCAATTTGACGACAGTGTAAGCATAATTTTTGTGACTAACCTTGTAAATTTTGCTATTAAAGGTTATGAGGTTAATGCACTGGATTTTCTTGTTAAACCTGTGGGGTATACAGACTTTGCGTGTCGCATAAATAAGTTTGTCGGTAAGTTCAATACGAAAAAACAGGACGAAATAGTACTTGGCGGATCTAATATAAGCAGGATCAGAATCAGTGACATAAAATATATAGAGGTGGCAGGCAGCCACAATATTTGCTACCATCTGGCTAACGAAAGAGAGATAACTATACGTGAATCTTTGATCAAAGCCGAAAAGCAACTTCCGGCCGGTATGTTTTCGAAATGTAACAGCGGATGTCTTGTGAATTTGCAGTATGTCAGTAAAATAGAAAATAGTATGGTTAAAGTTGGGGATGAATGGTTTAGCATAAGCAGGCTTAGGGAAAAAGAGTTTAAAAATGCGTTGCTGAATTTTTTGAATGAATAGTTTGGCAATTGCATGTAAAGCGGCCACAACAGGCAAAACTGTTGTGGCTTTTCAATTATTGCAACTTTTCACCGAAATTCAGCAGCTTTTATCCAAAGCTATTTCATTTTTTTGTGAAATATGATATTTTATGACCGCAAAAATGGTTTAAGGCTTTACAGTATTTAAAGCGTACCGTCTATAAATTTTAAGGAGGAACCAAATGAAGGCAAAATTCAAAAAGGCAACCGGCAGAATGCTTGCAATAGCGCTCGCGCCGGTAGTCGCTGCCGGCATGTTTGCCGGCTCGCTGGCAAACTTCAGGGCTTCGGCTAACATCGGAAGCACGCTCGATCCCGAAAGGAAGTATCGCGCGGACTATGATTCGTTCAGCGAAACCGAAGAGGCTGCTGCCGAACTCAACCTTGAGCTCATGGCAGAGGGCGCCGTTCTTTTAAAGAACAACAATACCCTTCCGCTGAAGACGAGTGCGGTAGCCAAAACTAAGGTGACGGTGCTCGGCGCGCAGGCAGACAAGCTGTCTACGGGCGGCGGCGGTTCGGGCGCTCAGAGCAAACCCGGCTTTGAGGAGACGCCTGAAAAGGCAGCAACGCTTTTCGAAAGCCTTGATGCGGCAAATTATGAATACAACCCCTCGGTAAAGGAGAGGTACGAGCAGCCCGCGCTCAATCCCGCAGCGCTTTCCAACGGCAACGAATACGATAACTGCCATTATATGAATAAAGTTGAGCAGGGCGGCACCGTTGAATTCGACGGGGCAAGCTATGCCGCCATAACCGACGGAACGGGTTCGCTTGACGGCGTTTCGCTTTCCGGCTATGACGAGACCGCGATAGTTGTGCTTTCGCGCACGGGCGCAGAGGGCAACGATAACCTTGCCTACGACCTTCCCAACATGGAGAACAAGACCGACCATTACCTTCAGCTCAGCAAAAACGAAAAAGAGCTGATGGCATATGCAAAGGCCAACTTTGAAAAGATCATAGTAATAATCAACAGCCCCTCGGCAATGGAACTTGGTTGCCTTGAGGACGATGAAAAAGTGGGCGCCATTCTTTGGATCGGCCAGCCGGGCTGGAACGGCATTATGTCGGTAGGAAAAATCCTCAACGGCGACATCAACCCTTCGGGCCGCACGGTAGACTTCTACATGCGCGACTTTGCCACCGACCCCACGTGGTATAACTTCGGCGATTCTCGCCAGGCCAACGCAATAATCAACGGCGAAGCTACCGCCGCAGGGCTTACGCAGGGCAGTACGCTTGCGCTCGGCTACGACGCTACATACGCGACCTCCGGCGTTGATAATCCCAATGCCACCGTGCTCGATTATGCCGAGGGCATATATATGGGTTACCGCTACTACGAAACGGTATATGCAGAGCTTACCAAAGCGGCAGACAAAGAAACTGCCGATAAATGGTATGAAGAGGCAACGGTATATCCCTTCGGCTACGGCCTTTCGTATACAACGTTTACCCAGGAAATAACCAATGTCGAAGGCGACCTTACCGACAAAGACGGCGAGATCACCGTCAGCGTAAAGGTAACCAACACAGGCTCTGTTCCCGGCAAGGACGTAGTTCAGCTGTACAACACGCCTACATATACCGAAGGCGGCATTGAAAAGGCTGACGTTAACCTCATCGGCTTTGAAAAGACGGGCATGATTGAGGCAAAGGGCAGCGAGGAAGTAAAAATCACCGTTGCGGTAAAAGATCTTGCCTCATTCGACTATAATGGCGCGAACGACGGCGATCATGTGGGTTACGAACTTGAAAAGGGCAACTATGTTCTCAGCATACGCAAAAACTCGCATGAAGTGCTTGATTCTGAAACGCTCAGCGCGGCAAACCAGCTTGACTGGGACGAAGATGACGACGCCGATACGCCAAACAACATCTTCTCGCAGGAAAGCGGCGCATGGGAGATGTATAATACACAGGCAACCCACTGGGCAGAAGATAATGCGGGCGGATACCTTTCGCGTGCAGACCTTGTAAGCGGCTCGGGCGCAGGCGCTATAGTCGAGCTTGAAGACGATTACGAACTCGGCGCACCCAACCCCTTGCAGGAACAGCTTGGCTGGCTGCTTAAAGACGAAGGCAGTGCAAACAAGTTCATAATAGAAACGTTCATAGCCATAAATTCGCAGTCGGATAATGCAAACGAACGCGCATATATGGACTTTGATAACCGCCTTACTCAGGCTCTCGAAGATGATTTTGCAAATGTATGGAGCAAGACGGACAAGGATATACCCGCAGACTGGACTCAGGGCACAGGCGTAAAGGACGAAAAGGGCCTTTACAAAATCATCCTTTCGGATATGACGGGCGTTGCCCTTGACGACGAAAAGTGGACTGAGTTTATGAACCAGCTCACATGGGAAGAACTCGTTCAGATAGTCGGCGACGGCGGATACGGTTCCAAGGCGGTAGATTCTATCGGCAAGCCCACGCTTAAAGACCACGACGGCCCCGGCCAGCTGCGTGCAGCGGCAGGCGGCGCGCAGGAAGGCAACGGCTATGCATGGGTATGCGAATCGGTTATAGGTTCCACATGGAATAAGGGCCTTGCAGAACAGCAGGGCAGGATAGTCGGCAACGAGTCTATCTTCCTTGGCGTAAACGGCTGGTACGGCCCCGCAATGAACGTTCACCGCAACGCTCTTTCCGGCCGTAACTTTGAATATTACTCGCAGGACGGCGTTCACGGCGGTTACATGCTGGCTTCAGTTGTAAAGGGCGCGACCGATAAGGGTATGCACGTATACATGAAGCACGCCTTCCTCAACGACCAGGAAACCGGGCGTATGGGCACGGCAACATTTGCCACCGAGCAGGCGATACGCGAAATTTACGCAAGGCCTTTTGAAATCGCTGTAAAGAAGGGCAATGCAAACGGCATGATGACTTCATTCAACCGTATAGGCATTATGCCTTCGGCAAGCTACGGCATCACCGTTCAGATGTATGAAAACGAATGGGGCTTCGACGGCATATCCGTAACCGACGCATACGTAAACAACACCGGTTGGGATTCCGAAGTTATGATCCGCGGCCACATTCTTCCCCTCAATTCCATATTCCCCATATTCCCTCCCGCAACGGCTATAGAGGGCAAGTGGGATGCATCGCTCAATAACGGAAGGGGCGGTGTGACCGTTGATAAGGGTGCAGACGACACGACTCAGGTTTACAGCCCCACGCAGTGGTACTGGGCGCGTACGACCGCACAGCAGGCGCTTTACACGTTTGCCAACGGCAACGGACTGACCGGCTTTGACGACAGAAAGATGTTCAGCAACGTGGCAACCACCGTTGAAGCGGGCAACGCCTATAGCGATGATACTGCAATCCAGCTGTTCACCACTGAAGAGATCGAGCAGTTCAACAAAGATATGCTTGAAATATTCGGCAGCGCAGAAAAGTATGAAGTTAAGGTTGAAGGTCTTCCCGAAGGCTTCAAGCTGGATATGGCTACCGGTCAGCTGACGGGTACGGCACCTGCAGCAGGCAAGTATCAGGCTACCATAACCGTGACGGGTAAAGATAACCTGGTATACATAACGAACTCCAGCACCGTTGACGTAAATGTGGCTGCGCTTGTTGAATTCGGCAAAGAAGCAAAAGTTGATTTCAATGGTTATGTTGACACTAGCGGCAAACTTGCCATAGGCGAGGAACCTTCTAGAGATACTGTAGGCAAGTATATAAGCGAAGTATGGTCGGTTGAAGGCCTTCCCGAAGGCCTTAAGCTCGATACAGCGAACGGCACCATAACCGGCAAGGCAACAAACCTTCCTTCAGTAAATAATCAGCGTTACAAGATCACTCTTACGCAGACCGTACAGCTTGTAGAAAACGAAATGTTCGGCGGCCCTACGGCAAAAGAATATGTATACAGCCATGATGTATATATTACCCTGAATGTTCCCGGCGCATCTGATGTTATATACAACATCAATCTTCCCGGTTACGATATTGAAAAGAGCATTCTTGTAAACGGCGAAACTATAGGCGATATCGCTAAGCCCGAATCCCCTATGGTAAGCTTCTTCTTCAAGGGCTGGGCGCTTACTCCCGGCGGTGAAATACTTGAAGAAAGCGCTGCAATTCCCGAAGATACGCTTTATGCAATGTGGGATTACAGGCCTATATCCATAATTGACGGCAACTTCTGGATCGACGGCGTAGACACCGGCATTTCTGCCGGCGGCGAAGACGGCGTGGGCATAAAAGAAATAACTTATGCCGCAGGCGAAGAGGGAACGGTGGTAACCATAACCCTTACCAACGGAACCTCCACCGAGTTCACCATTCCCAACGGTGCTGCAGGCACGCCCGGTACCCCCGGTGCTGACGGCGCCGACGGTACAAACGGTGCAGACGGTGCAGTCGGCCCTGCAGGCCCCGCAGGTAAAGACGGCAAAGACGCATCTGCAGGCATAGGCATTGCCGCTATAGTTGTATCTGTTATAGCCCTTGCAGGCGCAGGCGTTGTAGCCTTTATGTCGCTGCGCAAAAAGAACTAAAACTTAAATAGTGCCTGCTTATGCTGCAGGCAGTGACCGAAGGCCGGCTTCGGCGGCAATTCCCGCCGAAGCCGCTTATCGGTTTTAATTTGCAGATTTGTTGAACAGTGTCTGCCCTGCGCCGCGCTGTGCAGGCACATATCCGTTCCGCCGCCGGGGCGGACGGCAATTCCAAAAGGATAGGTTTATGAAGAAATATAAATTTAAATTAGCTGCCATATGTACGGCCGCGCTGCTTGCAGCCGCGCCCGTGCTCCCCGCCTGCACAAGTAACGAGGTAAATACGCAGACGGACGAATGGAAGATAACGCTTGACTTTGACGACGGAGTGTCGCGCAATGGCGCAATATACGTTGAAAAGGAGGAAAGCGTGCAGCTTCCCTCTGGGTTCGTGCGCGAGGGATATCAGTTTGTCGGCTGGAAAACAGAGGACGGCAAAGAGGTTTCGGGGGAGTTCACTCCTACCTCTGACGTGACCCTTGTGGCGCAGTGGGAAGTAGGAAAAAATACCGTTACGTTTGACCCCAACTTTGAAGGCGGCGAACCTGTCGTGCAGGAAATAACGTACGGGACAACGATAACAGACCCTCCCGTATTTGAAAACGAAGGTTTTGCGCTGCGCTATTGGTCGACTTCGGCCGACGGTGCCGTAAGGCTTGACCTCAGCAATTTCGTTATCGACGCAGACCGCACTTTGTATGCGATATGGCGCGACGAAGACGACCCCGAATACACCATCACATTCGATTGCGGCAATTTTGAAGGCGCTCCCGAAGATGTTGTTGTATATAAACTTGCTTCTGAAAGGCTGTTCGTAAATACTGAAGGCCCCGGCGATATAGACCGCCCCGGCTATGAATTTGTCGGCTGGACGGCCCAGGCACCCGAAGGGGACGGCTGGACTATAGACGACCCCGACGCCGACCCTCCCGAACTTGTGGACGACCGCTTCTATCCCACATCGAACATGACTCTGTATGCGGTATATCAGATAGGCGAATATACTGCGGTGTTCAATACCAACTATACAGACAGCTCAACTTCAGTATGGGAGAGCAAGACATATCTTTCCAATCAGCCCGTTCAGGCGCCCGCAACTGCGCCCACCCGCGAAAATTATGTGTTCGACGGCTGGTATACGTCTGCCAAGGGCGGCGAACTTGTCGACTTCAGCAACAACGACGTGTTCCTTACGACAAACGGCGGCTACTATGCGCACTGGAAGCATGAGGGCGTAAAGACCGATATATTCCAGGCCGAATATGTTGAATTCGATCCCCTTCAGGAATATTGGGGCTATTCGGGCAGCGTAAAGGGCGCAAAGTGCATTGTTCAGGACACCGGTACGATAGGAACGGTAATGGTTGATAAATATCCGCTGAACAGCGTGCTCACTTCAAACAAGGGCTACTATGTATCATACCAGTACGAAAAGGGCAACACGCTGCGCTTTGAAATAACTTCTTCCAAGGCTACATCGGCAACGCTCGTGGGCAGCTTTGCTGTAGAGGGCAGCCCCAGGCAGATAGGCCCCGACGGTGAGTATTCCAATCTTATAAAGGTCAACGGCGAGTCCATAGACTATAGTCCCATTGCCATTCAGACAACGTTCAAAGAATACAGTGTGGCAACCATACAGCTCAAAGAGGGGCTTAACGTTATAGAAATAGTTGTAAATAACAGCAGCGGCGCCATGGGCGGCACATATAAGGCCGTAGGCTTCATGACCGACTACATCAAGTTTACAAACTATGGCGATGCTACGTTCACATGGTCGCCCATATACGATAATCTGGAGGAAGTATTCAGCTGATGAAAACGTTTAAAGCATTTTTCAAAAGTACGGGCGGCAAGGTGTGGACGGTTGTCACGGTCGTTTTGTTGGCTGTTATTATTGTCACCACTGCGCTTGCTACAACTATATTCCGTTCAATACTCACCACTGTGCTCGGCGGCCCCGGTGTTATAATGGCCGACGGTGTAGAACCTATATATACGTCTGACTATAACAGTAAAGCTGAATCAAAGGCCGCGGGCGATGCGCTCAATGTGCAAATCTCGCAGGAGGGCTTCACGCTTCTCCTCAACGAAAATTCCGCCCTTCCCCTGGGCGCGGAAGAGCGCAGGGTGAGCGTGTTCGGCAAAAACTCGGTCAACCTTGTGCTCGGCGGCTCGGGTTCGGGCGGCGGCAGCAGCGAGGGCGCATCTACCATATTCGACGGGCTTGAGGCGGCAGGCATAGAATACAACAATGAGTTGCGCGACTTTTATGAAAGTTCGGCTTCAGGTTCCGGCCGTTCAAACAACCCCGAACTCAGCGAAGGTTCAACCAAGGCGCCTACCCTTGATATAGGTGAAACGCCAATAAAGAATTATTCGGCTTCGCTTATATCTACATTTAAAGACTACTCCGACGCGGCTATAGTTGTCATCTCGCGCGTGGGCGGCGAAAGTTTCGACCTTCCCCGCAGCCAGAATACCAATGCCGGCGGCATAGAGGGCAACCATTACCTTCAGCTTGACCGGAACGAGTATGACATGCTCGACATGGTGACCGCGCGCTTCGATAAGGTCATAGTCGTGCTCAACACGCTCACTTCCTTCCAGTGCGACTTTATAGAAGAGTATAACAACAATCCTTCAGACCCCCGCATAGACGCGCTCATGTGGATAGGCGGCCCGGGCGCTACGGGTGCAGAGGCCATAGGCGACCTTCTCACAGGCGAGGCCAACTTCTCCGGCCGCACGGTAGATCTGTTCTCGCGCGATTTCACCAAGGATCCCACATGGCAGAACTTCGGCGATAATTCGCAGGTGAACGGCGGCAAAAACGGCAGTTCCTTCCTTGACGGCACTACAGAAACTACGGACTATTTCATTTCGTATGAGGAAGGCATATACACGGGATACCGCTATTACGAGACCCGCGCGTATGAAGAGAGCCTTACAGACGCCGCAAGCACATGGTATGAAGACAACGTCGTGTTCCCCTTCGGCTACGGCCTTTCTTATACGTCGTTCACCCAGTCCATGACCATGACGGGCGACCTTGAGGATGCAGACAGTCAGCTTGAATTTGCCGTAACGGTCACTAACGGCGGGCAGGTTGCCGGCAAGGAAGTTGTTCAGCTCTACGTCACCCTTCCCTACTACGAGGGCGGCATAGAAAAGAGTCGCGTTCAGCTTGTAGACTTTGCAAAGACGGGGCTCCTTCAGCCCGGCGCAAGCACCACGGTAAACTTCACCGTTTCGGCATACGACCTTGCAAGCTACGACTATAACGACGCCAACAATAACACCAAAATGAAGTATGAACTTGACGCGGGCGACTACATATTCTACGCGGCGGCAAATTCGCATGTGGACGACCCCGCCAATGTCTACGCCACGGCAACGGCAAACCTTGAAGAGGGGGTTGTGTTTGAAACCGACCCCGTTACCGGCAAAGAGGTGGGCAACCTGTACACCTATGACGAAGGTGAGGACGATTCAGTGAACTTCGACGACATCCAGTACAGGCTGGACGACGTATATGTCACCGATGAAGACGGTGAAGAATATGTCCGCAAGGGTATGTCGCGCACCAATTTTGAGGGCACGTTCCCCACGGCGCCCACTGCTTCAGACAGGGCTTTGCTCACGGGCGAAAGGGACGCGCTCAGGAACATGGAGCACAACAACACGGCAATAGGTGAAGTTACTCAGGCACCCACCACGGGCGCTGACGGCGATATAACTCTGCGCGATCTTATCGGCGTGGATTACAACGATGAACGCTGGCAACAGCTTTTGGACAGGCTTACCCCTTCTGAAATGCTTGAGCTTGTAAACAACGGTGCCTTCCAGACGGCGGCGATAGAAAAGATCAAAAAGAACCTTACCAACGATTCGGACGGCCCCATAGGCTTTGTTAACTTCATGCCCGGCCTCTCTTCGCACTATACAGGCAACACCACGTTCGCCTGCCAGATTTTAATTGCGGCAACGTGGAACAAAGACCTTGCCTACCAGATGGGCAAAATAGTGGGTGATAACGGCGTTTGGGGCGATGTAAACGGCAACGGTCTGCCCTATTCCGGCTGGTATGCGCCCGCCATCAATTTGCATCGCAGTCCCTTCGGCGGCCGTAACTTTGAATATTATTCCGAAGATCCCGTGCTGTCTGGTAAACTTGCCGTAAACGTGATAAATGGTGCTGCGCAGAAGGGTGTATATACCGACCTTAAGCATTTTGCCCTCAATGACCAGGAAACGGCGCGCAGCGGCATTGCCACATACTGCACCGAACAGGCTTTGCGCGAACTCTACCTTAAACCGTTTGAGATAGCCGTAAAGGGTGATGACGATGTAAGACATTCTGAAACAGCCACAGAGGACGGTGTGGAAGAGTTTGTGGGCAGCAAGGGCGTGATGAGCTCCTTCAATCGCATAGGTACAAAGTGGACGGGCGGCGACTATCGTCTGATGACGCAGATCCTGCGTGGAGAGTGGGGATTTGAAGGCCTTGTTATCTGTGATTACAAGACTGAAAACACCGTAATGAATTCCCGTCAGATGCTTTATGCGGGCAATGACCTCATACTTGCTTCGCTTGCCAACCTAATGTGGACGGACTGCGGCTTCGACAACGCTCAGGATGTTCAGATATTGCGCAATTCGGCGCATAACATACTCTACGTCGTTGCCAACAGTAACTCCATGAATGTAGATATAATCGGCTACAGCATGGAATGGTGGATAATCATGCTTATAGTTATAGATGTGTTGGTACCAATCGTGCTAATAGTATGGGGAGTGTTGATTGTACTTAAATTGCGTAAGAAGATAGTAGTAGATTGCAAAGAAAAATAATATTGTCTTTAAGATTTTTATTAGTATTTGAG
>ERZ1090869.962-NODE-963-length-13994-cov-18.002726_pt1 | contig 13994 bp, 10 predicted proteins | sample MGYA00478474_ERZ1090869 | MGnify/ENA primary metagenome ERZ1090869 (study PRJEB33644, sample SAMEA5815748) | chicken gut metagenome | biome: Chicken; feature: Gastrointestinal Tract; material: Caecum | place: Ireland | collected 2019-01-01 | study: A study of the... | reverse complement strand
ATCTACACTTATGCGATCGTCGGCAGCGTCAGATGTGTATAAGAGACAGTATGATCTGTAATACGGCCGCATATACGGCCGTTTTATTACGGACGGAGGCGCCCGGCAAGTATATTTCCCACACCGAACGAGGTTTTTAATGAAGGCTGTAAATCTTGGCAATCCAAAGGTTCTGAGCACCGTACTCAAACTTATAATACCTGCCACCATTGCACAGTTCATAAACGTGCTATACTCTATAGTAGACCGCATGTATGTGGGGAATATTGAAGGGATAGGCGAACTTGCGCTTGCCGCGGTGGGCGTATGCGCGCCCATAACAACCATAATATCTTCATTCGCCTTTCTGATAGGCACGGGCGGCGCGCCGCTGTTTGCCATGGCGCTGGGCGAAGGCAGGGAAGACAACGCCAAAAAGATACTTTCAAATGCCGCAGCCGCGCTTGCAGCCGTCGCCGTGATAGTGGCGGCGCTGTTCCTTGCGCTCCACCGCCCCCTTCTGTACGCCTTCGGCGCGAGCGACAGGACATATGAATTTGCACGGCAATACCTTATGATATACGCCGCAGGCGCGCTGTTTTCCATTCCGGGCACGGGGCTGAACCAATACATTACGGCGCAGGGCTATTCGGGAATAGCCATGACGTCTACCATAATAGGCGCCGTGGCAAATATAGCGTTAGACCCGCTGTTCATATTCGTATTCAGGATGAACGTGGCGGGCGCTGCCGTGGCGACCATAATTTCGCAGCTATGCACATTTATATTCGTGGTGGTGTTCCTGCGCAAGGGAGCGCGCATAAAGGTGACGCTTTCGCGCCCCGAACTTAAGATAATAGGCAGAATACTTAAATTAGGGCTTTCGCCATTTATTATAATGGCTTCCGACGGGCTGATAATAATAATACAGAATGCCGTGCTGCAGCAATTGGGCGGCGCCGACGGCGACATGTGGATTAACGTTGCCACCATAACGCAGGCCTTTTTTTCGCTTACGTCTATGCCCCTTTTAGGCATAAGCGAAGGTTCGCAGCCGGTGCTCAGCTACGCCTACGGCGCCAAAAACGAGCGGCTTGTAAAGCGCGCCGAGCTGTGGGTGACGATATGTTGCCTGATATTCACCACAGTGATGACGGTGATATCCATATTCTGCGCCCAACCGTTTGTGGGGCTGTTTACCGGCAACGCCGAAATAACCGAAAAGGCGGTGTGGGGCATACGCGTGTTTATGACAGGCGCAATACCCATGGCGTTCCAATACGCGTTTGTTGACTGCTTTACCGCGCTCGGCCAGCCGAAATACGCCATAACGCTTTCTTTGGTGAGAAAGGTAGTCTTCTTTTTGGGCAGCATAATAGTGTTGCCGCTGATATTCGGCGTGCATGCCACTTTCTACGCAGAGCCTGTGGCAGACATAGCGGCGGCAATACTTTCCACCACGGTGTTTGCGATAGTCTTCCCCAAGGTGATACGCCGCAGGGTGAACGGAGAAGATTGCCTTAAAAAACGCCGCTTCCCCCACCGCCGCTGCAAGGAACAGAACGCTGACGGCGCAGGCAAATAAACCAATCAGTGCTACAATATGCTTAACATATCATATACTTTAAGATAAGCCATATGCCCCGCGCAAAATTTTGCGCGGGGCATATTTTACAGATTTAATACTTGGGGCGATGTATGTAAGTGGTATGCAGCAGCTCGTGCGCCTTATGGCTGTTGGGCTCGCCGAAGAACTCCTGATACAGCTTTCTGACTGCAGGAGGTTCGTCCGAAATGCGGTACTTGTTGTAGCGGTCAGAGTCGTACAGGGCAGTGGCGCGCAGCGTTTTGAGATCCATGTTGTTGCGCACTTCGTCGTGAATGTACGGCTGTCCGCCGCCGTTTATGCAGCCGCCGGGGCATGCCATAATTTCTACGAAAGTATAGTTCTTTTTGCCGCTCTTTATGTCCTCCATTATCTTGCGGGCATTGCCCAGGCCGCTTGCCACGGCCACGTTTACAGTCACGCCGCCAAGGGTGTAAGTTGCCTCCTTTATGCCCTTTGTGCCGCGCACTTCATCGAACACGATGGGCTCGTCGGGGTCGCCGAGGGTGCGCGCAGCAACGCGCAGGGCTGCCTCCATTACGCCGCCCGTCGCACCGAATATGGCGCCGCCGCCCGAAGCTTCGCCAAAGGGGTCGTCGAACTTGCTTTCGGGAAGGTTGGCAAAATCAAGCCCCGCCTCCTTTATCATCTTTGCAAGTTCGCGCGTGGTGAGTGCCGCGTCTGTATAGTGCCCCAGCTCGTCGCGGGCAACTTCAAACTTCTTTGCCGTGCAGGGTATTACCGAAACTACGTACAGGTCTTCAGGCTTTATGCCCTCCTTCATGCAGTAGTAAGTTTTTAGCACCGCACTGAACATCTCCTGCGGGGATTTGCAGCTGGAGAGGTTGGGTATAAAGTCGGGGTAGTAGTGTTCGAGGAACTTTACCCAAGCGGGGCAGCAGCTGGTGAACATGGGCAGCGTGCCGCCGCTTTTTACCCTGTTTATAAGCTCGGTGGCCTCCTCCATTATGGTGAGGTCGGCAGTGATATCCATGTTAAAGCACTTTACGTCGCCCAGCTGTTTTATGGCGGTGACCATTTTGCCCTCTACATTGGTGCCCACGGGCAAGCCGAACGCCTCGCCGAGGGTTGCGCGTACGGAGGGCGCGGTGAAGAACACCACCTTCTTTTTATCGTCGACTATGGCGCCCCATACGTCTGCCACGGCAGACTTTTCGTACAGCGCGCCCACGGGGCAGGCCACAATGCACTGACCGCAGTTTACGCAGGGCGTGAAGGCGAGCGATACATCGTAGGGCGAACCTATAACTTTGGCGTAACCCCTGTTTTTGGGGCCTATGGCGCCTATGGTCTGGTGTTCGCACGCGGCTACGCAGCGCGTGCACAGTATGCACTTGGAATTATCGCGCACGACGGAGGGCGACAGGTCGTCTATCGGCTGAACGTCGTGGTCGGTGCCGTATTCGTCCTCTTCGGCGTTGTACTCCAGGGCGAGCTTCTGCAGTTCGCAGTTCATGGAGCGCACGCACGAAAGGCACTTCTTTTTATGCGTGGAAAGAATGAGTTCCACCGTCATTTTTCGCGACTTGCGTACCTTGGGAGTGTTTGTGCGCACCTCCATCCCCTCCGAAACGGGGTATACGCAGGCAGCAACAAGCCCGCGCGCACCGGTGGCTTCCACCAGGCACATGCGGCAGGAACCAACGCACTGCACATCCTTTAAATAGCACAGGGTGGGTATGCGTATGTTTGCAAGCTTTGCGGCCTGCATTATAGTGGAGCCTTCGGGTACGGAAACGGGTATGCCGTTGATTTTTACATTTACCATGATTTATACTGCCCTCCTTACTTTTTGATGATAGCGCCGAATCTGCAGTGCGCTATACACTGGCCGCACCTTATACACTTTGTTGTGTCTATGACGTGCGGGCTCTTTACCGAGCCGCTTATGGCCTGCACGGGGCAGTTGCGCGCGCACAGCGTGCAGCCGCGGCACTTATCGGTGAGAATGTAGTAGTTGAGCAGCGATTTGCAGACGCCCGCGGGGCATCTCTTTTCGTTTATGTGCGCCTCGTATTCGTCGAGGAAGTGGTTCATTGTTGAAAGTATGGGGTTGGGCGCCGACTGACCGAGGGCGCACAGCGAAGAGGCCTGCATATACTCAGAAAGGTCGCGTATGCGCTGAATATCCTCCGGCTTGCCCTTGCCCTCCGTTATCCTTGTAAGTATCTCTAAAAGGCGCTTGGTGCCTATGCGGCAGGGATTGCACTTGCCGCAGCTTTCATCTGCGGTGAACTCCAGGTAGAACTTGGCGATATCCACCATGCAGGTGTCCTCGTCCATTACGATGAGGCCGCCCGACCCCATCATGGAGCCGATGGCCTTTAAGCTGTCGAAGTCCATGCCGGTATCTATGTACTTTGCGGGTATGCAGCCGCCAGAGGGGCCGCCCGTCTGCGCCGCCTTGAAGGCCTTTCCGCCCGGTATGCCGCCGCCGATATCGTATATTATGGTGCGCAGCGTTGTGCCCATGGGCACTTCCACCAGGCCGACGTTGTGTATTTTGCCGCCGAGGGCAAACACCTTGGTGCCCTTGCTGCCTTCGGTGCCTATGCCCGCAAACCACTTTGCGCCGTTTAAAAGTATGGGCGAAATGTTTGCCCACGTTTCAACGTTGTTTAAAACGGTGGGCTTGCCGAACACGCCGCACGTTGCCGAAAAAGGAGGTCTGGGGCGGGGTTCGCCGCGGAACCCTTCTATGCTGTGCATGAGCGCCGTCTCTTCGCCGCAGACAAAGGCGCCCGCGCCCAGGCGGATCTCTATGTCGAAGTCAAAGCCGCTGCCAAGTATATTTTTTCCGAGCAAGCCGTATTCGCGCGCCTGCTTTATTGCTATTTCCAGCCTTTCCACGGCGATGGGATATTCCGCGCGGACATATATAAAGCCCGTGTGCGCGCCAACGCAGTAGCCGGCTATGGTCATTGCCTCAAGCACGCAGTGGGGGTCGCCTTCGAGCACCGACCTGTCCATGAATGCGCCGGGGTCGCCCTCGTCCGCGTTGCAGACAACATACTTTTCGTCGCCGGGGGCGGCCTTTGAAGTTGCCCACTTTATGCCCGTGGGGAAGCCCGCGCCGCCGCGGCCGCGCAGGCCCGAGACCTTTATCTCCTCTATCACGTCGTCGGGGGACATGTTTTCAAGCACCTTTGCAAGTGCCATGTAGTCGCCCGCGGAGATGGCCTCGTCTATGCTCTCGGCGGCTATAACGCCGCAGTTTCTGAGCGCGATGCGCATCTGGTGCTTGTAGAAGGGTATTTCGGCGAAGGGAATTATAGAACCGTCCTCGTGCACGGTGCCCTCGTAAAGCAGTTCCTTTACTATTTCGCCGCCCTTTACAAGGTGCTTTTCGACAACGGTTTTTGCGTGTTCGGGCGTCATGTGCGGATAGAACGCGCCTTCGGGATAGACTATCATGATGGGGCCGAGGGCGCACAGGCCGAAGCAGCCCGTTTTTACTATGAGAACGTCGTCTATTCCAAGCTGCTTAAAGCTTTCTTCAAGCTGCTGTATGACCTTTAAGGAATGGCTTGACGTGCAGCCCGTGCCGCCGCACACAAGCACCTGCTTGCGGTAGCCTGTGACGGGGGCGAGTTTTTCTGCCTGCTCGCGGACGAGCCTTCTTACCTTTATAAGGTCGGCAAGTTTTTCCGACCGCTGCTTAAGTTCTTCTATCGTCATGGCTAGGTCACTCCTTTATGTATTTATCGAGCACGGCCTTCACCTGCTTTTCGGTGAGCCTGCCGTATACCTCGTCGTCTACTATCATTACGGGCGCAAGGCCGCACGCGCCCACGCAGCGGCAGCTGTCTAAAGAAAACTTTCTGTCCGGCGTGAGTTCGCCGCATGATATCCTGAGTTCCTTTTCCACGGCGTCCAATATCTTGTCTGCGCCCTTTACGTAGCAGGCGGTGCCCAGGCATATGCTTATGCGGTGCTTGCCCTTGGGCTTTAACGAAAACTGCGAATAGAATGTGGCCACGCCGTAGACTTCGGCAAGCGGAATTTCAAGCTCGCCTGCGATCATGGTCTGAACCTCTGCGGGCAGGTAGCCGTATATCTGGTTGGCCTTGTGCATTATGGGCATAAGGCAGCCCTTTACCCCCTTTTCGGCGGCAATGAAGGCTTTGAGTTCCTTTTCCTGCTCTTCGGTTCCCTCAAAAGTGAACTGTGCCATAAAATACTCCTGATCAAAATTACGTTCAGCAATGCGCCCTCCCCCCTTTAAGGCACGGCGCACCATACATTCGGGCAGATTTTTCATTCGATAAAATTTTACCCAAACACCACCTTATTATAGCACACATTTTTGTGTTTTACAAATAATAATCGACAAATAAGCGGTTATTTTGCACAAAGTTTGCAAAAGTTTAACAAGTTGGCGTTACAGAAAAAATGAGGGGCCGCGGGCGCCGCTTTTTGCGGCTGCCGCGGCCCCTGAAACTTATAGGCAATAAAACCATACGGAAATTATTCGCCCGAATCAAACTGTGCGTTGTAAAGGTTGTAGTAATATCCCCTGCGGGCGAGCAGCTCTTCGTGCGTGCCCTGTTCCACCACGTCGCCGTGCTCCATTACGATTATGCACTTTGCGTGGCGTATGGTGGACAGCCTGTGCGCTATTACAAAGCATGTGCGACCGCGCATAAGGTTTTCCATTGCCTGCTGAATGTACTGTTCGGTGCGCGTATCCACGTTGGAGGTCGCCTCGTCAAGAATGAGCATGGGCGAGCGCGACAGCATTGCGCGTGCAATGGTTAAAAGCTGCTTTTGCCCCTTTGAGATGTTTATAGCGTTATCTGTGAGCAGCGTATCGTAGCCCTGCGGCAGTTTTGAAACGAAGGAATGTATTTTAGCGGCGCGGCAAACGCGCTCTACGTCCTCCCTTGTGGCGGCGGGGTCGCCGTAGGCAACGTTCTGGAATATGCTGCCCGAAAACAGCCAGGTATCCTGCAGCACCATGGTGAACGACCTGCGCAGCGAGGCGCGCGTGACCTTTGTTATGTCCTTTCCGTCTATGCGTATAGTGCCGCTCTGCGCGTCGTAAAAGCGCATTAAAAGGTTGACTATGGTAGTCTTGCCCGCGCCCGTATGGCCGACTATGGCTATCACGTCGCCGCTGTGCGCCGTGAGCGAAAAGTCCTTTATTACGGGCACGCCAGGAACATACGAAAAGCTCAGGTGCTCTATTTCAACGTCGCCGCGCACGTACGTAAGCTCTTCGGCGCCCTGCGCGTCGGCAGGTTCAGACTGCTCTTCGAACACTCTGAAGGCGCGTTCGGCGGCGGCGAGCGCCGACTGAAATTCGCTGAGCACGTTGGCGATTTCGTTTATAGGCCCCGAAAATTTGCGCGAGTACAGCACGAACGACGCAATGTCGCCCACGCTGGGAATGACGCCGTTCATGAAAAGTATTGCGCCGAACACGCTGATGAGCGCAAGCGAAAGGTTGTTCATGAAGTTTACCGAGGGGCCGGATATGGTGCCGTAATTTTCCGCTACGGTGTATGCTTCGGCCGCCTGCCTGTTCTTTACCTCGAAGCGGGCTATCATGTCCTCTTCGCAGTTATACGCCTTGGTGGTGCGGTGGCCTGCGATGACCTCCTCCACAAAGCCGTTGAGTTCGCCCAGCTTTGAAGAGCGCCTGCGGAAGAGCGGCTGCACCTTTTTTGTAAGCCACCACGTGAACAGCGCCGAAAGCGGTATGGTGACGGCAAACACCAGCACGAGCACGGGCGCGGTGACAAGCATCATCACCAGCGAACCGACTATGGTCACGGCGCTGGTGAGCACCATCATGGTATCGTTGGAGAGCGATTCGCCCAACGTGTCAAGGTCGTACGAGAGCACGGAGATTATGTCGCCCGCCTGGCGGGTATCGAAGTATGATACGGGCAGCGACATAAGCTTTTTGAAGATATCTGCGCGTATGCGCTTTACCACGCAGCGCGACAGCCAGCTCATGCCCAGCGAGGAAAGATAGGTTAGCGCACCCGAGAGAATGTATACGCCCGCAAGCACGGCGGCGTACCGCCATATTTCCGACATATCGGTGGTGCCGTCCGTCTTGATACGGTCTATGGCAAGGCCGCACAGGCGCGGGCCGACCAGCGAGAGCGCCGTGCCAGCAAGCGAGACGAAAAACACCAGCACGAACAGCGCGGCGTACGGCCTTAAATACCTGCCAAGGTTGGAAAAGATATATTTTACGTTTACCCTGCGCCTTTCAAAGCGGCGGGTATCTTTTATGTTGCCTTCCCTTCTCATTCCGCCACCCCCATCTGCGTGCGCGCTATGGCGCGGTACTCTTCACAGCCCTGCATGAGTTGTTGGTGCGTGCCTATGCCCGAAACAACGCCGTCTTCAAGCACCACGATGAGGTCGCAGTTTTTGACCGAACTTACCCTTTGCGCAACTATTACCTTTGCCGCACCGGGGTATTCGCGCGCCACCGCCCTGCGCATGGCGGCGTCGGTGGCGTAGTCCAGCGCAGAGGAACTGTCGTCCAGCACGATTATTTCGGGGTCGCCCGCAAGGGCGCGCGCTATGAGCAGACGCTGCTTTTGCCCGCCCGAAAGGTTGCCCGCCTTTTGGGCGAGGTCGTAGTCCAGCTTGCCGGGCAGCCCTTCGATAAACTCCCACGCCTGCGCGCACTTTGCCGCACGTATTATCTGTTCATCGGCAAGCCCGCGGCCGTAGTCTATATTTTCGCGCACGGAGGCCGCCATTAAAAAGTCGTTCTGAAAGGCCGCGCCGAACTTTTTGCGCAAGCTTTCAGGGGGCACGGAGCGGACGTCCTGCCCGTCTACATACACGGCGCCTTCGGTAACGTCGTAAAAGCGCAAAAGAAGGCTTACTATAGTCGATTTACCCGCACCCGTGCCGCCGATTATGCCCAGCGACTGCCCGCGCCCGAGCGCAAAGCTTATATGGCTTATATTCTCCTCTTTGCCGCCGTAGGAAAAGCTTACGTTCCTGAACTCTATGGCGCGGGAGGGGTCGCCTGCGGGCAGGGAAGGGAGCACCTGCTCACGCTCGTCCAGCGCAAGCACCTGTTCTATGCGCGAAGCCGAGGCCACCCCGCGCGAGAGCACCACGAATATCTTTGAAATGCCCAACATTGCGTTGAGCACTATGGTGAAGTATGTGAGAAAGCCCGTTATTACGCCCGGACGGTCGGAGAGCATGGCGCCCACGACTATCACTGCCACAAGGCCGATATTGAGTATGAGCGTGGTGAGCGGGTTGGTGAGCGACATTACGCGCTGCGCGCGGTATTCGGTTGATGCGAGGTTGCCGGCAACGCCTTCGAAGCGGGCGTCCTCGTACTCCGTTTTGGAAAGCGCCTTTATCACCCTTATGCCGGTGATGTCCTCCTGAACGGCGCGCACCATGGCGTCGCCGCCCGCCTGCACCTTGATATACATGGGCACGGTTTTGCGTGTGATGAAGAATATTGCTGCCGCCACAAACGGCACGGTGGCAAGCAGCACCAGCGCCAGCGATACATCTAACATAAAGCAGAATATAAGCCCGCCGAGCAGCAATATCGGCGCGCGCACGCCCATGCGCATGGTGCGCGCCACCATCTGGTTTACATAGTAGCTGTCCGAAGTCAGCCTTGAAATGAGCGAGGGCACGGTCACTTCGTCGGTCTGCCTGCACTTTAAATAGCATGTTTTGCGGAACAGGTCGTAGCGGAGGTCGTGCGTCATGGCGCCCGCCACCTGCGCCGAAAGCCTGTTGGCAAAGATGTTGCCAAACAGCGCCAGCAGCGAAAAGCCGAGCATTACCCCGCCCATGCCGTAAATAAGCCCCGCGTTTTTTGTGGGGATCACGTCGTCTATTATGTACGAGAGAACGTACGGCAGCACCAGTTCGGCCGCACTGCCCAAAAATTTTAAAACCAGCCCCAGCGCCGTTTTGCCCGCGTATGGCTTTATGTATGTGAGCGTCTTTTTCATTGCCTGCCCTCCATGTAGCGGGCGGCGTTTGCCACCATTTTTTCGGTGAGCGAGGCGAGCACGGCGCGCTCCTGTTCGGTAAAGCCTTCGGTGACCAGTTCGCGCCACTCTGCGTGCACGCTTTTTACCAGCGGAAGCGCCTGTATGAGCTTTTGAGTGGGGAACAGCAGCACGGCGCGGCGGTCTTTTGCATTCTCCTCTCTGCGGACAAAGCCCGCCTGCACCAAAAGGCCGGTCTGGCGGGCGGCGTTGCTCTTGTTTACGAACAGCGCGCGCGACAGCTCCTCCTGCGAGATGCCCGGATTGGCGGCTATTGCCAGCACGTACTTTGTCTGGCACGCGCTTATGCCGCTGCCCGCAAGCTTTTCTTCGCGGAAGGCCTCCGCACTGCGTGAAATGAGATTGATGTTCTTCATGAACTTTGCCATATGCCCCTCCACTTAGAGATTTTTCCGCTCGCTGTCGCTCGGTCGGAATGACAGGTAATACAGAACACACCTTCGGAAACACCTGTCAATAAAACGGCCGTTGCCGCGCATATATGCCGCAAATATTAAGTTGCGCATGCAACTGTTGCATGCGCAACTAATTATATTGTAAGCATGCCGCGGCGCTTTGTCAAGCAAAAAGCCCTCCGCGGCGCGGAAGGCTTAAAAAATGCAGCTGTTGCAATACTGAATATGTCAGCAGGCGGGGAGCCTTACCGTGAAGGTGCTGCCTTCGCCCGGGCGGCTTGAAACGGATATGCCGCCTCCGCACATGGTGACGATGCGCTTTGCTATGGCAAGGCCCAGCCCGTTGCCCTTGGTGGCGTGCGAGCTGTCGCCCTGGTAATACTTATCGAATATGTGCGCCGCCACCTCTTCGGTCATGCCGATGCCGTTATCGGAAACGCTCACCGAAATGAACCCGCCTTCGGCCGAAAGCGTAACTTCTATTTCGCCGCCCTGCGGGGTGAACTTTATGGCGTTTGTTAGAAGGTTGAGCCACACCTGCTGCATGAGCGGGGCGTTGCCCTGATAGGTTACCTGCGCAAGCGAGGATGTGAGCGTTATGTTCTTTTCTTCCCAGCGGGGCTGCAGCATTATTACGCAATCCTTGAGCTGAAGATCGAGGCGGTAGGGCTTTGTTTCGCCCACAAACTGCTGATTTTCCAGCCTGTTGAGCGTTAAAGTACTCTCCGCCAGCGTGGACAGGCGGGCAGATTCGTCGGCTATTATCTTTAAGTACTGGCGCTGTTCCTCTTCGGTCAGCCCGCCTTCAAGCAGAAGGTTGGCAAATCCGTTTATAGAGGCGATGGGCGTTTTGAACTCGTGCGAAAAATCGTGTATGAACTCGTCCTTCAAAGTCTGTATGCTTAAAAGCTCCTTACTCATTTTGTTGAAGTTTTCAAACAACGGCTTGAACTGCCCCTTTTTGGGCACCTCAAGCCTGCAGCTGAATTCACCGTGCGACACTCTGTCGAAAGCGTCCATGAACTTATCGACCATCTTCTTATTCTGGTTATTCAGGTAAAACAATACGGCGGTGATGAGGATGGATAGCGCGGGCATGATCGCTATGGGTATTACAAACGAGCCCACGTTTTGCTGATTCCAGAAAAACAGGTTGATTATGGCGAGCGTAAGTTCTGAGAACATGCAAAGAACCACAAATATAAGCAGGTAGACGCCCACGGCGCGGCCGATATCTTTGCGCTTTGCGCTCACCGTTTTAAGGCCGCGTTCAAGCGGTTTTTCTTCCTTTTCTTTAAGGCCTTCAAACTTCTTTTCACCGCCGAAAAAGCCCTTTATCTTCTGCCATATGCTCATTTTTTTATCACCGCTTTGTAACCTATGCCGCGCACGGTAACTATTTCAAACTCGTGGTAGCCTTCGAACTTGTTGCGCAGGCGGTTTATGTGCGTGCGCACGGTGTTTTCGTCGCTCTCCGAAGAATACCCCCAAACGGTATCTAAAATATTTTCTTTGGTGATAATCTTGTTGGGGTATGAAAGCAGCAGAAACAGAAGCTGAAATTCCTTTGAGGGCAGCTCCACCACCTCGTCTCCGCGGGTGACGGAGAACGTCTCTCTGTCCACCACCACGTCGCCCACGGTTATTTTGCCCTCGTTGGCTATTTTGCTGCGGCGCAGCAGCGCGTCTATGCGCCAGGTAAGCTCTTCAAAGTTTACGGGCTTTGTCATGTAGTCGTCTGTGCCCACCGAAAAGCCGCGGTGCTTATCGGTCATGCCGTCCTTTGCGGTCAGCATTATAACGGGTACCGTTTCGCCGCGGCCGCGTATAAGCTCCACAAGCGTGTAGCCGTCTACGCCCGGCATCATTATATCGGTTATTATAAGGTCTATTCCGCCCTTTTCATAGATCTCGAGCGCCTCTTTGCCGTCTGCGGCAAGCTGAACGCGGTATTTATTCTTTAAGCGGGCGTTCAAAAGTATGCGCATATTTGCATCGTCTTCAACTACGAGCAGATTTGCCATGGTACACCTCTTAAGTAATTGCGCGCATATACGCGGCTGTATATATGGATATATTTTAACAGATGAATAAAAAAATTGCAACATGCCGGGGCTGTGCCGCAAAAAAATGCAATCTTTTAAAAGTTGATATTCAGTTTATGTTACGGTTACGCAGGGTTTATAAAGGGGTAATAAAATCAAAGCATACAAAACGGAAGGAAGAAAATTCCTGAAAAGGAGAATTTTATGACTATTGCCATAGTTATAGACCTCATAGACTGCCTTACCAACGGTTCGGTAATGACGGCGCGCAGGTTTGCCGACGGGCTGAGGGCGCGCGGACACAGGGTAAAGCTTGTTGCCGTGGGCGCCGACGGCGAGGACGACTGCGCCGTTAAGGAGAGGTACGTGCCCGTACTTACAGAAGTTTCGGCAAAGAACCAGATAAAGTTCGGCAGGTTTGACAAAAATAAGATACGCAAAGCGTTTGAAGAGGTTGACATAGTGCACTTTATATTCCCCTTCAAGCTGGAAAAGAAGTGCAAGCAGCTTGCCGACGAGATGGGCATACCCACCACCGCCGCTTTCCACGTTCAGCCCGAGAACATATCGTACAATGCGCATATGGGCTGGTGCAGGCCGTTCAACGACCTTATATACGAATACTTAAGGCGCACGTTTTATTGCAGGTTCGACCGCATACACTGCCCCTCGGCCTTCATTGCCCGGCAGCTTGCCGACCACGGCTACAAGGGCGAGCTGTATGTAATTTCAAACGGCTACGACCCCGCCTTTGTTCCGCCCGCAAGGCGGCAGCGCAACAAAAAGTTTGAAGTTGTTATGACGGGCAGGCTGGCGCCCGAAAAAAACCAGCAGGTTATAATACGCGCCATAGCGCGCAGCGCGCACAAAGACGACATTCACCTTACGCTGCTTGGCAACGGCCCCGAAAAGGAAAAGCTTGAAAAACTTGCCGCCAAGCTTAAAGTGGACGTTACCTTTGACTTTTTGCCCAAGGAAAAGCTGATTGAAAGGCTGCAGCACAGCGACCTGTACGTGCATGCCGCCACCGTGGAGATAGAGGCCATAGCCGCCATAGAGGCGATAGCCTGCGGGCTGGTGCCCGTGATAGCGCAAAGCGGGCTTTCGGCCACGCCGCAGTTTGCGCTGGACGAGCGCTCGCTGTTCGAGAACAACAACGCAAAACAGCTTGCCGCAAAGATAGATTACTGGTTTGAACACCCTGCAGAGCGCGCGTCAATGAGCGGCAGATATGCCGTGTTTGCCAAAAAGTTCAGCCTGAAAAACTCGCTTGCGCTTGCCGAGCAGATGTTTGCCGACGAAATATGCGACGCGCGGCAGAGAAAGGCGGGCGCGGAGACGCTTTTGCCCCGCTTCAGCCTGTTCAGGCGCGCATGACTGAGAGGTAGTGCCGCACTATAGGCGCCCCTGTCTAAGGGGAGCTGGCGCAGGCGAACGGCAGCGAGCATGTGACTGAGGGGTTTGATTACGCGCTTTACGCCGCAACGATTATATCCGTGCAAACTTTACACAACGACACTCGTACCCCTCCGTCTCGCCTTCGGCAATCCACTGTCTCACCGCCATTAAGGTAAAAGCATGGCGGTTTTGCGGTTTCCCAAAGGGAACCCTCCGCAAAGTAGCGTCGCTTGCGCTCCTCACGCGGTCACCGTTCGCGCGAAAAATATATGCGCTCACTCATCTCACTTCGGCACGCACAATATGTGTCCATTGTGCTATGAAATGCCTCGTTCGTCCTTAGGCAGGGGAGGCTATTTACCGCAATTAAGGCGCCTTTAATGCGATAGCATTAAGGGAGCTGGCTTGCGCGAGCATTGCGAGAGCAAGACTGAGGGATTGTGCCGACCAATGTCATTATGGCAATAATTGCCGCATATATGCGGTGCAACAGACAAATTCAGCCCACACAACACTCATAACACAGCGG
>ERZ1090869.957-NODE-958-length-14043-cov-5.584287_pt1 | contig 14043 bp, 15 predicted proteins | sample MGYA00478474_ERZ1090869 | MGnify/ENA primary metagenome ERZ1090869 (study PRJEB33644, sample SAMEA5815748) | chicken gut metagenome | biome: Chicken; feature: Gastrointestinal Tract; material: Caecum | place: Ireland | collected 2019-01-01 | study: A study of the... | reverse complement strand
CTACACTTATGCGATCGTCGGCAGCGTCAGATGTGTATAAGAGACAGGTATAAAGGAGCGGGGTATAAGATGGAACGTTCACCATTATCCAATTACGAGATCACCAGAAACGCCACGGAGGCAAAATTCCCGGAATATGATCAGGAGAAGATCATTTCCCGGTTTCATCTGAAAAACGACGACGAATACATCTATGTTGACTTCGTGGGGCGGGAGTACCGGATCAGCCGGCAGACGGGGAAGGTGGAATATTTCTCCGGACCGGAAGGCGGATACTGCCATGCGGATTTCAATGTTGTTCTCACAATTTTTGACGTATTGTGCGGATCGAAGCCGGACGCCTGTCTGTCGGGGAATTTTGTGTCTCTGAATGCGGTGAAAGGCCTGACGGTGGCGGCGGCTCCGGGGTCGGAGTTTTTCAGCAAAAACGCGGCCGTATTTGCGGGCAGGTGTGAAGATCTGAAGAAGGCCTGTGAAAAACTGGGCGGCGTTCCGGAGAAAGTGGGGGACGTCGCTTATAAGCTTCCGCTGTTTGATTTCATGGAGGTGATTTTTCAGTTCTGGGACGCGGACGAGGAGTTCGAAGCGTCCGTGAGGATCCTCTGGGATGAAAACATCCTCAGTTATATGCGTTTTGAGACGACTTTTTACGCGGCGCTTCATCTTCTGGAAAGGCTGAAGGAGCTTGCGGAAGTGTAATTCCTTAGCGTTAATGTACAAGGGGACCGTATTGTTCCCTTGTACATTAACGCTAGTCTGAGACATGGAAAATGCAGATATCAGATTCCGCCCCGGGCTACGGGAGCCGGTATGCATGAGGAAATATGGGGAGGTCGTATAAATGGATGAGAAACGTCTGGAAAATTTCGAAAAAATGTTGTGCGCCGTGCAGAAGGAATATGAAGACGCAGTGGCGAAGATGGAGGAACTGAAAGCGAAAGGCAGAGTAAAATCCGCCACATACCATCAGCTGATGGGAAGAAAAATGATGTATCAGAATATGCTTTCCATGTACGAGCTTTATGATCTCATTTCTTCCAGAGGATCAAAATTATAAAACGCAGACAGCGGCAGACAGGTGAGAATCTTTCATCGGTCTGCCGCTGATTTGTATAACCCCTTCGGGAAGCGTCCGCTGGTCTGTCCGGGCAGATATTTGCCGGGCTGGTTTTGAATATTATTTCAGGATTTTTTTCAGGTCTTCTTCCGGAGTGCTGATGGGAGCGATGTTGTAATTTTCTACCAGATAATTCAGCACATTGGGGGAGACGAACGCCGGCAGCGACGGCCCCAGAAGGATGTTTTTGATTCCCAGGTGCAGAAGGGTCAGCAGGATACAGACTGCTTTCTGTTCATACCAGGACAGTACCATGGAAAGCGGCAGGTCGTTGATTCCACAGCCGAAAGCGTCGGCAAGAGCCACGGCCACCTGGATGGCGCTGTAGGCGTCGTTGCACTGTCCCATGTCCATGATACGGGGAAGTCCGCCGATGGTTCCCGGATTCAGATCGTTGAAGCGGTATTTTCCGCAGGCCAGGGTGAGGACGATGCTGTCGTCCGGCGTCTGTTTTACGAATTCTGTATAGTAGTTTCTTCCGGGCCTTGCGCCGTCGCAGCCGCCTACCAGGAAGAAGTGTCGGATGGCGCCGGATTTTACGGCGTCGATTACTTTATCCGCAACAGAAAGTACGGCGCCGCGGGCGAATCCGGTGGTTACCTTTGTGCCGCCGTTGATTCCGGTGAACTGTCTGTCTTCCGGATAACCGCCCAGTTCCAGAGCCTTTTCGATCACGGGCGTGAAATCTTTGTCCTCTCCGATGTGGACAAGTTCCGGATAGGCCACGGCTTCCGTGGTAAACACTCTGTCAGAGTAACTTTTTTTCGGAGGCATCAGGCAGTTGGTGGTAAAAAGTACGGGAGCGGGAATGTCCGCGAATTCTTTCTGCTGGTTCTGCCATGCGGTTCCGAAATTGCCTTTCAGGTGAGCATATTTCTTCAGTTCCGGATAAGCGTGCGCGGGCAGCATTTCCCCGTGGGTATAGATGTTGACGCCTTTGCCCTCGGTCTGTTCCAGAAGTTTCTTAAGATCGGAGAGGTCGTGACCGGAAATCACGACAAAGGGACCTTTTTCCACAGCAAGGCTGACTTCTGTGGGAACGGGATCTCCGAAGGTTTCGGTGTTGGCTTTGTCCAGAAGCGCCATGCATTTCAGATTGACTTCGCCCACTTCCAGAACAACGGGAAGGAGTTCGTTCATTCCCCAGTCGTCCATTCCTACAGCGAAAAGCGCTTTGTAGAAGAAGCGGTTCACTTCTTCGTCTGTGTAACCCAGAAGAGCCGCATGGTAAGCGTAGGCCGCCATGCCGCGGACGCCGAACAGGATCAGGGATTTCAGGGAACGGATATCCTCGTCGGCGTTCCAGAGTTTTTCCATGTCATAGTTGTCGTTTCGTCCGCAGGCGGAGCCGCATACAGAACAGTCCGGCGCCAGGCGCTGTTTCTCTTCTTCTACCCGGCGGGTCAGTTCTTCGATCGCGTCGTTGTCGAAGTTTACATTGGTAAGCGTGGCAAAAAGCGCCTCCATTACCAGACGGTGTGTATCTTCTGTTACAGAAGATCCGTTGCCTTCTGTGGCTCTTGCCAGCCCGATCAGCGCTCCTGTAAGCTGATCCTGAAGTCCGGCGGTATCCGCTTTCTTTCCGCATACGCCTGCTTTGCCTGTGCAGCCTGTGCCGCATGCTGTCTGTTCACACTGAAAACAAAACATTTTGTGGTCCATGATTGATTGTTCCTCCTTAGGATTTTTTATTTAAGCTGTTTGTTTGATGATTTATTATTACCCGTTCAACAGGAAATATCTGTTATTCCAGTATCCTTCCATCCGTAGAGACGGTTACCACCTGCCAGGGGATGAACTTGCCGCTTGCCTGGAGAGCCTGCTTCACTGCGTTTTCGATCCCGCCGCAGCAGGGAACTTCCATGCGTGCTACGGTGACGCTTTTAATATTATTTCCTGCGATGATCTGCGTCAGTTTTTCCGTATAATCTCCTTCGTCCAGCTTGGGGCAGCCGATGAGCGTAATGCGGTTGCGGATAAATTCATTATGAAAATTTCCGTAGGCATAGGCGGTGCAGTCAGCGGCCACCAGAAGATTGGCGTTGTCGAAGTACGGGGCGTGCACCGGCACAAGTTTGATCTGTACCGGCCACTGCCGTTTCGCTGCCAGAACTGCCGCTTCGTTGTAGGCGGGGGCTTCCCGCTCCTCGAAGGAGATGGCGTCTGTGGGACAGGCGGGCAGACAGTCTCCCAGGCCGTCGCAGTAGTCTTCCCTGGTGAGAGCGGCTTTGCCGTTCACCATTTCAATGGCGCCCTCGTGACAGGCGGCGGCGCAGGCGCCGCAGCCGTTGCACTTCTCCTGATCGATTCGGATAATTTTTCTGACCATAGTTTTTCACCTCTCTGTATTCTGGAAATAGGATTTGTTTCAGGATTTATGTTCTGTACTCTGCGTCGGCGTTACCGGGTTACGGAAATAAGCCTTTGACAGGTATCAGACATTGACTTTACGGGCAGATTATAATACGATATTTAAAACAAAACAGTTGTATTTACAACAGAAAGAAGATTTTATGAAAAAATATATTCCGGTCCTGAGACGGACACAGTTATTCGCGGGGGTTGGGGATGAAGAGATACTGGCTATGCTGGACTGCCTGCAGGTGAAAGCCCACAGTTTCCGCAAAGGAGAATATGTTTTCCGGCAGGGGGAACATATCGACGATATCTGTATTCTCGCGGAAGGGAGGCTGTCTATTCAGAGAGACGACTACTGGGGAAACCGAAGTATTATCAATATGGTGGAAACAGGAGAGATGTTCGGCGAAGCGTACGCCGCGCCGGGAAGTGAAGTGATGATGAACGATGTGGCGGCTGTGGAGGACAGCGCGGTGCTTTTTTTCAACGTGAAGAAAATACTTACCACCTGTTCCTCTGCCTGCAGGTTTCATTCCCTGGTGGTGCAGAATCTGTTTTTCGCCATATCGGAGAAAAACAGAAAACTGATGCGAAAGCTGACCCATATGTCAAAACGGACCACCAGGGAAAAGCTGCTTTCCTATCTTTCCGATGAGGCGAAAAGACAGGGCAGATCTTCTTTTGAGATCCCGTTCAACCGCCAGCAGCTTGCGGATTTCCTTTCCGTGGATCGCAGCGCCATGTCCAGCGAACTGGGGAAAATGCGGGACGAAGGGATATTGACTTTTCAGAAGAACCGGTTCACCCTCCTGTAAGAACAACTTGCCATTTACCCGGCGGTATGGGATAATAAATGCAACTTGGAAAGACAAGGAGGATGAACCATGACTTATCAGGAAATTCTCGCGAGAGTAGACCATACACTTCTGGCGCAGACCGCCACATGGGAGGAGATCCGCAGGCTCTGCGACGACGCCATGTTTTATCATACGGCTTCGGTGTGCATACCGCCCTGTTTCGTAAAGAAAGCCCGGGATTATGTGGGAAACCAGATGAAAATATGTACGGTGATCGGCTTTCCAAACGGTAACGCCACCACCCGTTCCAAGATGTTCGAGGCGGAGGACGCGCTGAATAACGGGGCGGACGAGCTGGATATGGTGATCAATATCGGAGCGCTGAAGGCGAAGAAGTACGACTATGTGGAAAAAGAGATCCGCGCCCTTAAGGAGATTGCAGGAAGCCGTGTGCTGAAGGTGATCATTGAGACCTGTCTTCTGGACGAGGAAGAGAAGATACGCATGTGCGAGATCGTCACCAGAGCGGGGGCGGACTATATCAAGACTTCCACCGGGTTTTCCACAGAGGGAGCCACCTTCGCGGACGTGGAACTTTTCCGCCGCCATGTGGGGAAAGGCGTTCGGATCAAAGCGGCCGGAGGGATCAGTTCTTTTGCGGACGCGGAGAAATTTATCGAGCTGGGCGCGTCCCGGCTGGGGACCAGCCGTCTGGTGAAGATTGCCAAAGCGGAAAAAATCCTCTGATCTTCCTTGTTATGGCCGGACAGATCCGGCAGAAGGAAGAGAAAACTGTTTGAGGGAGCGTCAGAATTTATGAAACGGAATACAAGCTGTGATTACTGTGCCAATTATGTCTATGACGAGGACAGCGAGAGCTGGTTCTGCGACGTAAGCCTGGACGAGGACGAATACTACAGATTTGTGAGCAGCGGATACCGGGAATGTCCCTACTACCAGTCCGGAGACGAATATAAGGTCGTGCGGCGCCAGATGTAGGCGGCGCGCAGGGAGCGTAACACAGATGATCACATTGGAACTGGAAAATTTCAGCATGGAACAGATCTGCCGTTCCGGGCAGTGTTTCCGAATGAGAAAAACAAAAGAAAATACATATGAAGTGATCGCGGGGGACCGTTATCTGGAAGTGAGCCAGGAGGGAACCATCGTGAATTTTCACTGCAGTGACGCGGAACTTCTCTGTATCTGGGTTCCGTATTTTGACCTGGATAATGATTACAGCCGGTATATCGGGAAGATCAATCCCAGAGACCGGTATCTGACTGCCGCGGCGGCCCGGGGAGAGGGTGTGCGGATCCTCAGGCAGGATCTCTGGGAGATGATCGTTACTTTTCTGATCTCCCAGCAGAATAATATCGGCAGGATCCGCCGGTGCATCGAGGCTCTCTGTACCCGCTACGGCGAGAAAAAAGTATCCGAAAACGGCGTGGAGTACCACGCTTTTCCTACGGTTTCCGCTCTTGCGGAGGCGACGGAGGAAGAACTGCGTGGGCTTGGCCTGGGATACAGGGCCCGTTATATTGTGGAGACGGCGCAATCTGTACAGACAGGAGAAGTCTCTCTGGAAAAAATAGAAGGGACGCGTTATTACCGGCGGGCGAAAAGAGAACTGATGAAGCTTTCCGGCGTAGGAGAAAAGGTGGCGGACTGTATTTGTCTTTTTGCCCTGCACCATATGAACGCATTTCCGGTGGATACCCATATCCGGCAGGTTCTGGAAGAACATTATAAACGGGGATTTCCCAACCGTAGATACCGGGGTATGAGAGGAATTATGCAGCAGTATATTTTTTATTATGAACTTACGAAACCGTCCGGGGAAAAGGGCTGAAAGTATTTCAGGCCGCCGCGGCGGCAAAAAAGGCAGGAACGAAAGTGTCCTGCCTTTTAGAATCTTTCTTTTCTATCTGTTCTGCCCACCAGATAATCAATACTGGTATCGTAATAATCCGCAAGGCGGATAAGCATTTCCACAGGGATACAGCGATTGCCTGTTTCATAATAGGAATATGCCCTCTGGCTGATGTGAAGGATTTCGCCGAGCTGTTTCTGGGACAGGTCGGAATCTTCCCGTAAATCATGAAGTCTCTGAAATTTCATTGGATACCCTCCTTTTTTGAGAGTATAGAACCGAACGGTTTGGTCTATTGTGTTTTAGACCAGAATAGTCTTGACAAAAATCTGCAGTATTATCCCGGCGGCCGCTTTCATCCGACTGACAGAGAAACTGTTTCCTTTTGCCGGAATTGAATTTTATGGAAGGTTCCTTTATAATGAACAGCGTAGACACAGATATGCTCTCTGTACATGGAAACCGCGATCCGGAACCTCCGGAGGTTTCCGCTTCAGACAGTCAATATAAGAGAAACGAGGATGACAGAAATGGAATATTTTGTGAACATCATAGGAAACGTGCTGGAAGCTCTGTACCGGACCTGCGGCGCTTCCCTTGTGATCGCCGTTTTGTTTATGTGCGTGTACCTGCGGGTGAGAAAACACGGCGTCGGACCTGTGGTTCAGGGATGGATCCGGGAATTCCGTACAGATTCTCTGTTCCGCAGACAGTTTTTCCTTACTTTTTACGTATGTATGATGCTGTTCCGCACGCTGTTCTGCAGACCGATCTGGGGAAACCCTCTGGAAAACGTGCTGGGAATATGGGGTTTTCATGAACCGGACGGAAGTATCTACACAGAAAATATTGAAAATCTGATCCTTTTTGTTCCTTTTGTCCTGCTTTATTTCTGGATGAGGGAAGAAAAGGAGCACAATAAAAAGAAACCGCTTCAGGCGGCTCTGATGCGCAGCGTTTCCGTCAGCTTTGGATTTTCCCTGCTGATCGAGCTGTGTCAGCTTTTTCTGAAGATCGGGACCTTCCAGCTTACGGATCTGTTTTTTAACACGCTGGGAGGTCTTCTGGGAGGTCTCGTTTACTGGGGATTTGACCGCAGCCGGAAGCGCGCGGAGGAATATGTGCGCCGGATAGGCGGCTGGGATACGGAAGTCTGGGAAGCGCCGGAAGGAAACTGGACGGCGCTGGCCGGACAGGCGGAGACCGCTGCGGCTGCGGCCCCAAATGAAGCGGCGCCGGCCGGACAGGCGGAAAGCAGAATGCCAGAGGAGGACGAAGCGCAGGCATCCTCTGAGGCCACAGCTCCCTCGGATTCCGGGGAGAACGCCGCGCTCACTTCGGAACAGGAAAACGCCATCACAACCCTGATCAGGGAGGCGGGACAGAAGCTGCGCCAGGCATCCCCGGCGGAGGATACCATTCACCAGAAAGAAGGCCCCGCCAATTTTGTCACAGATTTCGACACGGAAATCCAGAAATTCCTGATCAGCGGGCTGAAAAAGATCCTGCCGGAAGCGGAGTTTTTCGGCGAGGAAGACACAGAAGAAAATAAAGGCGCTTCTGCTTCGGGCGAATATACCTTTTATATTGATCCCATAGACGGAACTACCAATTTCATGTTCCGCTACAACCACAGCTGTGTTTCCGTGGGACTTGCCCGCAGGGAGCAGATGATTGCCGGATTCGTATACAATCCTTATGTGGACGAGATGTTTACCGCTGTGCGGGGAAAAGGAAGTTTCTTAAACGGCAGGAAGCTGGAGATCCGGAACCGGTCTGTGACGGAGGGAATCGCCGCTTTCGGCTGCGCCCGTTATAATGATGAAAATGTGGGAGTTCTTTTCGATACAGTGAGGGAACTTTTTGACAGAAGCCTTTCCATCCGCAGCGGAGGATCCGCCGCCCTGGATCTGTGCAGGATCGCCGGCGGAAGCAATGTGATCTATCTGGAGACGAAGCTTCAGCCTTATGATTATGCGGCTGCGTCCGTGATCATCGAGGAAGCCGGGGGTGTGATTACCCAGATCGACGGAACCCCCGTTACGTTGCACGAACCCTGTTCGATTCTTGCGGGAACAGAACTGGGATGCAGCGAGACAAGGGAAATTTTTCTCCGGAAATCCGGGCTGGGCGGCGAAGGCAGCGCCGACGGGCAGAAGGAATGACAGAAAGGGAAGAGACGGAAAGGTCGGTTCAGATGAGCAGAACTACCAGTTTGATGGACGAATACGCGGATAAAAAATTCATAAGAAAAAAAGACCGGAGAAAAAATCCCGGGCGAACTGCCGGAAGGAACGCTGTCCTGTACCTTGGGCTGGGCGCGCTTCTGCTTGCGGGAATTCCTGTGCAGGCCGCGCAGGAGACCTACACAAATACGGATTTCGCCATGGATACCGTGGTTTCGGAAACCCTGTATACTTCCGGGGAGGATATTACTCCGGAGATCGGCTCCCTGCTCCGGGAGATCGAAGAAACATACCTGTCCTGGACGGACGGGGATTCGGAAGTGGCAAAGATCAATCAGGCGCAGGGGAAACCGGTGCGGATATCGGAGACTCTGGCGGGATATCTTCAGGAGATCCTGAAACTGTCGGAGGATTCCGGCGGGGCTCTTGATCCCACTATGGGAAAGGTGATACGTCTCTGGGATATCGGCGGCGGGAACGCCGGGATTCCCGACGAGGGGGAACTTAGGAGCCTGCTGGCGGAAACCGGATACGAAAACCTGATCCTGGACGGAGACGAGGCGGCGCTTCAAAGCGGTTCCCTGGATCTTGGCGCTGTGGGAAAAGGGATCGGCTGCGACGCGGTCATGGAGTTTCTTGAAGGACAGGAAGATGTCTCGGGAATGCTGACGAACCTGGGCGGCAGCAGCGTGATGGTCTACGGGGAGAAACCGGACGGTTCGCCCTGGAGAGTGGCCGTGAGAGATCCGAGGGACGACGAAAGCGGATATCTGGGCGCTCTGACACTGAAAGGAGGGGAGTTCCTTTCCACTTCGGGAGATTATGAGAAATATTTCATAGAAGACGGGAAAAGATATCATCACATTTTGGATCCGGAGACGGGATATCCTGCGTGGAGCGGGCTGACCTCTGTGACGGTGGTCTGCGGCAGCGGACTTCTGGCGGACGGACTTTCCACCGCCTGTTTCGTACTTGGACGGGAGGACGCACTGCCGCTTCTGGAAAAATACGGCGCGGAAGCGGTCTTCGTGGATGAGGATCATAACGTATATCTTACAGATGGGATGAAAGAGCGGTTTGAACTTCTGAAAAATACATATACGATACAGGAAACTGCCGGATGAGCGCTGACTCATCCGGCAGTTTCTGCGTTGGATATCCGGATATTATGACGGCTCCTGCGGATGCCCGGAAGATTCACAGGCGTACCCGCTTCAGGACTTCCTGTGTAAGAAAACCGATAAGAAGTCCGGTGATCACCCCGGAGACCAAGAGAACAGGAGCATAGTAAAGAACACCGAAATTCTCCACGATCAGGGCGGCGACGGCAAGCTGCCCGATATTGTGGGAAACGCCGCCGGAAACACTGATCCCCATGACGGTGAATCCGGATTTTTTCTGCATAAAAGTCATCACAGCAAGGCTTAAAGCGGCTCCTGCGAGACTGTAAAGAATGCTGAACATATTTCCGAAGAGAAATCCGAGAACCAGGATGCGGACAACGGAGACAAGAGCCGCTTCCTTCCAGGTGTATTTCTCCAGGATAAAAAGTACGGCCAGGTTCGCAAGCCCCAGTTTGAGCCCCGGTATCCCGGCGAAAAAGGGAATCAGCGATTCCACATAGCCCAGAATAATGGCGGCCGCCGCGAATAGCCCCATGAAAGCGGTTTTTTTCTGATCCATAAACATATACCATCCTGTGATCTATACTACTGTGTCGAATTCTGAAGAAACGGTTTCCGGCTCTTCATCTGACACTCCTTCTATCACCACTCTGTTAGGCAGGCAGACGATAGTCCCGCCCTGATCCCCTATGGCGGACTGGCGCATGCACAGATGATCCGGACAGTCGGCTTTTGTCATTTTTGCCCTGCCGTCTCTGATCTCGCATACGTTGGTCCCGTTCACAGAGATTTCCCGGTCTTCCGCCAGAGAATAGGTCCCGTATTCTTCGCCGTTTACAGTGATGCGGATAAAATTGCAGGTCCCCCGGCGGAAATAAGCCGTGACAGCCCACAGGATCAGGGCGAAAACAAGGACGCCTGCGATAAATAAAATTTCTTTTTTCTTCAAAATAAACTCCTGACTGAAGAGATATCAACAGTTACCTACAATCATAGCATGAAATTATCCTGCCTGCCAGACACATTTTATTCAATAAAAATTCATTGTTTTCCGTACCAGAAAGTGTTAGAATAGAATAGATTTCGTAAATGTACTATATTACGATAGATTCCATAGAGGATTTGAAGAAAGAAAAATAAACAGGAGCAATATTATGAATGTGTTTTCAAAAGTATTCGGGACGCACAGCCAGCGTGAAGTGAAGCGTATCATGCCGCTGGTGGAGAAGACAGAATCTCTGCGCCCGGAGATGCAGAAATTAACAGATGAAGAACTGAGAGAGAAGACAAGAGAATTCAAGAAACGTCTGTCTGAAGGAGAGACACTGGACGATCTTCTTCCGGAAGCTTTCGCCGCAGTCCGCGAGGCTGCGAAGCGTGTTCTGGGCATGGAACACTACCGGGTGCAGATCATCGGCGGCATCATTCTCCACCAGGGACGTATCGCGGAGATGAAGACCGGTGAAGGTAAGACCCTGGTATCCACCCTTCCCGCATACCTGAACGCCCTGGAGGGACGGGGCGTGCATATCGTAACTGTCAACGACTATCTGGCAAAGCGTGACGCCGAGTGGATGGGTAAGGTTCATGAATTCCTGGGTCTTACCGTGGGTGTGGTACTGAACGACATGAAGCCGGAGGAGAGACGTGCGGCTTACGGATGCGATATCACCTATGTGACCAATAACGAGCTGGGATTCGATTACCTTCGTGACAACATGGTGATCTACAAGGAACAGCTTGTACAGAGAGAACTTCACTACTGTATCATCGACGAGGTGGACTCCGTGCTTATCGACGAGGCCCGTACTCCGCTGATCATTTCCGGTCAGAGCGGCAAATCCACCAAGCTCTATGAAGTCTGCGATATCCTGGCCCAGCAGCTTGAGCGCGGCGAGGCCAGCCATGAGATGACCAAGATGGCCGCCATCATGGGCGAAGAGGTTGTGGAGACCGGAGACTTCGTTGTAAATGAGAAAGATAAGATTGTCAACCTTACAGAGCGCGGCGTGAAAAAGGTGGAGGATTTCTTCCACATTGAGAACCTTGCGGATCCGGAGAATCTGGAGATCCAGCACAATATCATCCTTGCTCTGCGCGCCCACAACCTGATGCATAAGGATCAGGACTATGTGGTTAAGGACGACGAGATCCTTATTGTTGATGAATTTACCGGCCGTATCATGCCGGGCCGCCGTTATTCCGACGGACTTCATCAGGCCATCGAGGCCAAGGAACATGTGAAGGTGAAGAGAGAGAGCAAGACGCTCGCTACCATTACCTTCCAGAACTTCTTCAATAAATACGACAAGAAGGGCGGTATGACAGGTACCGCGCTTACCGAGGAAAAAGAGTTCCGCGATATCTACGGAATGGACGTTGTGGAGATCCCCACAAACAAGCCGGTACAGCGTGTGGACCATGAAGACGCTGTTTACATGACCAAGAAAGAGAAATTCAACGCGGTAGTCCAGGCTGTCAAGGAAGCCCATGAGAAGCACCAGCCTGTTCTGGTAGGTACGATCACGATCGAGACTTCCGAGCTGCTCAGCAAGATGCTGCGCCGCGAGGGTATCCCCCACAACGTGCTGAACGCCAAGTTCCATGAACTGGAGGCGGAGATCGTCGCTCAGGCAGGTCAGGCGGGAGCTGTTACCATCGCCACCAACATGGCGGGCCGTGGTACGGATATCAAGCTGGACGATGTGGCGAGAGCGGCCGGCGGTCTGAAGATCATCGGTACGGAGCGTCATGAATCCAGACGTATCGACAATCAGCTGCGCGGACGTTCCGGACGTCAGGGAGATCCGGGTGAATCCCGTTTCTACATCTCTCTGGAGGACGACCTGATGCGTCTCTTCGGTTCCGAGCGTCTGATGAAGATATTTACTTCTCTGGGCGTTGCCGAGAACGAGCAGATCGAGCACAAGATGCTTTCCAACGCGATCCAGAAGGCGCAGGAGAAGATCGAGTTCAACAACTTCGGTATCCGTAAGAATCTTCTCGATTACGACCAGGTAAACAACGAACAGCGTGAGATTATTTACAAAGAGCGTCGTCAGGTGCTTGACGGCGAGAATATGCGCGATTCCATCTACAAGATGATCACGGATATTGTGGACAACGCCGTTGACAGATGTCTTTCGGACGATGTGGATTCCTCAGAGTGGAATCTGGAAGAGTTCAACTCCGTTCTTCTTCCCATCATTCCGCTGGCGCCGCTGACTCCTGAGAAGGTGCAGAAGAAAAAGAAGAACGAGATGAAGCATATCCTGAAAGAAGAAGCTGTGAAGCTTTATGAAGCAAAGGAAGCGGAATTCCCGGAACCGGAGCAGCTTCGCGAACTGGAGCGTGTAGTCCTTCTGAAATCTATCGACAGCAAGTGGATGGATCACATCGACGATATGGAGATTCTCCGTCAGGGTATCGGTCTTGTAGGATACGGCCAGAGAGATCCGGTTGTGGAATACAAGATGAGCGCGTACGATATGTTCAACGAGATGACGAATTCCATCCAGGAAGATACCGTGCGTATGCTGTATCATGTCCGCGTGGAACAGAAGATCGAGCGTGAGCAGGTTGCAAAAGTTACAGGAACAAACAAGGATGATTCCGCAGTGCGCAAGCCGGTTCAGCGAAAAGAAGAAAAGGTATATCCAAACGATCCCTGCCCATGCGGAAGCGGCAAGAAGTATAAACAGTGCTGCGGACGTAAGCTGATGAAGGCTTAAAGCGGATCACAAAAATCAGATAATAAACCAAAAAAGAAAACCGGATGATTTCCGTTAATGGAAGTCATCCGGTTTTTTGAGCGATATGACCGGCAGGCGGCCGCCATGCCTGCATGAGCGGATATTTGCCGCGAGCTGCCCGGGTCTCGCGGAGATCGGCTATCAGAAGAACTTCGTGATTTCCTCAATCTCTCTGCGCTTCGGCCGCGCGGGTTCCTCGCCTGCTTTTCCGACGGCGATCACTGCCACAACGATCTCGGTCTCCGGGATATCCAGCAGTCTGCGGATACTGCCGGCGTCGCGGATACCCATGATCAGGGTCGCGTAGCCGAGTTCTTCTGCTTTCAGTATAAGGTTCTCGTTCTGCAGGCCGAGATCATAGCAGCCCCAGCTGTTGCCCAGCTCGTTGTCAGGTGTTCCGTCTTTCTGGAAACCGGCCCTGTCCCGGACAAAGGTGGTGACAATGAGCGCTGCGTTCTGAGATTTGGTACGGTTCATCTCCGGAAGACATTCTTCCCGGAGGCGGTTCACCATATCTTCAGAGAGAATGCAGTAATAACGTCCGGTCTGGGAGTTCTTCCAGGAGGGCGCTTCCTGAGCGGCTTTGATAATGGTAAGAATATCGTCTCTGGATACTTTGCCCTCCGTGCTGTATTTGCGTACGCTTCTTCTTGTTTCGATCAGTTTCTGAAATTCCATGACAGATCCTCCTCGCTTTCTGCAGTGATTTTTCTGAAATAATTATGACATTATTCCGGGGGAAATGCAATGAAGAAAGTGGGATGGGTTTACAGGTGCAAGAGGTACAGTAGAAAATGCTGCCACAGCAACAGCTGACTTGGGAATCGCCTGCGCTC
>ERZ1090869.954-NODE-955-length-14053-cov-19.703672_pt1 | contig 14053 bp, 8 predicted proteins | sample MGYA00478474_ERZ1090869 | MGnify/ENA primary metagenome ERZ1090869 (study PRJEB33644, sample SAMEA5815748) | chicken gut metagenome | biome: Chicken; feature: Gastrointestinal Tract; material: Caecum | place: Ireland | collected 2019-01-01 | study: A study of the... | reverse complement strand
GGGCGTAATATTCCCCCCGCCCCCCCCCCCCCCCGTTTTTTTTTTTTTTTGGGGGGGCCCAGGGGGGGGGGGCCCACCACCCCCCCCCCCCCCCCCGCCCGTTCATATACAATATTGTTGCCCTTATTCGCCTGCAAACTGCGAGTTGTACAGGTTGGCGTAAAAGCCGCCCTTTTCTATAAGCTCGTCGTGCGTGCCCTGCTCTATTATGTTGCCCTGGTTCATGACGAGTATCAGGTCGGCGTTCTTTATGGTGGAAAGGCGGTGCGCTATAACAAAGCTCGTTCTGCCGCGGGTCAGGTTATCCATCGCCGTCTGTATCAGCTCTTCGGTGCGCGTATCCACGTTTGACGTCGCCTCGTCGAGTATCAGCATGGGCGCGTTCTCTACCATTGCGCGGGCAATGGTTATAAGCTGTTTCTGCCCGCCGGATATCTCGTCGGCGTTCTCCACATAGTGGTCAAGCCCGCCCGGCTGTGTAGAGATGTAGTGCGTTATGCCCGCCGCGTCGCATGCCTTTTTAAGCTCCTCTTCGGTCACGTCTTTAGAGTAGGCTATGTTGTCGCGCAGGGTGCCTTCAAACATCCACGTATCCTGCAGCACCATGCCGAACAGGTCGTGCACCTCTTCGCGCGGCATATCCTTTATTGATACGCCGTCTATGAGAATGTCGCCGCCGTTCACCTCGTAAAAGCGCATCAGAAGGTTTACCATGGTAGTCTTGCCCGCGCCCGTGGGGCCGACAATCGCCACCTTCCAGCCCGGCTGAACTTTTGCCGAAAAGTCGGGTATTATCACCCTGTCGGGCGTGTAGCCGAAGCGCACGTGCCTGAACTCCACTTCGCCGCGCACCTTGCCGTCCAGCCTGAAGCTCTTGCCCGTCTCGTCAGAAAGCTCCTCTTCGTCGAGGAATTCAAATACCCTTCCGCTCGCGGCCGCGGCGCTCTGCAGCACGTTGGCGGCCTGCGCTATCTGCGACAGGGGGCTTTGGAACAGGTTGATATATACAAGGAATGCCGAAAGCGTGCCGTATGTAACGCCGCTGCCCTCGGTGCTTATAAGTATGCCTGCCACCACGCACACGGCGGCGTAGGCAAAGTATGAGATGAACGTCATGGCGGGTTGCATTATGCCCGAGAGCGCCTGCGATAAAAACGTGCTCTTTTTAAGCTGTTTGTTGGTGCTTTCAAAGTCGGCTCCCGTGCGCCCTTCGGCGTTGAACGCCTTTATCACCAGCTGGCCCGAATAGTTTTCCTCTACCTTGCCGTTCAAAACGGCCAGTTCGTTCTGCTGTTTTTTGAACTGCGGCTGCGAAAACTTCATTATCACGAACAGCAGCACGGCCATAAAGGGCACTATTATAAGCACGGTAAGCGCAAGCTGCCAGCAGGTTACAAACATGGCTATCAGCACGCCTATCAGCATGCACACCGACTGCACCACCATGGATACGGCCTGCTGCATGGAGTTGCCTATCGTGTCTACGTCGTTGGTCACGCGGGACAGCGTGTCGCCGTAGGGGTGGGCGTCGAAGTACTTCAAGGGCACCCTGTTTATCTTGCCCGAGATCTGTGAGCGCAGGTTTTTGCACATGCGCTGCGAAACGGTGGTCATTATAAAGCTTGAAGTAAACGTGCACAGCGCGTTGCACACATAAAATATTATAAGTATTATGGCAAAGTGCGCAAGTTCGTCCATGTCTACGGGGCTGCCGCCGAAGCTTGCCGTTATAACGTTTACAAGGTCTGAAAGTATCTGCGGGGCGAATATCGAAAGAATGGTGGAGCCCACCGTGAACACAAGCGAAACTATAATGGGTATATAGTATGCCTTGAGGAAGAGCACCAGCTTTTTTATGTTCTTTACAAATTCGCCCTTTTTCAGCGTATAATTCGTCTGTACGTTGCGTTTCATAAGCCGAGTTCCTCCTTTGAAAGCTGCGAAAGGGCTATCTCCCTGTATACGGGGCAGCTGTGCAGCAATTGCTCGTGCGTGCCTTCGCCCACGGCCTTGCCCCGGTCAAGAACTATTATCTTGTCGGCGTCCATAATCGTGCCTATTCGCTGCGCCACTATAAGGTTGGTAACGCCGCTTAAGTGTTCCTTAAGGTTTTCGCGCACCTTTTTGTCCGTCTTGTAGTCGAGCGCGGAAAAACTGTCGTCGAATATCATTATCTCCGGCTTCTGCGCCACGGCGCGCGCTATCGAAAGCCTCTGCTTCTGTCCGCCCGAAACGTTTTTGCCTCCCTGCGAAATGGGGCTGTCGTAGCCGCCCATCTCGTTTATAAAGCCGTCGGCCTCGGCAATTTTTGCCGCCTCTATGGCCTCTTCCCGCGTAGCCTTGCCGCCGAAGGCTATGTTCTCTTCAACCGTGCCCGTAAACAGCACGCCCTTCTGCGGCACATAGCCTATCTTGCCGCGCAGGGTGCTCTGCTTTAAGTCGCGCACGTTCACGCCGTCTACAAGCACTTCGCCCTCGGTAGCGTCATAGAAGCGGGGCACAAGGTTTATAAGCGTTGATTTGCCGCTGCCCGTGCTGCCTATAAAGGCTATCGTCTGCCCCTTTTCGGCGCGGAATGAGATGTGTTCGAATACGTCTGCGTCTGCGTCGGGGTAGCGGAAACTTACGTCCCTGAACTCCACGGTGCCCACCTCTGTGGTCGGCTTTTCCGTTTCGGGATCGGCGATGGAGAGGGGAGTATCCAGCACCTCGTTTATACGCTTTGCCGCAACAGACGCCCTGGGCAGCAGTATGAACATCATAAGCATCATCAGAAATGCCATTATTACCTGGCTTGCCAGCGTCATAAAGGAAACTATCGTCTGGTAGTCTATCTCGCCCGCGTTCATAAGCGAGGCGCCTATCCAGTATATGGCAAGCGTCAGGCCGTTCATAACAAGCATCATTATGGGGCTCATCAGCGCCATTATCCTGCCCGTGAACAGCTGGGTGGCGGTAAAGTCTGTGTTAGCCTTTTCAAATTTTTCCTGCTGGTAGTTTTTTTCGGCGTTGTAAGCCCTCACCACCCTTATGCCGGTAAGGTTCTCGCGCGTGACGCCGTTCAGGCGGTCGGTCAGCTTCTGCATCAGCCTGAACTTGGGCATCACCGCAAGCATTATGGCTATTATGCACACCACCAGCACCACTACCGCAACGGCGGTGGCGGCGGTCAGCTCCCCGCTGGAGGCGTTTATCTTGCATATCGCCCATATGGCCATTATGGGCGCGTATATCAGCATGCGCAGCACCATTATGTTGGCCATATGTACCTGCTGTATGTCGTTGGTAGTCCTGGTTATCAGCGAGGCGGTCGAAAACTTGTTCACTTCTGCAATTGAAAAGCTCTCCACCTTTGCATATACCTTGCTCCTCAGCGTTGCCGAAAGGTCGCTGGAAACTTTAGAGGCCGATATGCCCGACGCCGCCTGGCACAGCGCGGTGCCCACGGCATATGCCAGCATTATTCCGCCCTCGCGCCATATGTCGCCCACAGTGGCGCCCGGCACTTTTGCGCTCACGCTCTGTATGGCGCCCACGATTGCCGATATCTGGTCGGTGAGCTGCATGGTAAGGAATACCTGCAATACGGTTATTCCCACTATCAGCGCTATCAGCAGCCAGTCTCTGGCCTTCAGATTTTTGTAGATCTTAAACATCAGTCATCTCCTGCAGATTGGTTTTTAATGTTTTGTTCAAGGTAATCGGCTACCTTGCCGCCGGATTCCAGCAGATCTTTGCGCTGCCGTTCGGTGAGCGTTCCAAGCGCTCCGGCAATAATGCCGGAAAACCCGTTCCAGAAGTCGTTGAGCCGTCTGTTGCCCTCGTCTGTCACGACCACGTTCACCGTTCGTCCGTTTTTTACCCTATCTATAAGCCCTGCCTGTTCTATAGGGATAAGCAGTCTGCTCACGTTGGGCAGCGCCAGTCCCGAAGCGTGCGCTATCTCGGTCACGGTCACGGGCCTGCCGCGCCGCCTTTCGTATTCGCGCAGGCTGCCCAATATCATAAACGTTCTTCCGCTGTCAGCCTGCTGTTTGTATCTGCGCAGGCAGTCGTTCATTCTCAGCATAAGCGCTATAAGTTGTTCTGATTCCGCCGTGCGTTCCATCTTTGCCTCCTTCGCCGTGTCGCCCGCAAAATACTTCCGTATACTGTAAGGGAATAAAACGAACCCGCCTTTAAATGCGTCTTTTGCATGCCTTGGCGCTCATCCTCATTGCAATACCTCAGTGGGTATTGCTGCTTCGTCTGTCGCACCAATTCACCGCAAAATGCGCTATTTAAAGGTGCAAAGCAATTTAAAGCGGGCAGATTGCGGCAAAAGCAAGGCAAAGCCCGCAGGGCGTGCCCGGTGGCACGTTCAAGGGATTTAACGTAGCTGTTGCTGTGATATCCCTGCTTTAAATCGGGTTCGTATTAATCCCTTACAGTATTGCATAGGTGACCGAATACTTATCAATTGATAACTGTTTAAACATTTTAGCGGTCGTTCAAACGCTTGTCAACGCAATAGGCGCATAAAAAATTTATATTCATCAACATTTCATATTGTTCACACTGCGGTAATTTTTTTATATGTTGCCGCCGCGGTATTGCGCAAAGGGGAGGGGCGGCGCCATGCGCCGCCCCCTTTTTGGTTTTGCATTCAGTCAGGCACCTGACCGCCGCTCTGTTTTTTTGCTTCGTCCTCCGCGCGCAGCGCGGCAATGTATTCGCTGTACTGCTTGTCGGTCAGCTTTTTGATCTTGTTCTTTTTATGCTTTTTGTGCGGCATGGCTGCCTCCTGCGGAATGCTTCATAAAATAAAAAACCTCCGTGTTTTTAATTAATTATGCCCACGGCGCCGCGTTTTATTCGGCCGACGGCAACTCAAAAAGCGGGCGCAACGCTAAAACGCCGTAATGCAAAGCGCGGCTGCAACGCAAAAAGCGCCGCCGCGCAAAAACTGCGCGGCGGCGTGCTTCAAACAGGAATATCGTTTTTTTAATAAATTTTTCTGCCTTTACAGAGCGCGCACCCTCAGCACGCCTTCTACGGCGGCTATGTCTGCAACCGTCTTTTCGGCGACGCTTCCGTCTATCTCTAAAATGGAGCAGGCGTATTCGCCGCGGCTGGAGCTTGCCATGTGGGCAATGTTTATGCCCTGGTTGGATATGGCGGAGGTGAATTTGGTTATTATGTTCTTCACGTTGCGGTGAAGTATGCATATCCTGCCCTTGCCCTCGTCGCGCGCAAGGCTTACGGAGGGGTAGTTCACGCTGTTTGTTATGTTGCCGTTTTCAATGTAGTCCACCAGCTGGTGCGCAGCCATAACGGCGCAGTTGTCTTCGGCCTCGGGCGTGCTTGCGCCGAGGTGGGGCACGCATATGCAGTTTTTAACGCCTATAAGCTTGTCGTTGGGGAAGTCGGTTATGTAGCGCGAAACCTTTCCGCTCTCAAGCGCGGCTATCATGTCGTCTGTGTCAACAAGTTCGCCGCGGCTGTTGTTTATTATCACCACGCCGTCCTTCATCTGCGCCAAAGACCTTGCGTTTATCATGCCGCGCGTGTCCGAATTGAGCGGCACGTGCAGCGTTATAAAGTCGGCCTTCTTGTATATGTCCTCGCGCTCGGGCACAACGTTTATGTGCGGCGAAAGCGCAAGCGCGTTCATGGTGGAAAGGTAGGGGTCGGTGCCCATCACTTCCATGTTCAGCCCGTATGCCGCGTTTGCAACGGCCACGCCTATGGCGCCCAGGCCTATCACGCCCAGCATCTTGCCGGTTATCTCGTGGCCGACGAATTTGCTCTTGCCCTTTTCTACCAGCTTGCCTACGTTTTCGCCCTCGTCCTTCAGCGTCTTTACCCAGTCTATGGCGTCGGTTATCTTCCTGCCGCCCAGAAACAGCTCGCATATCACAAGCTCTTTTACGGCGTTGGCGTTTGCACCGGGGGTGTTGAATACAACTATGCCCTGTTCGGCGTAGTCGGCAACGGGTATGTTGTTGGTGCCCGCGCCCGCGCGCGCCACGGCAACAAGGTTTTTGCCCGGCTTATAGTCTGCCATCTGCGCCGAGCGCACCATTATGCCGTCGGGGTCTTCGCAGCTGTCACTGTAGCCGTAACCGGCGAATATGGCGTCGGCAAGCGGGCTTATGGCGTTGAGTTTGAGTATCTTTTTAGACATATCTTTGTCCCCCTTGTTTTATTTATTTGTTTTCAAGTTCAAACTTCTTCATGAAGTCGATGAGCGCCTTAACGCCTTCAACGGGCATTGCGTTGTATATAGAGGCCCTCATGCCGCCCACAAGCCTGTGGCCCTTCAGCGAAACAAGGCCCGCGGCCTTTGCCTCGGCTATGAACTTTGCGTCCAGCTCGGCAGAGGGGGTAACAAAGGGCACGTTCATTATCGAACGGAACTGCTTTTCCACGTTGTTTCTGAACAGCTTTGAATTGTCTATAAATTCGTATAAAAGCCCTGCCTTGTATTCGCCTACCTCGTTCATCGCCTTCACGCCGCCCTTTGCCTTCAGGTCGCGCAGCACAAGGTCTGCCATGTATATGGAAAAGCAGGGGGGAGTGTTGTACAGCGAACCGTTTTCGTCCTGCACCTTCCACTTAAGCATGGTAGGGCATATGGGCAGGGGATCCTGTATAAGGCTGCGCTTTGCTATCACTATGGTAACGCCCGCGGGCGCAAGGTTCTTCTGCGCGCCGGCATATATCACGCCGAATTTTGAAACGTCTACCTCGCGGGAGAATATCTCGGAGGACATGTCTGCAACAAGCGGGGCATTGCATTCGGGGAACTTTATGTATCTGGTGCCGAATATGGTGTTGTTGGACGTTATGTGAACGTAGTCGGCGCCCTCGGTGTATTCAAGCTTGTCAACGTCGGGTATATATGTGTACGTCTTGTCGGAGCTGTCGCCTATCTTTACCGCATCGCCGTATATCTTGCCCTCCTGCCATGCCTTTTTGGCAAAGTTGCCCGTTACTATATAGTCGGCCTTGCCGCCGTGCATCATGTTCAGCGGTATTGCGGCAAACTGAGTGGAGGCGCCGCCCTGCACAAACAGCACGGCATAATCTTCGGGCACGTTCAAAAGTTCGCGCACCAGAGCTTCGGCCTCGCTGACAACTGCGGCGAACGCCTTGTCGCGGTGGGAAATCTCGGTTACAGACATTCCCGTGCCCGCAAAGTCCAAAAATTCCTTCTGCGCCTGCTCGAGCACGTTCAAGGGCAGGGTGGAAGGGCCTGCAGAAAAGTTGTAAACTCTCATAACTTATCTCCCTTTGAAATTATTTACGAAAAAGCCCCGGAGCTGCCGCCCCCGGACGCCGCCGCAAGCGGCTTTGGCAAAGCCGCGCCCATTGCGATGACCCGTATAATGTGTTTATTATACTACACTTTTGTGTGAATTTCAACCTTACGGGCAAAATTAATTGTGATTTTTTTATCAATTGCGTGAAAATCTGCCGCATCCCGCCCATGCTTCGCGCTCCGTCCCGCGCCGCGTGCCTTGCCCGGGCGCACGGCGCCTGTAATGCCGCCGCGGGGGCATACGCGGGGCCGTCCCTGTGCCTCTTTAGGGCGGCAAAATACGGTTTTTGGGGCATATTAGGCGGGCAATCAAAAAAAAATTGCGTAATTTGACAAAAAATTTCGGCAATTATATTTACAATTTTCATTTTTTGTTGTAGAATGATTTTGTAAGCAAAATGCGGAGGCATATTATTATTGTATTATACGGTGCCGACGCTTAAGAAAAGGGGTGCATTATGGCAGGTATCTTCAACAAGAAAAAAGCAGAGGCGCAGACCCAGCAGCCGTCGTACGCCACCAAGGCCGACGTTATACTGCAGCGCCAGGCGGAAATAGCGGCCAAGCTCGACCGGCTCCTCGCCGCCCAGGGCCAGCCTTCGGCAGAGGCGGCCTCCGTGGCAAACCAGGTTGCCGCCGTTGCAAACGACGTTGCGGCCGTTGCCGGCAAGACCGATTCCGTCGTGCAGAAAATCTCCACAGAGGCAAGCTATCTCGGCAAGCAGACCAGCGCTATCTTCGATAAGCTGTCTGCCGAAAATTCCGGTCTCCGCCAGGAGATGGGTTACCTTGCCCTTCAGTGCGAAAATGTGTTCAACCGCCTTTCGGGCATGATAAGCGCTCTTGAAGAAAAAGTCGAAGCTAATGCCGTCGACTACGAAAAGCTCGCCGATATGCTGCGCGAGCAGTTCGCTTCCGCGGAAGAGCCTGAAGAAGAGATCACGTTCGACGACGAGGTGGCTCCCGCAGCCGTCACCGAAGAGGCCGACGACGAGCAGCTGACCATAGAAGACGGTTACATAGACTACGACCTCATAGCCGAAAAGCTTGCCGACAAGCTCGAAGAGCGCGGCACGCTCCGCACGGCAGAGATCGACTGCGACGAGCTGGCAAAGAAGGTTGCCGACAGCCTTCCTCCCCAGGAAGTCATTTCGCCCGACTATATTGCATCCAAGGTCGCCGAGCAGATCGTCGTTCCCCAGGTTGTGGTGGGCGAAAGCGGCGAAGCTCAGCCCATAGAAGTGCACGCCACCGCCGAAGTAGACTACGAGGCGCTCGCCGATAAGATAGCCGAAAGGCTTGTTCCCCTTGAAGACGAGGAAGATTACGAAGAATATGAAGACGCCGAGGCAGAGGACGAAGAGACTGCCGAAGGCGAAGAGATAACCGAAGCCGCCGCAGAGAGCACCGTGGCCGATACCGATGCGCTCGCCGACGAAATAGCACGCAAGGTCAGCGCGCTTTCGCCCAACGACTTCGACATAATTGTAGACGACGAGGGCTGCCGTTCGCTTGCCGAAGCAGTTATAGACAGCCTCGACTACGACCTTATAATTCAGAAGATAGCCGAAAAGAGCGCCGAAAAGGCAGCGGAAGAGACGGCTGCAGAAGAAGTTGCCGTTGCCGACGCCGCCGCCGAAGAGACGGAGGGTGCAGACAACGAGGAGCTTGCTCAGCTCATCTCCGAAAAGCTTGCCGTCAACGAAGACGCCATTGCCGATAAGACGGCCGCCGCCGTTTCCAACTACCTGCCCGACATTGACGCCGAAGATATCGCAGACAAGGTGGCAGCGGCAGTGCTCGCCTCCATACCCGCTACGGAGATCGACTACGACGCCATAATCAACGGCGTTGTTGAAAAGCTCCGCGGCGAAGAGACCGGGGAAGAGAGCGCCGAAGAGGTTGCTCCCGCCGCCGCAGAGGAGACTGCAGAAGAATCTGTTGAAGACGATTACGACATAGTTATCGACGAAGAGGGGCTTCAGAAGATAACCGAAAGCGTTTCGTGGAAGGTCACCGCCTCTACCAACGCAATGCTCGAAAGCGTGAACGACAAGCTTGCAGCCCTCAAGGGCGAGCTTGAAGAGCTCAAGGAACAGCTCAAAGAGGAGCAGCCCGCCGAAGAGGCCGCCGAAGTAATAGACGAAAGCGCCGAGGCCGTTGAAGAAGAGACTGCCGCGGAAGAGGCCGCAGAGACCAACGAAGAGATAGCCGAACTCGGCCGCAAGATAGACGAGCTTGCTGCCAAGTTCGAAGAGCTGCTCACCCCCGACGAAGAGGAGCTTGCCGAAGGCGAGGACGAGGCTGAAGCAGCCGAAGAGCAGAAGCCGCTTGCCACGGCTGAGGAAGTGGACGCCCTTGCCCGCAAGATAGACGAGCTCACCGCCAAACTCGAAGAACTTCTCGCTCCCGATGAAGAGCTTGAAGAGGCATCTTCCGAGGAAGAGACCGAAGAGGAAGACCAGGCTGCGGTAACTGCAGAAGAGGTTGCCGAGATCAACCGCAAGATAGACGAACTCACCGCCAAGATAGAGGAACTTCTCACGCCCGACGAGGAGCTTGAAGAGGTTGAAGAGAGCGCCGAAGAGGCCGCTCCTGCCGCCGAAGACGAACTCAGGGCAGAGCTTGAAAACATCAAGACAACGCTTGAAGAGATAAAGCACGATCCCGCAATACAGGATCTCAAGGGCGAAGTCGCCGAGCTCACTTCAAGGATAGACGAACTGTTCGCTCCCGAAGAAGAGGAAGGCGAAGAGGGCGAAACCGTATACGAAGAGCCCGATCCCGTCCAGGCCGAATTCGACGACATCAAGCAGAAGCTTGAGGATATGAAGAACGACCCTGCAATACAGGATCTCAAGGGCGAAGTTGCCGAACTCACCTCAAGGATAGACGAGCTTATGGCCCGCTCGGCAAGCGCCGAAGAGCAGCCCGAGGCCGCCGAAGAAGATAAGTCGGCGGAAGACATCGCCGAGATCAGGCAGGATATAGCCGAAATCAACAGGCAGCTCGACCAGATAAAGGCAATGATAGTTGCCGGCGCCGTAGTCACCACGGTGGCAGCGGCAAGCGACGGCGATTCAAATGAAGAGCCCGAACCCGTTGAAGAAACCGCTGCCGAGGAGGCTCCTGCAGAGGAAGAACCCGCAGAGGAACCTTCGGAAGAGGCTGAAGAAGTTGCGGAAGAGCCCGTTGAAGAGCAGCTTGCCGAGGAACAGCCCGAAGAAGCAGCCGAAGAGGCTGTTGAAGAGGCTGCGGAAGAACCCGTAGCAGAAGTTGAAGAGATTGCCGAAGAGCCCGTTGAAGAGCCCGCTGAAGAAGTTGAAGAGGCTGCGGAGGAGGCCCCTGCGGAAGAACCCGCTGAGGAGCCCGCAGAGGAACCTTCGGAAGAGGCTGAAGAGGCCGAAGAGGAAGGCGAGCTTGTTACCGTAAGCGACATAGTGGACGAAAGCGAGGTGGACGACGAACCTGTAGACGAGGTTATGGAGAACATCTTCGACGACGTAGACGAAGAGACGGCGGAAGGCGAGGCCCAGCCCGACGGAATACCCGGCATAAGCAACGGCGGCGTAGACTTCGCCAACATGATGAAGTATAACCGCAGCTTTATTGCAAGGATAATCCAGAGCAGCGACGACGTAAAGCGCTACTATGGCCAGATAAAGAACGCCATGCTTGCATACAGAAAGGTCAACTCGTCCATAGCATGGGGCGCCGAGCGCTTCAACAAGGGCAGGGAGACCATTGCAAAGCTCAAGATACGCGGCAAGACGCTGTGCCTGTACCTCAACCTCGATCCTAACGAATTCAAGACTTCCGTTTACCACCAGGTGGACGTATCCGACAACAAGTCGATGCACGGCACGCCCATGATGGTAAAGATCAAGAGCCCTCTCGGCGTTAAAAAGGCCATCCGCCTTATAGACGAAATGTTAAGGCGCCGCAACGGCGAAAAGCGTCCCATACAGGAAAGGGACTACGCCGCCATGTATCCTTACGAAACGATAGAAGAGCTTATCGAAGACGGACTTGTTAAGGACGTGAGGAAGATAAAGTAACTTCAGCCGCGGCATAACGCACGGCGTTAAAACAACATTTACTTAAGGGGGTTGATAAGGTGTTTTTATCAACCCCCGAATTATACTGTAAGGGATCAAAACGGGGATATCATGGTTCAACTACGTTAATCCCTTTGCAGTATCGGCTGCGGGAACGCGTGCGCAGCATGCGGCTGCCTGCGGTAAGCATATTTTTAGCGCCGGTGCGGGCACAATACGCCGGCCCGCCCGCGGCGCATGGGAGAAGTAATTTGGACAAAGAAAACAAACCTAAAACAACTAAAAGACTGAGGATCGGCCGCGTGGGCAAGCCTTCGCAGGGCACGCCCATGGGCGGCAGCATGGGGCTTTCAAACTTTTTATACCTTGGCAACTCGGCCTCGGCAAACCGCCCCGCCGAAGAGGGGAACGATCGGGATCCCGCAGAAAAAAAGGCGGCAAAGCCCCGCAAAACGGCGGGCAAGGGCGACGGCACAGTATTTTCTGCCGCCCCGCTGGATGAAAAGTATCATGTAGACCCCGCCGAACAGGAGGAGCGCAAAAAGAAGGCCGCTGCAGATTCAAAAAAGAAGACTGCCGCCCAGATAATGGACGAAATCAAAAAGTCCGCCGCAGAGAGCGTACAGGGCAAGGAGCGCGCCAAAAAGTCGGGCGGGCAGTCCGCGGAAAATAAGGGCAAAAAGTCGCGCTCTTCAAAGGGTACGCCCGATGAAAGGAGCGCCGAAGAGGCCCGCACGCCCGTTCAGGCAGAAAAGCCCGCAAAAAAATCGCGCTCCAAAAAGGAAAAGCAGGTAAAGATAATATTCCTCGGCGGCGTGGGCGAGATAGGCAAGAACATGACCGCCATAGAGTACGGCGACGACATAATTATAATAGACGCGGGCATAATCTTCCCCTCGGAGGAGTTGCCCGGCATAGACCTTGTTGCGCCCGACATCTCTTACCTTGTGGCAAATAAGCAAAAGGTGCGCGGCCTGCTTTTAACGCACGGGCATGAAGACCATATAGGCGGCGTTCCCTACTTCTTGCGCGAAATCAAGGCGCCCGTAATCGGCACCCGCCTGACGCTGGCGCTCGTAGACAATAAGCTGCGCGAACACCGCATAAACGACGCGGAGGAGATACTCGTAAAACCGGGCGACAAAATAAAGCTCGGCTGTTTCAGCGTACAGTTCGTAAACGTAAACCACTCCATAGCGGGCGCGCTGGCGCTCGCCATAGATACGCCGCAGGGCCTTATATTCCACAGCGGCGACTTTAAAATAGACCTCACTCCCGTTGCGGGCGAGCCCATAGATTTAAAGACGATAGCCGACATCGGCGAGCGGGGCGTGCTCTGTTACCTTGGCGAAAGCACCAACATAGAGCGCCCCGGCTACACCATGAGCGAAAAGACTGTGGGTATTACCTTAGACAGGCTTTTCAACGAAAACCGCACCCGCAGGCTTATAATAGCCACGTTCGCCTCCAACGTGCACAGGCTGCAGCAGATAGTCGACCTCGCGGTAAAATACGGCCGCAAGGTGGCGCTTTCGGGCAGGAGCATGCTCAACGTTGTGGACGCCGCCGAAAAGCTTGGCGACCTCAAGATACCCGAAGGCACCCTTGTCGACGTAGCCAAGACCAAAAAGCTTGCCGATAAGGAGCTTGTAATAGTTTCAACGGGCAGCCAGGGCGAGCCGATGAGCGCGCTCACCCGCATGGCCAACGGCGAAAACCCCTCCGTCACCGTCGGCGAAAACGACACCATAATCATATCCGCCTCGCCCATACCCGGCAACGAGCGCGATATATACCGCGTAATAGACAACCTCTACCGCAAGGGCGCATATGTGGTCTACAAGAGCCTGGAAAACATTCACGTTTCCGGCCACGCCTGCCGCGAAGAGCACAAAATAATGCACAGGCTTTTAAAGCCAAAATTCTTTATACCGGTGCACGGTGAATACCGCCACTTAAAGGAGCACGCCGAACTCGCGCATGAACTCGGCATGAACGAAAGCAACATCTTCCTGCCCGATATAGGTAACTGCGTGATGCTCACGTCAAGCACCATGCGCCGCGGCGACAACGTGCCCGCAGGTTCGCGCCTTATAGACGGAGAGGGCATCGAGGACGAAAAGGCCAGCACGGTAATGCAGGACAGGCGCCAGCTGGCGGCCGACGGGCTGTTTATTGTGTCTGTAGTCGTTTCGGGCGGCGAAGTTATAGGCGAGCCCGCCGTAAACAGCCGCGGCTTTATATTCGGTTTCCACAAGGACTATATCGCCGAGGTTCGCGAGGTCATCAAAAACGCCATCGAAGGTTACGACCTCTCCGTCGGCAGCGTAGACGAGCTCAAGCGCGCCATCAAGCGCACGCTCAAAAACTATCTGCTTAAAAAGACAAAGCAGTCGCCTATGATAGTGCCCGTGGTGGTGGAGCTATAAGTGTTCACGAAATTTTAGTTTTGGCCGAAAACCAAAATTTCCGTGAGCTTGAGAAACCAGGGTCTCGTGCGGCGTGCGGTAAATTACCGCCGCACTCGGTCACCGCTCGCACTTTGCACTTTGTGCTCGCTCATTTCACAACACGCAAACAGCGCGTATGTGCTGTTTGCAGAAATGTGTTGTTCAACTCTTCGCGCGACTTTTAAGAGCCCACGAATATATAGTCGCGCGAATTCACTTCCGGTGCGCGAGGGCTTTTGCCC
>ERZ1090869.949-NODE-950-length-14090-cov-6.755611_pt1 | contig 14090 bp, 17 predicted proteins | sample MGYA00478474_ERZ1090869 | MGnify/ENA primary metagenome ERZ1090869 (study PRJEB33644, sample SAMEA5815748) | chicken gut metagenome | biome: Chicken; feature: Gastrointestinal Tract; material: Caecum | place: Ireland | collected 2019-01-01 | study: A study of the... | reverse complement strand
TATATAATATATGACATATCAATGAGAGGAACGAGCAAGACTATCATTGGTGGAGATTATTACTGGTTACCCAGATAATTCTCCCTAGTCTTTAGAAGACGGAATGGATCAACCGTACCGACTTCAATCCGACGAACGTCATCGATGAACGACAGGGACTCAACGGTAAACGCTTCGCCGAATGCAGACTTACAGTCCTGGATGTACTTATTGTACACCGCACGAACTTTGTCTTTGAAAGACTCAGGCATACTTGCTCACCTCCTTTCAAAGGAGAGGATTATCCCCGGGGCCGTGAACCCCGGGGATAATCTTTTTATGGATGCTTCATCTCGTTCTTTCATAAGTATAATATATAGATGAAGCAGTGAGCAAGTTCAGAATGTATCAGAAGTCGATTTTAACCTCGGAGAGTTTAATACCAAACTCTTTTAGTTTTTTACGAGCAGCTTTATACTCCGCACGATAATGTTTCCAACACTCAGGGGTGTTATAGTAATCCCAGCTCTCAACACGATGTTTGTACTGAATAATGCACCATACTGGCCGGCACTGGTCTTTTGATTCAAATTTATTCTCGTCCACAATTGTGATAATATACCACTTGCAGAAGTAATTCAGAAATCGCATCGGCGCTGATACCAAGATACTGATCAGTATCGGCACGTGCAGCAACAAAGTAAATACTAATTTGGATTTATGTGTATCATAAAACTCTTTTTGTTCATCATACCGTGATAGTATTTCATCCCGGAAATCGTTTATCATATTTTCAGTGCGACTAACGGTCTGACCCATGCATTGAGCAGTCTGATTATACATTTCGGTGGTCATAGATTTCACCTCTTCCAATACCGCGGTATCTGTAATGCGGTCATATTTCATATTCTCTTCGCCGCTCATAAAACGCGCCATAAAACAAAACCTCCAAATAAACATGACACAGTGTATAGTTTATCGCTATACACTGTGTCAATTTTATGTTTTTCGAATATGATGTGATACTTTACTCACCAAGTGATGGGAAGCGGACCATTGTCACGGTATTCCGCCAGAGATTCGGGATACGAGATAAACAGTCCATACTTTTTATAATTGACTTCCATCTCGACTGCTTTCTTTCGAAGCATATCAAGCTCATCAATATAGTTCTTGACCTGTTCGATCTCCTTGGTCGTAACCTTATCGTTCGGATACTTCTTCAGCTTCTCCTGGAGCTTTCCGAGTGTCTTGTACAACTTCAGCGTCATCTGCTTAATTTTGTACATGATGACTTCTTTCTCAGCCTCTGTCTCCACATATCGCATATCGGCAATGATCTTATCGATCTGGAACCGAAGCTCCACGCTGTCCTTTGGATTCAGGAACGACTCGGTAATCGCATTGGCACTGGACTCGATATTCTGCTCAGCCGGAGCATAACGACGCTTGAAGTTCCGCCGTCTGGAAATAAATCCCAGAGATGCTGCAGTGCTGGGTTTTGTGAAAATATGTTCCAGTGTAACCAGAGGAATACCATTCTGCACCATTGCATAATAATGACGAATATCATGATCCATACAAGCAGCCAGAATTGTATTCAGTGTTCGATGATCATTTCGAATTTCGGTTTCCATAGAAGCTTCCGGAGAATCATTGAAGTTATCGCGATTCACCCAGCGCTTGGTATCAATGACCGCCTTCTTCAGATAGGAGTCATATGCATCCGCCAGACACATCGCCTTCAACACTTCATCTGTGCCGACAAAGTCATACTGTACGGTCGGTACACGGAACGGTCTGCAGCAGATATCTACATACGCCAGATAGACTACTTCGCTATTGGAGATATCATCAAAGATATTCAGCACTTCATCCGGACGATACTTGTTTAATGCAGCGTTGTATGCTTTGATAAACCGAGTCTTCGCAGAGCAGGACTGAACATTCTGAAGGATATCGTGCATGATCACTGCCGCAAGTTCCTCTGCAGTGAACTCATCGAAACATCTGGCATTGATTTCAATGGTGTAACCAAACGGACACACATTGGCCAAATCGCCATCCATCAGGAACAGATTGAAATCTTTATTATAGAGAGGAATTACTGCCACATCCGGCAGATTCATATGATCGCGCTCATTCACATAGATCGTATCACAGGAATCCTCCTGCGTTACAGTATTGATGGCCCTGAGAAGATTCTTTCTGGATTCCAGATCTTTGCCTCTCTTGGTCATAAAGACATCTGTGGCAAGAATCAGCTCAGTGACCGCATCCTTAAGAATCATAATATACGGCCCCTTTCGGTTGTAATTATAGTCATGTTTTCAGCTCTTCTACTAGGGCGTCTACCATGCGTTTGTTTGTCCGGACCACCAACTGACGAACCGCTTCAACAGAAATTCGTTTCGTCTTCATGATATTATTGAGATCGCTTTTATATGGGATCTCATATGACATTTCCGTGTAGGTTTTACCTTCTTTGTAATGCTTCGTAATAGCATCTTGTGCACGCTGCGGAAATGTACGCAAAATACGCATCATAATCGGAAAGCACGCGTTATTGAGATATACCCCTCGAACAGTACAAGCATCCTGCAGCTCTTCGATCCAATTATCAGGCCAGGTCAGCTTCTTTGACTTACTCATTCCGGAAGTTCAACTCCATATTTTGCGTATTTCTCTTTTACCTTCTCATCCAACTCTTCGGGGGTAATATTGAAATGTCTCCGAACATTCTCCATCGTGAATAGCACATGAGACATCTCTTCTACTAATTTATCCCGACACTGATTCAGTTTTGCCTGGTCATAATCTGTACGGCCCATCTTAAGACAGATCTGGATCAGTTCTGCACATTCCTCTGCACATCGCTCCGTTCTCTTCTCAGGTGGGAAATGATCATAGCACCAATCTGCAAACCCTTGGATGATCTTTGTATCTACCATATACGTTCCTCCTATACTACTATTGTAATAAAGTCCAAAAATAGAACAAGCAGCATGATCGCAATACCAGCTTTGTATGAACCAGAGCCAATATCATGTCTCTGTTTATAATCATGATATGTCATAGAGCCGAGCATGATAAATAATATGATATTGCTCGCTACCAATAAAAACATCGTAAATGGATTCATTACGGCCCTCCTATAATATTGTAGTTAAGTGTGTAGGAAATTAAAACTCCCCTCCCATATTTCAGGGAGGGGAGTAGCATTCGAAACCGCGAAAATGTAATTCGAAGTAATTCTGATTACACGCGCTTGATCCAGCGAGGACCTTCGGTCTTCTGGATGGGCAGCTCAGTGATCTGGCACACGGTGGACAGAGGACGGAAGACCACAGGCAGGTTCCGCTCGCTGTACACGATAGCAGGCTGAGTGGTGTTATCAGAACGACGCAGCTGATCAGTCAGGAAGCTGCTGTACTTGAAGTAGTTGTAGGTCTTGACCTGGCTGTTCTTGAAGTTGTTGGGGATCAGCAGCATCTGCAGCTTCTCGTCATCCATCTGCTGGCTGGAGATGAAGTAGAAGGTGGCGGTAGAAGTCTTGCAGCCGATGCTGTAGTTGATCACGCCAGAACCCTTGGACTCCTCGGTCAGAGCCTTGTCCATGGTGTAGTCAGTGTCCAGGATGCGCAGGATGTAGGGAGACACACCAACACGGAAGTGACAGTCGGTGATGTTCCAATCGTTCTTCATCTTCATGGCGCACTGATCCAGGAAGGGGATGAACTCACGATGCAGCCACTCCAGGTTGCCATAGGCAAAGTTGGAGGGAGCCTCGAAGGAGAAGGAGGCCTCGAACTCATGACCCTGATCCAGACCCTTCTTCAGACGCTGATCCTCCATACGGGAGCTGATCACGGTGATGTTCTCGGTCATAGCGGTCACGATGTCAGTGTTCGCGAAGTGCTGAATGCTGTTCGCGATATCGGTCCGCATTTCCTGCGGCAGGCTGACCTCGATGTGGGGACGAGTGGGCACCAGGAACTGCTCGAAGTTGTTGCGGAAGCTGGTGTAGATGGGGTGAGTGTGCTCAGCGTGAGACACGGTGGCATAGAAGTAAACCTTCTTCACGCAGTCATCAGCACGCAGATACTCCATCACAGAGCGGTTGAAGTCGATCTTGGCAGACACGTCAGCAGTGACGATAGTGCCGTCGGCCTTCTTGATCTCGAACATGCAGGCCAGGGTGTTGTCCTTGGCATCGAAGTAGGGAACAGTACCCTTCATCATGCTGATGTTCGCAGGATCAACAGGCGCACCGTCGATCTCAGCGTCAATCTTGGTGACACGAACGTCGCGGTTCAGCCGGAACAGAGGATTCTTGCCCTCCAGCAGAGGCAGACTCTTACAACCAGCACCGGGCTCCAGGCCGTTTACCAAGGTTTCTACCTCGATTTCGGTGCGGTCCACGAAGGGAATCTCAGCATAGGGAGCCAGCGCATCGATCAGGTCCTCTTCCTTATCGGAACCGGGAGCCTTGATGATGGGAATGACCTCTTCGATCTCGACCGTCTGCTTGTCCAGAGTACGAGTGTCATACAGACGATGCAGCACGGCCTCGTAGGGAGTACGCATGGTGGTAGCGATAGAAGCGGTCAGAGTCACCAGGGAAGGCATGGCCGCAGACTCGCTCAGACTCTGCTGGGTCTCGGAGATGTTGTTCTTGAAGATCTGAGCAATGGACTCAGCGTCCTCCTTCAGCATATTCTCCATCTCATTGGGAACATACTTGGCATAGTGAGCCTCAACCAGGCTCTTGATGGAATCCGCCATGTTGTCGATGTCCATAGCAGACATCGCGCTACCGGCAACAGACTCGTTGCAGATAGCATTGGTGCTCTCGCTCAGCTCCGCTACAATCTCACGAATGTCGTGGTTTTTACTCATACCACCAAACAAAGTGCTCATGTTATAGCTTCGCTCCTTTCTTGTAATTTATTTTGATGAAAAGTTCATGTACATGAACCGATGTCCGTAACGGTTACGCAACCGACAAAAGTTCATTATACATTTGTTCTAAAGTAACAAATGTTACTTCTTGGTTTTTGATTGTTTTGTTGCTTGTTTGATGATCTCTTTATTCAGTTTTTCCGATGTCTCCGGACTTACTGACTGAATAATTTCATTCGCTCTCTGTACAAACAGGAGATAGTTTTGAACATTCTCCTCATAACTGGTAATGCCGAATTTATAAGTCAGATAATCTGTGACTTGGTTGTACAGTGTATCGATCTTGTCAATTGCAGCTTCACGGACTGCCGGAGGAATGGTAGCCTCATTGTTGTTGACGATATTTTTGAACGCAGTCAAAGTGGATCGATAATCCTGGAAATCATTGAAGTTCTTTCGTTTTGCCAGAGTCCGATCTAACTGAGAGATCTGAAGGATGGTATGCTGTACATTGATCTCCTGTTCTTCGTCATCCGTAGAGGTATCGCCAGATCCATCATCATTCGGATCAGTTAAACCGTCCGGTGGGGGATCATTGTCAGTACCAGCTTCTCCCCCTTCGCCGCCTTCTCCAGGAGTTCCATCATCCATGGAGAAATCTTCGCCCCCAGCATCGTCTCCAGTATCTCCCGCCTCATTTCCGGATTCATCACCTTCTGGATTGTCCTCCGTGCCTGTTTCTTCCCCGGACGTGTCCGTGTCTTCGGGGGCGTCTTCTCCTTCTGCGGAAGCTTCTTCAGCTTCTCCTCCAGCGTCGTCACCTTCGGCATTATCCGTTTCTCCTTCCGTTGCAGGTTCTACATCATCTGCCGACGCTTCTGCAGGTTCTGCATCGTTTCCCGCATCTGCGTCGTCATCGCCTGCAGCCCGTCTCTGAGCACGAGCAGCGCCTCGGTCGTCTCCTTCTTGATCCTCTTCGTCATCAGGCAACTCAGATCCTTCGTCGGTGCCAGTATCATCAGCTCCGGTGTCATCGGGATTCTCCTCATCGGACCGATCAGTACCACCTTCTCCAGTTTCCTCATCTCCGGTTCCTTCGTCTCCCTCTTGATCATCTGGATCGGTACCCTCACCCTCGTCATCCGGGTTATCTTCGTCTCCAGATTCGTCAGTCTCAGTGTCATCGTTCTCTTCATTCTCATTATTCTCGTTCCCTTCGTCTTCGTTCTCCTCATTGGTATCGTCTTCATCATCTCGGTTACGTCTGCGCTTACGGCGTTCATCTTCCGCAGCTTCCAATAATGCTTCAAAAAGTGTATTCGAGATCAATTGTCTCACCTCCGATTAACACGAGAGCCGTCATACTTGACCCGATTGATTCGCTGATATTCCTTTTCCAATCTCTGACGGAATCGAATCAATTCGATCTTGGCTTTATCGTCACCATTGCGTTCTGACTGTGCAATCTTTTCCTCGGTGATCTCAAGCTCATCCTTGATCTGACCAATCAGAATATCACGGTCACGTTTATCCGTTGCACGATCGATTGCAACGGTAACAACCCAGTGAATTACACCGAGTGCAGGATTCAATGCCCCAAGTCCGAGAGATACCAACAGTCGCTTCAATTCATGATTGATTCGAAGCGCTTCTCCAACCATCTCCGCATGTTTCCGATTACGTCGCTTTTCTCTGGCGTTTCTGACACGCTTCATGATAAACTCATCAAAGGCACGGTTTGCCTTCTCAGTCTTCACTGCGAGCTCTTTTGCTTTCATCGCAGCCGCTGTCACAATACCTTCGGTCAACACCGGTTCAGTATCATGATCAATATAGTCCTGAATCCATGCATCACCAGTCTCCAGTAAATGCAGGATCTCCACTACATCTTCTTCCAATGGCGCATTGTACACAACCATCGGTTCGATCTCATTTGGATCAGCGGTCGTATCAATCTCTCGCTGAAGGAGATTGGCACAGTATTTAATCCAAGTGCTGATCGTTCCATTTACACTCATACAGAACTTCAGTGTATTGATGTCATTCACTTGAATTTTAATTGTATCTGTAATCGAGTTAAACTTCGTCTGAAGAAAGGTAAACAGTGCCTTTGTATCAGAGATCAATCTGACACGATTCTCCTTCATATGAGAGAGGTCATCTTCCATCATAGTAATAATTGACCGGAACATACCAGTGGCATCTGCTGGTTGAAACATTGTCATAAACCCACAGAGATTATTGACAAATTTGATGTCATTGAGCAGTTCCATATAGACTGCAGCCCATTTTTGTGTGGTATCCAAATCCTCCACCTGATTCAAAAAGAACGCAGAGTAGAATTTTCCACAACTATCGCCAGCGCGGAATTTTGTCAACTGGCATGTATTCATGAGCTTTTTAAATTCAGCCACAGGCTGTGCTGGACTGAATGATTTCTCAACCGCTTCTTGAATCAAATAATTACATTCAAACACGGTAAAGCACCTCCTTGTATCGTTCAATTATAGAAATGTCAACCTGTATCACTAATGCAAAAAAAAAAATAATACCCGGTGTTATCCGGGTATTATTTTTAATTCTTCTCCAGCACTTGGAGCAATCGTGTCAGCACATCCAATGAATGTCGGCGTGTGGTTTCAGCTAATGAGTAAGCAGTGGTATCTGTTCCAAAATCAGAGATATTGACATAATGCTCGTAACACCCGGTTGTTCCATCTCGATACAACGTATTTAGAGTATACCGGGCGTCTCCATGGTCGTAGGATAACTGTGTCAATTCCAATCCAAAAGAACCTTTTATGACACGATATTTCCGTTTGGTCAAATCTCGATTGGAGAAGTAATCGTAGTTAATTTTTTCGATGATATTGGACAAGGTTTTGATCTTGTTGCGGGCAAATACGACATACGGTAACGAGATCCAGTTGTGTTCGATATCGTGGTGTCCTTGACAACAACTGACGGTTTTATATCCAAGCCGATTAAATTCTCGGATAATTTCAACCATGTCAGGATCAATTGGAAACAGTTCAACCCAATCATCTAATGCGGGTTTGGAACAGCACGGAGCATAGATACATGCGCTGATACGAACAAATGCTCCACAATGTCGAAAGAACCGATCGTATTTCTCCGGCACTTTGCAGCGAACACGTTCCTTTTTTATCGTATCATGCAGATTGATATCGTACGTCTTAAAACAAACAGGACACATATACACGGTGCCCATAGTATTAAATACTTTTAAGTCCATAGCTTCTCCTTTAATAAAAAGAACCCGGGGATTTCTCCCCGGGTTTAATGGTTACATGCTCTCAGACATCTCCGCCATCATAGCATGCTCTTCTTCGGTTTCAGTCATGGCATTAGGGACCGGTGCAGCCTGAGCTTGTTCCTGCTGCTCTTTGATCGACATGAGCTTCTCGATCACGCTGTTTATCACATCGAGCTGGAACTCCGGGTCCTCAAACTCCAGTTCATCCTCAACGGTATCCATAATAGTATAGATACTATGACCGGACTTGTACCACCGGCCACGGACACCATAATCACAATCCACATGAGGATCGTAATCGGAGGACACATCATCTTTGTCGTAGTCCTCCTCATCATCGTCCTCGTCATCGTCGTCATCATCGAAAGCAAACGGATTCAGCTCAGGTTGATGCTTAAAGAACGACACGCGAGTATCGCCTTCGCCGGTCGATACTTCGACCGTAATAGGGAGATCACAGCTTGCAGTGAGAAGCTCTGAACCAAATCCATATTTGCTCTTAAACCCGGTGTGCAGCACCGCATCGTCCGGAACCTCTTTCAGGAGATTATTGCAGATCTCCCGAAGGATGCCGAGTGTGACCGGCCCATCGACAATCTTGTACTCCTTGTTGCTGCTGGCTCTTCCTTCCATGATGACACCATTCATTGATTCGCTCATAATTATTACCTCCAAAATGATGTATTTGATCGCACTATGTAGTACGTATCACATATATAATATATATTTCGATTTCCGTTCTATTCGGATACCCCGCAACAATACTATAATCTAACTTCAGGATACCAAGGAGGGTTTATCATATGCTTCAAAAGTCTAAGATCAGTTATCTTCTGATCAACGAAACTATGGTAGATCCCGATGTCGCAATGAAGCATCGGGAGATTTTACATGAGAACGTAGTAGAGGCTGCTGGAAAGCAGCTTATGACACTGACCTTTAAACAGGTGCTGCAATCCTTCGGTGATCGAAACTGGAACGGCAGAACCTATACGGATGACATCGTCATGAGAGGTTTGGACAACAACCCTTTGATTCAGAATGATATCAAGATGGGAACCTGGACCGGTGAGTACGGTCATCCGATCATTGAGAAGGGCATGAATGAACTCGCCCGTCAGATGACAATCTTCCCTCCCAATGCATGCTGGACGATCAACAAGTATTGGAAGGAAGGCAATCTCCTCATGGGAGAATGTACCACTCTTGCTGGTGGATATGGCGACATCGTCCGGGATCGTATTCTGACCAACTATCCGGCAATGGCTTCGTCCCGTGCAATTGGTGGCGTAGATAGCCGTGGCGTAGTGCGTCCCGGTTATACCCCTATCACCTTTGACTGTGTCATTCGTCCTTCTCATAAGCAGGCCTACATGGATATGGGAACCGTAAATCAGAACATGTTCCCGATCAAGACTCCGCAGATGAATACCATGAGCGAATCCGCGGTGGCATATGACTTTACCAGCGATCCTGCCTTTGCAGATTTCCTGATCTCTGAGAGTGCGAATCGCCAGACGGTTGATATGCTGTGCAATACCTTCCGTGTGGATTATGACTCCATGACGATCAATGAGAACAATGTGACCTTCTCGTTTATCGATGAAGGCTGTGTTAATAAGGTAGTGATTCCCCTGAGACAGATGGTCAACATGGAGTATTATAACCTTTTCAAGTGATTGATCAAAAAATAAACCCCCGGGAATTCCCGGGGGTTTGATTTGCTCATGTCAAATGAAAATCAGGATCGATCATTGACATCAGTGTTGTTTTCTGGACATTGTAATTTCTGTGATCATAGTAATACCGTTTGACATTGCCCTCTATGATTACATTCTCCTGTTTTACACGCTTCAGCGCAGTGTTAGTAATAGGAAACGGGATAGCTTTGCTGAATTTAACAATGATCTGATGATTGCTAAAATCGTCCAGGTCCATAAAATGCAGCAAATTCGTTACCAACACTTTCTCATCATTGTCGTTAAGCCATATATCGAATTGCTCTCCTCTGGAACGGTAATACTGTTGAATGATCTCAAGATAGATGATCATCGCGTTGATGAAATATGAAGAATCTCTGCGATTTGCTATAGCATTTATAGTAATACGAAGATGTTTTGTTTTACTGCTCAGCAAATGACGAACAAATTCGGCTTCACCATCAGCGAACCTACGGCAAATATATGTCGGCCCTATTGCAGTAGTCGATGTATTATATGCATAGAATTCACACGCTGGCATTTTGCCGACAACCATAGTGCGGAATAAGTCCGTTAACCCTTCTGCCCAGGATTGTTCTGTGTTATCATTGAGCATTGGATATTCACGGTTTTCCTTGATGATTTTTTCAGCATCACGTTTAAATACATCAGCATCTTTCCGCATGCTCCGAATCAATTTCTCATACTTGCTATCCATACGACTGAGTGTCCGCTGGATCTTATGAAATGCTTTACAGTAGTGCAGCAGCCGAGGGTTTGCTTTCAGATACAGGTTGACACCAACTTTGGCAATATATGGAATATATGAATCGAACCCATATTTCCATAAAAGTGGTTGATACTTCGACAGTACACCATAATATAGCATATTGATTACATCGTCCGCAATACACTTTGGCATTACCAGTTTTTGGTAGATATCCAACATAGTCAAACGTGTGTCGCTGAATATTGTTTCAGCAAACTGATATGCATACCGCTTGACAAACCGATCAATCGGTCTCTCATGCCAACTTTTTTCTACCGTATATAGATTGGCAGGGTCATCGAAATAATTTCGAACAGAATCCCTTCGGATCATATTGTAAATACCATTACACATATTCTCAGAGGGATATAGTGGGGTCGCTTCGTATGAGTTATAAATTGCTTCAATTATTTCATCGGAAGCTCCGTGGCAACAGGCATAATCCAACATAGATTCCAGCCATTGTTCACGGTCAAGTTGATTGGCTTTCATATTGTACCAATCCTCCTTTCTATCAATATAATATATAGATCAATTTCATTCGGTTACAGATACCGTTGACAATACTATAATTGAACATCCCTTTATTAGGAAGGTGAATGATATGAACGTAGCTCAGTTTTATACTGAACTTTTTGAACAGACCTTAGGTCTGGATGTATTGGGATTGGAGAGTCAATTCCCAGCTTTGATTGAACTGGTCGAGACCAAAACCTTGCGTGAATTTTCCAATTACATTCATGCTGAGTATAAAATGTATTTGGATCTCACGGATAGAGCCAACATTATTCCAAAAGTACATCAGACACTCGGTGTAGAGTATTATCTGCATGATGAAGTATTGGACAAATACAATCTTCCAATTATGGATATTATCAATATCAACTACAACAATGTAGCAGATGTAGATCCATATGACCCTGATTCGTCTTCCTACTATAGCTCGGTAATTGCTTCGAGAAACAACTTGACATTAGAGGCATTATTGATGGGAGCTCTTTATACCGAGAATCGGACAATTTCGGATTTTGCGCTTCCTTGGAAACGCGAGCATAGGCTCATTGGTGACAGAATACTGTGGTTACGTAACTATGCATTTGGAGGGACCGTCGAGTTGGAATGCAAGATACCGTGGCCCAATCTGATTTCTATACCGCCTGAATATTATTCCGTATTTATGGATTTAGCAAAACTAGATTGCAAAATCTATCTTTGGAATCAGCTTAAATATCTCGAAAACATTGTTACACCCGTTGGTAACATGGATCTTAAGGTATCTGACTGGGAAAATGCTGACAGGGAGCGCGATGATTATTTGAAGGAATTGCGCACCAAATCGTTCCCAGATCGAGTATTGGACAAATATTTCAGACTTGTATAAAAAAAGAGAGGGAGGATTTGTTCCTCCCTCTTTTTCGTTTTTATAGTGCTCCAGATACAATCTGGTCAGTGAGATTAGGAATTTCAGTTCCCATCACACGTCTCGCATCGACGTACTTCTGATACCGTTCTTCATTCCACATTATGGATGAATGAATGCCGTCTTCAAGCCAATCAAATCCAGCAGTTTTAAGATCTGCCAGATATGTGGAAGTTTCCGGATCATGATAAATGGATGGATCAACAACACAGGTGGGTTTATCCCAGAAATCACACCGAGCTACTGTGTGATGCGGAGGAAGTTGCATCTGATACAGATCATACACGGTCATCTCACTGAAGCGCCAGTTAGATTTCACATACACATCTGCTCCAGTGAGTTCCGGGAATACTTTTGCAATATTCTTGGTAACCCGATATACGATTCGCTTGGACGCAGAGTGATACGGACAGAAGATAACCAGAATCATCCGGTTATTGAAGATCACATACTGATACTTGGTATTCTGTTTGGGTCTGCTTATTGCGTTGAGTGCATCTGTGCAAACCCGTTCGATATACTTTTTATATTTTGTATTCTGCATAATGATCACTCCCAAAGCCGATCGTAGATATCAGAAAGATACCGATGTTCTTTGTCAAGCTTAATCAATGTCGTAGCGTCCTTGTGGTCCTTGTGCATCTGAAGTGCTTGCCGGTATGATGCGTCAAAGTTCTCGCTCATATAATTGTATGCAGCCCTATCTCCAGCACCACCACGTACTGCACGATCATACATCAATTTGATATAAGAACGCTTCATATTCCATGTGGGCATTACAATGGTGAAGGGCAGCCCAAGTTGCAGCAGCTTCTCCTGCACCTGATTGTGTGAACTGACCAGCAGCATAGTACGCCCGCCGTCATCAAGTCCGTTCTGATAGAAAGACTCGATCATGCTCACATACCCAGTTGCCCAAGCAGCTTGTGGGAAATAGGATTTATATATTGCCGAATCAAGGTCCATGACCCAATCGATTGTCTCTAACCCATTGGGTTTACGCTCGCGATAATTGATAAACAGATACTGCAGTGCGAGAGTGGATTTTCCAGTGGCAGGCCAGGCAGATACGATCTTTACAGTTCCCATGATATTAACCTCCTAAAATTTCTAATGTTTGTTCAACAAGCGAAAGGAATGCTGAATTCTGTGAAGGATTCTCTCGCTCATTTGATACCGGGTGTTCAGGTAATTGATAGAATTCATCAACTTTATGTTTGATATCCTCGATATCCTGACAGATCGTGGTATTATATAACGATCTGAACTCTGTCATATAGTCTTGGAATGTACGAGACAATTCTACTACTTCATCATTTTCAGTTAAACCGACACCTGATAATCCAAACCAGAGCTTCCACTTGTACTTTGGTTCTACTGGTATAGGCTTGGGTGAAAAGGTATTACTTCTCCGAGGTCTATTGTTATTATATAGACTATCGATATACTCTGCTCCCATACGAAGCTCATAAAAAGTTCTGAAATCAAATGCATAATCTGGCGGGATATCAATTAAAGCTACTGGGAGATCAGATCCTCGAACTTCCGACAATTCGGTTGGCAGTCTTCCTATCGGTACCGTTTCACATTTAAGCCCTTTGCAATTTGCAATCGATACTCCTTTATTTATATATAAATACAACTGATCAACATTATATACCTCACAGACATATTTAACCTGATAGTCAAGGTAACTGTTTGGGTTATAGTCGTATTCAATTGCATAAATGCGATCTCCGTTTGCAAGGTATTTATTGTAACAAAGTGATTGTAAAACATATCGGGTTCCGATAAGATCCGTCACATTATCAATTACCCAGCATATGGTATGTCCTTTGCAACGCATTACATCATACGCCAACACCATTGCATCGTTGGGTACAGGCATATTTGAATCATTGTATACTCCTTCCACAAAATATAAATATTCAATCTCTTTCAACCAAGTTTTAAATTTAGCCATCTGTTCTCTCCCAATAGATAGGATACTTCATATTGCTGTCTCTTATACACATCTGACGCTGCCGACGATCGCATAAGTGT